>JAABUU010001781.1_pt1 | contig 33813 bp, 25 predicted proteins | sample 5559301 | NCBI WGS metagenome assembly JAABUU01 (sample SAMN10711884, study PRJNA513360) | rock metagenome | isolation source: Antarctica rocks | place: Antarctica: Victoria Land, Richard Nunatak white
CGACTGGGAAGCACTGCCACTGTCGAGTTTGCTCTTTGCGGCTTCCCTCACCCCGGCCCTCTCCCGGAGGGAGAGGGAGCAGGCAATCGTCCTCATGCCTCCACCGCCCGGCCCTTGAGTGGGCACATGCCCCGCGGACGCCGCTGGATGAACAGGATCAGCAGCACCAAGACCACGATCTTGCCCAGCACCGCACCCGCCACTGGCTCCAGGAACTTGTTCACCACGCCCAGGGTCAGTGCCCCCAGCGCCGTGCCCCACAGGTTGCCGACGCCGCCAAACACCACGACCATGAAGCTGTCTATGATGTAGCCCTGGCCCAGGTTCGGGCTGACGTTGTCAATCTGGCTCAGCGCCACGCCCGCCATGCCCGCCACGCCCGATCCCAAACCGAAGGTCAGCGCGTCAATCCAGGGCGTGCGTATGCCCATCGCCGCCGCCATGCGCCGGTTCTGCGTCACCGCCCGCATCCGCAGGCCCAGCGGCGTGAAGCGCAGCACCGCCATCAGCGCCAGCAGCACCGCGACCGCGAACACGATGATGGCCACCCGGTTGTAGGTCAGCGTGAGCTGCCCGATCCGTCCGGCGCCGCTCATCCACTCCGGCGTCCCCACCTCGCGGTTGGTCGGGCCGAAGATGGAGCGCACGGCCTGCTGCAGCACCAGCGACAGCCCGAATGTCGCCAGCAGCGTTTCCAGGGGACGGCCGTACAGGAAGCGGATCAGACCGCGCTCGATCACCATGCCCAAGGCGCCAGAGACCAGGAAAGCAAGCGGCACCGCGATCAGCAAGCTGGCGCCGAACAGGCCCGGCGCGTGGGCGCGTATGGCCTCCTGCACCATGAACGTCACGTAGGCGCCGATCATCACCATCTCGCCGTGTGCCATGTTGATGACGCCCATGACCCCGAAGGTGATCGCAAGCCCGGTGGCCGCGAGCAGCAGCACCGAGCCGAGGCTGAGGCCGTAGAAGGCGCCCTGCAGCAGGCTCCAAAGCTGGAGATGCCAATCTATAGTGCGAACCGCTTCGGCGGCCGACGCTGCAACTGCCGGGGATTGGCCTTGCAGGGAGGCCAGCAGCGCGCGGGCGTCCAGGTCGCCGCGGGCGCGTAGGGCCGAGACCGCGGCCAGCTTGTCGGCATCCGCTGCATCGTTCGTCGCCAGCACGGCGGAGGCGCGGGCGCCCTGCATGGCGACTCGCACGGCGCTGTCCTTCTCTGCGGCGATGGCGCGGTCGAGCGCGGGCAGGGCGGCGGCGTCGCGGGATTTGAACACGGCTTCGGCTGCGTCGGCGCGGGTGGCGGCGTCCGGGGAGAACAGGCGCAGGCCGCCCATCGCCGCGTCCACGGCCCGGCGGACGGCGTTGTTGACGCGCACCGGGCGCAAGCCGGCGGCGGACACGTCTGGGGCCGGGGCGCCGGTGGCCGCATCCTCCATGCTGCCGTCCGGGGTGCGGATGAACAGGGCGCCGCCGGGCTGGACGAGCAGGCGTCCGGATTGCAGGGCGTCCAGCACCGGGGCGGCGCGCAGGTCGCCGGAGGTGGCCAACGCCTCGACGCCGCGGCGTATGTCGTCGAAGGATTGGCCGGCCAGGGGCGCCAGCGACGGCTGCGCCAGGGCGGGGCTGCATAGGAAGAACAGGAGGGCGGCAATCAGGCGCATTGGTAGTCCTAAAAGACGCTGTTCTGCTCCCTCTTCCTCCGGGAGAGGGCCGGGGTGAGGGAAGCCAACGGCGCGGAACCTAGCCCAGGTAGAGCTGGAAGCCGCGCTCGTTGATGGAGTTTGGGCGTGCGGTTTCCCTCACCCCGACCCTCTCCCGGAGGGAGAAGGAGAAGGCCGGCCTTTTTTGGAGAGGCCAGCCCTAGCTTCTAGCTTCCGCCGCCGCCGCACTTCCCGGTCTTGACGTTGAAGTTGCCGCAGCTCATCGGCGCCCGCCAGTCGGCGATCAGGTCGCGCGAGCCTTCCAGATACGGCGACCACTCCTGCGCCACGATCGTGCCCGGTGTTTGCGACACGATGTTGAACTGACCGTTGCCCTGGATTTCCCCGATCAGCACGGGCTTGGTGATGTGATGGTTCGGCATCATCGCCGACAGCCCGCCGGACAGGTTGGGGACGGCCACGCCGATCATGGCATCAATCACCTTCGCCGGCTCGAACGTGCCGGCCTTCTCCACCGCCTTCACCCACATGGCGAAGCCGATCACGTGCGCCTCCATCGGATCGTTCGTCACCCGCTTCGGGTTCTTGGTGTAGGCCTGCCAGCGGGCGATGAACGCCTTGTTGTCGGGGCTGTCCACGCTCATGAAGTAGTTCCAGGCCGCGAGATGGCCGAGCAGCGGCTTGGTGTCTACGCCTGCCAGTTCCTCCTCGCCGACCGAGAACGCCACCACCGGGATGTCGGTCGCCTTGATCCCCTGGTTGCCCAGCTCCTTGTAGAACGGCACGTTGGCGTCGCCGTTGATGGTGCTGACGACGGCAGTCTTCTTGCCGGCGCTGCCGAACTTCTTGATGTCGGCGACGATGGTCTGCCAGTCGCTGTGGCCGAACGGCGTGTAGTTGATCAGGATGTCTTCCTGCTTCACGCCCTTGGACTTCAGGTAGGCTTCCAGGATCTTGTTGGTCGTGCGGGGATACACGTAGTCGGTGCCGGCCAGCACCCAGCGCTGCACCTTCTCCTCCGCCATCAGGTAGTCCACGGCGGGGATCGCCTGCTGGTTCGGGGCGGCGCCGGTGTAGAACACGTTCTTGCTGCTTTCCTCGCCCTCGTATTGGACGGGGTAGAACAGGATGTTGCTGGTTTCCTCGAACACCGGCAGCACGGACTTGCGGGATACGCTTGTCCAGCAGCCGAACACGGCGGCGACATGCTGCACGGTGATCAGCTCGCGCGCCTTCTCGGCGAACAGCGGCCAGTTGCTGGCGGGGTCCACCACCACGGCCTCCAGCTTGCGGCCCAGCACGCCGCCACGCTTGTTCTGCTCGTCAATGAGCATGAGCATCACGTCCTTCAGCGTGGTCTCGCTGATGGCCATGGTGCCGGACAGGCTATGCAGGATGCCGATTTTAACCGGGCCGGTGTCCTGGGCCTGGGCGCCGGGCGCCAGCAGGACGGCAGCAACGGTTGCGGCTGCCAGGCCGGCGCCCCGCAGCCAGTTTCGAACGGAAGCCATGCAGCTAGCACTCCCCTTATCGGCCCGCCCGAATGGCGCAGCGCGTCGGTTGCGGTGTTGCAACCTCTGTGCCAGGCATTCACAGGCTCGTGAGCGAGAGCTAGGTCGTCCCGGTGCCTGTTTTCACATGCGGTTCCGGATGGCGTGCCTGCATTTTGGGCAATCCTATTTTTCCAGTGCCGCACCGATCAACGCCAAGGGGTGCCAGCGCGGCAGCAGGCGCAGCCAATGCAGCGCGCCCTGTGAGTTTGACAGGCTGTCCTTGTAACGCCCGTCGCCGGCCAGGAAGTCGTATGCCGTGTCGCCCCGGGCGCGTGCGGCCTCTATGGCCAGGTGATGGCACAGCAGGCCCGGCTTGCCGTGCGGCGGGGCGCCCGCATAGTCAAAGCCGCCCTGGTAGGAGCAGACCCGTCCACATGCGCGCAAGTTGTACAGGTATCCGACCACCTGCGGCCCAGCCGTGATCCGCAGCAGGTCCACCTCGCCAGCCGGAGCGCCACGCGCCGCCAGGTCACGGTGGAAGGCCAGGAACTCCGGCTGCGCAAATGCGCCCGGCTTGCCGCGGGCCTGCCATGAGGCCGAATGAAGCATGGCAAGCGCGTCGAGATACTCCAGCGCCTGCGATGGCGTCACCGCCCGGTCCAGCCGCACGTCGCCGTAGGCGCGGGCCGACCGGCGGAGTTGCTGGCGGGTGTTGCGGCTGAGCACTGCAGGGTAGTCCGTTCCCGCCGGAATGGCGCCCAGGTCCACGAACGGGGCGGCGCGCATTCGGCTCGATGTTGCGGCGCCAGCGTCCTGCGCCGCTCGGAGAACGCCGCCGTCCACCCCGGACAGCATCACGCCGCCCAAACGTCCCAGCGGGTCACCCAGGGCGCAGCGGAGCAGCCCCGCCAGCATGGCGGCCCGGTCCGGACCCGGCAGCGCCAGCGGGCCGTTATGCTCGACATAGATGCTGTCCATCGCCGGGTCGCCGGATTCGTGCAGCCATAGCCGGCCGCGACGGCGGTTGAACAGCGCCAAGCCGACCAGCTTGCCGCCACGATGCGCCTGCACCAACAGGGGGTCCGGGTAGCGTGCGGCTGCCCGGCAGCCGGCCCAGCTCCAGCGTTGGAATGGCGAGGCGCCCGCGGCGGATTCGATGCCGCGCCACATCGCGCCCAGCCGGTCCAGGCCCGCGTCGTCCAGGATGGGGCGGGTCCGGGTGAAGGTGATCGGGTCCATGGCGCAGCCTCCGTCATAGCTGCCCGGTGGCGGCGCCGGTAGCTGCGGCCTTCACAGGGGACCAGCGCCCCTGTCATAGGAACCCGCTTTCTCAGGAGAATTCCTTGGCACGCCATGAACCGGCAGCCCGCCCCGCGGCGATGACAGTGCAGGCGGCCTTGACCCCCGAGGAGATCGGGCGGGGGTGGGAGACGCTGGCGGGCGCCGGCTTCGAGTCCAGCCGGGCCTGGTATGAGGCCCTGCTGGCGGCGGCGCTGCCGCCCAGCGCGCGGCCGCAGTTCTGGATGGTGTCCGATGCAGGCCGTCCGCTGCTGCTGCTGCCGATGCTGGCCGGGCCAGGCCGGCATCTAAGCAGCCTGACTACCGCCTACACCACCCTGTTCCAGCCGTTGGTCGCGCCAGGCATCACGGCCGCCGAGCTGCACGACGCCGGCGCGGCAGCAGGCCGCTTGTTCCGGGCCTACCCCTATGCGGTGCTGGAGGCGCTCGACTCTGGCTGGTCCGGCCTGGCGCCGCTCCTGGCCGGGCTGCGCTCAGCCGGGCTGGGCGTGCGGACTTACCATCACTTCGGCAACTGGCACGAGCCTGTGACCACTTGGGATGCTTATCTGGCGTCCCGGCCCGGCCCGTTGCGGGAAACAATCCGGCGCAAGTCCCGGGCCTGCGCCCGCAACCCTGACATCCGAATTGAAGTCGTGACCGGCGGCGAGGCGCTCGGCCCGGCTGTTGCCGCGTATGAGAGCGTGTATGCCCGGAGCTGGAAGCAGCCGGAACCGGCGCCGGACTTCACTGCCGTGCTCCTGCCCCGGGCGGCGGCCGCTGGAGTGCTGCACCTGGGCGTGGTGTGGGCCGGCAGTCAGGCGGTGGCGGCGCAGTACTGGACCGTTGCTGACGGCATTGCGACGGTGCTGAAGCTTGCCCATGACGATGCCTGGCGGGCGCTGTCGCCGGGCACCGTCCTGACAGCGCACATGATCCAGCGGCTGATTGCGGCCGAAGGGGTGCAGGAGCTGGATTTTGGCCGCGGCGACGACGCCTACAAGCAGTCCTGGGCCGGCCTGCGGCGGCAGCGTATCGGAGCGCTGGTAGCCTCTACGTGGCGGCCCCAGGGCATGGCGACTTTGTTGCGCCACGACATCGGAACTATCTTGCGCCGGATAAGGCGTCCTGCTACCACAGGTTGTATGTAAAGTTTACCGACATTATTTGACTAGGCAAACGGTCGCATGTCCGGAGTATCACGTAGTGACGGGCTTGTGATCACGCCGGGCGCCGCCGCGTCAAGATGTCGCCACAAAACGGCGTTTGAAGATGGGCGGTCAGGACCGGTCCAGTGAATCGGTAGGGGTTGTATATGTGCGGCATTGTCGGCGTGATCGGGGCTGAGCCAGCGGCTCCTCTGTTGCTGGAAGGATTACGGCGCCTGGAGTATCGCGGATACGACAGCGCAGGCATTGCCACCCTGGTTGATGATGGCATCGTGCGCCGCCGGGCGCCAGGCAAGCTGGTGAACTTGGCTGAGGTGCTACGGCTTGACCCGCTGCCCGGCGGCACCGGTATCGGCCACACCCGCTGGGCGACGCACGGCGCGCCGACCCAGCGCAACGCCCACCCGCACGGCACGTCGCGTGTCAGCGTCGTCCACAACGGCATCATCGAGAACCATGCCGAACTGCGTGCCGAGCTTGAAGCCGAAGGCCAGGTGTTCGAAACGGAGACCGACACCGAAACCGTCGCCCAACTCGTGGACCTGAACCTGCGATATGGCATGGCGCCGGTGGATGCGGCGCGTGAGGCGTTCCGGCGCCTGGAAGGGGCTTATGCGCTGGCCCTGGTGTTCGCCGGGCATCCCGAGCTGATGGTGGGCGCACAGCACGGTGCGCCGCTTGCAATCGGTTTCGGCGATGGCGCCATGTATCTTGGCAGCGACAGCCTGGCGCTCGCGCCGCTGACCCGGCGGATCGCCTACATGCAGGACGGCGACTGGACGGTCGTGACGCGGGAAGGCGCGGTGATCTTTGGCCCGGCCGGGCAGGAGGTGACACGGCCCATCCGGATGACGGTTCAGACTGGCGCCGTGATCGGCAAGGACGGCTACCGCCACTTCGTGGAGAAGGAGCTGCACGAGCATCCCGCTGCCATCGGCCAGACGCTCGCGCGCATGCTTGATCCGGCGACGCGGGCCGTGACCCTGCCGGAGCTGCCGTTTGCCTGGGCGGACGTGCCGCGGGTGTCCATTGCGGCCTGTGGCGGCGCTTATTTTGCTGGGCTTGCAGGGCGGCACTGGATGGAGGAGCTGGCGCGGCTGCCATCCGACATAGACTTCGCGAGTGAACTGCGATACCGCGCGCCGCCGATGCCGCGAGGCGGCGTTGGCCTGCTGGTGAGCCAGAGCGGCGAGACAGCCGACACGCTTGCGGCTCTGCGCTACATGCGTTCCGCCGGCCAGCATGTGCTGTCGGTGCTGAACGTGCCGGAGAGCACCATGGCGCGCGAAAGCGACGTTGTGCTGGAAACGGTAGCCGGCCCTGAGATCGGCGTCGCCAGCACGAAGGCGTTCACGGCGCAGTTGACGGTTGTGGCGTGCCTGGCAATCGGCGCCGCCCGCGCCCGTGGCACCATCACGGAAGCCCGGGAAGCCGCGTTGATCGCCGCTCTGCTGGAGCTGCCGTCACGCGCCGCGGAGGTGCTGGCCAATGCCGAGCCAATCCAGCGGCTGGCGGCCCGCATGGCGGAAGCGCGGGACGTGCTCTGCCTAGGCCGAGGCGCCTGCCATGCCATCGCGCTTGAAGCGGCGCTGAAGCTGAAGGAAATTTGCTACATCCATGCGGAGGGCTATGCCGCCGGTGAGATGAAGCACGGTCCCATCGCGCTGATTGATCGTCAGGTACCCATCCTGGCCGTGGTGCCGTCCGGCCCGCTGTTCGAGAAGACCGCGTCCAACGTCCAGGAAGCCGGCGCGCGTGGCGGACAGATCGTCGTCCTGAGCGATGGCGCGGGCTGCGCCAAGCTGCAAGGCATCGCCGCCGAGATGATCGAGCTGCCGACCGTGGATCCCTTTGTCGCTCCAATCCTTCATGCGGTTGCCGTGCAGATGCTTGCGTATCATACGGCCGTATTGCGCGGCACCGACGTGGATCAGCCACGCAACTTGGCCAAGAGCGTAACCGTTGAGTGATCGAGCCCGGGTTAGGCCGGCGGGGCAAAGGATGTAACGGGATGAACTATCTGATCACGGGTGGTGCCGGCTTCATCGGCTCGCACCTTGCCGACCTGCTGCTGTCGCAGGGACATGGCGTGCGTGTGCTGGACGATTTCTCGACAGGCAAGCTGCAGAACATAGACAGCCGATGCGACGTGATCCGTGCCGACTGCCGCGACGTGCAGGCGTTGCGACGGGGCATGGCGGGCGCCGCAGGCTGCTTCCACCTAGCGGCCATCGCTTCGGTTGCCCGGGGCAACGAGGACTGGATCGGCACGCATGGCGTGAACCAGGGCGCCACGGTTGCGGTGCTCGACACGGCGCGGGCGCTGGGCGGTTTGCCGGTCGTCTATGCATCGTCGGCAGCCGTTTACGGCTCGTTGGAGGGCACGGCGCGCGAGGATGCATGTCCGATGCCGCGAACGGCTTATGGGGCGGACAAGCTCGGGTCGGAACTTCACGCGCGGGTTGGCGCGCAGGTGCACGGGGTGCCATCAGTCGGATTCCGTTTCTTCAATGTTTACGGGCCTAGGCAGGATCCAGCCTCGCCCTACAGCGGGGTGATTTCTATTTTCGCGGATGCGATCGGCAATGGCCGGCCGATCACCATGCACGGAGATGGGCTGCAAACGCGCGACTTCGTTTTCGTCAGCGACGTGGCTGCGCACCTTGTTGCCGGAATGCGGTATTGCACGGCGGTGCCTCCGGGCGCCCACGTGCTGAACGTATGCACCGGGCATGAAACATCAGTGATGGAGTTGGCCCTGATCATCGGTGAAGTCAGCGGCCGCGCACCGGTCATACGCCGGGGAGCACCCAGGGCAGGGGACATCGCACGGTCTGTCGGTTCGCCGGAATGGGCACGTGCAGCGTTGGACGTTCAGGCGACGACCAGCTTGCGGAGCGGCCTGCGCGAAACTGTCGAGAGCTTGGGCGCGTGCAGGATTGCTGTGAGTGCTTGACCGGTTTGCTGACTTTGAGACATCGGGGTGGCCCGGTCTTTACAAAGCGGCAACCAAAGTGGTATTCGCAATTCCGGTTCGAGGCGTGTAGCTCAGTGGCAGAGCGCTGCCATTACATGGCAGAGGTCGGGGGTTCAACTCCTTCCGCGCCTACCAGACCCGACAAGAACCGCACCGTCGCATGAGGACGAATAAAAAGATGCTCCGCCGCAGGGTTGTCCCAAAGATTGCGTTCGCCCTCGTGCTGCTGGGCATCTCAGCTTGCGCCCCGCGGGGACCTGATCCGGCCTTGTTGGCTGGACGTGGTCCTGCGGTGAGTTCAGCCTATCTGATTGGCCCCGGTGACACGCTGAGCGTCTTCGTTTACCAGGCGCCCCAATTGAGCGTGCCCAGCCTACAGGTGCGGCCAGACGGACGCATCTCGATGCCGTTGATCCCCGACATCATTGCCGCCGGCAAGACGCCGACCGCGCTTTCCAAGGATATTGAGGGCAAGCTGAAAGAGTATGTCAAGCAGCCGAACGTCTCGGTGATCGTGAGCGGTTTCATCGGTCCGCTTGACAGGCAGATCAAGGTGATCGGTGAGGCGACGGAGCCGATGGCGCTGCCTTATCGCGATGGCATGTCGGTGCTGGACGTCATGATCCAGACTAAGGGGTTGACGCGCTACGCCGCCGGCAACAGCGCCACCATCGTCCGCACGGCCGCAGGACAGCGGCAGATCATCAAGGTGCGTTTAAGCGACCTGCTGAAGGATGGCGACATCGGCCAGAATGTGGCGATGCTGCCCGGCGACACCCTGATTATTCCGCAAAGCTGGTTCTAGGGCCTGATCATGCCACATATCCCGGCGATCGTACGGAAATACCTTAGCCTGGCATGGCGCCAGCGTTGGCCGGCTATTCTTTTCACTTGGCTGGTTTGTGCCGGTGGTTGGGTTCTGACTTCGACGATTCCCAATACCTATGAGGCCAGCGCGCGGCTCTACGTGGATGCTGACACCGTGCTGACGCCCGTTTTGGGATCTTTGGCAGTGGGCAGTAACTCAGCCGCCCAGCTTGATGTGCTGCAGCGGACGCTCCTGAGTCGCCCGAACCTGGAGAAGTTAATCTCCAAGACGGCGCTGGAGTTGGATATCAAAGGTCCGGCTGACCGCGAGCGCATGGTCGAGAATCTGGCATCGGCGGTCAAGATTTCACCGCAGACCCGAAACCTGTTCACCATCAGTTATCGAAATGCATCGCCGCAGCTTGCGTATGAGGTCGTGCGGTCGGTGCTGACCACGTTTGTCGAAAGCAAGACGGGCAACAACCGCGCCGATATGGAAAACGCGGCCCGGTTCATGGACAAGACGATCTCCGAGGACGAGCGCCGGTTGCAGGATGCGGAGCGTCGCCGGGCTGAGTTCAGGGCAAAGTATGTTGACGTTCTGCCTGCTGCCGACGGCGGGGCCTCCCGGCTTGAGGCAGCTCAGGGCCAGGTGCGTGAATTGACGGGTCAGTTGCAGGATGCAGTTGCCCGGCGTGACACCCTGACCCGCGAGCTGTCCGGCACGCCGCAGCAGATCGTGACCGAAACTGACGGTGGCGTCGGAGGCGGCAACGCCCGCTTGCGGGACGCTGAACGGGTGCTGCAAGAACTTCGGACGCGCTACACCGATCAAAGTCCCGACGTTAAAAGCCAACTCGCCATCATTGCAGCCATACGTGCGGGCAAGGTGGATCCGGCACAGGATGGATCGAGCTACTCTGCACCACGTAACCGAACCGCATCCAACCCGGTGTATGAGAGCCTGAAGTCCCGCTTGGTGGACAATGAATCGGTCATCGCCTCTCTGACGCGTCAAATCAATGATGCTACTAGGGAGCGTAACCGCCTAGAAGGAACCGCCCGAGGCGCGCCGCAGTTGCAAGCTGACTATGCCAACGTAAACCGCGATTATGACGTGGTGCAGCGGCGTTATACAGACCTTCTTGCTCGGCGTGAATCGATGCGGCTATCCACCGCGGCGGACCTGGACGGGGACAAGGTGAAAGTCCAGATCATTGACCCGCCGCAAGTCCCGCAAAATCCAATTGCGCCGAAGCGGTTCTTGCTGACGTCGGGTGTGCTGCTGGCGGGATTGGCTGCTGGGTGCGGATTAGCGTTCCTACTAACGCAGCTCGATCAATCATTTCATACGGTTGATGATCTTCGTACCCTCGGCTTCCCGGTCGTGGGTGGAATCTCGATGCTTCCTGCGGCCATTCCCGCAATGCGGCGGGCAATGTCGGCCGGCCTGTTTGCCGCGGCTTTGGCCCTACCGTTCGTCGCCTATGGCGGCTTGTTGATGCGGCTTTCGAAGGTGGGGTTGCTGAGTTAATCTAAACTGAGCGGTTTCAGGTCTTACCAGCAATGATTGATTAATCTCAATAAGTGAGACTGGTCTTCATTGCTGGAGATCACGATGACACCGATCCAAGTCTGCCCTGCCTCAACGGATGAATTTGGTCTCAATGCGGACCTGCCGGGCTATAGGAAACACGGGGACGACGAACGGCTTCCTCTGTCCCTTGCAATGCCAATGATCGCAGGCCTATCCACTGCCTTATGGGCCGCGGTGTGGTATATCGGGCGTAGCCTGACAGGATCGTAGGTAGCGGAGAGTTAGGAAGAGGCCTCGCGTAGCCGGGAACCTCCAGCTATGTCTCAGTGCTCCCAAGGAGATGGCGTCTGTCCGGCACGGCAACGGGACAGGACTTCAACCATGTACATATGCACCGTAGCATCGTGCCGCTTCATTGCAGTGTTCCCCCAAGATGCCGAAAGATGTGCTGCTGGTTCAGACCTCAGCGCTCGACCAAGTAGGGCGCGGGTGGATGGAACGCTACCTGCCCCTATGCGTCATCAGGGCTGGACTTAGGCGCCTCTAATGGCCGGAGCCATCCGACAATGTGTGGTCCTGATTGGCGGCTTGGGCACCCGCCTCGGTTCGCTGACGGCTAACGTGCCAAAACCAATGCTACCCGTTGGTGGGCGGCCGTTCCTGGCTTGGGTATTGCGCGAGGCATTGCGCTACGGCGTCACCGACATCCTGCTGCTGACTGGCCATCTGTCGGACGTCGTTGCCGAGGGATTGCAGGATCTCTGCAGCGGGTTGCCGCACTCTGTCCGGATCACCATCAGCCAGGAACCGGCCCCGGCTGGAACTGGGGGCGCGCTGCACCATGCCGCTCCTCACCTGCAGGACCGCTTCTTGCTGCTCAACGGAGATTCCTTGTTCGATGGTGATCTGCCAGCTGCACTCGCGGCCGAGGACGGTCTCAACGTGGTTGGGCGGTTGCTGCTCCGAAGGGTGGCGGACGCTTCGCGATATGGCGTCGTCGAGTTGGACGGTCAGCAGATCGTCGCATTCAAGGAGCGCGGCGCCGCCGGAATGCCTGGCACCATCAACGGCGGCGTCTACTTGCTGGATCGCCGCATCCTGGACTGGACCAGCAGCAACTGCTCCCTGGAACGGGACGTGCTGCCGCGCCTGGCTGCGGCAGGTTTGCTGCGGGGCACGGAGAGCGACGGCTGGTTCATTGACATTGGTATTCCGGAGGACTTGGCCCGTGCCGAACGGGAAGTGCCGGCCCATCTCCGCCGTCCCGCGCTGTTCCTGGACCGGGATGGGGTTTGCAACGTGGACCATGGCTGGGTCGGAACTCAGGAGCGGTTCGAATGGATGCCCGGTGCAATTGAAGCAATTACATTAGCCCATCAGCGGGGCTGCCATGTGTTTCTGGTGACCAACCAGTCCGGCGTCGCGCGTGGGCTTTACTCGGAAGCAGACGTGCAGGCGTTGCACCGCTGGATGCTGGACACGGTGCTGCAGGCCGGGGGGACGCTGGACGACGCCCGTTACTGTCCGTTCCATCCCGAGGCTGTCCTGCCCGGCTATCGGCAGGTCCATCCCTGGCGCAAGCCAGCACCCGGCATGGTGCTGGACCTGATCCGTGCTTGGGGATTGGACCGGGATCAGTGCGCTCTGGTTGGAGATCAACCGACCGATATGGAGGCCGCCGCTGGTGCCGGCATTGCCGGGCATCTTTACCGGGATGGTGACCTCAAAGCGTTTATCGCACCGATTCTGGACCAGATCGCGCCGCCCTGAATTGGCTTACCAGCGACGGCATGTGCTCTTGCTAGTTACCAGCTACCTTGGTGGTGTCGGCAACGATCGACGTTAGGTTCTGCTGCGCATCAACGAACCTAGCGATCAGGTCTTTCGCACGTTGACGGTCTGCGGTGGTGGCATGTCCGCTCAGGCTGGGTGCGACTGCCATCAGCAACGGAAGGTGTGAGGAGCCACGTAAGCTGTCCCATGCCAGGCGCATGCGGCCAGCCAGCCCGCCCTCGGCTGGGACACCGTTCACCCAGGCACTAATGCCCACGATAAGGTCCGGCTCACGGCTTTCAAACACCGACCAGCGCCCGCCGGACGGCGGGGGGCTGCGAAGTGACGACACTGCGGTGTCCTCCGCACCTGGCGGAATAGTGAGGCGGGTGCGTTCACGCTGTAGTTGGTCGGGGGGAGCGAGATATGGCAGTACGACAACCGTGACGGTTAAGCTCTGACCATCTTCGCACCGGTATTCAGTCCGGACCTGTCCGTCCATCGCCGGAACAGCATTGCCCGGCATGCAGCCCGCAGGCGCCGCCAGTGCCAGGGTGGCCGCTGTCCCCGCTGGGGCGCTTCGCTGGTTCAACAGCGCCGCTGCAGCCGGGCCGGTGGCGCAGATGCCAATGACGGCGACGGCCGGCCACAGCGGCCATGCCGGCAGAACCGGTGCAGGCTGCCGCGGCGGTGCAAGCAGAGGGGCCTGCCGCCACGGCATCCCCGCCGCGACCAGCAGCAGCATGACAGCGGAGAAGAAGCCCCAGCCGTAGATGATGTGGTCGGCCACGGCAGCCTCTGCGCTGCCCAACACGTTGCCAAGAACGACGATGCCCAATGCGCGGACGCCGTTGGCCACAATGGGGACAACGATCGAGGCCGCGATGAACGCAATGCGACGCCCCGGGCTGTGATAATTCAGCAACGCGTAGAATACGCCGAACGCCACCGCAGCGATCAGGAAGCGAAGTCCGGCGCAGGCCTCCGCTACGTAGAAGCTGCCCGCCGAAATCTCGATCGTCAGGTCCGTGATGTAGGCTGGTATGCCAAGCAGGTGCAGCCCGGCAGCGATGAAGCCGGCCGTGAAGCTCTGCAGCGCCGGGGTGATGAACGCTCCGAACGGCACCAGGAACACCAGGAACAGCAGAGGGCCAGACAAGGCGAGGAACATCCTCCGGCCCAGAAGGGTAAGGAACAGCACCTCCAACCCAGCTAATGCCGCGAGCTGCCGTCCCTCCATGATCCCCAGCCGCTCCGCCGCAAACCACGCCGCCGCTGCTGGCACAGCGAGTAGCGCGAACGCCGGGGTTGGGCGCGGCTGTAATCCCCGCAGCGAGTCCCGCCGGTCCCACACCAGGTAGGCCGCCATCGGCAGCACGAGGAAGCAATGCCCGTAGGCGGTCGAGACAAGCCAGACGCCGACCGCTGCCCGGCATTCCGGCAGAAACAGCAGGCCGAACAGCAAGGTTCCGGCCGCCAGCGCCGCCATGACCGGCATAAGGGTGGAGCGTATAGCGGCAGGGTGCGTCGTTACGGACATAGTTCAGTCCCTTATCATGTCCATGGCGGCAACAGCAGGGCGGAACGTGATCAATGAAGGCTGAGGTGCCGAGAACTGTTCGTGACTGGCTTAGCCGACGCCACGCACGATGTGCGGGCCGACCAGGTTTGCGACGGAAATCGGCAGCCGCTTCCAGGCCGCGATGAACAGGCGATACTTTGGGTTCAAGGGGTTGTGGTCCGGTATGGAGGCGCCTGGCGCTACGCGGTATCGGTAGGCCAGGGGCGCTGGGGTGAAGCCCCAGTTCTTCTTGAACGAGAACGCGCCTGTGCCGGCCTTGCTGCGGCCGAAGTCGAACAGGCGGCATCCGCGCGCCGCACCATGGCGCATGACTTCCCAATACATGAAGTCGTTGGCATGACACGTGCGCGCCGCCGCGGTGCCGCCGCCATAGTAGGGCAGCACCTCATCCCTGTCGTAAAAGTTCATCACGGCACTGACTGGCGTGCCGTTGTTGCGCACCGTCAGCACGTCCATGCTGCCGCGGAACGTCTCTGCCAGCAGCCGGAAATAGCGGCGGCTGAACACGGGGGTGCCCAGGTTGCGGACGCTTTCGGCGTAAACAGCGTGCAGCCCGTCCACGTCCTGCGACACGGTGCTGGTCAGTCCTTGCTCAATGCCCTTGCGGACCACGGCGCGTTGCTTGCGGGGGATCGCCTTCAGGTTGGCGTCATCGTCCCCGGTGATCGCCCGGCGGAAGGTGACGTAAAGCCCGTCCCGCGTCTGCCAGTCGTCCTCGGGCAGCCAGCCCTCGGGCAGGGGATGCAGGAAGCGGAACTCAGCCGAGGCCGCACCGGTTCGGGCCATCACTGCCGCGGCATGAGCCTCAAGCGCAATCGCGGAATCTCGGTCAGCCGCAAGCGGTCCGCCGTAAACGCAGAACGGGGTGGACATCAGGCTGTTGCCGAACAGGCGGGTTTTGACGTGCGCCAGCGGAAGCACGCCCGTCACGGCGCCATCCTGCTCTGCCATGGCGTAGTGTGCGGTGTGGCCGAACGCAGTCTCCAGCACCCCGGCCCAGGCCGCGCGATGGAAGAACGTGCCAGTCGGCATTGCGGTAACGAACCGGTCCCAAGCTGGCGCTGATGCCTGGTCCAGCGGACGAACCTTGACAGCCACGACTAGGTTCCGGCCAACGCCGGCGCGAAAACCCGGTCCATGCGGTCCCAGGTGAAATCCTGCAGCAATCGCTCTAGCCGGCTTTGCATGGCGGGGATGTTCACGTAATGGCGGAACTGCGCCATCCGGCCGGCCTTCTGCATCCGCGGCTGGCCGGGGTCCACTTCCCACGGATGGAAATAGAACACGCCTGCCGCATGCTCCGCCCGATGATAGCGGCGCAGCAGCATACGGTACAGGGGATAAGGCATAAGGCGGAAGTAGCCGCCGCCGGCGCAGGGGACGTTGCGCCCCATCACCCGCACCGTGGTCATGGGGATTTCCACCAGCGGACCAGAGGCCGGCCGATACGGAAAGCGTGGCGCGTCCGGCACGCCATACAGGTCGTGACGCACCGGATAAATGCTGCTGCTGTAGCGGTATCCCTCCTCCGCCAGCACGTCGAACGCCCAGGGATTGCGCGGGCCAATGGAGAAAGTGGGCGCGCGGTAGCCCGCGACGGCAACACCGCCCAGGTCTTCAAGCACCTGCTTGGCCCGGCGCACGTCCTGCCTGAACTCCTCGGGCGTTTGCCCGTCCGCACGGGCGTGGCCATAGCCATGGCTCGCCAGCTCGTGCCCGCCGGCGACGATGGCGCGGACGACGGCGGGATGCCGGTCGGCGATCCATCCCAGGGTGAAGAATGTGCCCCGCACTCCAGCCCGGTCGAAGGCAGCGAGGATGCGCTCCATGTTCGCCTCGACCCGGCACGGCAGAGAGTCCCAAGTTGAGCGGTCAACAACACTGGCGAACGCCTGGACCTGAAAGTAATCTTCTACGTCCACAGTCATAGCGCCGGTTGCGCCGGCTGTAGGGGCGTTGGGCGGTGTCATGCGTCTAGCCCCAGCATTTGAGACAAGCGCCGGAACACTTGATCCCGCTCGGCCATTTTGCTCTCCAGCGCGGCCACCCGCTCGGTTAGTGCACTGGCAGCAAAATCGGTCGTCATGGCCGTTTGGGGATGGGACATTTCCCCATCCGATGCAGGTGGCGAACCCTCGGTGCCCTCGAGGTCCTGGGACAGTTCCTGGGCCGTCGCCTCGACCACAGCGTCGGTGATGTCATGCGTTTGTTCCAGCACGCCATAAAGCAGGACACGGGAACACAGCCGGTTGATGCGCCGCGGTATCCCGCCGGTGCGGTCGTAAACGGCTGCGAATGCCTCGTTGGACCAGTGCGGATCGTCGGCCCAACCCACCGCCGTCAGCCGATGCTCGATGTAGGACCGGGTCTCGTCGGCGCTGAGCGGACCAAGATGGTAGCTGGTCAGCACGCGCTGGCGAAGCTGGTCCAGGTTGGGGCTGGCAAGCAGCCGGCGGAATTGCGGTTGTCCCAGCAGGATCGTCTGCAGGCTGGTGCGGCCGTCCACGGTGATGTTGGACAGCATCCGCAACTCCTCCAGCGCGGGAATCGAGAGGTTCTGCGCCTCGTCCACCACCAGCAGGCAGCGGCGGCCGGCGGCTTGGTGGGTGCGCAGCATTTCCTCGAACCGCTGCAGCAGCCCAGCCTTGCCCGCCCCCTGGTCCTGTAGCCCGAACCCGGCCATGGCAAGGCGGAACAGGTCATTTTCCGACACTTGAGTGGTGCTGACCCTGGCGATGGTGAAGGCAGCCGGGTCCATCTGGGTCCGGAGCCACTCGACTAGGGTGGTCTTGCCAGCGCCGACCTCTCCGGTGATGACGATGAAGCCTTCGCCCTGGGCCAGGCCGTAATTCAGGTGGGCGATGGCCCGGCTGTGACCCTTGCTGCCGAAGAAGAAGCGGCTGTCCGGCGTCAACTGGAACGGCATCGCCGTGAGGTTGTAGAAGGATTCGTACACGCGCCTGCCGCCTAGAAGCTTTTACGCAGGCCGGCGAGCAGCGCATTCTCTACGTAGCTGCCAGACTGCGAACCAGAGTTGAAGGTGTTGAAACCATTGAGGCCGAAGCCGTTCACTCCCACGCCTGAGCTCTCGGTGTGGGTGTACTGGACCCGGCCCGTCAAGGTTTCCGTGAAGATGTAACCTAGCCCGGCGGTGCCGGTGAACGATGTCTGACTGCCTGCAGCCTGTCCGAATGCCGCGCCGTTGTCGTTGACGCCATAGGACGCGGTCAGGTTGCCGCTCAGCCGATCCGAGAATTGATGCCCCCAGCTCACAGTGCCAAACGTTCCTGTGGTGGTGGTGCCCGGCGGCACGACGCCGGCCCCAGTGTTGGTTGCCGTGTTGGTGACGGATGTCCGCCGCTCGTTGGAGATCGTTGCCGTGAACGAGTCGCGGGTATAGCTGAGCAGTCCAGTGACCGACACGCGGCGAAGCTGAAAGATGCCGTTCTGGTTGCCGTAAAAACTCGACCCGCCGGATGCGACCGGTGCTCCGGTGACGCGATCTGTCAACAGTCCGGACGGACCCACGCTGGTGGTCTCAAGAACGTTCTGATACTCCTCGGCGCTGCTGGTGAGGCCGGTGCTGTAGTTGGCGTAGATCGCTGTCCGTGCGGTCGGAGACCAGAACCCGTTGGCCGCAAAGTCTTGGATCCCGTCGCGGCGGCCATAGGTCAGCGTGAGCGACAGGTTCGGATTCGGGGCATAGCGACCGCCGACGCTCCAAAGGCCCTGATTGACGTTGTATGGCGGCAACCCGGCGTAGTGCAGGTCTTGGTAGCCGATGGTGCCGAGCGCAGTCACATTCCGGGTGATGGCGTAGCCGGTGGTGGTCGAAACCTCGTTGCGATACGCACCACTGTAAGAACCGGAGCCGTCGTACTGGGTCGCCGATATGATGGAAAGGTTGTTGATCCGGCCGAGGTTCTCACCCGTGGCGAAGGAGGCGCGCTCCCTCTGGGTGGTCAGGTTGCCGGAACTGCCGAAGAACGCCGGGCCAGCAGCCACGCCGTTGTTGACGAAGCCTTGGTTGACGAAGCCTTGGTTGACCAGCGTCCCAGTGGGCTGATTCTGGAAGGTTTGGGCGATGGAGTAGCTGGCCACGCCGGTCCCGTAGCCGCCGAAGCGGTGCTGCACATAGGGGGTGGCACTGAGGGTGACGGTAGTTACCTGGTTGTTGTTGTTGTTGCCGCGCCCGTCTGCCGCTCCGAACCCGCCGAATAGCGAGCTTTCCGAAACGCTGCCGCGCAAGTCCAGGAACACGGCCTCCGGAACCAGCGCCACCAGCGCTCCGGCTTGGCCGAACTGGTCAACCCGGCTCTGACCACTGTTGCTGGCGTAAATGCTGATGGCCGGGGTATATGATGCGTTTGCCTGGATGCGGGCGGTGTCGGCCGAAACCTGGATGCTGGGCGTGAGCAGCGTGAACACGTCCGCCCGGCGTGGGCTGTTGACCCGCAAGGCATTGTCGGTGAAGCCGACATCTACCCCGATGGAGGGTGACACCTGCCAGTTCGGCCCGATCGTCCTTGGTGCGACTGTCCCTGCCGCGCTGCTTGGCAGATAGGTCCGCAACGCGCTGCCGAGATCGCCGATCCTGGCGCCGTCCAGGCCCGTTGCTGGTTGCGTGGTGCCACCGCCGGTAAACTGCGCCAGAGCCACCGCCGGCTCGGCGGCGCAGCCCAGCGCAGCCACGGCGGCTCCGGCCAGGACACGGCCGGGATGCGGCGCGATGCGGCCCACTAGCTGTATGTTCCGTAATAATCATAGGCGCCAAACGTGTGGCTGCTGGTGAGCTGCACCTTGTTGAGCAGCATGGTGATGTTCGGGCACACGCGCACCAGGTCCAACGCAGCCTCGACCTCGCTCCGCTGGGTGCGCTCAGCCTCGATCACCATGACGATCTGGCCAACGATGGGCGCGACCGTGCTGGGATCGCTGGTGGACAGGCACGGCGGCGCGTCCAGCACGACGACATGGCCGGCGAAGTGCCGGGCGATCCGGGTGATGGCTTCGTTCAGCGTCCCGGCGCCCGCCTGGCCGTCCATCTCCCCAAGGCGGTGGCCCACCGGAATGAAAGACAGGCCAGCGATGGCAGTTGGCAGCACGACGGTCTGCGGATCAAGGCGAGGGTTGGCGGCCAGTTCATAAAAGCCGGGTTCGTCCGCCGCGCCGAGCAGCGCCGTCAACGGCCGCACCTTTGCGTCGAGATCAATGAGCACAACCTTTTCAGAAGTATGCTGCGCGATGCTGCCTGCCAAATTCAGGGCGGTGAAGCTCTTGCCCTCGCCGGGCTTGGCGCTGGTGACCAAGAGCAAGTTCGCGGCGCTTTGCCCGTCAGGGTCGTCCCTGAGCGCCCGGAGGACCCGGCCAAGCACGATGCGGTATTCCTCGGAGATGCGGCTGCGGGTTCCCCGCGCCATGACCATGCCGGCAGCCTGCAGCCGGTCATACCCGATCAGCGACCGGTTGGGCAGGGCTGGCTCGTGCGGCAAATCTGCCGGCTGCCGCGCCGCGACCTCCGGTGGCAGCGGAGCAATTTGCGGCGGGACCTCCGGCCGGGTAGGTGCCGGCTTTACGGCATCGGCTAGCGCAGGCTGGGCTTCGAACGGCCGCACAAGAGAGGGCTTCCCTTGCGGCACCGACACGAAAATGCGGCTGACCGGCGGGGGATCCTCGTTGGCATCAGGATCAGGTGAGGCGGACTGCTGCAGGGCGGAGGGTTTTGTTACCGGCTCCGTCGGCACGGTGAGCTGCCCGGTCCCTTTCAGCAGGGCGGCCGCGCGCTCGATCAGATGGTCAGGCGCGCTCATCGCCTTATCGCCTGGACCGGGTGGACCGGCTTTGGCAAGAGGATGCCAGCCAATCGGCGTTCATCCCCGCGACCATGGCGGTGCAGGGGGTATGGGCAGCGTCTAAGCATCAAGGACCAATACCCTTCATCGAACCGAGACCGAAACGCCGAGTTCTGGCCTGCGGTATCGTGCAGAGACGTGCATAAATCAACCAGAGCCAGGCATACCGGGTGTATGGACATGGTCAAGCCCATGGCAGCGTTGCATTCTGGCCGATTGGCCGCTGACGACGTTGCCACAGTTTGGCCGTACACCCTGACTAATCCTATCTTACTGCATGACGGCACCGCCGCTATGATGTTGCGGTGCCCCGCCTACTGGAATGGAGACGGTGTTTCTTCTTAGCCCCGCCACATAACGCTCCTATCTCACAAATTTAGAGCAAAAATATGTCTAAATTGTTCAAGCTGTCTCGACGATTTGAACGGTTCAGCTCGGCTGGCCGTTGATTTTTAAGGTGAAAGCATGACAGTGTGCGTTGCGTTATAGCATGACATGCGATGATGGCAGGAATGTTAAGGGGGTACCGTTCCGGGTGCGTCCTGAGGAACTGTGGATGGTGACTTAAGTTATCTGTGTCAGGTCGGAGAGCGTCGTAAGGGCGCGCGGCGTTGGAATACAGGGCGTTGTAATACGGGGTTGCGGCATGTCACGTCTCGCTGGAAACCAGGTCGCGTTTGAGTTGATTGGATTGTGGCTGCTGGAGTTGGCCCTGTCCTTCTGGCTTGCATATGCACTGCTCGGAGCCGGTCATGGCTCAGAGTTCCATCGCCCGCTGGTCAACCACGCGGGGGTGCTGGCACTGACGGGCGTGCTCACCACGTCGGCTATCGGCCTTTATCGTGCGGAGGCATTCCGCCGGACCCGCTCCATGCTCGTCAACACCGCACTGGGAGGGCTGGTGGCCTTCCCGGCCGCTTGGGGGGTGAGCTGGCTTCTCGGACTGGACGTGGCCCGCCTGGTTGGGCCGGACGCGCTTTGGCCGGTGAAGGTCGTCGGTACCTGGGTCGCCGCTCTGTTTGCAATCCGATTGCTGTTCCTCGCGGCGGTTCGGTCAGGTCTGTTCGTGAGGCGGGTCGCGGTTCTTGGCCCCATCAGTTCTGTCGCCCGCACGGCTGCGGAGGTTCGGGATGCCCATGCCGGCTTTATTGAAATCTCTGACCTGCGCGGCGTGGATGGCGCGGTGCCGAACCCGGGCGCTCTGAAAGAGGCAGGCATTCGCAACCTCCTGGCATCACCTCGGGCCTACGCTGCCTTGGCTGCCGAGACCCGCGCTGCTTATGCTCGCGCCGGCGTCACCCTTGAATGCGAGGATAAGTTCTGGGAGCGCTGCCTGAAACGGGTGGATGTCGCCCACCTGGATGCATCCTGGGTCGCAGCGGTGGATACGGTTCGGATCGGCAGCGTGCAGGCCGCTGTGAACCGGGCCGGGGATATCGGCATCAGCCTTGCCCTGCTGATCTTCACCTTGCCGCTGATGCTGCTTGTTGCCCTGCTCGTCAGGTTGGACAGCTCCGGCCCGGTGTTCTATCGGCAAGAGCGGGTTGGGCTGGGTGGCCGATCATTCACCCTGCTGAAATTCCGCAGCATGCGGGCCGATGCCGAGGCGCAAGGCCCGGCCTGGGCCAAGCGGCGTGATCCCCGCGTCACGCGCATCGGATCGTTCATGCGGCGCACGCGGATTGACGAGTTGCCGCAGTTGATCAACATCCTCCGTGGGGAGATGAGCTTCATCGGCCCGCGTCCGGAGCGTCCGCACTTCGTCGAGAAGCTGGCGGAAGCCATCCCGTTCTACCGCGAACGTGCCAGGGTTAAACCGGGCTTGACTGGGTGGGCACAGGTCAACTTCCCCTACGGCGCTTCGATTGAGGATGCGCGCGGCAAGCTGTCCTACGATCTATATTATGTGAAGCACCGCAGCCTTCTTCTCGATCTGTCCATCCTGTTTGCCACCGTGCGGGTTATCCTTTTCCAAGAAGGCTCCCGTTAGGCGTCCTACTTACGCAACTGGGTTAGCAGGGCTACAGTGATCACGGCGCAGCTTCTGTTCGGTGCCTGCGCAGCGGTTTACGCTATGCTGTGTGGACTGATCGCCTGGCAGGGCACCCGGCTGGGCGGGTGGCTGTTGCCGGCCTGCTGCGCTGCGACGGCCGGCTGGGCTGCGGTCTCGGCGGCGTTGCCCGGCAATGGTTTTACCGGATTGCCGGGTGCGCTGGACCTGGCGCGCGCCCTGGCTTGGTTCGGCTTTATCCTCCATCTCTATCGTCGTTACGTCCCCGCTGGCGAGGACTCGGCCGGGCGGGCGTTCACGCTGGTCGGCATCCTTGCGGTGCCGCTTGCGGCTGCCGCGGGGTGGATGGATTGGTATCCGAGCGCCGGACAAGGATCGGTGTGGTCGCTCGGCGTGATCGTCCGGCTTGGCGTCGCAGTCTGCGCTTTGCTTTTGATAGAGAACGTTTACTTCAACGTACCCGAAACCAACCGTTGGCACGTCGCGCTGCCGTGCGTGCTGTTGGGGGGGCTGGCCTGCTTTGATGTGCTGATCTGCGCGGATGCCGTGCTGTTCCGCCAGCCTTTTGGCGCCTTCGCAGGCGCCCGCGTGGTGGCGTGGCTTACGGTATCTCCCTTGCTGGTAGTTGCCGCTGCGCGGGACCGGCGGTGGCGGCGGACATTGCAGTTGTCGCGCACTGCGGTGTTCCACAGTGCGACGCTGATCCTGAGCGGCGCCGTGCTGTTGGCGCTGTCATTGGCTGGAGAAGTTTTCCGCCGGTTCGGCGCTGATTGGGGATGGCTGGTGCAGGTCAGCCTGGTGTTCGCCGGGCTGATGGGGCTGGGGGTGATGCTGACGTCTGGGTCGGCGAGGTCCGTCCTCCGGCGTGTGGTGGTGCAGCACTTCTTTGCGACCCGGTATGATTACCAACGGCAATGGCTGGCCTGCATAGACACGCTGTCGGGCGACGGGCCGGTTGGCCGGACAGCGCTGCACAGCCGGGTAATCCAGGCGATGACGGACGTTGTGGACAGTCCTGGCGGCGTGCTGTTCCTGCGCGATGCTGGACAGGGGCCGTTCCAATGGGCGGGATCCTGGAACATGCCAGCCACGACCTCTCTTTCGGCTGATCATCCGGCGGTGGTGGCGATGCAAGGCGGGGGTTGGATCGTGCGGTTGGACCGCGATGACGCTGCCCTCCGCTCCGGGCCGGTCGAGCAGTTGGGGCGGGTTTGGCTCGGCGTGCCGCTCGCGCACGGGCTGGTGCAGACCGGTGTCGTCTTGCTGGCACCGCCGCGGGCGCCCTTCAAGCTTGACCAGGAGGTATTCGACCTGCTGCGCATCGTCGGGCGTGAAGTGGCAACCTATGTGGCAGAACAGCGCGCCACCCGGGTCCTTCTGCAGACCCGGCAGTTGCACGACTACGGCAAGCGGTTTGCCTTTGTTGCGCATGACATCAAGAACGTGTCCAGCCAGCTTAGCTTGCTTCTGTCCAATGCCGAGCGGCATATCTCCAATCCCGAGTTCCAGCGCGACATGCTCGACACCATCGGGGCATCGGTCACCAAAATCACGCACCTCATACGCCGGTTGGACGAGCCAGCGGCCGACCGTGCGCCGGCCGCGCTGGCGCCGCTGCCGCGGCTGGAGGAACTGGCAGCCACATACCGGCGTGTCCGCAAAGCCGCAGTGTCCGTGGAGCATGATGGCTCGACTGCAACGGTCGCCGTGTCTGCGGATGCTTTCGACACATCCTTAACACATTTGTTGAACAACGCTGTTGAGGCGGCGCCCGGAACTACTGTACTGATACGGGTTCGTCATGAGGTGGGTCAGGTGGTCATAGACATTGTGGACAAGGGCCCGGGCATGTCGGAGGAGTTCATTCGCGACGGCCTGTTCCGTCCCTTTGGCACGTCTAAGCGGCACGGCTCCGGTATCGGCGCGTTCCAGGCGCGCGAGCTGGTGCGGGAAGGGGGAGGCGACGTGCAGGCCATCAGTGTGCAGGCGGGCGGGTCGCATACTGCGTCTGGGACAACAATGCGTATCACGTTGCCGCGTGCAGATGGGGCGGAGTCGCTGACTGCTCAATCACCGCAGCTAGCGTCTATGGAGGGTAGGGCATGAGCCTGCCAAAGCTGCTTATAGTCGAAGACGACATGGGCCTGTGCAGCCAATATCGCTGGGCATTTCCGTCGTGCGAGGTGCTGTTTGCTCATACCCGCGCCCAGGCGTTGCAGGTGGCGGCGAAGGAACGTCCGGCCGTTGCCATCATGGACCTTGGCCTGCCCCCAGATCCCGATGGCGTCAGCGAGGGATTTGCCACCCTGGACGGCATGTCCCGCCAGGTGCCCGACACCAAGGTGATCGTTGCCACCAGCCATGGAGACCGGAGCCACGCGTTGCGCGCCATCGCCGCTGGCGCCTACGATTTTTGCGAGAAGCCGATAGACATCGGTATGCTGAGCACCATCGTGACCCGCAGCCTGCGCCTGCGCACGCTGGAGGATGAGAACCGCCGCAACCAGGACAGCCCGGCGCCGTCGCCGATCAAGGGCATTGTCGCCGCAGACTCCGCCATGATAAAGGTCTGCCGAGACGTGGAGAAGCTGGCGCCTGCCAACGTCGCCGTCCTTCTGCTGGGCGAGAGCGGCACCGGCAAGGAGGCGCTAGCCCGCGCGCTGCACGACCTCAGCCCGCGTGCGCGCCAGCCGTTCGTCGCCATCAACTGCGGCGCCATCCCCGAGGCTCTGCTGGAAAGCGAGCTGTTTGGCCACGAGCGCGGCGCGTTCACTGGCGCCGTCAAGCAAACGCTCGGCAAGATCGAGCTGGCGAGCAAGGGCACGCTGTTCCTGGACGAGATCGGAGACTTGCCGCACCCGCTTCAGGTCAAGCTGCTGCGCTTTCTGCAGGAGCAGGTCGTTGAGCGCATTGGCGGACGCCAGCCGATCAAGGTGGACGTGCGGGTCGTGTCCGCGACCAATGCCATGCTGCAGGACCAAGTGGATCAGGGGCGGTTCCGCGGCGACTTGTTCTACCGTTTGAACGCCGTGACCATACGCATCCCGCCGTTGCGAAACCGGGGCGGCGACCGGCTGTTGCTGGCCCGGTACTTTCTCGGCCTATTCAGCCGTGAGTTCGGCCGCAGCGTCCGCGGCTTCTCGGACGATGCCCTGGCGGCGCTGGAAGCGCACCCCTGGCCTGGCAACATCCGCGAACTGGAAAACCGGATGAAGCGTGCCGTGCTGATGTCCGAGGGGCGCTTGATTACTGCCACCGACCTGGAGCTTGCGGCTGGGGTGGAGGACCTCACCGCCTATGACCTGCGGACGGCCCGGGCCCGGGCTGAGCGGGACGTGGTGCAGCGTGCCCTGGCCCGCAGCAGCGGCACGCTGGCCACCGCCGCACGGCTGCTCGGAATCAGCCGCCCGACGCTCTATACTCTACTTGAAGCGCATGGGCTGGAGGCGAGCGGCCACCTCTCGGGGCCGGGAGGGCCGGCACCCGACGCCGACGACGCGCACGACGTAGTCACTCAAGATCGGGCAGACGCATGAACAAGCTGATCATTCCCGCTGCGGCGGTGCTCCTGGCGGTCGGGGCAGGCGGCGGCGCGTGGGTTTACACCCACCGCGGAACTCCGCTGGAGAATGGCCGCGCACTGCAAGCCAAGGGCGACCTGCGCGGCGCGCAGATCGAGCTGCGGAACGCCGTCAAGGAGGAGCCGAACAACGCGGAGGCCCACTTCCGGCTGGCGCAGTTGCAGCTCCAGGGCGGCGACCCTATTGCGGCCGAGCGTGAGCTGCGCGCCGCGCGCGACCTGGGTTACGACGCCGACGCTGCAACGCCGTTGCTGGGCCAGGCAATGCTGGCGCAGGGCCGCTTCGATGACGTGCTGGCGCAGGTGCCGGCTACGGCCAGCAAGCCGGAGGCAACTGCGGTCAATCTGGTGATCCGCAGCCTTGCGCAGATCTCGCTGCAGAAACCTGCCGAAGCCAAGGCCGGCCTGGCTGAGGCCCAACGGCTGGCGCCGCAGAACGTGGACGCCGTTGCTACGTCCGCACGGCTTGCCCTGTTGCAGAACGACCTGCCAGAGGCGTCCGCGCAGATTGCGCGAGCACTGGCGATCGAGCCGAACCGTGCAGACTCGCTCATGTTGAAGGGGCAGGTGCTGGCGGCCAAGGGTGACCGCACTGGCGCGTTGGAGGCTTTGGACCAGGCGGTCGCCGCAGCTCCGTCCGGCTTGCCGCTGCGGTTGGAGCGGGCGGGGCAGGAGTTGCAGGCCGGCCAGGACACGAAGGCAAGGGCCGATGTGGATTATGTCCTGTCCAAGGACAACCGTATTCCGATGGCGTCCTATCTGGACCTCGTTTTGCTGGTTCGTGCCGGCAAGTTCACCGAGGCTGACGCAGTGCTGACGAAGCTGGAGCCGGTCATCGCCCGTATGCCGCGCGGGTTATATTTCGAGGCGATCGTCAAGGCCAACCTGAATCAGCTTGAGACCGCAGCCGACGCTGCCGACCGTTATGTAGCCCGCGTGCCGCTGGATGCGGAGGGAGTGCGTCTGCTTGCGCGGATTGAGATCGCGAACAAACGGCCGGAGCGGGCGGTCGCGGCGTTAACCAGCGCCGTCAAGGCCGGCGTGAACGACGCGGAAACCCAGGACCTGCTCGGCAGGGCTTATGCCGTGGATGGCAAGGCGCCGCAGGCGGCCCAGAGCTTTCAGCGTGCCTCAGAGCTTGCACCGGACAACGCGGCCATCCTGACCCGGCTTGCGTCCAGCAAGCTTCAGATGGGCGACACCGGCGGTGCGACGACAGCGTTGGAGCGGTCGCTGGATATGGCGCCCAAGCAGGCCAATGCCGGGGAGGCGCTCGTTGCGGCGGCACTGGCAACCGGCGACGCGGACAAGGCGCAGGCGGCGCTCGACCGGATGCGGGGGCAAGTCGGTGAAACCGAGCAGGTCGGCATCCTAACTGGCCTTGTCAAACTGGCCCAGCGCGACTTGGATGGTGCGCATGCGGCATTCGCCGATGTCGCGCAACGCTTCCCGCAGTCGGTCACGGCACCGGTGAACCTGGCCAAGGTTGACTACTTGCAAAACAAGCCGGCGGAGGCCGAGGCGACGCTGCGTACGGTGCTCGCCCGTTCGCCGGCGGAGCCGCAGGCGTTGAACACCCTGGTGGCGGATTTAGTACGGCGGGACCGGGCGGCGGACGCCATTACGCTCGTACGTGCCGCGCGTACGGCGACGCCGGCCAACCTCGCGCTGACGGCGGCCATCGCAGACCTGCAGACCCGAAGCAAGGATGCACCCGGCGCGCTGGCCACTTTGGAAGAGGCGCGAACGACCGCTGGCGGCACGTTGCCGACCCTTCTTCTGCCGTCCCAGGCGCGCGCACAGGCTGCGGCGGATGATTTGGATGGGGCAAAGACGACTCTGCAGCGCTACATTGCCGCGACTCCGGCGGACCTTGAGGCGCTGCGGTCCTATGTCGAGGTGCTAATTAACAGCAAGGATTACTCGGCTGCACGACAGGTTCTGGCGGACTCGCTGCGGAATTCACCCGGAAACCTTGGCATGATGCAGGCCATGCTGCTGGTCGAGAACAGGACCGCCGGGCTGCCTGCGGCGCTGGCGAAGGCGGATGAATTGCGCCGCAACCCGGCGAACATGCCTGCAGCCGGAGTGCTGAAGGGCGACTTGCTGATGGCGAGCCAGCGATACGGCGATGCCGCCAGTGCATTTGCTGAGGAGGTGAAAGCGGCTCCGTCCACCGTGCTGGCGATGCGTCAGGCTGCCGCCCTGGTCAATGCTGGCGCGCAAGAGCAGGCGTCGGCCATGCTGCGGGGGTGGCTGGGGCAGCATCCAGACGACGTGGATGCGACGCTGATGCTTGCGGGCCTGGACATCAATGCGCGCCGGCTGCCGGACGCAGAGACACGGCTGAAAGCAGTCCTGGCGAAGCGGCCTAATGACCCGGTGGCGCTCAACAACTTGGCTTGGGTGTATCAGAAGCGGAACAACCCCGAAGCGCTGGTCCTAGCGCGGCGGGCCTACTTGCTGGCGCCCTCGACAGAAAGTGCGGACACGCTGGGATGGCTTCTCGTGACCAACGGTGATGCTAAGGCCGGGCTTCCGTTGTTGCAGCAGGCAGTTGCCGGGCGGGGGACAGATCAAACGATACGATACCACCTTGCCGTTGCATTGAACGATAATGGGCAGCAGGCTGACGCGATGAAGCTGCTGGACTCCCTGATTGCCGAGCCAGCCAACTTTGAAGACAAGGCTGCTGCCAGCAAACTGCTAGGTGACTTGAAGGCGAAGCACTGATCCTCAACCAGCGTGGCGTTGCCTTGGGTCTGCCGGGGCTACGCTGCGAGGCATCGGCGATTGGAAAAAGGTCCAATCATGCCAGCCAGCGCCTCCGATCCGGCGAGCGAATCCGCCGAGTGCGGACTGTAGCGCGTATGCTGCGGCTGCATGTGGCACGATGGGGCCGGACGCAGCTACAAGTGCATCGTCCGATGTACGGACTGGGTGCTGTCTGACGGTTTTCATAGGGCGCTGGGCCAGGCCGGACAACTAGGTGCGGATTGGTCGCGGTAGCTTCTGGCACATACCCCCGGACCGCGGGCCGGACACCACGGGCATCTGCTCGCGTGGTTGCGGCTATGCTTCACTCGGCCGAGACGATTCAGCCGGGTGGGACGCGATGGCAGCGGCTCCCCGGCTCTGAGATGCCGGTGCCAGGAATGGAGCGGCACCACGATCCAGGTGCGGTCAGCGCGGCTTTTGCGATTTCAGCTTGCCGGGCTGTAAGCCGCCCGCAACGAAGTGTGACCAACGTGCCAATTCCAGGCGGCATAGGGCGCTTTACCTGCACAGGTGGCGGCTGACTCTGACCCACGCCTATCTGCCAGGCCAGGCTGACTGCGGAGTTTTACACCGGGCCACCAGTGATCTGGCTAGCTGTCCCTGAACTGCCGCGTCGCTGCGCCTCGCGACTTGGCGGATTAGTATTAAATCGATCTGAACTTGCTTCCCGCAACGGCCTTGGAGGCACTCTCCGCAACGGCACGGCCTGGCCGAAGCAGGATGCGACCGGCATCCCGTTCCGTGAGATGCCGGCGTTGCCCAGTGCTGGTTTGATCATACCACGGTGCTGGCGGGCTGACGCGGCTTTCCTGTGCTCCGTTCGCCCAACGAAGGCGTTGGGCGGATTTCACAGGCTGGACGCCCACTTCGGTTTCCAAAACCCACGCCAGCCGGTTCAGCGCAATGCATTCTCAAACGGGCATTCAGGACTCAGTCGCCCGAGCGCCTTCAAGCGCAGACCGAGTTGTCATCTCGTAAGCGTCGGCCAGCAACGTCAACCGGTCGGTATTAGGCAGCTTGCGGAACGCGTTAAGCAGCAGAACCTCCTCGTTGGAGGGCTGGGCCAGCGGGGGAGTGGTGGATTCCACCTCCAGCAAGGCTCCGATCGGCACGCCCAGCACCTGAGCCAGCTTGATCAGCCGGGCTGTTTCCGGGAAGCACGTGCCCCAGATCCATGCATGGACCGCGACCCGGGAAACGTCCAGCGCGCGGGCTAGGCCAGCCTGGGTCATGTTCTGCTCAGCCATGATACGGGCCAGGTTGTGGCGGAACCGGTCCCGGGATGCATTGCGGCTCTTGCCTTCGTTTGGCCAGCCCTGCAGCATATCCGGCTTTGGAGCGGACATCATGGCGCAATCCGAATATAAAGTGCCTGGGGCTTCCGGGCCGCCGCTCGATGAGCAAACAAGGTTATCTCCGAGATTAGTTACACGTGCATAACATACTGTTCACGGGTTTGAGAGCAAGTGGGTAACCGCCGTAACTGTCAGAGATAAAACGAAAATAACATTAGCTAACGCATATATCGTTGTGAAACTACATTTTAGGGAAAACCCTGCGGGAATTTGGTAACCTGGCGCTAGCTAAACGGGTTGCGCACGGTCCCTGGCTGTTTTGTCGGAGGAATGGACGCCGGCAAGGCTTTATCCGCTTCCAGCACCTGGATGATAGACTCCAGCGCCTGGCGCATCTCGCGGGCCAGGGCCAGCCCTGCCTGGTCCCGAGTTAGGTCAAGGCTGCCATAGCAGGCGATCCGGTCGCGGCCGTTTTCAAGGCGCAAGTCGCCGACGGAGGTGGCGGCACTGTCATCGGCAAAGGGCTTCATCGGGCATATCCTTGACGGCGGGAGGCATATCCGTGTGGCGTTGGGGCGGGAAGGCGCAGAGCAGCAGTCCGTGCGCCTGCCGGCAATGCTGGGAACACGTTCAGCCCCGTCAGATCGGCAAGCTGCGCCGTGTTGATCACCGCCCAGGGCGCGCTGTCCACGTTCTTGGCGACATAGGCGGCAGCGAGGCCGCGGCGCACGCTCATGACTGCCTTGAAGGTGTGGCTCGGCACGATGACGTTGCCGACCCGCTGCAGCTCCACGCCCTGGAAAATCGGGCCGGTGACGACGTAGATGTCACCCTCCCTTTCCGCAAGCTTCCGCACGGCGCTCTCAATGCCTTCCCAAATCCCGCGGTTCAGCTTGGGGGCTTGCGGGACCATGTTGGCCAGGCTGAAGCTTTCCTGCTGGGCATCCTCGTCCGGCATGTCGCCGCTGGGCGCCATGTGCCCGCGGTCGAAGCCGCTGCGCGCGTAGTCCTGCAGCTCGGCCCGTTCTCCGTCCGGCAACGCAGGTTCAGGATGAAACTCGCTGTCGCGGGGCAGGCCGCGCGCCGCAGCGATCGTGTCACGGGTCAGGTGCTCGGCCGAATAGAGCGCGGTGCGGGTCGTGGCGGAATGCAGCACGGCGAAAGCCCGGAAGCAGAGGGCGCGGGCACCTGCGAGAAGGCGGGTGTTGAGGACCTCGGGCGGCTGTCCCGCGTAGAAGTGCTGGGGACATGCAGTCGGCGCCGCAAGCACCGGACCAGCAGCAAGCACCAACGCCAGTAGGATGATCAGTGGTTTGCAGTTCGGCATTCCTGCTCCTAGGCAAGCCGTCCAGCGGCTCCGCTGCCATATCGCCGACCTCCGCATGGAATGGCAACAGGCGTCGGACCAAGCGTGACGTTGCGCGTTCTACAAGGGAGGCAAAATAAATCGAGGGAATTCCGCCATAACCAAGGTTATTCCGGTACTCACCTTTTTGCTGATGTCCGCATCTGCGTTCGCGCAGGGTGGGTCGTCCCAATCGCCACCGGCGCCGAGCGGGGGACAGAGTGCACCTCAGCCAGCAAACAGCCTGCCAACCGGGGCTGCAAACATGAACACGGGCAGCGCCAGCAACCCGAACGCGGGTGGCCCAGTGTCCACCACCGTCGTTTCGCCGAGCGCGACGTCGTCTCCTGTTCCGGCTGCCCCGGCAGGAAGCCAGCCGACGGCAAATACCGTCCCGGTGCCGACCTCACGTTAGAACGTATGAGGTAGTTTCAAACCCCTGGCGTCGAGGCTATAGGGCAGGGGTGTCATCCCCTGGCGACGATCCCCTCTCCACCGTTGCATATGACGAGCAGGTTGCTGTCATCTCGATGACAGCGCCTGCTCGGCGAAACGTGCTTTCGTTGGCAATGATAAGAGAGTTGTCGCGGGCGTTCGACCAAACCCGTATCGCCCGCGCAGTTGTTCTCAGGTCGGCTGCCGGCGCAGATGTCTGGTGCGCCGGCTTCGATATCGGGGCGCTTTCGCCTGGCTTTGACCCATTGGCTCAGGGTGGCGAATTGCAGGAGCTGTTCCGCCGTGTTCAAGATCATCCTGCGCCGGTGATTGCCATGGTGCATGGGTCAGCATGGGGCGGCGGTACAGACTTGGCGCTGCGATGTGATATCGTCATCGGCGATCCCACCTGCTCGCTTGCGTTCACTCCTGCGAGGCTCGGGTTGCCCTATGATGCCAACGGGTTGCTAAACGTCATGATGCGAGCCGGTCCTGCGGTCGCATTGGAGATGTTCAGCACCGCCGACCCTGTCCCCGCACAACGTGCCTTACGGTTGGGTCTGCTGAATCATCTAGTGCCGGAAGCGGACCTCGAGTTGTTCACCTTGGCGATGGCTCGGCGGATCGCCGGTAACGCACCCTTGTCGGTAACCAGCGCAAAACAGCAGATTCGAGCGCTTGCCGCGGCGATTGCGTTGTCGTCCGCGACGGCGCAACGCCTTGCGGAAGGACGGCAAAGGGCGTTGCACAGTCACGATTTTAGCGAGGGCCTGGCCGCCTTTCGTGCCCGGCGCCCGCCAGACTTCCAGGGACGCTGAGACCAGACGTTCATACGGCCGCTGAGTCGGATTACGATCCTAGTGGCTAGCGAAAGTCAGGATTGAACTAGCCGGCTGTCAGCCAGTCGCGGTCAATACCGGCAAAGCCGAACTATTCCGATGGGATACAAGTTGCTAGATGTTCCCATAGCCGCCGGTGCGTCAAGGGCCGATGGTGCTGCCGCTGAGTGCGCCGGTACCGAGTTTCAGAACCTAGCGTGTCCCGGCATTCCTCTGACGTGTGATGAATGCCCAGACTTCGTCCAACACCGGCGCATGGCTGCGAAATAGCGGCGCAAAGGCAGTGACGATCCCGATGTGTCCGATGCCCAGGAGGATCCAGGCCTCGACACGGCCACCAGCAGCACGGATCTTTTCGGCTAGGGAAAGCGTGTTGCGTGGGTTGACGGTGGTGTCGGCATCGCCCGCCAGCAGCAGCATCGGCGGATTGAGTCCATCCACGTAACTGACGGGTTAGCTGAGCGGCCCGTCACCCACCGGCGCGAACACAGGTTTAATGTCGTCCCCAGTGATCGGGAGGAAATCATAGAGGCCAGCAAGCCCCACGACTCCGGCGAGGCGACGCCGGTCGTATTCGGCCGCCGCGAGCAGGCGTGGATCAAGCCCGAGCATCGCCGCATTGTAGGCGCCTGCCGAATGGCCGACCAGGAATACCCGGCTCGGACCGGCGCCGAGCTCCGGCGCGTGCGCAACCGCCCAAGTAACCGCGCGGGCGTTGTCGTCCAGGAATGCCGGAAATGCTACCTCGGGGTAAAGCCGGTAATCGGGCACAACCACAACGGCGCCCCGCGCCGCGAGCGGTAATGCCACGAAGGGGTATTCCTCCTTACTCCCAGTCCGCCAGCTTCCACCATAAAGAAACACGATGAGCGGCGCCCGCCGGCCCCTGGATCGCCACGGCGCTGCGCGCCTTGCGATGGCGGCGTGCTTGCAGAAGGGTCAGAGCAAATGCCAATTGGTATTAGTTCTACACCGAAATGACAACCCGCCGTGGATGACAGATGCCCCATGCTGGGAGACAGATACGGATTTCGCAACACTTTCTATTTAGGGCGACTGGCGATGCTCTACGGCATGGTAGTGTTAAGTTAGGCCGTGTAACCTTGCACAAGCCCAATGTGCCGTGCGACAGCAGCGCCGTAAATACTTTGGGCTTTAGCCCCGTTACTGTCACGCTATGCATCTAGCCCGCTACCGAATCCCAGCGCCCGAATGAGCGCTGGATCCCGGAATGTATTATTTCAACACAGGTGGTCTACGAGAGGCCAAATCATAGTGGCTCTTATTGGGTTCCGGGGTGGTGACGGGTCTATCACGCAACCAGGCCGGCGATGAGGGTGCCGAGCAATGCTTTGCCGCGTCGGCGCGCGTTATGCACGAACTGGAAGAAACCGAGGTAGA
>JAABUU010001782.1_pt1 | contig 33770 bp, 37 predicted proteins | sample 5559301 | NCBI WGS metagenome assembly JAABUU01 (sample SAMN10711884, study PRJNA513360) | rock metagenome | isolation source: Antarctica rocks | place: Antarctica: Victoria Land, Richard Nunatak white
ACCACACTCTGTAGCTCGACCCCTTCCTACTCAGCAATAATGACTGGCCGTATTCTCGAGTTCATATAGATGGTAGGCTGTCGTTACTTGCGTCACTGTCGTTTGAACCCCCTTTTTAGTTTAGCATGCGGAGTATTATAAGGTATTCATATCTAATGAAGCTACGTACCTCTAATTAGTCAGTCAACTTGGCTTCGCGTCAACAGCACGTAAAAATAATAGGACGGTGGTAAGAGGTGATTAGTCAATCAATCAATCAACTAATAAAGCGAACCTCTCTGTCACACAGGCCTAAAATCACCCTTTATATCTCGATTTGTATTTGAGAAAGAATGGCCCAGAGAATTTGAAGGATATCCATTCCTAGTATCTCTTGCGCCAGTATAGAATCATGATAAAGCGAGATAATGTTGGAATTTCAGGTGTGATTTGGTTGGTAATCTCCGCCCTATAGGGCTGGGGGCCGCTAGTAGAGTTTTCACCTTCCACATCCTAGATAGCCTCCTAACAGCAACAACCAAAATATCAATATGCCCCCATATGACCTCGTATTCCAACAGATAAAATATACCTGACGAACGCCGTGACTTTCGTGAAATAGAATGTTACAAATTTTGCATGAACGCTAGGTAAATTCCCTTACTTTTTCTTCTCCGCTATAATCGATCGTCTATTCTTTTTTTTCCGCCGTCTTGCCTATGATTATGTTATCCGCGGCGACGTTTGTTTCCTCCATTCTGGCTGCGCTGGGATTACAATTGAAGATGTCCGTATTGACTGCATTTGTGTTCTTGTCATCAACGACAACAGCGTCAGGTATTACGGCAGCGGCGGCCAACTCGGGGTCCCCCTCCTTCATCTTTCTCTTCTTATGCCCCTCAAAACCTTGCTCTGTGGTCAACTTTTGATTCAGATCGTAATGCTTGATGAAGACCGTAGTCATGAGGGCAAGACCCGCCAATCCACACATGAGCGCCCAGATAGGGCGGATGCTATGCGCCAAGGCAGTCTTGAGGATCATTTTCATTGGATCTCCGTCCGGCATGGTGTTGATCTGGCGTATAAGCGACACCACGTTGAGGCTGTACGACACGGCAGAGCCTGACAGGGAAGGGTAGCTTGCCAAGTTGGCGGCCATGCGGTTCTGGAAGACGACACCACCGACGGCGACGCCGATGGTTTGGCCGAAGCAGCGGAAGAAGGTGAACATGGCGGCGGCGATGGCGATGTCTTTTGGCGGGGCGGAGGCTTGGATCGCGAGGGCCATGGCGGGGAAGAGAAGGCCGATGCCGATGCCGGAGACCAGCATCAGGAAAATCCAAGCTGGGATGGTGGTCGTGGGCGAGAGGAGGTAGAGCAGGCCGGAGCCCAAGGTGGTCAGGGTCCAGCCGAGCCAGAGCGCCCAGCGGTAGTGGCCTGTTTTAGCGGCGATGACGCCGACGACCGCCGCGCAAGGGACGACAGTCAGGGATTGCGGGAGCGCAGAGACTCCGGCAAGGACTGGGGTGAAATCTTGCGCGCCTTCGAAGAAAAGAGGCATGTAATAGAGGATGGACCAGAGGATGATACCGTGGATCCAGGTGAGGAAGTAGGCGATGTTGGTGTCTTTGTTTCTGAATATTCCAAGAGGGAGGAGGGTGTAGGTCGCAAACTTGGCTTCATAAATGACAAAGAGGGAGAGACCAAACAGGCCGACGATGATGGGAACGAGGGTGTGCCAGCTTGACCAAGCGTACATGACGCCGCCCCAGGTGATGGCTATGAGAAAGGATGTTGAAGAAGCGAGGAAGATGACAGAACCGAGGTAGTCGATTTCGCGAAGCTTTTGTTTCAGCGAACGTGTCCGACCCTCAAGTTTGAGAAAGGCAATGATGCCGGCGAAGCCAATAGCCACGATGGGCAAATTGAGATAGAAGATCCAGCGCCAGGCACCTGCTTGGGCGAGAGCGCCTCCAACCAGCGGACCGGCCACGCTACCGATGGCCCAGACGATACTAATGAGAGCGAAGTAGTTGCCTCGCTCGCGGAGAGGCACCATGTCGGTGATGAGAATTTCTGTGAGAGCGATGATGCCTCCGCCGCCAGTGCCTTGGATGGAACGGCCAACAAGCATCATGGTGAAATTCTTTGATACTGCGCAAACAATGGAGCCGACAGTGAAGAAGGTAAGGGCTAGGAGAAGGAGAGGGCGACGACCCCACAGATGGGAGAAAGCGACGAAATTAGGCTGCCAGACCATGGAGGTAAGGAGAAATGAGGTTCCGGCCCAGAAGGCTTCAATTGCGTTGCCATGAAGGGCGACGGTGATTACCTTGGAGCGTGTCAATCGTTGGTACGTACGAGATTTATAAAGGTCCTATGATCAGATGAGGAGGCTTACCGGCAAGGCTACAGAAATGATGGTGGCATCTAAAGCGGTAGCAAGATTGACGACGGCGATTGAAATAAAGGCAGCTAGAAGCCGCCAGCCTGGCTTAAACTTTTCCACCTCTTCTGAATTCGACTTTTCCATATCGGCTGGATTCGACTTGGCCGATGGCTCAACCATTTCTTCTATTCCTTCTGGGCCCATCCGCTCTGGCTTGCTTATCTCTGAGCCCGCCGGTGCCTCCATTCCCGTTCCGGGGGCGGCACACTGTGCTGAAGCAGGTTTTAAGGAATACTAGTGTCGTTCAAAAGAGAAAGATGAGTAGAGTGACAGCCAACGACTTTCTGGCATGATGAGTGTTGGAGAGGAAGATGGCCAGAGTCTATGTCAACAATACCGTTGAGAGGAACATGGCTAGTGTTGTCGGACAAAATATCAGCCCGAGAGTTCTGGGGGTTAGCGGGAGCAGGATCCAACCTTTTAGCTAGGTACCTCGGTATCTTAAAGTAACCGGCTGCACTAGTGTCTTAGCGAGCAACTTTAGCCCTATAAGGTAGTGTCTTTCCTATGCCATCTTACATGCGCAACAGTCAAATCGACATACACGACCACTTGCATGACACCACAGGACTCGCTTTATGGCCACAATACCGCTTGTCAGAATACCCTTTTACGTTTTCCCTTGCAGCCATTTGCAGTCAGGGTTCAGTCGGGTTCAGTCGGGCTCAGTCGGGCGCGCTACTCCCTTTTCAACCTCGGAAATCCTGCACCATCGTCCGTACTCTATTGGCTGACAACATTGGCGCTTACTAGTCCACCTGCATCGACAGTCGGCCCAAAACAGGAGCAGATGGTGCAAACTTGCGGAACACGCATTGCTTTGGGGATTGCAGAGACATGATGTCTTCAAATAGCCGAGTCGTTAAGCAATCCCGGAGCTAAGTGTGCGGCACGATTACTCCCGTACCGGCCCGAAGTTTCCATGGGCTGGTTGGTCGTGCATTTCGATGTCTCCGACAATAGTGTTGACAGTAAAACTTTCTATCATAAACGGTTAAAAATACATGGGAAGAGGAATCAAGTCGAAGCGAACTGCAAAAAGCTATGCTCCTTTATATATTAAATTCCACTTGAACCATCTGAAGATTCAACCACACTGGAACACGAGAAGGCGACCTCACAGGTACCGTTGAACCTGTTTTTCGCTCCACTCCCAAAATTCTTCTCCACGTCCATTGCCGCCTTCGCTTTTAGCCTTTCCAGAGGCCTCGATATCCTTCCTCAGAGTACCGAATCGGCCCGAGGGTATGACTGAAGTACACCAAGTCAGCACAGTGCAGGACAAGATGAATCTGAGACGTACTCCAGGCGCCGGTTTTTTTAAGTGTAATGTCTGGAGACAATCCAGCAAAAAGCTCGGTGTACGCGCCATGAATAGGGGGCCGGAGGAGCAAATTTAAGATGACACCTTGGATGCCAGACACATGACGCTGAAGGTCCGTTTTCAGAAACCCAGGGTTTAGAGACTGCACGAGTTACTAGTAAGCCTTAACAAGCCCGTAGACAAACAACGTGTGGCACACACCACACTGAGAACGCCGTCGGCTTGGTGCCGCTTTGCGAATTCGTTGCTATAGAATATGTTGCCGGCTTTGCTGACTCCATACTTGTACCAGGCTGACTCATCCTTTCTGTAATCGAGATTCGTCATGACAACTCCCCCTTTGGGCGCTGTAGTTTCTGCAGCCGACGACGACAGCCAAACCACTCTGACACTATCTCGCGGCGCAGATTTAGCAGTCTCAACTAGGAGAGATGTCAAAACTTTTGTGAAAAGGAAAGGGCCTAGACAATTTGTTCCAATCTGGGCCTCGTAATTCTGTATAGTTTTCGAGCCTTGTGGGGGGACCATTACGCCGGCATTGTTCCACAATACATCGAGCCTAGTTTCTTTGGAGAGGAATGAATCGGCGGATTGTTTTACTAATATCAAGTCACTAAGGTCGAGATGGTGGAAAACCAGCTCGCCTTTGCTTTCGGGAAAGCTGGTTTCGATCGACGCTATGGCCTTGGAGGCTTTCTGTTCTGAGCGAGCTGCGATGTATACCTTCGCATTGTGCGCGTAGAGAATCTTTACAAGCTCCAAGCCGATGCCTGAGGCGCCGCCAGTCACGAGGAATACCTAGGGAGCTGTTAGTGTAATTCATTTGCCGGTGGGAAGACAAAGACTCGTACCTTGCCTGCCTGGTCTGGAAGCTCTTTCTCCGTGAATTTTGCAGAGGGAGGGAACATTTGCCCCACTTGACCAGACATTGTTGACGGTCCTGGAGTGTGCAATCGTTCGGTCGAACTTCGAACTCGATCAACGCAGCAGAATACGAAATCTTATCAAGCGAAAACAAAAAATGAAGATTTCTACACCATGCCGAGGCTCACATCTGCTCTGTTGTGTGATGCACAGTCGGGCTCCTCAGTCGGGCTCTTAAGGGAAATGTGTTCCAGGTTTCAGGGCAGCGGAAAGTACAGTAGTAGACTAGGCCTAACTGAGTCTAAGGCTGGATCGAGGAAATGGGAATACGTACTCCAGACTCCAGCATTTGCTGAGTCGGGTGGCTACCTTATCCTTGCGTCGGTGCGGAATGTCACCGGCGATAGTCCCCGCCACCATTCTATACCACAGTAGCGCATACACAGCATATTCAGGTCGAACGCGGCTCTCTAGTTGGCGGAAAGATCTGTCAGCTTAGTGCAAGAACGAGCTGCTATTAGAGGGTGTTTTAGCACGAGGCTACGTAAAGTCGACCTTTTAGAGTTGAGTTTGATCTGACATCTCACAGTTATTTGATATAATTGCATCGCTTTGCCCGTGAACCGACGAAGGAATGGGAGTCGCGTCGCGAACCGAGGCAGTCGGCACAATGTTGTGGTGTGTACGGAATACGGAAGTAAGGATGGCCGACTGCTGCCTACGAAATCCGGCTTTCGAGGGCTACTACATCTGGCCATAAGATGAAATGGCAAATACAACCCCAACACCATTCCAGGGGTAAACTCTAGTTCATTAATATTCCAAATTCTTTTCTGCTTTGGGATCAGGAGAGACCAGCACATTAACACCTGAAGATATTTTCATAGTACCGTCTTTTATAACGAAGTCGTCAACATAGAGTCTAGGATCGCTTAGCTAAGGTAGTTAGTCCCTGATTTTAGTCTCGAGTCGGCTTTTAGTTTGTAGCCCTACAGTTAGGGTCAGAATAAAACCGCTTTTTCTACAAAAAGCGTGTATAATACTTCTTAGCGGCTTTTTTGCTTCGCTTTTTTGGTATCTTATTATCTAAGCATACAAGGGTCATTGATTGGAGGATTACCCTGCTGTCGCCACCTCGCTGTCGTCCGTTCTACTAGCTAACCTGCTTGCAGAACCCTACCTCTCTACCTCCAGCAATGCCTCCGCAACGTGGCGGTAGGCCTTTGAACCAGCTCGCCGTCGATAACTTTCAGCAGATAATCATACCTGGAAGGCTTGCTACTGTTGCATTTAGAAGTCAAATCGACGGCTTTCAGCCTAATGCTGAATGCTGAAGATGAACTGGAGATCCGAAGCTATTTTGGCCCTGCACCGAGCCATTTGCCCTTCAACTCTCGAAGCTCTCCCTACGGGTCAACAGGATACCTGGTAACAGTGTTTTAGCGGAACGTGACTGGTCTATCATGAACCTCATAAAGACGAAGACTAGGAATCAGCTGAGCAACGAGCGCACGCTTAATCGACCACGGGACTTAAAAAAGAAGCTTCGCTATACACAGGGCATTGAAATCGATGAGGAGGAGCTTTTGGATATGGAAGATAGACTGCTGCAGGAGGAAATTGCTATGGCTAGGCTAAATCCTTCAAACAATGAGGTGCTGAAGGAATTTCTGAATAGCATCATCGACGGCCAGGTGGCTATGGAGCATTCAAATAACTGATGCTATTTATATAGACCCCTGTGTTTAATACAGGTTTCAATAAACGTGTATAAAACATGCTTTTTGACTATCCTAATTCGGTTAGGCAATAAGCATGTTTAATACAATTCTGACCCTACCTACAGTACGGAGTACACTGGTCGATCCCCACTAATTTCTACCGTAGGTTAGTGGGGCTACAAAGCAAAAACCGACTCGAGAGTACCTAAGACCTAAATATTCTGCGTACAACGCTATAATCAGTTATCGTCTCCTTCGATCCTTTAAGGGTCTATCTGCATGATCCTTCATGCGATGATGCGGTTCACCTACTGTCACGTACGCTTCCTCGCTTCGTGAAGACGCGTCAGCACTTTAATTCTCGCTCCGCTTACTTTTAGAAACATCTTTATTGGTCGATAGACCTTGTGAGGAATATACGAGACTGAGCGACTCTTGTTTCTGTATTTCAACTATTCTCACCAGAATTTGGTGGGTTACGAGACTGGGAACAACTATGGACGAAGCAATAGTCGAGCAACGGTGTTTTTGCATCTGGGTGGATTGTGGGAGAATTTAATAGCTTAGCTTAGGTTCTAGTTTAGATGAAGATCAGGGTAGGAATAAGTACCGAGATACCTTTCCCCCTCTATGTGGGTATCTAATACTGCTAGAATCGTGATGCTATTGGCATAAACGAGGAAAAGCACGAGATGGGGGAAAGATAAATAAGGTAAGCACTAGTTCTAGGTACAAATGTCCCCCAGGACAACCCACATTGCACCGTGCTTTCTCTTTCCTCCGCATCTCCTCTAAATTCTTGCTTGGCTCTGAATACTCCTACACCAACAAGACCACCAGATTCCACCGCGCCTTTTTCGATCCACTGTTCCCAAGTCCATCAAGTAGGATGGCATCTCTAATGAGATTTGCCCTCGTCCTCCACCTTGCCATTGAGACAACAGCAGCCATCAACTTCTTTCTCCGACCTTCAGCCACGCTCTCAACACCCCAACCGCACAGCCACGGCGTCATCCGGCAATACGCTCTTCTGCTTCTGACCACAAACATCATCGTCGCGGCCGTCCTGAACCGCGCAATGCATGATGCGTTATGTGGGCAGATTGCTGGCGCCCTTGCTCTTTACCATGGGGGGCCTTTTGTCCGAGCCGTGTCCAAGATTTGTCGAGGGGACTCTGGCGACGTGCTCGGAGGAGCTTGGCTTCATGCTTTTTCTCACCTGCTGTGCGCGGCGTGCCTGGTGGCATCATCGTTCCCCCTCAGGTAGTTCAGGTTGTTTTCTAAGAATCCGGTTCATGACGGAGGTCATTTGTTTTTTGAGAAGAATGATGATCGGGTTGATGTGTCGATCAGACTTTGAAACAGCATAGACGGAGAGTATTCTTAGGGTGTACATAGCACATAGCCAAATTGACTAATTTTCACCTGGTTTATCGTCCATCTAGCTATTTCTCAGCATTTTAGATTCTATACAGCTTCTCTGAGGAACCGCGCTGTGTTGAATTGATCTTTGCTCATGACTGAGTCTCGGAGGTAGGAATTGATCAGGCCGAGTGAAATATCGAGGGTTGAGGCTTCATTCTAGCGCTATGCTAATGATAAGTATCTAAGTTAGGAATGCGAAGACCCTAGGGCGCCGGGTAGTACAAGTGAGTGCAAGCGTGTTGCAATATAAAACCTCGAAAAGGAAGTAACTACTATGTACTTGTTGGAATACGAGGTCATATGGGGACATATTGATATTTTGGTTGTTGCTGGATAGGAGTCTATCTAGGAGCGAGCAGGTAAAAACTCTACTGGTGGGCCCCAGCCCTATCAGCCCTATGAAGGCGGAGATTACCATCTCCCCTATTTCGAACAGTACTACGGTACCTAGAGCATGGCAGGGGGGAAGCAGGAGAGGTGGTACGTCAGCCCCGCAGTCCCGCCCCTGCCACAAGGGCCCTATCGTAGTAGGTCTGATCGTCGCCGGAGCAACGACATCTCTCCCTCCGTGACCATCTCACTGTCGTTCTTTTCCTGATGTAGTATTGTCACGGCCTCGGTCGCGCCACCGTCGTTGCGATACATTATCACCGACATTTTGCAATGCCCATCTTGCTTGGCCTTCTCTTATCTTTAAGTCTGTTGATAGCAGTATTGGTGGCGTTCTCAATACGATAATTGAAAGTCAATGTGTCTGACAGCTGTTGCCTTAATCGACTTCACAGTCTTCACTTCATTGCGGCTTCACGACTCTCAATCATAGGGGTCGACAATGTTTAAAATACGTTTGTTGACTAATTTGATCAGATGTTGTTTTAAACATGTATTTTGAAGAAATGCATGTCTTGTAAAAAGCAGCAAAAATCATGTTCGATGAATATTGCTTAGTAAAAATAGAGAGGAAGAACAGACTTCAGTGACGATCACACTTCACGCTCTTGTCGACGTGAAGTTTCTCTGAACCCGTTAAGTACCCAAAGTCGTTCTCAAATAATAACGTCTCTCATTCAAATTGAAGTGTCTTTGAAAAAGTTTTGTATGATGACAGATGACTGTATGCTTAGTTAAATAAAAAACAAAAATCAGAGGAACAAGACATCAGTAGTGTTCTGAACATGCATCTTGTGTCAGGGGTGGGTCAAAAAGGCTGCACTCGCTTGCTACCTACCAGGCAAACAGGCCCCACTCTACATACCACAGTATGTACTGTGGTATTTGGGGAAACAGTTGTTATTGCGACCTTCCAATCCAGGGAAATTGACTGGCCAGCATACCAAAAATCAACCTACTAATAACTGATACCCCAAGTACGGAGTACCACAGTTGTAGCTATCAAAAGCCACGAGGGAATCGGACCGAGACCCCCTGGTTATGAGCCAGGGTCCAGACCACCTGGCAAATAGATTACTCGGCTACCTTAGCTGAGGCGGGTATGTGGCGGGCACCAGGGGGGCCTTCCGACTGAAAAAGGTTGCGCTTGCTAGGCAAATAGGCTCCCGCTCCATACGGAGTACATATACGGAAAGAGGAAAGATAACCACAACACCATTGTACCAGCGCTGTTAGGAATCGAACCTAATATAAACTAAATCACTCAACGACTTACGGTACTTCACAGTAGGGAACAGGGTAGCTGTCCGGTGACATCTTGGTTCAACATACGCTTTGTTCCGAGCCCTACCTTACTCAAATGAGCATGCAGGGTAATGACCTCGTAAGGAGCCATGAACCCTGCTATTGAGCTATGCCCCCCACTGGCCAATCCTACAAGGGGCGTATTAATGACCCACGCAAAATGCGACTTGCTCCTACCGTTGATAGGCACACGGTGACGACGTCTTCGGAGTTGACCTATTCGGGAAAAAAATACATGCAATAAAACTTTGCAAGTCTAAGGGCGTTTCATTGATAGAATTTCGCTTGCTATAGCGCTTGCTATAGCAGAAGTACTTTCTACAACAGTCCGTATTCAAACTGCGATGCCGAGAAGCCTCAAACTTTTGACAACTTTCAGTTTTCAGTCCATATTGCAACAACGACATGATATCATGACAAAATCAGTCCTAGCTTTACGGTCAATGCCAGATTTCTCAACAGCGTTCAAATCATGTAATCTATCTCCGTATTGACAAAAGCCATATAATACATGTGGGTTGCGGGAATAAGTCGCAATGCCCAAACATACCCGTGTGGCACTGTTCCACTAGCCGACATACGATAGAATTGCTTAGCTCTATCAGCCCTGACACAATGGTTTTTCAGCTCCTTCAGCCTGATTCCAAACTGGCCGGACCGTCCTTTATCACGCAACCGAGCCTTGTGGGCTTGTAGATGCTGGAACCAAGCCAGTGACCTTGATTGCGAGTATTACTCCAGATATTGGCCTGTACCCGTGGTTGAGATGATACCGCAATCTACTAGAACGCCCAGAAAGTGGACGCCTGCAGAGAATACTTTATTGCAAGAGAGAGTTGAAGAGTGCAGTAAGGGTCGAAAGAGTGATAGAACCAGCATTCAGACTAACGATTTGAGTCAGGAAATTCTGGGAAGCCCATATGCTGGCCGGAAACTGCCGCAGCATTTCAAGACAGAAGCAAGGATGATTGCCGCAAACGTTGGGCCAAAATGGACCAGAAGTGGAAAAGGGGTGCATGGGACAGTAGTGAAGACGACATCCTCTGTCAATCGGTCAAAGAATACGGCTGCCGGTGGGCAAACGTTGTCACTGTATCCGGGGACGAAATGCTAATTGGGCTCTGAGAATAGCTGGACCGACATCTCAAAAACCATTGGGACCCGCAGCCCTGACCGTACGTTTCCACACATGTGCAAGCACACCTCTCATCAAGAGCAAGCTGATGCGAGTCCAGAATGCGCCAAGCGCTGGCGAAATTCTCTTGATCCAAATAATTCACGCAGTGAATGGACCGAGGAAGATGTAAAACTACGCGCTGCTATGTGAGACCCAAGACAACTGACTATAGAGATTAGGATACTACTCTCACGGAAGCTGTTCAAAGCCACGGCCGTGACTGGAAACTAATCCATGAGAGTTACCTTCCTGAAAGATCGAGGTTAGACCTGAGCAATCGGTGCGGCGCCTTATAGTCCTTGATAAATGACGCTATGTGCAAGCTAACCTAGAGAGCAATATAGGTATGTATCGCTTTGTCGACAACAGAAGAAGAAGCAGCATTTGCGATCATCTACTTCTCTAACAACGATGCAAACACAAGACGGACACTCCCCAGCGGAACCTGAGCAGATGTGTGGTCTGGTACCGACTAGCCCAGAAAGCGGCATGAAGCAGCATGATTCCTTTATACAGAGTATCTTAGCGACATCCATAGACGACGAAACTATCAATTCATGGCTCTCGCAAGGTACACAGGCCGACCATATGGAGTCCTTGGACCCTCAATTGTTCCCAGGGGAACTTGGGCAACACGAGTCACAAATTACACAAGAGCATGACAATTTGTTCACGACCATGAATCCATACCACGAGAGCGACAAAACAAGACCCGTGCTCACTTCACCGAACAGCTCCACCTCGCTCTATCCTTTCTCCAATGCCACAATGTGTGTCGATTCCCGGATGAATCTAAGCCCTACGACGTCCAAAGCCTTTTCACTGACGAACGACGGTCAGCAACCACCTGGTGGTTTCGAGGGCCAGGCCACACTAACGGATGTGATAGAGACAACGACACCGTCTTCATCTCATGAAATTCCACCGGTGAATACGCCTGCGGAGAGGGGCAAGACTGTGCTGACTCTAGAAAATCTGGATCCTGAAACCCGAAGCGAAGTCTTGGATTGGCTCTGCAGGCGAAAGATTGTAACCACGATAGAGATAGTATAAGGATAGACATAGGCGATTGCACGGTCATTAATACGAAGAACGACTAGTTTTGGTTATATTGACAGATACATTGGGGAAATTTAAAATGTAGCAAGCTTCAATGTTAATGGTTCGAGCATTACTCACTTCATATTTCAAATCTGGTTATAGCACTCTCGAAATGCGTTGTACGCATTTAGGTCCGCCGAGGGCCCTGCAACGCCACGCGAGTACTTGAACCACGTTGCCAAGTCGATAGCCTTTCTGGTCTCTAACAGGACTGATTCCTACGGCCCCGATGCATGTCAGCAATCTTCGACACAAGTAAGCGACCGTGCCACACTTCAGGCGAGATGCTTGCCGTTTTACTCGGTACACCCACCCTTTGGCCTTTCGTCAAAAAGGGTGAGTGTAGAATCCTTTCCGCCAAGTCTACCTACCACTGAAGGATCCGGTTGCCCCATTCTCCGAAGATCGGGTCGTAAGATTGGTGGCCCTGAGGGGTTTGCGTCCAAACCTAATAGCGGTATTTTAGATCATATGGGTGTCCAGATGTGTGAGCTGAGGGCGTCCCCATTTCAGGAGCTCCCCTCCGGTGTTCCTCATTGTCTATCCCTAACTTCTCTCCGTCTTCGGGTCCGTCCCCGAAGCTGTGAGCATGTGGGGATGGAGAAGGACGCCCTACTGGAAGATTTCACGATGATGTTCAAAGCCACCATCCGTGCCTGGATATTACACGCGCATACTTCAGTATCTCGTTCTATTCCAACCATCCACAGCGCCAGAGGCCATGACTCATATTTACCGATATCGTTGTGCATTTCCCCGAAAGCAGCAATTTTTCGTGGTGGCCCCACATGACCCTGCCTTGAACATACGCCACAGGACAATCGTTCTACGACGATTACGAATCAGAACATGTCAACCAGAGCATGAAATCTGAGAAGAAAGCCTTGTGAATAGAGACAGCTTCGCGGACAACAAGTAGAGACTTCCTTGCTATCTCGAAAATGCCACTCAAAGAGGACGAGGATTGGGCCCAAATCACAGACCCTAAACTTCAATAGAAAAAGGGTGCAGATCGTTTTGTACCAACGAAAACACAATGAGACAGTCTTCCCCCCTCCACCCCAGCAAATCTCTCACGGTCATCACCTGCTGGACCATCATTGCCAAAAGTGATAACCCGAACCTGACAACCGAAACCGATACGAACAACCCATTCGGCATCGACAAAGTCAACACGACTGGGCACGCCCCCCCTTGCTCATTGGCAACCACCCCCCCGTTCAGCCGCCCCAACGAAGAATGCGCCGGTCCAGGACTCTCCTTGGCGCTCACACGCCCCCCGCGAGTAGTGCCTCTCAAAGATACGTAGATCTCGGAACGCTCCGTTTTCCAATCGGAGAGTCGCATGATATGTTTCCAAAATTTATTCGGTTGGAAAAAAAATCTTAGATATTTTCCGGACCCCCCCTTAACGCTCAGCGTCCCAGTATTGCCGCCAAGCCTCCCCCCCCCCCCACAAAACCTCCACCTCCTCCCTTTCTCTCGCAATGGCCCCATATGAACTCCCCCGGACCAAGTACTCCAACAAACGAAACGGCGATACTGGCACGGCAAATGCATACGTTATGAGATTGGCAGCGCGTGATTGCGTTTTTTTTGCTGAGGGGTGGTTTGGGGAAAGGAAATTGGGTTGGTTGCGAACACATTGGGGGATGTTGTTTCGCACTCTTTGAATTTGCTAGAGTCCGACGATGATGATGATGATGATGCCGTATTTACATAGGCTGGTGGGCTGATTTTTGGAGGGGGTTCGGTTGTTGGGGAAGGAGTGAGTGAGTGAGTGAGTGTCAGAAGGAGGCGGGAGATGAAAGGCTGTGTGTGTGTGTGTGTGTGTGTGTGTTCAGTTGGCTCGGTCCTTGTTGTTTGATGGTGGGATTGATTGGGTTTTGGTAGCTTTAGAGATCTTGGTATTCAGGTTTCGAGGGCCCTGTGCTGAGGGAAGCGAGGGGTATCTGGAGCACACAAGTCAAGCGGCGACTAAATAACAACTTTAGAGCTCGAGGTCCCGGGAGAAGTTGGAGTTGGGAGGGGCAGACCCGTTCTCTAGAATAGAATGCGGGATGATGCGGAGCACCGGTCAAGAATAAACAGTACACTTCTAAGAATTACATATTATACCGTCCATATATTCCGCCAAGTCTAGCTCTTTTACTCTATCCAGTATTTCCTCGAGTTACTGATGGGTGAAACTCCCCTCTCGAGCGATCAGTGATACAACTCCGTGATATCCTCAGGGAGCCCTCGCTCGAACCGGCTATTCGTCTCGTTTTGCGACAGCGCCAGAAACTTTGCTTGGTCGGCCTGGCTCTCAGGATCGCGGTTCAGTGCGAGAAAATTCGTTATGTCCTGAGCTAGCAGTTCAGGGGAGGGATTGAGGTAGTTGTTTAGCGCAGACTTTGTGTCATTGAGGGCGACCTGGGGGAAAAGCCCAATACGCTGGGCCAGGGTGTTCACGGCTGCCGTCAGCGCGTGTCCAGTAGAGTAGTATTGGTTGAAGAGGCCCAGCGCAGCGCCCGTGGGACCGTCGAACGCCTTGGCTGAAAGCAGATATTCGAGCGCTCGGCCTTTGTTAATCAACTGGCCCAGGAAAAACTGACCGCCTCCGCCGACGATGAGACCAAGACCGTTCTCGAAAAAGCCTGCGTGTGCGTTCGGCCCCGCAAACCGCATGTCCATCTGCAACGCGAGTTCGTGCCCGCCGCCGATGTTGTGGCCGTTGATTTCGGCGATGAAGGCGGTCGTGGTGATGTTTTGCAGCAAGGGCGCAATGTACGAGTATTTGATCGTTGCGACGATTTTGTCTTGGGTGATGGGCGCGCGCGTGAGGGCGGTGTCGAGGGGGCCGAGGAACCAGTCGGGGTTCGTGCTATCAAAGATGACGACTTTGGGGGTTGTGGTATTTGGTGAGGGCTGGATAGATACTAGGTAAGCGAGCAGGTCGGATATCAAGTGTGGGTCGATGAGATTTATGGGTGGGTTGTTAAAGGTGACGCGGGTGACATTGCCTGTGGTGCTGAGCTTGAGCGTGCCATATCGGGCTGGGGCTGGTTGAGTGACAGGGCCTGCGTGCGTGGATGCTGCTAGCAGTAGGGCGCTCAGAGAGGTAAGTAGATGCTTGGTAGAGAACCGCATGATGCTTCTTCCGGAATGTGTGGACGTTGGTCATGAAAGAAGGAATGACGTCCAAAGTGATAATAGTGAATGTTTCCGGTGGTGCCGTAGAAGCCCGACAGGACTTGTCGAGGGAGGACATTATATCTTCGTTTGCAGCCTGGTAGATGAGCTCACATTCTCCCGTCCTCTCCACTGTGCTTGTAGTCAGTCGGGCGCGGCCACCAGGTAAAGCTAACTCTTCAGCCACAAGTGCTGAATTTTCGGCCAGAATCAAGTCTGTCTGTATGAGATTAATGGATAATGGATCTGTTAGATAAGACTAATGGATTGATTTTGGCAACAGAAAAGAAGCGAAACCACTACACCATTGTACTAGCCCAGTAGGACTATGAATTTAGTACTCTCTATTCAGCAACCACGCCGCAGCTGAGAACACATGTGGCACACGTGTGCTTGTCGTAAGGTGAGACGGGTGGGATCAGAGGAAAATGTAAGGTACCCTCGGTAAGATTCGGAGATATTTAGAGTTGATATGGAAAAGCCATCCAATTTTGGACACTGCAAGACCACCTGTCACGGTGTTGACGAAATCGTTCGCGAAATGGGGGCGACTTGGCGCACCCCAATCTCGTCCTTGATGGCTCCGAGCAAGACGCCTGCACAAGTAGATATACCTTCGGTCTCAACGCTGCACCGCACTCGTGAGGCTTTTTCTGGCTAATTCAGCTGTGGGCGTAATTGAAGTGCGAGTGCTTATGATTTGAGTACGAAAGTTGTTCGTTACTATCGGAGGGGGAGGTTTATTATGGTGACCCACTGTATGTCCCGATTGGCGTGGTAATTACGCTGCAAACACTTGAAAGTCGTTGAGGCAACTCTACTTGACTTGGCCAACGAAATCTTTCCGCACAACTTCTCAACGACAGTCAGGTCATTAGGTACAAGCTACTCTGTCGACAGACAGCAGTATCAGTCGGTCAACAAACTTGAGATTCTTCTGTCTCTCAACTTAATATCAATGTTGAATTGTCTTGAATTTCTTCTCAGACTGACTTATAACATTGACTATCGAAGTCAGTTCTGTGACGTTATGATAGTGAATTGATCATTGTTTCGCGACGACGTCAATTTAACAATTAATTTGAACATGATGATAGATGAATATTGATGTGCAAGAATAATCAAAGATTGAACAGTTGTAAACGAATGAGTAAAAAAGATTGTAAATGTAAATGTAGATGAGAATGAAGAAGAAGAACTTACAGTTGCTGCGTTGAAATAGTATCTCATATTATGATGGCAGTGACCCGGTAAGATAAGGTACTTTGCATAAGATTTTCCAACACGCCAGATATCTCCGTTCTTTTATACTGGCATTGCGTCAATCGCCTAAAAGGGTAAAGCGTGTGCCATGACATGCTGGCGACCTCGCTTCCTTGCGATTCCTTCGGAAGCCGACTTTTAATGGCATCAACGACGACCTAAGGAACCTTATGACTACGAGTCGAAGCCGATCATGGGATCCAAGACACCAGATGATTATCGTAGAGGTCCAAATGGTTTGGGAAAAAAAGTGTTTACTTTGCGTTGTAAGCTATTCTGACACCTTGAGCAGAGTCATCGGCACGCGCTGCAATTGCTGCTGTCAATCCTCCCAAGCCAGCCGCAGCAAGTGGACTCCTTCATGGTGCACTCGAAGGGGAAGACGAAGACGGGGAGGACGAGGACGGCGACAAGATTGGAGCTGACCTGAAGTCCGGTGGTCAGCACAATAGTAGTAAGCCAACTTGAAGTTAATACACACTTGAAGCTAACCCCAGAAGGCAAGAAGAAAAAAAGAGAGAGTAACAGGAAGAAGAAAAGGAAGGCACTGGGTGTACAGCAGACGACTCCTCCGAGGGTTGCACTCGCCAACCTCTTTCACGATCAGCGATATTCGGAGGGCGAGATTGTCGAATATGTCACCGACAATGACAATCTTCGGCGCACCACGGCTGAAGAACTTCGTCACTTATCTGTCGTGAACAACATGGATGATGAGTTCCTGAATGACTATCGCAAAGCTGCTGAAGTCCATCGCCAGGTCCGCCAGTATGTGCAGACGATCGCAAAGCCCGGCGTTTCCATGAGCCAGCTTGCCCAAGAGATTGAGGATGGCGTTCGGTCACTGACCAACCACCAAGGTCTTGAGACCGGAGACGCTCTCAAAGCCGGCATGGGATTTCCGACTGGGCTCTGCTTGAACAACGTAGCTGCTCACTGGACTCCCAATCCTGGAGCCAAGGAGGTCATCCTTCAGTACGACGATCTCCTGAAAGTGGATTTCGGAGTTCATGTCAGCGGCAGGATTGTCGATAGCGCCTTTACCGTGGCTTTCAATCCGGCCTACGATAATCTGCTCGCGGCTGTCAAGGCAGCCACCGATACTGGTCTCAAGGTAAGCGAACCTGCCCTGCATGACGTCTGCAAAGCTAAATAAACGCCCAGGAAGCTGGCATCGATTCCCGGATGGATCACATCAGTGAGGCAATCCAAGAAGTAATGGAGAGCTACGAAGTCGAGCTTAACCGAAAGATCATCCCTGTCAAAGCGATTCGGAACATCACTGGCCATAACATCCTGCGCTACAAGATCCATGGCGACAAACAAGTCCCCTTCGTCAAGACCCGAACCACCCAACGCATGGAAGAAGGCGATGTGTTTGCCATCGAAACCTTCGGCAGCACTGGCAAATGTTATGTCAGAGATGACGTAGGAGTTTACGGCTACGGGCGCAATGAGCATGCCAGCGCTGCTGGTCTTCATCATGCCTCCGCCAAGTCGCTGCTGAAGACGATCGATGAGAACTTCGGAACTTTGGTCTTCTCCAGGCGTTACCTTGAGCGCATTGGAGTGAAGAATTACCACCTCGGCATGAGATCGCTCGTCTCGAATGGCATTGTTGAGTCCTATGGACCGCTGGTCGATGTTCCTGGCTCTTATGTCGCACAGTTTGAGCATGTGAGTATGGTCCACGAGTTGAAGACCGCAGAACATACTGACGCAATCTTCTAAATAGACCGTTCTGCTCCGGCCCAGTTGCAAGGAGGTGATCTCCCGAGGAGACGATTACTAAGGAATTGTGGGAAATCGGGGGTCAAATTGATTCTGGGAATACTGGCCGTATTTGATTCTCTGTGTTCCTGGCTTCAACAGTCACGGAAAACACCTTGGTAAAGCAATTCAACACGCTTTACTTATAGCATATATCGCGCCGAAAACGCTCTTTTGAACCGCAACATATCAAGAATCGAACATGATCGTGTTTCATTGTCTCAAGACACTGCGATGTGAAACTCTTCGCTTTCGTTCTATCGCTGATATCTACTACTAATGCCCCTTCATGTCGAAGAAAGTTTGATTCGCAACGTCGAAACATAATTGAATTTCTTTTTCAGACTGGCTTACAACGCCGACTACCTTACTAAAAGCCAGTCCCGTAACCTCATGACAGCGGAATCGATCGTTTTTTTTTCGCGCCGTCAACTTTCCACCAATTTAGTTTTTGGAAATGGGTAATAGGTGAGAATATTGATGTGTTCAAGAATGATCAAAGACTGAACGGTTGTGGACGGACGGATGAGTAGAGGGATATTGTAAATGAAAGATGAGAACGACGAAGAAGAAGAAGAAGAAGAAGAGTTGCTGCGTTGAAGTGTATGTAGTATATCCACGGCGGTATCGGGAGCGTGCGTTGGTTGTTGCACTTTGCTTCGACTGAAGAAAATCTGTTGTACTTTGAAAGCCTTTGGGATAGAGTTTTAGGTTATAAGTGTGGTTGCTGGGACGAGATGGTGTATCATTTAAGAGTCAGGAGGACAGGTACGCATATATACTACAGTATGATGGCAGTGACCCGGTAAGGTAGGCTACTTTACATAAGATTTTTCCAACACGCCGGATATCTCTGTTGGTTTATACTGGTATCAATGTTACCTTGCATCCATTGATGTTTTTTGCCACAAGCTTCTGATCTCCAGCCCAGTCTCTATCGTCACGACTCTCTATTCCTTTGAATGCCCGCGTAACCCTAATCAGTGTACATGAAGCTTCTGCAAGGGCTTTCTGTTGGCCAAGGCAAGCCCGCATGCCTCCGTCAAATGCCATGTACTGGAAAGGACCTGGTTTGATCGATTCCCATCTATCCGGGTCAAATCTCTCAACATCTGGGCCATATACTGCTTCGTCTCGATGTAGAGCATAGAAGTCTGACAAAGCCTTGGTTCCCGCGGCCGCGAAAACAGGCCGGTCTCCTTTGATGCCACCGCCCGTTGGCAGTATAGTATCCGTGAGGGCGATGCGGGCTAGTAGTGGAAAGACGGGGTATAATCGAAGAGCTGTTGCAGTGAAGCATAAAGCAGGTTAATCTATCTATGTTCTCGGATCATTACGATGTAGACACTCACATTCGTACAGAACATGCCGCAGCAGCCTAAAGTTCTTCGTATCCTCGAGCGTCAGTGACTGAGAGCCTACAGAAGCTGTTTCGTCCCGCAGACGCTTCCATATTGCCGGACTACGTGACAGTAAAAAGAAAGTGTTACTGATTAGAACTGCAGTCGTGTCCTGTGCAGCCATCATTCCTTGTATGATTTGGTTACGAATCTCGATTCGATCACTGATCTGTTCTGCAAGCCCATCCAGAAGACTCCGATGATGATGACTTGAAGTCCGCTGGCCGTCCAGATTCATTGTGGGTGAAACCTTGCCCTTTTTGTCTTCAAGGGCTCGGTCTACGTAATAATCAATGAATTTGTGTACGACGTTCCAGTGCACGACGCTCGCAGACTTCGGGGTCATGAATCTGAAAGGCCCCAGGTAGAGTCGCATGCCACAGCTACGGAGAGAAAGCTGGAAAGCTTTTAAGAACGCCTTGCCGTCCACTGAAGCGTCTGCTGGTTCGTCACCGGCAATTGCTCCAAGAGATTGACCTAGTAAAAACCTAGTCGACGTATCGACAAACTAACAACAAATAAGCATCAAGCAGCGACTATGTAACCAGAATTTAGGCGAACTTTACCAGCAAAGATAGACGAGGCTGCAGGTCAATCGTGGAGCCGTCTGTCGGAATGCCACTTAAAAATTGGTTCACGGAAGACTCGAAAGCTGTCAGATCAGAAATATTGCCTTTGTGAAACGACGGTTTGAGAAGCGCTCTCGAATGTTCCCAAATCGAACCATCGGTCGTAATGAAGCCTTTCCCGCAGAACGGGTTCATAGCAGGTAACCTGAAGAGCTGAATTCCCCAGTCTTTCGCCTTCAGACCGTGTATAGTGTGGATGTTCTCCGCACTCTTTGTCTTTATCACGGTACCAAGTATCGTAGTTTCCCGAAACGTCTGCCCGTACGTATGAAACAGAGACACACCCGCTGGGAGGCTTTGGAAAGCTTTGGACAACTTGGAGTCCTGGAGTTTACGATCTAGCCCTAGGATTGGGTCTTGAGCAGCCCGTTTAGGTGGAGCTTGACATCCATGACGCTCTGCAAAACTGTTCTGCAGCATCCGAACACGAAGATAATACGAAAAGAGTCCGAGTACGACGAGTATCAGTGCAGCGGAGACGAACGCCATTGGGATATATAGATTATTGGAAAGGCCCTGTAAAAGCGAAAAGACCGACTGTAGCCTTTCAAAGGTCCGGAAGAAGCGACACAGTGTTTTCAGCAGCTCCCTGGCATAGGTAGATAAATTTATCTCACTGACTGCAATTGAAAGGTGTGGAGGGGTAAAGTTCCTTGGGTGGAAGGGGCGCCGTCAACTTGGAAAGAATATTCCAAGGGCGCCTGGAAGGTTTGCCTGACGTGAGCAGGAGCTTGAGAAATGTTAAGTCAGAGTAATCCTGGTTGGAGAATGTGATACCGTGCCCAACGGCAGCTTCTTCTGTTTTCTTTCCTCTTTACGAAAAAACCCAAGTTTCCCTGGAACTTCTTCATTCATTAAGTTTACTTGCGAATCATGTAAAAGGCTGAGATCGGCCGCGTCTTCTACTATTATAATCACTGCTATAAAAATACCCAGATGTCGTCGAACCCTAGACTCGTTACCAGTCCTGTTGCGCAAGACGCATATCTCTCACCGAATTCAACCCTCTTTCATTTGGCGCTTTACCAATGTTGGATATTTCACGTATCAATCAAGAGCCTTCAGAGCTACTGTAAGAAATATGCGGAGTGTGCATTCTGTATCCGCAGAGATGAACGAGAAGAAGAATGCTGGGCCCACGATTACAGCCGTCGCAGAGCACTCAGACGATGAGGACCTACGTGCGGAAACGATGAAAGAAATGGAGGAGGACTTGACGCAAATCAAGGCATCTAAAAGTAAGACTGTATCAGCTGCTATATCACTGAATCTTTCCACGTCATCAGTTTTATTATAGTGAGTGACCAGACACAATCTTGACGATAACTCGTTCGCAAGCTGACGAGTACTAGGTCCAAGGCTGATCGTTGAAGCAACTTTCCCCAGCGGCCACTCCGGACAACATCGCTGCCATCCTGGAACTCGACACAACTCTTACTGCTCCCGAAAAGATCGACTCGCTCTCTTACACCAAGGAGCTCTTACAGGTAGCCATTCCAGGAGCCGGCATCCCCGTCGGCGGAATCTTCAGCCTCGGCGCCACTGTAGCTTACGAAGTTGGCTTTAGCACAACCTTCAAGGGCATTGCTTCGTCCAACTACGGGGTCTTGGGTCTCTTCCAAACAGCACAGGCGTGTCGATCGACGCGGTCACTTCAAGCAACAGTGTAGCAAATGGCTTTAACGCGCCAATCAACCTCTAACCAATCTTTAACCTCACCAGTCTTACGGCCGATGTCGTTGTGGCCACATTCTCACAACCAAAACTAAATTTTGGCGTCGACATCACCCAGATTGGACATTAGGCTGTTGGTCTTGTAGTAAAGCTGCCGGCTACAACGCATCCGGCTTCTGCGACACCACCCCCGGAGCCCCTACAACTGGCGCCTCCATCATCGGCCAATGCAACATCGAGCTCGACCTCGTCATTGAAGACACTCCCCCAGGCGGCTCCAAAAACCCTCTCCTGACCAAGAAACTCTGGGCCATCTACCAACAACCCCTCTTCACCGAATGCCTCGCCTTCGACATCTTTGGCATGACTAACCCTCCCGCCGCCCCAACCTTCACAACCCAATCCCTCCTCCAAGGTACCGATGAGCTCCTCTCAGGTACCGCCATCTCCCCAACCAACACCGCCGGCCCAGCCCTTCTCAATGAAGTCGCGGACCCCGATGCTGCGCCCGGTGCTGCGGCTGTGACCCCGACGCCGGTACCGGTTGGTACGTCGGTTGCGGCGGGTGGTGTAGGTGCGCCGTTGCCGCCGAAGCTGAGGAGGGATATGGTGGGGCATTCGAGGAGTAGGGGACATGGGGAGTTTGCGGTTTAGGGGGGGGCTTGGTTGGATGGGGGGAGGGGAGGTCAATTACTGTACCCTAATGTAGGTCTAGAACTCTCTGGGTAATAGATGATATTGCCACATCTGACAAAGTCATCGAGGAGTGATGGAACATTCTTAGATATGTAAAAGAAACGGAAACGTTTCGATGATGGGTGAGGAGGTTTGGTAGTTATTAAACCTCGCGAGCTAACTGTAATAGCTTCACCACCGCCTTCTGCTCATATAGGATCGCCCAAGATAGCGGCGTCCGGCCGCCATAATCCTCCGAATTTATCTCAACATCGTCTCGCTCGATCAGCAGCTTTACTATCTTCTCGTGCCCCAATGCGGCCGCCCAAGATAGTGACGTCCGACCGTATCTATCTTTCGAATCCGTCTCAACATCGTCTCGCTCGATCAACAGCTTTACTATCGTCTCGTGCCTCAATGTGGCCGCCCATGATAGTGACGTCCGACCGTTAGTATCTTTTGAATCCGTCTCAACGTCGTTTCGCTCGATCAGCAGCTTTACTATCGTCTCGTATCCCTTTCCGGCCGCCCAAGATAGCGGTGTTCGGCGGCTATAATCCTTCGAATCTATTTCAACATCATCTCGCTCAATCAACAGCTTTACTATCGTCTTGTGCCCAAATGCGGCCGCCCAAGATAGTGACGTCCGACCGTATCTATCTTTCGAATCTGTCTCAACATCGTCTCGCTCGATCAACAGCTTTACTATCTTCTCGTGTCCATGTTCAGCCGCAAGAGATAGAGGCGTTCGGCCCCTATAATCCTTCGAATTTATCTCAACATCATCTCGCTCGATCAGCAGCTTTACTATCGTCTCGTGTCCACGTTCAGCCGCAAAAGATAGTGGCGTCCGATCGTCATAATCCTTCGAATCCGTCTCAACATTGTCTCGCTCGATCAACAGCTTTACTATCGCCTCGTGCCCACGTTCAGCCGCTCGAGATAGAGGTGTCCGGCCGTAATTATCCTTCGAATTTATCTCAACATCGTCTCGCTCGATCAGCAGCTTTACTATCGTCTCATGCCCATGTTCAGCCGCAAGAGATAGAGACGTTCGACCGTTATAAGTTTTCGAATTCATATCAACATCATCTCGCTCGATCAACAGCTTTACTATCGTCTCGTGTCCATGTTCAGCCGCAAGAGATAGAGGCGTTCGGCCGTTATAAATTTTCGAATTCATATCAACATCATCTCGCTCGATCAGTAGCTTTACTATCGTCTCATGTCCCTTTTTGGCCGCCTGAGATAGCGGCGTTTGATCGTATCTATCTTTCGAATCCGTCTCAACATCGTCTCGCTCGATCAACAGCTTTACTATCGTCTCGTGCCCCAATGCGGCCGCCCAAGATAGTGGCGTCCAATCGTTAGCATCTTTCAAATCCGCCTCGACGTTATCTAAATTAAGAATAGCGCTCACAACACTAGAAAGATAATATCTCGAGGCAACATGTAAGAGCGTTGTGTTCGAGAAGGGGCACTCTAATGAATTTTCATGAATACCTTGATATATATGAATCCAAAGTTGCAACAATTTACTTGCCGGCGGATAGAAGAAAACAAGAAGATCTTCTTGAGACATGTTCTTCTCTTCTACCTCTTTTGCATGGGAAATCCAAGACGTGATAGCGTACTGCAAAAGGGGAAAGTCAAGTTTGAGATTCTGACCATATGGACGAGTCTGATTACTTATTTCCTTCATGGCTATATATCTGATGCAAGATCTTGATAGTTGAAAGTGTGCACGACCAGCCGCGTTTCCCGATGAATGCTTGTCCAAAATCTGTAGTCCGCTTTGAATAAGATAATCCTTGACGGATTGATGGATAAATTGCGCAATCCATGTATTCTCAATTTGCTTGGCTTCAGCAAGACCTCTGGAGAGATGTCGAATTCTTTTCTTCATCTGCTCATCGGTCTTCGCATAACCGCACTCTTCTGCGTTTTGGCAATCGCTAATGCTTTGGTATGGCGTATTCGCATCGACGATAGTTGCGAAGCGCAGCTCTGCTAAAGAAAGTGGCCGTAATGCGAAACATATCCATTGCATTAAGCGCAGTGAGTGAGGCAAATCTTCATCAGGAATTTCTTTAAGCAGCTCTTGATACAGCTCTTCCAGTTCTGATGGTATAGCTTGTATGTGACTCTTAATAATCTTCAGAGGATAGCCGTTTCCGTAGAGGTCGACGACTTTAGGAAGAACAAGTACGGTCCATTGAAAATTTCCAGAAGATTTTCGAACAACCTCATCTCGAATCACTTCTGCCGTTTCCTTATCGTGAACAGCGTTCTCGATGGTATTCTGAATATACAATTCTATATCATCATGGTTTTCGTCCTCGATACAGACTTCAAGCCCGTTTCCCAAGGCTACGTCAGGATAGTGTCGGCAAGAGAAACATATACTGAGAGAAGCATTAGTGAAAGCAACCTTGTTCATAAGGCGCGTAAAAAATCCAACTAGGTTGCTGACTGCTGCTTTTCCACATTCGTCGAGCGCATCAACATATATTCGCATTTTGTAAGTCTTCGCTGCACCTGCGACATGAATTTTGAAGAAGTCTTCTAAATCTCTTTCATGCCAATGCCACTTTTCTCCTATCTTTCCCTGTGTTTCACACTTTTTTTGGAAGATCGAGCTGAATCTTAAAAGCAGTTCAGGAACCTGCTGTAGAATTTGGTGCAGCAAAGACCGAAACAAACCGAGGGGGCTCTTCTGAAGCACAGAGCCGCGGGCATGGAAGAAAAAGGAAGCGAACACTATCGCATGTCTTGTTCGTTCATCGGTCGCAAGCACATGTCTTACTAGTGTCGACTTTCCAGCTCCTGGCTTTCCTTTTATCCAAAGCAACCCATGCTGTCGATTGAACCATTCCAAATACTTTGGATGTTTGGAGAGCCACTCGCAAGTCTTGTCCACTGGATCAGATACGTCGTTCATACGCCGGTTCATATCCTCAAAGAAGAGAGATTGCTGACAATCTTTGAAAAGAGTCAGAAAAAGTACAAGTTAACTGATAAGTAGTCACACCTTTTTCTTCTCGTGTCATTTCATTTGACGTCTTAGATCTGATTATGACTAATGCTGTATTAGTTACTTCATGCTTTTCTATCAAAGCGTGTTAGTAGAAAGGATCACAAACGTTGATTTTTCTCCTTGTTCATTCGAGATCTGATTGTCGGAACTGCAGAGTTTACATAGCTTTTTAGAACATTGCACACTTTAGAATAATCGCTACGGTCATTCTCTGAGAATTTAACCATCGTAGAATGATCTCCTTTTAAAGAGATTTTATATTCATTAGTTGTTTCCCAAGGTCTTCCGCGAGTTGCTGAGTCAAAGCTAACGAGCAATACATGAGGGCCGCAGCGAGACCAATTTGATTCGCTGTCCTTCGGAAGCGTTGGCATTATACTTTCAACTTAGTTGTAAATTGAACCACTTACCTGACGTACTGTTGGCGACCTTTTTCTTTCATAGAAGTAAGTAATCTTGGAATCAGTGTAATCAAACGCCTTACAGAATTCATCATGGTGTCGAGATCTTAGTCGATGACCGAGCTGTTGATCCAGCAGATTTAATGTAAAGCGCTGGGGTAAGTCTCCAATCATAGCTGCAAGTGCGTCGACATCCATGCCTTGACTTGGTACGCCAAAGAACAGTGCTCCATAAGTAGATCGAAAGTTTAGCATATCATTTGGGTCATTGCTATCTTTCATGCTTATCATAGCCTTTTGAGACGTAGTTAGTAGAAGCAGAGTATACTATCTCAAGAGAGACGCACCTCCTTGAATATCAAGCCCCCAAGGCTGTGTACAAGGAATATAATTGGCATTGGTGCTTGATTTGCCTTTGTTAAAAAGGATTCGTTAGCAGATTCAATATATACATCAGCGAGATGCCAACCTTTGTTTTCTGGCGTAGAATGCGCAGATGCTGTCTGAAATCCTCTGCAGCTTCGTAAATATCCCCAATGTCATCTTTGTCTAGTAGGTTCGACTCGTAACCGTAGATCCAGAGGCGCAGTTGACTAGAATGTTTGGGCAAAGAATCCCTCAGCCACATGTAGGAGCTTTGGGGGTCTCGAAACGAGCCGAAAGCATGGCCTCCCCAGCCATGTATTGCAATGCAACTGGAAATCTCAGTAAAAATTATTCTTGGAGTTCATGATGTCCGTACTCTATAGTGTGTGTCACCTGCACTTCTGCCGGCGATAACGGAGTGAAAACGTTGAAATGCTCATCAATATGTATTTGCTGGCATCCGTGCTCGTCGTTATCATCGTTCGGTAGATCAATATCCCAATCTTTCAAAATTTTGCCTTTCAAAGTTTCGTGTAAGAGCGCCGGTCGAAAATTAAGTGAGATCGTCGCAGCTTTATACTGCAGTTCCTGTTCATCTATTGCATCAAATGCCAACGAGTGAATCTTGACCTCGTTTCCGACTTCAAGGTCGAGTTTATTAGCGATCACCAGTCGCAGTCGTTGCTTATCATATCCTTTGGGGATCTTTGTCACTCGTAGTGTCTTGTCCCAAACTTGCTTGTGGGATTTGATGTACGCCTTTGAACGTCCGGACATGAGTCCTTCATCTGCTTTCCTCTACAGATCGTTAGAGACTGATAAGAATGGCTGCTGGACACACCTTTCGTTGACTTAGAATAGTAGCCTCTTCACTGGGCAAGGAAGCGCTCTCCTGAGCCATGGTGATCGATGGTTTCAATGTCCGGAGTCTGAAACAATCTTGGAGATGAGAATTTAGAGCCGCCTTGACGAAAGACAGCTAATCAAATTGTTGACTTTGCAGAAAGATTGCGTTCAGCCTCGCGACCCCTCACCACATTTGAATAGCACGCTGTTGGACAGGACTTGTCCTGTCCCTAGGAGTAATCTTTTGCCCACCGCATGGTCAAGTGGTAAAAGGCGCAAATAGTTCGACCCACTACCTCCTGATGCTCTCAAGCGATACCATCTTTCGGATACGCGGTCCTTAAATACGATATCGTTGACATATATGTATGATCATCGATTCCTTCCCATCTCGAGTTGAAAGCTCTCGACCCACAGTCTCGATGGCTGCATGTATTTCCGCTAGTGATGTTCTATGAACAGTAAAATTGGTCCCCAAGGTGGTACCTGATGTATTGAAGAACGGGCAGGGTAGGGATACCCATATCCGATTGTCGTAGCATCTTTCGATCGTGGAGCAGGCGCAGTTCAAGAATGTTTGGATTCAAGACAGCGATGGAAAGAGATGTCAGTGATTTCTGGTTGGGTTAGTTATAAGACTGGCCCTCGGCGTGAGGCGCTCCAAAGAGACATATCTGAATGCCTTGATTTGAAGGTGAGAAATCGTTATTTGGCAATACAAAGTACTATTTGCAGTTATGAAACAAGGTTATTCGCTCTTCCTCCTCCGTTGTGTCGTACAAAATGCAGACGTCAGAACTGTGTTTGATCAAGTTTTCGAAGCCTGGTATAACCTAAGAAGAGCATGCGCGGTTCAATTCGCAATGCTTTGATATCTGGAGTAGCCTCGAAGGATGCTTCTTGTCGCTCTGCTCTAAGCCCTTGCGTAGGGCTGATAGTCACTCCAAATCTTTTTGGGTTTAACAACGACTGTTAAGTTCTACGACGTTGATAGTTGCACTTTCAGATCAGATCAACGGTTAACGGAAGAGTCCCTCAGTCTCATTTTCTCTTCTTTAACAATATTTGGACCTTTTAAGTAATCTCAAATATTGACTAAACAGCTTGCTTTCATCATTTATCACACATGACGCTCTGATTATGGAAGGGCATAAGGATGAGGAACACAGTACAGGCGGAGAAGGTCTCCTCTCCTTGACACTTGAATCACAAGGACATTGGCTGAATCAGACTCTTGAGAATAGGGAATTAGGGAAATACCGAAGTTTGGACAAGAATCTCTATTTAATAAGCTGGAAATCACAAGAAATTGCACTATCATGTTCTTAGTCCGTGGTGAGGCAGGAATTAAGATACAACTACGACTTTGCAAACACAGTACCTCGTGCCGTTGGCGGAGGAGCAGTCCGAGATGATGATTACAACTGGGTGGTACATCATGTCCACTTCAGTCATGGACGGACAGCGTTGGGTGCTCGGTATATGGTGTCCATGAGGATCTTCAAAAAGAAAAAGAGCATTCTCGAACCTTAACCGGCTCGTTCTGACAGATTCCCGACGTGGTTATACCGCCCACAACCGCGCGTTGATCATGGTATGCCCTAAAGCTAGCGATCAGCGCTAATTCTTGTTCGGTTGCCTCATCATGTCTGTTCTTTTGATGAGCAGCCCAGACTTCAGGGGGCGGGTTACTCCAAGCAAACGTAAAATTGTTCTTAGGAGATGCTCCACCGTGGAGGTATGTGCCCTGTTTGTGAAGGGTCGGATGAACTGGACAAGATGGCGAGGTGCACGGAGGACGTTCAGAATTGGGCGAGACGACTTTGATGTTCAACTTCTTTATGGATTTGAACTGAGGGGAGCTGTGACTCGAGGATGTTTGTGATTGCCGTGGGCTGTCCTTGGGCTTGAAGATCTTGCTAGGTTTCTTGTAGGATCGTGAGGAGTCTACAGTGTCTAGCTCCAGGTTAGCTGGGTCCGTATTGACAAGTGGTAGGGAGGGGTTTCCGGATAGTGTAGGTTGGGAATCCGGTAACGATGATTTTGGGCTCCACTGTGGACTTAAACTCCTTCTCACGACTCTGCTTGGCGCATTCCAATCTGTGGCTGTGAAATGCGACCAGTCAGGATGGTCATACTCGTCCAGCCACGGTGATCTGATCTCAGTGTAGGACAGCGCAGCCTGTCTCGGCGGAGGCGCGGGCGAAGGGTTCGACAACTCTACTTTAGACGACGTAGCCTGTCCTGGTGGTGGCGCGGGTGAAGATTCCGATACCTTTTCTATGGACGACGTAGCATCTGTAGGAGGAGGCGTGGGTGCAGAGAGTGATAAAAGCCTGTTACAAATCGACGTCATATTCTTCGGCGGTCTTTGTACCTTCGATGTCCTTGGAGCACTAGAGACTTTAGATACTCTCAAGGTCTTCGAGCCTTCTAAGACCTTCGAACCCTTCGAGGGCTTCAAGGTTTTCGGACTCTTTGGTTCATAGAAAGCTGCTTGCCATGCTGGGTCCGCAGCCCTTCGTCGGCGCGCTTCTTGCCTCGTTACTGGTGCCATAATCGAGGTATGTAAATCTTTGGCAATGGAACTCTCTCGTTGGTGGTTTCGTTGATTTTCCACCAAGAGAAAGATGCAAAATGGTCAAGAAAATCCGGTTTTCTTGCTCTGTAAATTGTATGGTACTATACTACGCGCAAGGTAGTACTCTTGATCAAGTATTCGGCGATTCTATATCGATGGTAGGGCACAACGAGAACAAAGCAACAATATGGTTGTGCCTGTAAGCATACACAAAGGCATAGAGCTTTGATGCCGTGCAAGGATAATGGGAATACAACAAGGTTGTAGACAAAGAGTCCATCTTCAATAATGATAAAGGATTGACATCGCTTATCTTTGAGCAATTCTTTATTCTGTCGTTCGCTTGGAGTTCTCTGCACACATATTTCCTTGTGCTAGCTTTTACAGGGTACGTTTTTGGCATGACAGATTTTGTATACCTGGTTCGCCACTATAGGTTACTGCTTCTCTTATGCTTTAGTGTTTGGCCCTCGACGTCGAGATTAAAATCTGCACCACGGCCTTTTCCATAGAGCACGGTCACTGCAAATGTAGAAGAAATATGAGGAAATTGCTGTTAGTAGTTCATTGGTTAGAGCAAGCTGTATACTTGTCTCCTATCTATTCAGATACGCAGGCTATTCAAATAAAATCAGGAAAGAAGCGAGGGAAATCTCCTAGTAAAGAATGTCTCGACCCCTATTCGTCAACCATATCGTCATTGAACCCGAGCATGTACTCGCTCGGGTCCCTCCTAGAAACCTTGTCGCCGTGATGAGCGACGAAGGACTCTACGAGATCGCGATCCCCATTGAGCTCCTCCTCCGTGCCTGAACCCCCTTCAATCCTGTCATTAGCGTCCCAGATCTCGGGCGGCGGATTGCAGAATTCAAAGGTGTCGCTTCTGCGCCAATTCTTTCGACGGTCGTGAAAGTACATGCCCTGCCCGTGCGGGACATCCACCCCGCATGTTTTGGAGAGACATTGCTCGCGCTTGATGTGGGAGAGATGGCCATTTTTCAAGATCGGGTCAACATGTTCCTGGTTGAAGGCATCGAACATGGGCGATTCCGCTTCTGGGTTGTCCATCATCTTGTCAAGTTCTGCTATCACCTCTGGTGGATATGCAATTTCGTTCACAGCCCTTCCGACGGGTAGTGGTCCCTGGTTGTGAAGGTATCCCTGACCATGGGGTGTCTTGATAGGGCAATTTTTGTTAATGCATCGAGGCTCTGGTTGAGGCCTGAGCTGTGCAGTGTCCATTTCATCGCCTCGAAGCCAGACTGGGAGTGGGCCTGAACCACTGTTTTTAGCGGAGAGCCTCGAATTGTAGATTGCAGAGATACGGCTCGCGATAGTGTCGGTAGACGGACGCCTCTCGATAGCGTTCCTAGAGGGTCGCTTTGCACGGTCGTTGAGACCCAGGAAACCCTCTACGCCCATTTTGTTTGATTGCGAACTTTTCGGGGTAAATGTCGTTGAAGTTGCTTTTGAAAGCTTTGCCGTCTTCGCTTGGTTTATATTTGAGTTTCCAGATGTTTATGATGTTTCCAGAAGTTGGCAGATTCGTCTCTTTATATATTTCAGCCTATCTATGTCAATACATTTGTCTCTAATTTGATTATTTTCAACAAGACAATTGTTTGAAGTTCCCATGACACGCATGATGTACTCTAGGGTTGGACCATGACAGCGATCATTGCTTTGGATTACCGGAAGGTTCTCTCCTCTCTGTGGCTGCTTGGCTTGATGCTCTTACTGTATTGAATAAGTTTGACGGACTTAGACTACATTACTCTCACATTACGTCGTGATGTAACTAGAAAAATCTGAATGTGGTCACTCGGGATACATGATAGGGAGGATCGGTAAATCCTTTTATTCTTGGGGCGAACAGTAATGGAAAACACTAATTAATCAAATCCGAAAGCTTTTACTAATACGAAAGTGATACAGAGGGAAAGATGGTGATTGACACATGTCAAAGCCAAGGTTCTATCTCAAGATAAGTTTGCTCACCCCCGCCTTATTCATCCTCCCACCTGATGAACTCTTGAGTTTGAAACGCTCCTGGCACTTTGATGGCTTTGCGTCGTCGAAAGGTGCATGATGACGGAAAAAGGACTCGAGTACTTCGCGATCCCGCTTTCGCTCCTCTTCTGTTTCTTCACTATGCTTTTGTCTCTCAAGCGCGGATCAGATTTTTCAGCGCTGCCTGAATTTCTGGCGGTGGGTCAGAGAATTCGAAAGTCAGGATAAACAATATGGTGCTGTCGGAGTTCATGGAATTTAGCACCTTCTCCGTGATCTGTCCGCAGTGGGCACGTCGGATGTTTGCATCAAGTTCGCAATGTATGTCTAGTAAACCATTTGGCTAGACAGGTCTCGTATGATGCTTGTAAAATCCTTTCCAAATCTTGGCTTGCTCATCAAATTCGTCACTGGAAATTGGGTTTTGAGAAAGCTCGTATGCTGCCAGCACGCATGGAGGTGGGTTGCTCGGTTTGAAAACGTCATTGATGAGACCTTTTGATGGTGGCTCGTTCTGCCATAGATACGTTCCTTGACTGTGAATGCTGAATATGGGACAATCTGATGCGGTGCAGCGAGGCTCCGGCTGAGGCCTAAGTGGAGCTGTTTTCATCACGTCTTCTCGGAGCCGAATCGCGACCCGGTTTAGTTGAGACGAATTGTTTGAGATACTTGTAGGCTTGTCGATTGTGCCTGTTTGGGAAGGTAAGATCTTCTCTGGCAATACGCCACGGCCAGGATGAGGTGGTGTATCTACAGATTTCTTTGCCGTCTTGCGAGAAACGTGTCGCGCCGAATTTGCAGGAGCTGTAGGTCGACTGGCTATGCGAGTAGTGTAAGGAGCAAGTGGCGGAAACCACAAACCGTTGCCACCTGGGGAAGCCCCCAGGTAAGTATGTGGGTCTGTAAGCCAGGAAGAGTCTGGGGTAGAAGCTGGCTCTGATGAGATATCGCGAGGGATATAAAGTCTTAGGACAGGTCTCCACCTTGTGGTTGCATTTTCCGTCTTGCCAGAAGAGGCGTTCGGTGTACTGTTAGGTGCTTCGGGGCGAGTGGGCGCCATCATGATGTGCTGAGGTAATATCCGTTACGACGTGGTGTATTCTCCAACCGCGAGAGCTTCTTGTGAAAGCTGATATGTCGTTGAGAAGCAGATCGAGCGTCTTAAGCGGCAAGTGATCAGGTCTTTGGGAATCTTAATATAGGTAGGTTAAATCAAGAATTAGTGAACACAGATTCTTAAATCAATCAAGTGGTGCCTTTTCAGTGTAGTCTTGCTTCTGTATAGAATCTCTCCTTTCTGGCTTGCTTCACTTTCTTAATGCGGTTGTTCTAAAACTTTGTTCCGGTTTCACAACACTTACTCGCACTGTCATGAAAAGCATATCTTGTGGCTGATTGAAAGGGACACAAAGACTGTCTGGCCCCTGAGATAGTCCTACATAATGCCCATTGTCAGTAGCGCACCCAACAAGGTCATGGTGACTTAATTCTACACAATGGTGATTGTCAGTATTCGGGGCCACCACAAAGCCACTTCTGCACAACGACTGTTGTCAGTAGCCGCAACCCCAACAAAGCGATTGTCATTCTAAAGCATCCATCATCGAGAAAGAAAACGTTAGTCATGATAGGAATTCTGCGTCCCTATAATATCCAGAATTCATCTCTCTGACTAATTCTTTTTCCCTTCCAAATCAAATGTACCAACTATATACTACACACCACATATATAAATCTTCGAGATAACGTACCAATTCTGTCCAACCATCAATTGCAACCATCAACCACCCTTTCAGCACAGAGCCATTCTAAAACAATCTGTCACTATGGGTTGCGGTATGTCTACCCCGATGCCGGATTATGACTATTATCATACTAGAGGGTACGACAGCGCTAAAGCCTACCGCAGCACAAAAGAAATCGATGCTAGACGACGGCAGCGCTCTGATGGGAGCTCGGCTTCGCAGCGGAGACAGGAGAATGTCGAAAGAGCCAACTATGTGCGGCGCAAAGAGTGGGAGACGTATAAAAAAGCTCGGGTAATGGGCAACGATGGCAACTATTACTTCTGAGATCCTGCGTATAGACTCCGTTGGTTGCTGAGCTAATGGTTGTTTTCTAGATCGGTTGTATATACGGCACCACACGATCTAGTCGATTCGTGGGCCAGCTCTTCTGCGGGTCAGAGAGTCAGTACTTCTGAGAT
>JAABUU010001783.1_pt1 | contig 33757 bp, 44 predicted proteins | sample 5559301 | NCBI WGS metagenome assembly JAABUU01 (sample SAMN10711884, study PRJNA513360) | rock metagenome | isolation source: Antarctica rocks | place: Antarctica: Victoria Land, Richard Nunatak white
GGGCCTGAGTACGGGTCAGGTAGCATCGTACGTCGGATGGTTTTCGTATCCTAGTATCCCCTGGAGGTCTCTTGGCTCTCCTGACAAGCAGAAGGTTCGTAGCCGGCAGCACGTACAGCTGGACCTCCAGACTGAGATAGAACACAACGCAAGACCCTGGATCTGCGCTACATGTATGTAAGGCTACAGTACGGCGAGGCAAAACTTGAAGCCGAGAAAAAGATTAACCGTTACTGTACGATACGAGCCTCGACCCTCGAAATTCGCAAGAGCAGTGCAGCCGATGACCTGCCTTGAATACTTCTGAGGCCAGCGAAACTCAGTCCGAACGTTGAGGGAGGGTCATGTCCCTTACCTCTCGGATTTCCAACATTTTCTCGTCGAGCCCTGCTCCGCATCTTGCGCCGGCGGATGGTCACAACCCCCCCGATATCGACCGCCATTTGGGAGTGAGCGTTGACCATGGAGCGATTCATGAGAAAAGGACAGAGTCTAGGAGTAGACATGCGCTGGATGAGGAGGAGGAGGAAGGCCGACCGCCATACCTGCACGTAAGCGACTGCGTTGCACCCGAGTGTTATTCTGCTCCAAACATAGCTGACCACCACGCAGTCGATGATTGCTGGTGGTATTGGAGGCACGACCGGAGATCTCTTGATGCACTCAATAGATACAGTCAAAACGCGGCAACAGGGCGACACACGCATTCCTCCCAAGTACCCAACCTTATCGTCCGCATACGCCACCATCGTCCGTCAGGAAGGTATTCGGCGGGGTCTGTATAGCGGAGTCACACCGGCGTTCCTGGGATCGTTTCCTGGGACCATCATTTTCTTCGGCACATACGAATACAGCAAACGCCACTTGATAGACGCCGGCATACCTCATTCGCTGGCATATCTGGCTGGAGGTACGTCATTTCATACCTATTATGAACGTTACTTACATCCGATCAGGCTTCCTCGCCGATCTAGCCGCGTCGTTCGTTTACGTTCCCTCCGAGGTGCTCAAGACCCGCCTGCAGCTGCAAGGGCGCTACAACAACCCCTTCTCCTACTCGGGCTACAACTACCGCTCCACAGTCGATGCAGCACGCACGATCGTCAGACGGGAAGGCTTCTCGGCGCTCTTCTACGGCTACAAAGCCACGATCTTCCGCGACCTGCCCTTCTCCGCCCTGCAGTTTGCATTTTACGAGCAAGAGCAGCAATGGGCGAGGGACTGGGTCGGAAGCAGGGAGATTGGTATCCCGCTGGAGATCTTGACGGCCTCGAGCGCGGGGGGAATGGCGGGGGTGATTACCTGTCCGCTGGATGTCGTCAAGACTAGGATTCAGACGCAGTTGAACCCGCTGGAGGAGTCGAGCGCTTCGAGCAAGACCGGTGTTGCGCGACCACACACTGCCAAGCCGATCCCAAAAGGCTTTCCCCGGCCCAGCGTGCCTCCTGGCTCGACGCGGAAGCAAACTAGATTGATCTCGACATCTTCGCCAAACACATCCGTAATCAGACCCGGGTCTGTCAATCTCGATACGTCGTCGATCTTTACGGGGCTGAAGCTCATTTACCGGACCGAGGGCATAGCGGGTTGGTTTCGAGGGGTGGGACCTCGGTTCGTGTGGACGAGCGTGCAGAGTGGGACTATGCTGGTGCTTTACCAGCTGCTGCTACGGCAGCTCGACAAACATCTAGCTGCGGACTCGGAGGACGGTAGCATGATCGTATGATGATCTTTGGTCTAGGTGGGATTGTTGAAGATCTCGCGCTGCCCGGATCAGGCTCCAACAATTACGGAGTGTATAGTAATGCATGGTACGGCGTCGAGCGCGGAGTGGAACATCTCGGATTTGGGCTTTAGAGACTGGGGTTTAGATCTCCATTCGGTTTTCGCTCATCTAGTCCTTGATAGATGATGTACGTTAGAAATATCAAGGATATACGACAGGTTTTTCCGGCATGGGCCGACTGAAGCCCTCCAAATCGGTGTTAGATTGATTGAATCCATCGTCAGTCAGCGACGATGAGTGAATATGTCTTTGGTGGCAGAAGGGAGCACTCCCGTCGTGAGACGTTCGACGATTATTGCCAAAGAACCCTAGTCTGGTTAGCTTGGTCTAGTCAAAGCCTAAGGTATCACTGGTGAGTGATGATGAGTGAGTGCTGTCTTGTTGTCAAAGACTAAAGGACAGGAGTACTCCCGGCCTTGAGATGTTCAATGAGAATCACTAAAACCCTCTAGATTGGGCTAAGACCGACTGGATCCATCACCAGTCACCGATGATGAGTGAACAAAAGAACAAAAGGGGGAGCACTCCCTCTCAAGACGTTCCACAAAAATCTGCAAAAATCTGTCAGCCAAGTAGTCAAGTCCATCACTGGCTGATGATGATGAGCGAGTTCATCTTTTCTGCTAGAGAATCGAAGGATGGGAGTGCTTCCAGTCCTGAGACGTTCGACGAGAATCACTACAAACCTCTGTAATGGGTTAGCTCGCAATGAAACCAAACAATGGGGGTGCCTCCAGCTCCGCGACGTTCGACGGAGATTGTTGAAAACCTCTGATTGGGTCTGAGACCGATCGAGTTTACCATTCCTGCCGCGCAGTTGTTTTCATATGGAATCAGGGATTCACCCGGCATGGTCATTGCCGCTCTCTCCTGCGTCTCTGGTCTTCTGTGGCTCTCGTTCGTCGGCCGACTCAGGAAAAGGGTCAGCCAGAAGAGCAATGATCATGTTGAGGTCAGGCATCATAACCCAGTATATATTTTGACGAGGATGGCTCTCGTAACATGACCATTTGCAGCGCCTCTTCACTCCCTTCTGGCGTAGGGGACTGACACAGACCTTGGAAAACAGTCTCAGTACTATCGTATCGACATATTATCCTTTTGACGGGTTGGGTAAGGTAGGACAAGGGAAGCAATAGTTGCTTTACGCAGATCTGGTCTTTAGGTCTTTAGTTAGAGCAATGAAATTCTGTTCTACACCGTAAGGGCACAGAAACTGATTAAAGTTCAACGGAACGCTGGATGCTCGAATTTCTGTTGAAGAGTGACCTTTGCACTTTGAAGGGGCTGCTTAGGGCTCTATTTACTAGAAGGGACAGGGGTGAACGGCATCGAGGTTACTACCTTATGGATAGTGTGGATGTTGATGGCACGGGATAATGGTGCTATACTTCCTACTCTCACTCTTCACACCTCTTGTGCAGCATCTTTCTTGATGTCTCTGATGTCGGGGGCGAGATGGATTTGTTTTACTTGTTTACAGTTCTGCGGTTTTTTCTCTTAGTGGAGGTCTAGTACCATAAGAAACTTGTCCGTAATAGACAGCATTGAGATTGTTGCTTCAAATTGAACTCCAGTGCTCGCCGTGCATATCCGTTTCGACGTGAACGTTCAACGGCTGGTCCGTCGCATCAATATTGAACACCATATAGGATGCATACAGTGTACGGATGCTCATAAGACAAAAGTGAGGTTGTCCAAATTTGCGCTAACTTAAATAGACTAGTGCCGATTTCTCTTTCGAGGCATGCGCGCCAACTACCCCATCCATCACAACAAAGTAAACAGCCAACCATAACCATACCTTCCTCTCCATCCAACTCCCAAAAGATCCCACAACTCCCAACTTAAGTCCATCAGTATCGCAGAATCTACGCGACATTAGTTGTCCATCAATTGAAAATGTCTGGCGCCGCATCGTGGCTGCAGAAGCAGCGCAAGAGCGAGCTATTGACGCTCGCCGACAAAGTCGGCCTCAGCAAGTAAGACCCAATTCTCCCGTACTCGGTAGCATGACTCGAGAAAGGCGCCAACAATCGCAACTTTAGCTATGAGAACTTCAAGAAGACGGACCTCGAGTTCGCGCTGGATCAGCACATTCGCGCAAACCAAGCGCGGCTTGCCAAACATCCTGACCTGATGCCGTTCTACTCGCGCATCGCGCCACGGCTGTCACCTGTCAAGAGAGAAGTCATCACGATCGCTCCACTTACAGTGGAGGCCCGGAAGCCTCGGGCAAGGCGCGCGACACGCGCCCCAGAGGATATGGAACCGACGTAAGTGCGCCGCATGCGCGTCCCCAACCTTTGCTCTTCCCTGTGCGACACGTTACCTCTGACACGCGCTTTTGACAGTGACGAGTCGGAGAGCGATCCAAGCAAGACTGTAGCTTACAGCCGTACGCCACGATCAAGCCTTGGGTTCGCGTCCAACATGCAACTTCCCCCTTCGCCGACGGTCGTTGCAGACGCGATCGACCGGCAGACGGAGAACATACGCAGCAGCGTGAGCAGGGCCTGGGACAATGCCAACCTCACCGAGTATGCCGAGTCCACGCGCGATTATCTCAGCACAGTCGCCAGCATCGAATTCTTGGCATTGGCCATCGAGGCCTTCGGTTTGCGATCCGAAGTCTTGCCGATGCGCTATGCATTCACCATCCCAGCGAACCGCGCCCTTAGCACCTCGGATCTCCCGGTCATGATACCCGACCTGTTTCTACTCCTGACCAGCTCGTTTTGGTCACCTTTCTCCCTTTGGCTGTTCACGAGCCTTCTGTTGCCGTTGGCGTGTGCCTACTTCTTCAACCTCACGCTCAAGGCGAAGCATGCTCATTGGAGCCGCGCATGTAGTTCGCAGACAGCGCAGACCGATCCCTTGACTTTCAACATCGCCAAGGCGCTGGTTACTTGGCTGGTATACTCACAAGGGGTCGATCTCGGCGGCTTGGTTGACCGGGAGAGTGTTTTGAAGGTGAACAGTTCGGTACCCGGTGGGTACCTGGGAATGATGATTGGAGCGGGCATCGGTGCTCTCACGAGTATATACGAGGCTGTATTGAAGAAATGATGGCCTAGAGGTTGTGGGTAGGGTCAGCTTCGACGCCCTTCGACTGAGACACTGTTTCATAGGTGGCTTGACGACGAGAACTCTGGATGAGTGTATGGATTACGGCGGCAAGGAGTCGAAGAGGGGCGCATGCAAATTTTCTGGTCTGGAGGCGTGCACATACTGACTACACCGTCGTGTGTCAGTTGTTTTTCGCTGTTTGGTCATGTCTCAACTTCGGCGTCAGGTGTGCCATAAGGTTCGATACCTTGGACTTGATGTTCCTAGGGTTAGTGCGACTCTCTGGTTTGTTTCAAGTATCCATTGCTATGCTTGTTATGAGTATAAATAAGTACTGTCAAAATGTGTGGTAGCATCTGCTGTCGAAGATCTTGTGTGTGCGCCAGTGAGAAGATATTGCTGCATCTTATCAGAGCACGCCGTTCGTAAGTATGTTGAGGTTTAGTAAGTGGACCCTACAAACCCTCTGGCTATTCCTACCGCTACTGGCTCTCTGAGCTGCCGTTCGCCATCCTCAACAAGAGTGTGTATCTACAACAAGAGAGGCAGGTGGGCACTTTTTGTGCAGTGAAACGCACCTGGAATTCTTGGGAGGGTTCGCATCTATAGCAGTAGGTAGCATAGAGTGCTTATACCATAGTGAATACATGGTTGGAAGCAAAGCAAAGAAAGAGCAATAGTCTCCTCCTCATTGACTCCTCGCTTGTCCTTGCCGCAGTCCTTGAAGATTTTCTCAGCAATAGACGTGTGTCGTTCCAACACTGTCTGTCAAATCTTAAGATCTTTGAACTCATCTTTCACCCTCTCTCATATTTCCCGCACCTTTTCAGACAAAGCGGTGAGTTGACCCCCGACACCGTGACAGTTTTCAAAATGTCTCAGCCCTGTCGGAATAGCTGGACACACAATGTGTCGAAGAGTTGACAACTAATATCTGTGGCGTTGGTGATGACCGTTGTAGCTGGGGGTCTGGGGTGGCACAGTGATGGTAAGGCTGACGCTATCCAGATACGTCACGCTTTACCGCATGAAGTATGGTCGCGTGCAAGGCGCACTGTTGAGCCGCATCCTTGACAGGGATTCGTATCGCATCTGTAGAATCGAGTATTGGAATTTCTGTTTCTGACTCACTTGACACAAACGCCACAAGCTCGAAGACTTCACGTTTGCGTGTCTCGCCCATCATGTCTCTTACGAACTGTCGATTCTATGAGGAGAAGTATCCTGACATAGATAGCTTGGTGGTCGTGAGCGTCAACAAGGTCCGTTGCTGCCCCACCACGCGTTGGGAAATTGGCCACTGACCGTCCAAGTAAAGATCGCCGAGATGGGAGCATATGTGAAACTATTAGAGTATGACAATATCGATGGAATGATTCTACTTTCGGAACTCTCGAGACGTCGAATACGGAGTATCCAAAAGCTCATTAGGGTTGGGAGGAATGAAGTTGTGGTGGTACTGAGGGTAGACAAGGAAAAAGGTGGCGATCTCACTCCTGCAACGAAGGGGATCAGGACCGGGTCTGATACAGTCTGACTCTAGGCTACATCGATCTGTCGAAGCGGAGAGTGTCACCGGAGGATATCGTGAAGTGTGAAGAACGGTACAACAAGGGCAAGATGGTCCACTCGATAATGCGTCATGTGGCGGAGAAGACAAAGACACCGATAGAGAACCTGTACCAGGATATTGCCTGGCCCTTGAACAAAAGATATGGGCACGCCGTGGACGCGTTCAAGCTCTCGATAACGCATGTTCACCTGACTGTCCAATGTCTAGACACGACTGACTAACAGAATACAGGAACCCTGACGTTTGGAATGACATCACCTTCGTCAACGACATTATCAAAAACGAGCTCCAGTCCTACATCGGCAAGCGTCTGACACCACAACCTACCAAAGTCCGCGCCGACGTGGAAGTGACCTGTTTCGGCTACGAGGGTATCGACGCAGTCAAGAACGCTCTACGGGCTGCCGAGGCGCACAACACGCCCGAGACGCAAGTCAAAGTCAAACTAGTCTCTCCACCTCTATATGTGCTCACCAGCCAGTGTCTGGAGAAGAGTACGGGCATCACGACTCTGGAGCACGCCATCAAAGAGATCGAGGCGAACATAAAGGCTGCAGGGGGAGGATGCGTGACGAAGATGGCGCCGAAGGCGGTGACGGAGAATGATGATGCAGAGCTGCAGGCGTTGATGGAGAAGAGGGAACGAGAAAACCAGGAGGTAAGTGGGGACGAGAGTATGAGCGAGAGTGATGAAGGCGTGGTGGCGGAGACTATGTGAGGAAGACGGTGGATTCTCGACACTCTTCCCCTGAGGATCACTTCTGTTCGTGCTCTGTTCCCCACTTGGAAGCTGTTCGGGGCCTTTCAATGGGCGTTGGCGTGTCATACATAAAAGCGGTTCATCAGTCCTATTACCCTCGCTCGCATCTACTCTATGCCGAGGTCTCGGGTACATCCTCGACCTTACTCTTCTTACCTTCACCCTAAGATTAGAAATACAACGGTGTTGTACATACCTCCGCAGGTAGTCAAGGATTGGAGAGAGTGTTGTCCCGTCCACGAAGCACGCGCAGCCAGGACGACAGGAATCTGCCCCGACCACAGTCCTCATGGGTATTCTGGTGAGCGCCGCCCTATTGTCGTGCGAGGCTTGCGTAATCTAGTGTGATCCTGAATGAGGGAAGCCACTGCATGTCGATGAGCTGCTGCCAGAATTGGCTTCTGGTAGGAATGGCATTTTGATGTGAACCAACAACGAGAAATTCATTTCGTAAACATTTTGCCCTTAATCTTTTCATATAATCAAGATATAGCTACTAACGTCTACAGTATGTAATTAGCTCGTAATCAAAACCTATGCCGTGTGAGCAGGCGACTGGTCACCCAAGTCGGTTGTCTGGGTGCTCCGGATGAACCGGGGACAGTTTCCTGTCCTTCTTGTGACGCCAATGTAGTCAACTGCTTGCTATCAGCTTGCTTGGCCCTTCAAATTTCCAAACCTTTACACTGTAGAGGGCTTCTCGTCCGTCATGGTTCAATGGAAGAAACTCTTCACGGAAACCCCCAACCACTACCGCTCCGAAGTCGAACATCGTACGTCACCCGCCGTTTACACAGTTTCCCCCTCTAACACTCGCCATAGTCCTTCCCACCCACCACTCCGACCCTCTCCCGTCCGCCATCCCCCCGGCCGAAGTCACGAAAGTTGCGATCCGGCTCAAGTACCAAATCGAGCGCGTCATCCCCTTCGAGCTAGAGGAATGGAAAATCACGCGGGCCAACAGCGCTGTCATCACGCGGAAGGTGGAACAGACGGCGAAGGAGGCCGGGGGAGAGGAGTATGGGGCGTGCGTGTTGTTTGCGTTATTGGTTTGCAAGAGGTGGTTTATGAGGCAGAGCGCGTTGGAGATGTGGGATGCGGGCTTGTATGGCTGTCGGGCCGTGGCTTGTGAGGTTTTGGCGAAGAGGATGTCAGTAGCCGTTTCCTTCTGCCTGGGGGTGTCCTGCCTTGCCTTGCCTTGCCTTGCCGCTGTGATTGAGGGGTTGAGAGGGAAGTTATGAGATTGTCTATATCTACGGGTACAGAAGAAAAGCTGACAGGAGGTGATGATGGACCCAAAGCATCGAAAACGAATCGAACCAAGACTTCCTCCTTCAACAAACCCTACTGCAACGCTACTCCACCTTGAACCTCTCCCTGAAGCCAACACCCGCCGCCAATGTCATCGAGAGCGCCGTCGACCAGCACGCCCTCCTCGTCCTTGGGTCCGCCGGCTACCAGCGCTGCATCTCCCACCTCTGGCGTGGCTGGCTCGTCCAGTCGGAAGCGGATACCTCCACCTTCATCGAGTACGAGGCCAAAGCCTCGACGGACTACTGGACCCACCTGGACCCGAACCGCATGCGCGCCCCCTGCTACCAGAACGCCGTGCAAATCTTCTTCTCGGTGCTGTTTCTAGCACTGTACACGGGCGCAATCAATACGATCAACGCCACGGGCGACTTGGATGTGGTGGAGGGTGTACTGTACATCATGACATTTGGCTTCATCTGCGACGAGGCCAACAAGCTGTGGAAGGTAGGACGGCATTACTTGGGCTTCTGGAACGTCTTCAACAGCACGTTGTACGCGCTCCTGACGGTATCATTCGTAACGCGGATGATCGCGCTCGGGAAACCTCTCGATGGCGCTGACGGCGAGAGCCAGCGGAGACGGTTCAACGAGCTGAGCTATAATTTCCTGGCCTTCAGCGCGCCCATGTTCTGGATGCGCTTGCTTCTCTACCTCGATACGTTCCGGTTCTTCGGGACGATGTTGGTGGTGCTGAAGGTCATGATGAAAGAGTCGTTGATCTTCTTCGCGCTGTTGCTCGTCGTCATGATCGGGTTTCTGCAGGCTTTCATTGGTATGGACCAGGCGGACGAGGATAACCGGAAGGTGACGGGCTTCATCATGCAGGCGATGGTCAACAGCGTCATGCAGAGTCCGGATTTCACTGGCTTCGAGAATTTTGCGCCGCCATTTGGCATTATCTTGTATTATATCTTTAACTTTGTTGTCACGGTCGGTCAGTGGTGCCCCCACCTCCATTCCTCGGACATATGCTAAGAAGTCTCTTTAGTGCTGCTCAACATCTTGATTGCGCTGTACAACAGTGCCTACCAAGACATTACGGACAACGCCATCGACGAGTACATGGCTCTGTTCTCGCAACGGACCATGCAATTCGTCCGTGCCCCCGACGAAAACGTCTTTATAGCGCGTAAGTCACTGCCCTGTTCCCTTCCCCTCATCTTTGAGAACTACCAGCCAACCCATTTTCTCAGCCCTCAACCTCATCGAGATATTCCTCCTCATCCTCCCTTTCGAACGGTGGCTGCCAGCCGCGCGCTACGAGCGCCTAAACAATGCCGTCATGACCACCATCTACTCGCCGCTCCTCCTCATCACCGCCTGGCTCGAGAGCAGAGAAGCCCGCCGAATCCAACAGAATCAGAAGCGCGGCCTTCTGGACGAGGACACGATGGAGGAATGGGAGCAGATGGCCGATAGCTTCGATCCGGGTTGTGCAGGGTGGAAAGAGAAGGTGGAGGTAACGAGACCGAATATCGAGACCGATGCGGCCATTGTGGAGGTTAGGGAACTGAAGGCGCAGGTCGAGGAACTGACGGTGCTGGTGAAGGGACTGAAAGAACCTGCCGGGCCATCATAGGAGTCGAGCTTTAGTCGAGAGCATTCTTATATAATTTTCAGAAACACTCATGTTTTCTGTTAAACGACGGTCCCGCATGTGAGAATGGGAAAGAGATCCTTCATCTAAACTACACTACAGAACTACAACAAAACCATCTAAGCCTTCCCAGCCGCAACCTCCTTCTCCCGCTCCACCTCCGCTCTCTCCCTCTCCCTCCGCTCCTCCTCGACTCTCACCTGATCCGGCCGTCTAATCGCAATATCCTTGGGGCGGAAATCACTGAACGCCTGCTTGAGCACCTTCTCGACGACCCAACACCCGACATAATCCACGACCATGACCGCCGTCATCGTGAACTTGAACTCGGAAGTAAACTTGACGAGACGAAGTTTCTCGTTGAGCTCGGGGATGAATTCGGTCGAGGAGGAAAAGGCGACGGCGGAGACGAGGACGAGACCCCAGTACATGCCGCGGTTCTCGCGGATGGATTCGCGGAAGGGCCGGCCTTGGTAGTTGATGGCGAAGGTGGAGATTTGCTGGATCAGTTGGAGGAGGTAGACGGCGCTGTTGAGGAGGGAGGGCTCGAATTCGCCTTCGAGGTCGATGTCGGGTTTGCGGCTGGGTGGGATGTTAGTGTTGAGCGGGTTTGTTCAAGGGGCTCGTGTTACTTACGGCTCGATCTGGTGGACGTAGTTGGAAAGGTAGATTAGGGTGGCGATGTGGATGGCAAACTGTCCAAGCACCGATCCGATGATGTATGGGTTGAATATCTTTGGTTGAGGTCGCTCTTTCGATAGCGCCTCGACAGGCTGAACGTATGTTAGCAGCAATCTTACCTGAGGAGGAACGGTAGCACATTACCTTGGCTCTAGAGATTGAGAGGAAGCAAACACTCATGAGCATGCCGCTGATCGTCACCTGTCCGTCGCCGAACTTGATGCCCTCGAGGTAGAGAACACTAAGGCTGTAGGCGCTGATGAGGCAGTTGAGGGCGAGGATCTTATACATCTGAACCGTAGCAACGAGCGTACATCTACCCTGGCGGATGATGTTGGGGATGGCGATGACGTTGGCTAGCTTACTGGTGAAAGGTGCGGCAACCGAGGCGTCACCGAGTTTGATCGTCGGTGGCTCATTTTCGTCCAGTTCTTGCTCCATCATGGATGCGGTAAGTTTATCCGCCAAGCCTGCAGCTGCTTGCTGCGCTTTCTGCTGGCGTTGTTGCTCAGGGTTCAAGTGACCGTTGGCAGGTTGTAGAGCTTGAGCGCCGGGAGAGACAATTGTTGAGATATCGTTTGCTTTCGCTTTCCCATTGGAATCGCTTGCGGTAATGGCAGATGATCCTTTCTTTTCGGCTTCCCGGAGCATTGCCTTTTCATAATGAGGATTACTCGGACCCTGCGGATAAAGGTGAGCTACCTGAACAGGCACCGGCGGAGCCGGCTGGTTGAATCGAGTCATCAGAGCCACTTGCTTTTCGTAGATTTCCTTCATCTTAGTAATTCTAGAATGCTCCGCGATTCTGATGAGATCATCTTGGGAACCGTTGAGAAGGGCCACTCCGATGTGTGCTTGCTTCAACGCACCAACATCATTGGTACCATCTCCGCACATGAGTGTAGTATATCCAGCGTCCTTGAGTCCAAGCAGGATCTCTTCTTTCTGCTTCGGTGACACGCGAGCATATACCCAGGTATGCCGCAAGAGCTGTGGCAAGGCTGTCTGTCCCTTGTACTTGGCCAGAGCATAACCGGTAACGCAGAGATCTTTGGTCCGTATGATGTCTAGATCTAGAGAGTCGCTTGGGTCAACTGGAATCTGGACCTTCTCATCAATGCTCCGCCAAACCAGTTTCTCGCCAGAACTGTCATGCTCTGGTGCATCCAGAATAAGAACCTCGCGGTCCACGATTTCCACTTGGCGAGCAACGTGCACCGCAGTCAGAGGATTGTCCCCCGTGATCATGATAACGCGATGACTGCTCTCGTTCAACATACGCACAGCTTTCTGTGCATCATTCTTGAGAGGGCATTGAAGGACTAGGAAACCCGCAAAAGTCAGGTCCGCTTCGACCTCTTCCCGCTTGAGGTTGTTGATACGCGCTTGTCCCAGCTCTGAATCCATTGAAAGATACTTGCAACCCAAGGCCAGCACTCGGCCACCATTTCGTGTGAAGAATTTGAACGTCTCTTCGTAGTTCGGTGGTGTACTTCTCAACATCGTCCGTATGGTTTCGGGAGCACCCTTGACACCAACGAAGGTGCCCTTGGTTTTCTTAGAAGTATGACGATTCGTAGTCACCACGGTTGCTACGGAGCTTTGCCTCTTGAGGGCGGAAGAGAACTGGAATCGTCTTTTGATCTGTACAGTATCGGCGCTGGTAGCGAAAGAAGCTCCTTTGGCCGATGCGAGAGCTTTGCTAGTTAGAGTATCGTTGCGTCCGAGCGTCCAGCCTAAGGAGGTCAAAGTTGCTTTCTCCATTGGGTCACCAACAATATCTCCTTCATCCAATTTGACCAACGCATGAGCTGTCGCAAGGACCAGAGTAGTCTCTATGCCGGCTTCAACAACAGGAGTGACTTGGCTATGTGCACCATCTACCTCGACTTTGACATCTGTGCGCCCAAGGGTTAGTCCCGCAATCCCATCCACCACGAGATCTTCCCCAGTCAGGGTTCCAGTTTTGTCGAAGCAAGCAATATCGACTCTGCCAGCGTATGGTATCCGAAACGGCTCTGTGCAGAAGATGGCATATCTGCTGAGTGCAGCAAGACTTGTGTTGACTGCCAAGCTCAACTCCATCGGCAACTCAGGTGGTACAACACTCGTGACAATAAGGATGCAATCCAGCAGCAGCTTCGAGCGTTTCCGATCTTTTGCCACCCCCTCCTGCCAAACATACCACGACGCTGCGATCGCGAATATCAATAAGAAGAGAATGAAAAGAAGAGCTTCGGCGTTGTTTGCGGAGACCCGCTCGGTAGAATAGATCATCGTACGAACTAGACTTCCTTGGCTGGTTTCGAAGCCAGTCTTGACGACCACGGCCATCGCACCGTTGTCGGGTGGAGGTTCGACATATGAAGCAAGTCCGGGTGCGATGTTCAGACCATTCTCGGTAACATTGCCATGCGTGACCTGTAGAACCTTTGTCCCTCCGTAAAGGAATGCGTTCTTGTCAAGTCCTTCTGGCTCGATCTCGGCTTCTCCCGGTCGAAGCTGGACGGAATCTTTCAGCAACGGTGTACTTTCGCCGGAGAGCATAGCTTCGTTGACGATGACGCTGCCTTCAACAAGCAACATATCACAAGCGACGCCACTGTCTTCTTTCGTCCGTCCAACCGATACCAAATCACCAGGAAGCAGCATATCACTCAGTATCTCTTTCCACCGACTCTCTTGGTAAACCCAGATGACGTAAGGTTTAATACTCATTCCGCGAAACTCGTTCAGCGTCCGCTGCCTCTGCCATACCACGGTGCTTTCGAACGCAACCAGCATGAACAGGGTAAAGAGGGAGTAATACCAGTATTCGTCCAACAACCACAAGCCAACACAGAAGATTTGGAAAACGAAGAAGGGAGCCACCGCATGCTCTTTGAAAAGCTCCATGAAGGTGGGCACTGGTATGTCGAACGTATTATTTCCATAATATTGTCGTAAACGTTGAATCTCCACTTGCGTTCGGAGACCACGAGTTTGCTGAAATGACTCGATCAATGGCTTCGGTTCAGCGTCAAGGGCGTATGAAAGTGGCGCGAAGCTCTTCGTCTCGGGGTTGTACAGAAATCGGCGCTTTTGAAACAAAAAAGAAATCTCTTGATTTCCGCCACTCTGCAAGCAAGATTCAGCTAGATTACCGCTGTAATACTTTGGAGCACCTAATTTGTCCCGTATAAGCTTGCATATCTCCGCCGAGCCAGCATTTGTTACAGGAAGGACCTTGATGAGCTGCGCATTGTCGACGGACTTTGCTCTTGAGGAGGTGAAGAGGGCTTCGATATTGACATTCCACTTGGTCGCTAACCAAGTGAGAGCTTGTATCGTAAAGATCGAGCCAGCCCAGACGAAAGTCCACTCAGATCCGTGAATGTATCGATCGTAGCGTTCGGGCGAGAGGTACACTGCGAGAAAGACGGGCCAGACTAAGAGGAACGGCCAGACGTAGGCATGCAGGTAGACAGGTAGAGGATTATGCAGAGTCGCTGACTGAATCTGCGCGTTATCGACAAGTGGCGGCGGCCTTCGCTCAACAGTCGTCAGTGATTCTCCATAATCTGCGTGAAGGCCATCCAGGAGCTTACATGACGTCGATAACGGGTGAGTGGCGGGCGAATAGAGATTATCGAGGTAGTACCAGAAAATGAATGTACGTCTCTACAAATCCATGAAGTGCAAACCCAGGTGGCAAGAAACTGCTGCAAAAGGACACCCTTGACTCTTCTATTCGAATTATATTTCTGCATCATTGGATGGATGTTGCCGGTATAATGATCTTCTGGAGAGCGTGAAGCTACGGTGGCCGAGCGGCTATCCAACAAAGCCAGGCACGCACTTTGTCTCCTCTGTATAAAGAAATCCAAGCCACGATGTTGGGAGTACAACACATCACCCCAGTGTAGGTTGACTTAGCGATTATAGGAGACGTTGCCTTCCCGGCATCACATGTTGCCAAATGAGTCAAACTAATGGATTCAGCGTTCTTTGTCTCTGTAGCAGAAGCAGAAAACAATGCTAGCTGCAAGGTTATGGATATAGCTTCCCAGCCGACCATAAACACCCCATACAACCAGCTAATAGCCCCGCGTTCAAACGCCTTGGTATATCCCTTGGAAAGACTTGTAGCTTGCTCAACGCCACCTTCCCTGACTCAAACGAATGCACAGGATGCCCTAAAATTGACATCTCCTCGGTGCTCCACCGACCCAGATAAACCAGCATGACGCCAATACCCGGACATCAACACAATGCCTTCCATCACCAGTCCTTCAAGAGACGATTCGAATGACCACCACCATCACCAGCCAGCGTTCGTACATCGTTACTTGCCCCGGGACCGGCTTGAGCCTCAGCTCCTGTGACGGTGACCATCTCTTCGTCCTCCTTCACATCCGAGTCCGACTTCTCAATCTCCTCCCAGTCCTCGTCGGTGTCAACATGGGCGACCTTGAGCTTCTTAGCGTTCGGTAGTCCTCGATCCGCCGGGTCGAAGGACGGCGGCACCGGCATCTGCGCCAGCAACGCACCTTCAGGAGCTTGTTGTTGTGGTTGCCCATCCGCAGTCGGCAGGTCTTGTTCTGTTGGGGGAAAGATTTTGCTGTTTGAAGTCAGACCAGAGATGACCTCCGTGTATTACGTCTCGCTGTCTTAAGAGTTTGGGGCACAACATACGGTATCAACATGTCATACGCCTCCTCATCCTTCTCCATAAAAACGCAAAACACAATCTTCTCCAAGCTCTCTCCCTTCCCGCTCCCCAGAAACTTCCGCACCGCCCCTAGCGCCGTCTCCGCCGCGGCCTCCGTCGGATAGCCGTAGATGCCGGCACTCAGACACGAGAGAGCAATGCTCCGCAGTCCATTCTCAACCGCGAGCTCCAGGCATGTGCGGTAACAGCCTTGCAGCAGCGCCCGCGCCTCCGGTTCTTCGTAGTCGGTATATCTTGGTCCTACAGCATGGATGACTTTCTTGCAAGGTAGATTGTAGGCGTCGGTGATCTTGGCGCTGCCCGTCTTGCAGCCGCGGAGCGTGCAACATTCTTTTAGAAGGCCAGGCCCGGCGGCCTTGTGAATTGCGCCGTCGATGCCACCGCCGCCGAAGAGGGTTCTGTTGGCAGCGTTGACGATGGCGTCAAGGTGCAGCACAGTGATGTCGTTGCGGATGTAGGCGATTTTGTTGTTGTAGCTTTGATTCGGGGTGTTTGTGCTTGCCGGAGTGCTTGCCGGAGAGCTTGGTTGAAGGCGACCGAGCTTGTAGAGAAGAGCGATTGTAGGAATCTCTACTGACTGAATCAATGTCTTTGCCATCTTGGCAATGAGGGGCATGTACAAATTGAGGAAGTCGTGATTTGGCTGCTGAGATGTTCTCCCGGGGAAGCTCCTCTGGCTGCAAGCGGCGATGGAGGGGTTTCCGCATTACGCTAAGCCCCTCCACAGTCACCACATCCACCCAATGCACAGCCATTTACCTATCAAGAAGTGAAGAGCATCAAAGTGTCATTCTATAACTTTTCACACTGAACTACGGCCACTTGTCGCGGTGACTTGGACTTGCGAAATGTAATCTAGTAGCCCACTGATCTATCTCTTCACAGCCAACTCCTTCTCAATCTCCCGACACACCGCATCCGTAACCTCCTCCGTCGTAGCCTTACCGCCCAAATCCCTCGTACAAACCCCCGCCTCACAAACATTCTCCACGCAACGCAACAGCCCATCAGCAGCCTCCACCTGCCCCAGCCACCTAACCATCTCAGCCGCAGTCCAGAACGTAGCCACCGGATTCGCAATCCCCTTCCCCATGATATCAAACGCGCTGCCATGGATCGGCTCGAACATACTCGGATACGTCCTCGTAGGATCGAGATTGCTCGTCGGGGCGATCCCGATACTCCCCGCCAGACTGGCCGCAAGGTCGCTCAAGATATCCGCATGGAGGTTCGTCGCGACGATCGTGTCCAGCGTCTCGGGCTTGAGCACCATCCGAGTCGTCATCGCGTCCACGAGCATCTTGTCGCACTCCACGTCCGGGAAGTCCTTGGCTACGACGGCTGCCACCTCGTCCCAGAGTACGAGCCCGTACCGCTGTGCATTGCTCTTCGTGACGACGGTGATCTTCTTCCGCGGTCGGAGTCGGGCGGTTTCGAACGCAAATCGCATCAGTCGCTCCACGCCGTGTCTCGTGAAGATGGCGACTTCGGTCGCAACTTCGCAGCTCTGGCCAACGTGCGTGCGTCCGCCCTGACCTGCATACTCTCCTTCGGTGTTTTCGCGGATAATCACCCAGTCGAGGTCGCCCGGGCCGCAGTTCTTAAGTGGGGAGGTTGTGCCTCTGAGGACTTTGGTAGGGCGCACGTTGGCGTATTGTTGGAGCGGTTGACAGATTGCGAGACGGAGACTCCAGAGAGAGATGTGGTCTGGTACGTCTGCACAGAGTGTCAGTGATGTCCGACGCCGCATCTCCATATGGATCAGGAAGAGAACAAATTCTTACCCGGGGCGCCGACGGAGCCGAAGAGAATGGCGTCGAACTTCTTCAACTTCTCAAGCCCGCCCGGAGGGATGTAATACCCATGCTTCTTGTAGGTTTCACTGCTCCAATCAATGTGCTCCCAATCAAAGGAGAATGTTCCCAATGCCGCCGCTAGCTTGTCCAGGACTTGGATGCCAGCGGAAATAACCTCAGGTCCAATGCCATCGGCAGGGATAGAAGCAACCTTGTACGTACACTGGCCAGTCCGTACCGCACTTGGAGACATTATGCGAACAGTGAAAGAACATCTTCAACAGAGTGGGGCGGTCGCCCTCAATCTTTTATGTATCGGGTTGCTCGGGCCAAGTGCTCGCGGAGTGTGGAGTGGCGGGAACTAAGAGAAGACTAGCGTGGCAGGGTAACAGAAGCTGTGCCGAAAGTCTTGGCACGCCTTCGACAGCAGCGGTAGCAAGCTCACCTCGCCCGCAGGCTCAATTGCGCACACTTAAGGGACCGTGTTCCCGCATTACGATGGCCTCCTTCTTCCGCCCCTCGCGCCTGCTGTCTACCCTTCAACGGACCCCACTCCGACCGACCCTCTTCAAGATCGGCGCCCTCCTCACCTGGTATCCGATGTTCATCTTCTTCCACGACCACGTCGGCCAGATCATGTGGGTGACCGGACAATCAATGTACCCGTTCCTGAACACCGATTATAACAATTCGACGCGGAAAGAGGCGGTGTTTGTACACATGTTCAACCCTACCGGAGGACTGAAGAGAGGGATGATCGTTGCGTTCTGGTAGGTTCCGTTCTGGGCATAGGCTAGGAGCGGATGGGGATAGGGTGGGGGCTGTATATGAGAGCTAGATGGGCGATGTTCTGATATTTGAGGCTGGTTTAGGTCTCCGCGGCATCCGGAAGTGATGGCGATCAAGCGGATCGTGGGTTTGGAAGGGGATACGGTCGTGACGCGGGCGCCATTTCCATTTTCGCAGACTAAGGTGCCGTTCGGACATGTCTGGTTGGAGGGGGAGCATCCTGAATACGAGCGGAATACGTTGGATAGCAACACTTATGGACCGGTACGTCTGCTGCTGGCTGAAGCCGCGAGCTCCTACGATGGCAGGAGGGCTAATGAACACAGATCTCGAAAAGCTTGATAGTGGGGAAGGTGCGGGCAATTGTATGGCCTTTTTCAAAAGCAAGCGCCATACGATGGCAAGAATATAAAAGTAGTTCGAGAATTATACCAGGCACAATTGAAGAACCTGAACACTGGTAGCTCACCAATCGGCCACTGCTGCCTGTATGAGTCAAGTGGTGCCTGCGGCAGAAGTAGATTTTCTACTCATCTAACTGATTCACAGCGGGATAGCCTCCGTCACCGGGCTAAGGGCCCCAGATTGCGGCGCAGAAATAACAGCCCTGGATTAGACGGGCTCTTCTGCTACCTAAGGTAATTGCATCTGGTCTTCGATCCACCAACGCCGCGCTGAATTGCAAGTCAACAAATTCGATTACTGCTTACTGAGGATTCTAATCTCCTCTTCCTGCTGCAGTTTATCGATCTCCGTGCCGATGCTCATAACCCAATGGTCCCTCTCTGTCCGACTTCTCGTCTTGAACACTATCGCTCGGCCAGTAACGCCCAACCTCGAGACAGTTCGCAAGCGCTGTCGCGTCCGCCCTTCTTCTTCGCCTCCACTAGACTTGAACAAAGACGTTTTCCTGCTCTGCCAGAGGACAAAGCAAGTTGTAGTATCTTCATCCGATGATGTCCAGCCGTCTTCTAAATAGATCCGAGGGAGCGCGTGGTGCCCCGGATGGTTACTATCAAAGGTTTGGTTCTGGTAGAGGAGATCACTTTCAGTCACTAGGCCACTGTATATATAACAGTCCTTGAGATCAATTGCATTCTGCCGCTCGCTATGAGTGTACGGAAGCTCCTCTCCAGTAAGTCCGCGCAACGAGCCCTGAAAGACGAGGAGGTGGCCGCCACAGAGGATGACACCACAGCGCACGAACATCGAGTGCCTGCGTGGTTTTCGGAACAATACGCCAGACAGCTGAACTTGCTTTTAGCGTCAATTCCCATGGAATCAGGAACCAAACTCACAGTAATGGTACGACAGCACGAAATGCCGCACATGTGGTGCAGCTCAGGCGAGGCTTGCGCTCTGGTGACTTCCCATTTCCTGGCATATTGACCTATGAAGGACTCCATTTCCTCATCGATTTGGAGCTCCTCAAGGTTCGTGTGGCGGACCATCTTGAGCAGCTCTATGTCGGCGGCAGTGCGCAGCTTCCAGTAACGTACAATGTCGTTCAGACGATTCATCCATTCCTTTTTGGTGGCTTTGTTATAAGACTGGAGTCGAATGATGAGGTTGTTGTTCAATACTAGCTCAAACGTACGGTTATCGTCAAACTCTTCTGTAGTACCATCGTCTTGCTGACTATCGACAACATCTTCGTGGAAATCGACTTGTGGACCAACGTCAACATTACGGTCCGCCGGCGCACTTCCACGAACTACTGAACGGATGTCAATCACATCACAGAGATTGATGTAACCATCGCTCTGCAAAAGCGTCTTGATCTTGCGGGCATGTTCGTCATAAGCATCTAGATCATGCTTTTCTTTTGATTCTCGGTTTCCATTGGCTAACCACGCGAGTTTACCTTGGTCTGTCGGATATGGATTGATGGCGTAGATCAATGGGATCTTGTCCACGATTTGACTTGCAGTCGGTATCCTGGAACCTTCGGTCATGGGTAACATCGGTGGTGGAGGAGGTAAAGCTCTGGCAGGGCGGCAGAAGCAGAGATATTGATTGTGAGAAGAGAAATATAATCTTTTGAAGTACATCTTACCAGATCGTTGATCACGCCCTCTTTGCGACGTCAATCTAATGAGGAAGCCCTCAATTGCTGCTGGCTCCTTGAGGTTGTCGCCAGATTTCGTCCGGACTGTGGTTGGATAGTGCTGCTTGGGTCTCAGCTCAAGGTCGTGTGACCTTTCCATAGCCAAAGTACCGTACAGCTTCCGTTCATTGATACCGTGGATCCATTCCAACCGATCATAACGTTTCCATGCCAAACCCATCTTCTCGCTTCTCGACCATGCCTCGAGAATGCTCACCCATTCAGGAAAGCCCTCAAGCAACGTCATACATTGCTCGATTACGTTACGGGCAACTGCTTGCTCTTCCTGCATCGTTCGAATGATCGCGGCACTGTCAGCCTTCTCTGCGCGAGCCGCATCTCGTGAAGCCTCTAAGCGTTCGAACGGATTTTCGAGCCAGAGACTGACGCTGAGATCCGGTACATGGACCTGGAGGCCTGAAGCTCTGCTCCAACCTAAAGCGTTGCGTATGAAGGTATACCACTCCACCGAGCTGGCAGCGGACCTGGGGCGCATAAGGTAGATCATGGTCCCTTTCTTCCAGGGAACCCAAACTACAACCGTCTTATCTAGCGATGAGTATAAATTGATCTTGGTAGTCTTACGATTGAGGGGTATTTGATGCGTTGAGTGTTTCCGGACGTTCAGCGGTTCGACAGCTGGGATAACCTAAGTAATCTGTTAGCGAGCTCAACGACCTCGTGGTTTCATATTCATGAATGGGAATAGATTAGACGCAGGAGTTTTCATGCTCTGTCGAGATGTTCAAATTGGAAGATTGGTGCAAGCTAGTGGAGTAATGGAAGCAACATGCAAACGTTGCGTGCTTTGGCACAGATAGCATAGGCCAAGAATGAGTTACAGCCAAAATAATTCGCCTCATGATGATGCTCGTCGCTCAACAGAGTTCGCTGGTTGAATCACAAGATGGCCTCAGATAGCGAAGAGGTACTTACTCGCGTCTTGTACATCTGCAAGGAGAAGTCCACATCCTCTTCTGTGCTTTCTCTGCAAACAACAACATACTCGCGCCATTTCTCCACGATCCTTGAGTCGGCCTTCAGACTATCATTTTCATCGTAGTCATCCGGAAGAGTTTGCATAGTCGAATCTACTCTGACAAGCATTCTCTCCAATTTGACGATCTCCCCGGGCCGAACATTTCCCCGCTTGACCGATCTGAGTGATGATCTTCTTGAAACCCTTGACAGTCTCGACTTCAAGCGCGCCTCGCTATTAGCTGCTCTGTCCAAGACGTTGAACCTCACGAGGCCTGATCCTATGCGATCTCTCCCTGGCCGCTTGCTCGATTCGGGAAGCTCACTGGGTGTGTCTTGGGCTTCTTCGTGCTGATGTTGCTGATGTTGCAATATAGGTGTTATGAGACTTCTTTGCGCCGTTGCGACGTCTTTCCTCTTCTTCCCATGGCCGCCGTCGTGCGGCAAGAGGGAAGCCATTGAGGTAGACGCATCGACAGGAGTCCAAGGGTCAATATTGGTCAAACTTTCTCTACCAACACTACTTCCGGCAATGGATATTCGTAGATGATCATTTGAAGCGGTTGCCGTCGGACTCTGCTGTATTTCAACCCCTATCACATCATTTTGTTTTGAACGAGGCAAAATTTGACTTTCGACGTTCACTTTGTGTCTTCGAAGGTACTCGGGGGAACCTGCTGCGGTAATGAAGGAGGATGAGCCCCTACTATGCGTAGGAGAAACTGGTCGCTGCTCTTGGCTTGTGCTTTCACCCGCAGTTCCGTGAGAATCGTCGTCACCACCCGGTCCTGAAACATGAACAGAGTTGTCGGGAGCACTGTCACAAGTATCGTTTGCCTCCAATGACGGCCTTGCATCCATGGGCATCGAGCGTGGCATGGACACTGCCGGAGGATCCTCGTTAACAGCCTCCGCGTCACTCTCAGCTTCCTCATCCTCAACAGCGTCTACGTCCCGTGGCTGTGGAAAACTCTGTCCATACATGGCGGTGGCGGATGGGCCATCCAAGCCAGTGATCTGTCTCCGGTGCGAAACCTGGTGGCTCGCGGAGAACGTGGCTGCTCGCGAAGAGTAATTTGCCAACGGTAAGTAATGTGTGTACCATGATTTGCGGTTGCTCTTGAGCCAGCCCTCAGGTATGGGTCCGATGAAACACCGTCGCGTTGTCAGGTATAGATGGTCAGGCGTGGCATGTTGCTGGAAGTATGGTAACAAGTATCAGCAGGGAGAACTCTAAGTACACGAGCGGAAACCTGTACCAGTTTTTGTGCTGTGTAAGATCCCGGTGGCAGGCCATAGGATTCTGGCCCCGCAGCCGGCAGGACCTCCTGCACTGTTGCTTGTTCGGTGCTCATCGCGGACGGGGATTCATGAGCCGAAGCATGAAAGTCTCCAGTTCATTAACGAAATAAACATTGACAGGGAAGCTTGGGAGGCATTTTGCAACACCATTGAACCATACCTGTAAGGTACCCAAATGTCAATCATGAGGTAAGGTAAGGTGCTGTAAGTCCAGGTAGCTGCGGACTCTCAAGGTAGAAGCTTCCTAACTGGAGCTAAGGCACATGGGAGGCGGAACATGGGAGCTAGCCTGCCGTAGCTTGTAACAGATCGGTGTTGCGCACGGACTCTAGGACCCTAAGGTAGCCTTACCCCTACCCTTGTACCCTACCTTAGAGAAGCGCCTTGTGCGTCGTTCTCGTTGCACGAAAGCCCCAAGCATTAACTAATTGAATAGAACCTTGCGTGCGGAAAAAGATGGCATCTACAGAAGTCCACCCTCCAGGCGGGACTTGGTTCGATACCGTCAGAAGGTCATTCGTCGACGTCCCTATCGATGAGACCAACAACAATGCCATCTCAACATCCGAATTCCTCGAAGCCTCTGAATCCTTGGCCACCCTGTTTGGTATGTGTTGGTTTACATCTGACCGGAAAACCACTGACCCGTGCACGTATGCGAGCAGACGTGCTGGGATCCGTAGCATTCACTCCCGTCAAGTCCGATATGCATGGCAACATCAAGGTCTCCAGCCCCTGTGCGTCTCCCTCCAACAATTGCGTTTATTGACCGAGGCTCCAGAAAATCCGCGACCGACAACTCGCTGCTCCCGCCGAGTCGGAGACTCTCCAATCCCTCGTCCTCAACGAACTGAAAACGAAAAAGCACACTGCCACCGAAGGACTGCTATGGCTAGTCCGGCGCGTCTGAGCCCTTCCCTACCACCCCGGGGCAAACTTGCTGACTCAATTCTCAGGGGTCTTGACTTTACCGCCCAGGGTCTACGAGAGAACATCAAGAAGCCGACCGAGGAGCTCTCGACGTCGTTCAGGACGGCGTACGCCTCGACGCTCAAACCCCACCATAACTTTCTCGTGAAGCCGGTCTTCTCGGCCGCCATGTCGGCTACGCCCTACCGGAACGACTTCTACAAGAAGCTGGCGGACGATCAGGAGAGAGGGCAGCTGGAGCTGCGGGTTTGGCTGGCGGCGCTGGAGAAGCAGGTGGCTATCTTGAAGCAGTTCCAGGCGCGGAAGGAGGCGAAGTGGTAGATTTCGAGCTTGGCTGGTGTGTATCACGAGGATATGGCTTCTAGTTGGCTCGAAGCTACGCCTCAGGCCCAAAGGCATTTATTCGCGATACTCCTTCCACTATATCTAAACGAGCTTCCGTGCCTCGGGAGCAATCTAGCATAGACTGTTACTACAGTTGGCGATAGAGTCATCAAGAATGCATCTCAGTCATCTTGCCGGACCAACTCAGCTTCTTGGGTCAATTATTAACCTTGCCCACTCTAGTGTGCCGACGTTCTTACACAACCTGATTTCTCGCGTTCCAGTCCAGGAGCCTCTTGCTGCACCCACCGCTCAATCAAGCAATAGAACCGAAATATATACCAACCAACCAACCCTCGAAGGCTTCAACCCTTCCTCTCACCTCTGGCCCCAAGAACCTAATGCCAACCAAACCACCCCATCCATCCCCACACCACAACCTCCCCGGACCTGTTCCCCTCCACAAACTCCCTCCCTCCTAATATCAGAGGTTCCCTCCTGTCGGCACACCCAGCTGCCCCACCCCGCCTTCCCTACTCATTCCCATTGCCCCCTTTTCACTGGGTACTAGAGCGCCTCATCTGTGGAATACGGCTGCACAGTTCTGGAATATGGACGGCTCGAAAAGACCCATGTAAGCAAATGGCAAGCCAGCACAGCAACATGTCCAGCTCAAGTAAAACGGATCGCATCATAAGACGTAACCATAATGCGTGCCCGTTCAGATACCATGTACAAGTACGCTATGCAGCCTAACGACGACAAAGATACACCACACCCACATGACCGGCCCACCAGCCAACCGGCCCATCGACGAAACACGCGCGCGCGCGATGGAATAACCCCTAAACCCGATAGCGACCAGCCTCTCCAATATACCGAGGCTATACACTGCCGCGTATCTTGGACGTATCCAACAAGGACACATAAACTCCTCAAACAACACCGCCACCCCTCACCCCTCAACCCCCTCAACCCTTCTCAAAAACTCCCTGACCCTCCCAACCTCCACATCCTCACCCCTCTCGCTCTCCACCGCCGCAACCAAACCCCCCAGCAGCTCCTCGACCATACCGTCCTCAACACCCGTACACAACGCCACGACGCGGCGGTACTTCTCCTCGAGCTCGGAACTCCGGCTCTTCAGCCTTTTCGACTGCTCCCGGAGGAGGTTGTTGTCCTCCCGGTACGCTGTCAATCGCGCACGTAGGATTTCCGGGTTTGGGAGAGAGGTGACGTAAGAGACTTGCTCCGGTTCGAGGGTAGGAGGAAGTGATGGTGGGTGGGCGGCGTCGAGATCGGCGGCGGGGAGCGGGAGACGGTGGGCGTCGATGTGGAGGCCGGCGTCGGCCTCGCCGACTCGGACGTTGGGGAAGGGGGGGGAGGAGTCGGTGGTCGGTTTGCTAGGTTTGAGCTGGTGCAGGCGGGATTTCTGGTCGTCGGCGGAGCGCTTGAGGTTGTGGGTTTTTTGCTTCGTTTCGGCGGATTCTTTGGCTCTGCGCCGGAGGTCTTCGAGGCGTCGGCGTTCGTCGCTGAGCGAGGCGGAGCATTCGCGGAGTTTGGCGTGGGCTTGGTCGACTAGGTCTTGTTTTGCGCGGAGCTCGTTGACGGAGACGTCTTCTGTTTGGGATAGGAGGGAGGAGATTGCTGGGGCTGATGTTAGTGGGAGGATTGTGAAAGAAAAATGATACTTTCTCACATGACATGATATCTCTGCTCGTCTCGCTAACGACTTTGCTGATAACTAGTTTCTCATCACCATCCACCAATGAAGCTTGGGACGTCATTTGTTGATCTCCGGAATCTGGTTCTCTTCCAATGCCGAAATCTTTAGGTCTTAACCCCCCACGGTTCGCGATCCCAGGGTCGGCCCCTACTTCTAGCAATTGTTGGATGATACTCTTGTTGCCGATCCTGGCAGCCAGATTCAGCGCCGTGTCGCCAGATTTGTCCCTCGCGTTGACGATTTCGGACATGAATCTTGCCAGTCCGATGGGCTTCGATGTAAATGGGGCGGATGGATTCTGAGGGGCACTGAAGGAATTTTGCTGACTGTTCGACACGCTTCCTTGACGTACGACGAACTCAAGTAATGATTCTAGATAGTATCTGCTCGCCGCACTTCGACCTTTGACGGCGGACGATACTGCAATGTGGTGGAGCACCGTACGACCACGGCCGTCCCTCATCTCAATCGTAGGTCCAAGCATTTCGAGCAACTCGGGGAAGCTACTTTGATCAAGATTATTCGTGACCACGCACGCTCGCATTAACGCGGTTTCGCCACCACCATTGAGACGGAAAATGCTGGCACCTTTCGAGATTAGCGCTTGAAGAAGAGACGTCCGCGCAAGAGTAGCAGCCCAATGCAAGGCCGTGTGTGCAGTATTGTCCAGCGGTAGATCTAGGTCTTGACCAGAAAGCCGTGAAAGAGCAGGATGCTTCGAGAAGTCGGTCTGGGCGGGGTCCAGGAATAAAGAAGTAAGTAGCTGATGCTTCCCTTCAGCAGCTCTACCAACGGCTTGTGGTAGTGGATCAAGACCTATAATGCCGTAGTCCACGGGGGGAGGAAGATGCTCATGTTGGTCGTACATGAAGGACTCATTTGGCTCCGTCGGAGATGTCTCGCGCATTGAAGTGTCATAACCTCCATCAACGTTCTGTACAAACTCATGACTCGAAGACGGTCGCATTCGCTTCCTCGGCGGTTCCAGCATCTCGCCGTTCTTGCCATCTTGCATCTGTGTCGGATAGGGTCCAATTGGAGTGCTGTACGTAATGTCCGCGTGTCCGTTGCCACCAAAGCTGCTCTCCGAATGTAGGCTCTGCATGCTCTGTTGGCTGCTGCCAAGATATGTCGACTCCTGACTGCCCATCATCTGCTGTGACGGTCTGCGTACGGGGTGAGGACGACGGTTGCCGCTGCCAGGCCTCGGCGCCGGCGACTCGAACCTAGCTTTGCTCATTGCGCTGACGGCGTTGGCGGCAGTGCTCGAAATGTTCTTGAAGAAGGTCCCGCTCGGGGACTGTCCAGGAGGGCGGTTCTCGATGCCATTGTAGAATCTCTTCCTCTGAGCAGCCATTGCTTGCTCCTTTGTCGGTGTCTCGAGTCCACCCTGACCGGCCGCACTTATGCCGTCTTGACCCATATCATAATCCAGTAACGGTCTCAACAATTCTTCCACACCGTACTGCCGACAAAAGTCGACACCTCGTTTATAATTAATCCACGTGCCCTGATATTTCCCATAGCCACCTTGTACCTTCTCATGATCACCCACGAGAATCTCCTTTTCCAGGACCTTGGTGCGTTTCCCTTTATCAATACCGGCCACTTTGAGTATCTGCGTAGCGTTGAGCCAGGAATCAGATCGACGGCGCATGACCGCAATGCCATTGACCTCCATCTCATAGACTGACACACCAGAATAGACGGCCTACATCACAAGATGGGTCAGCGTCAGACCAAGACCAGTGAGGATACATAGTAAAGGTAGGGTGAGGCCTTGATAGCCCAGTGATATGTCCTGAGGCAGCCGTACCGTATAGATCTGCGGCCTATGTCCGGGAGGATATTGCTGTTGCGGTATGTGCCCATTGGCTTCCCCAAACCCCATGAATCCAGAGTGCTGCATTATCAAGCCGTTCTGATGGCCATGGCTTCCCATGTTGAACGAATTGTGTTGCTGGTGTCCTCGAGGTGGGGGTGGAGTGGCAGCGGGGGTGGACGCGACCGATTGCGATGCGTCAAAAGAAGCGTGCACACCGTTCATGGTCGGTGCGGTGCTGTTGCGTGAGAACGAGGGTGGAGGTTGCAGCGGAGGTCCGGGTTGTAAAGTTGAGGCCATGCAGCCGATAGGTTCCACTAAGAATACCGGAGGTGGTGACTGCACGATTACTGTAAGGAGCGATTGAGGCTAGTGAGACCCACTGGCTACAAAGAAGATGGACATGCCATGATGTGACTCACATTAGTGGTGGCTAAAGGTCAAAGTCGAGGTCAGTGGAGGAGTTGTTCATGCGCATCACGAGCCGTAGTGGTAGAGTACAGGTAGGGTAAGTGCGCGCGTCTCCGCTTCAATTTGGCGCTGCCGATTAAGTTGATCTCAAGCTTGCTGCGGCCAAAGAAAGAAATATCTTACAGTACGCGATAGAACACCGAACATATAAATACCGAACATCAACTTCCTTTACTGACTGTAATACTCCCATCTACAGTTGAATGCAAGCCCACATATACCTAAATGAATTATTCTGCCTCCACTATCTTCTTCTATGAATCAACCTTCACTGTGCAATACAGTGCACGCGTCGCGGGGTTGATTGGATTGGCTGATTACGCGTCAGTTCTTTTCGTACAGGCCGATCCCTTTATTAATAATGACATTTGTGACGCACACAATCCCGCTGGACACGCACGGGGATTACACTCGAGATTTAAAGAACGACGATCTCCATGAAAATGAAATGGCTTCGGGTTCTCACTATCGAATCTCACCGCTACTATGAAACACAACATCATGATGAAACAGAGTAAAGCTTCTGTGGAGGTTCGGCCTGAAGTTCGCCGGACACAGCTGCTGCGGCAATTGTACCCATTGCAACCGCATTCGTGACGCCCTTCATCAACGTAGCGCAGTCACCGACAGCATAGACACCGGAAACCGAAGTTCCATACATGATGCCGTTGGTCTTGATGTCACCCTGATCGGTCAGCTCCAGCGTGAGTTGGCGAGCAAAAGGGCCGTTGACTTCAGTTTTTGGTTTGTGAGCCTGGACATTTCAGAAGGTTAGCGATGTGCTTCGAAGAAACTCCGAACCGGCTAGTATGCAAATGAAATGGGCGAACTGACGATGAATCCTTCAGTGACTACCTCACCGCTAGCGAGAGTGATATCCACCTCGGACCCATGAGGACCCTTGGAGAGCCGCTGGATCCTTCGATTGTCAATTCGCATCGCCGGGTCATTGACCACAAGGACGAGCAACTGCTTTGCGAGCTCCTCGTTCCCGTCTGTGTAGATCGTGATTCGGTCCGCAAGTCTCTTTGCCATGCACCCCATGTGCATCGACCCGAACGTGTTGGCAAGGTCCCCAATGGCCAGTACACCCGCACTCGCAGCGCCACGCTCCTCGTACCCGTGACAAAACAAGCAGTGGAATCTGGGATATGGAAATATCGATGAGCACCCTTGCCGATTTTTCAAGCGGTTTCAGGGGATTCGCTTGAGCGGAGGAGAGGGAAGTCCACTTACACGCCATTTGCCCAGACATCGCTGTAGTTTTCAATCTCGGGGAAGATATCACGGACTCCCGTGGCTAGAATCAGTTTGCGGCCGGACCATGTGCGGCCGCGCTCATCCGTCGCTTCGAAGCAACCCTTGGGGGTGCGGTGAATGGACTCCACGGTCGTGTTCTCGAAATGGATGGTGTTGTAGCGCGCAAGCAGGTCCTCCCTGGCTTTTGCGCGGAACTCCTTAGGATTTCGGTGGTCCCAGGTGGGAACGTTGTGCATGTGCTCGGTGCGCGCGTTCCGGTATACGCCCGAGTCGAACACGACGGCGGTATACAGTTGGCGCGCGAGGCCAGTCGCAGCCGCCAGACCCGATGGACCGGCGCCGACGATGAGGACGTCACGCAATGGCACGCTTGGTGATAGAGGTGCAGCCATGGCTGTTGGTGACCGGGTAAAGGTGAGGTTGGAAAACAGGGACAAGGCTTCTTGAAGAGCGCTGCTGCAGAAAATGGAGCTCAATTTCATGTAAAGATCGTGGTATCAATTGAGTACTCGCTGTTCCAACACGAAGTCGATCTCCAGGTCCACAACCCCGTCTTTGTGATTGATACTTATGTTCCATGAATGATGCTTCGGCGCCCGTGATGAATCCGGCGCGACATCGTGCCGGGAACTTCTTTTCAAACAGCCATGGACATTTGTGAGTCCCCGGACAGTCTTGCAGCACGCCAGGTATGATAGGCTGGAGTCTTTGTTTTTCAGATCGAAGCGGACCGCTTGACCAGCGGAGCGGAGAGTTCCGGAAATTTGTTTCTTCGGAGCCTACCTAAGGTACTCTGTATTGTCTCCGCACCTGACATTAGCATCATGTCAAGAGGCGCGCTGTGGGCGTACCATAATGGCCCGAGAAAAGATGAAAAATCAACCTTGACGCACTTTATCATTTATTGGTGGTGGAATAGTGCCGAACTCTGACACTTGAGTGACACAGTCTATGCATGATGACCCTGCTGCCGACACCCTTCACACAGACCATGAACATGGAAGTCTCGAGGAAGCAAACCCCTCAAGACACGCTCTCCGGCGGCATGAGCGGCAATCTTGGCACTATCATACCAAGGATCATGGGCGCCCTCTCGGCGCGAACTGCAGATGTTTGGTGGATCGGTCCTAACCACCTTTTTACCTGTAACCCAGCGTATGAACACCCGTAAGAGTGCTTGGCGTCGGTCAGATTGGTATACAAAGGCACGGTTTGAGCCTAAGAAAGACACCATCAATACTCAGCGCGACGAAACCACGCGCCTGAAGATGGCTGCCAAATACTCGAGGAAGGAGCATAATCACCTCGACAGCACAATTGATGCCCGTGTTCAGGAGCTGCTCGATCTCATCCATAACAAGTACATTAGCTCCAGAGAGACCAGGTACTGTCCCATGGACTGGGGCCAGAAGTCCTCGTCTTCATGCTTGATTCCGATATGGACATTGCATCTGGGTACCCCATTGGGGCCATGGAGAATGACAAGGACCCATATGATCTCTACGGGCTCATGGAGTCAGCTTTAGTGATGGGATCCGTCATGATCATATACCCGTGGCTTGCTGCATTCTTTCAGACTGAATTCATGCACCGTTTGACGGCACCAATGGCAGACGACTCCAATGGCTTTGGCAGGATGATGGGTCTACTGGGTTACTTATGCCGATCTAGGACTCTTCCTCAGCTATAGAAGTGGGATTCAGACCTGGAGCTTAGGAAATCTGCATCTCGGTCATTCAACGCATCTGTATCCCAAAAGAGAGCTTCAGGGCCTTCCGGATTAGAATGCACCTATTCTATCTAGTTTCGTATACGAACCGTGCCGCAACAACTTCGATTGCTGCAACTACTGTCCTGAGCCCATCTCTCTTTTAATTACACACTTTCAAACTACAACACACTTTCAAACTACAATGCATCTTTAAACTACAAGATCACTCTAAAACTCATTATCATTTAAAGATACATTTAAATTACTCTTTAATAATGCTTCTGTTAACTTAATCTTAAAGCATCATTGTATTGTCATATTATGTTACAACATATATTAAGAAAACTTCAAGATGCAGCATTACAAAAACTGTATTAAATGAAGAGAAGACAGCAGCAGCAGAAAGAACATTTAGAAAGACATTTAAAAGAGAAAAAATTGATGTTGATGAGAAGAAAAAAGAAAATAATTAGAGTGACTGTTAAGTCAGGTTAACTCAGCTCAACTTAGACAGAGCTTTCAGGTCAGGTTGAGTTAGACTTTAATTGTCAGCTCAAAAATTCAGATTAGACTTAAACATTAAAGTTTAACTTAATTTAGAAGCTCTATTCAGATTTTAAGAATTCTAAAACTGATTAGTAAGTGAGCTTTTGAGATTTGACTCAAGAATAAAGATTATGAGCTTAGAGATTACTGATACATGAGTGTTATAAGTGAGCATTATATATACATAGTTAAACAGCTTTCAATTTAGTCTATTTATTTACTACATTGAGAGTTAAATATTCTCAAAATAGTCTAGTAATGATTGCTTCAATCTGCATCTTTAAATGTGATGTTTCAGTTATGCATATATCTCTTAATAAGAGACATGTTCTTGTGCTGAATGATAACTTATTTTGCATAAATTGCAGTCAGATTGACATCTGCATTCTGTTAACTAATAAATGATAATTACTGTACAATTCATTAGACATACTTTTAAAAAAAATAACAGTATATGCTTTTACTATCTTCTGCAGACTATTAATGACTGAGCTTTAAAAGTAAAATATTTTATGCTGAGAGAAAACTCTCTTCAAATAATCTTAAATTATTTTGCAGCAAAGTCTTTGAAAGAGTAGTTTCACTATCAGAAAATCTGTTGATTTCTGATAGTAATGTATTTCATGAAGAGCAACAGCTGTAAAATGAAGCATTATTATTAAATATTATATTGTATGTTAGAATTAAGCTTACTATCTAACTTTCAGCAGTGAACTGACTTAAATGCTTCAGTATCTTCTTCTGTATCTGCAGCATTATTTTCTTTCTTAAATGTCTTTCTAAATGTTCTTTCTGCTGCTGCTGTCTTTTCTTCACCTAATACAGTCTTCATAGCACTGTGTCTCAGAGTTTTCTTGATATGTATCATGACATAATATAACAGTATAATGATGCTCTAAAATTAAGTTAACAAAAACATTATTAAAAAGCAATTTAAATGCATCTCTGAATGACAATGAGTTCTAGAGTGATCTTGTAGTTTGAAGATGTATTGTAGTTTGAAAGTGTGTTGTAATTTGAAAGTATGTAGTTAAAAGATGTGTTAAGAGCTTTTAGATGTTAGCAATACTTAGGTGTTAGATTGCTGATAAACAACATATTTATTTATGATATGTGCATCAATGTTATGAATAAATATATCAACACACTTACTTTTAACACTCAATCTGACACTTTCTTATCTTCATCTCTGTCACTCAATCTACTACACTCATTCTGTCTTTACTCAATCTCTACACTCAGTCTCTACACTCACTAAATATGTTGCTCAGTGCTATTACTTATTTTATTGCTCATTTCTTAAGATTTAATTTTATACATTGCTTTTGTACTTCACTCTGATGTGCAGCTGTGATACACACATATAATACTTAATTATGTCACTCAATATAGAACTCAGCAGCTAACTACATATTCTAGATTTTTATCATGACAGATTTAGACATTAAGCTTTCACTGTAAACTATAAAACACTTAGTTTTTAATTCATTCTCAGTCTCTGAAGAAAGATCTGATCATCATGACTGTTTATAGAAATCTATATATAATTTAAAAAAGATATTTAGTGAGTACTTGAATAACTTAAAGACTGTATGTGCAAGAAAGAAACAACAGAAACATATGAAGAATAAGAACTTTAAATGAATTGAAAATGCAAAGATGATGAACTGCAAAGCTGTAAAATGAAAAAGAGATGCATTGAAGAAGATTGATGCATATTAGATTGCAGACTCAGCATTGAAGAAGATTATGAAAGAGAAGATTAAAGATAAGATCTTGAAGAAGTAATATAACTGTAAAATTTCTTGTAAAACTTCTTTAAAATTATTATACTCAATTATATTGCTTTTAATTATCTGTAGATGTTTACTATGAAGATGAGTTGAGAAACAAGTTAATGAAGAATGAGAACTGAGCTTGACTTAAAGAGAAGACTGAGAAGAAGATATTATTTACTAAAGTTTTTGCATTAAAAGAAGAGTGAAAGTTCACAGAAGTGAAGTAAGAGATATGTTACATCTATATTTTTTATAGACTCTTTGACATTCTTTAGAATATCAATAAAGATAAAGTTATTCAGCAGAAGTGCATTAACATTAATTATTAAATTGAGAAGCATCTTGCAGTTATAGTTAAACATCATGAAAGAGTGCTCAACAATACAAAAAAGCAAGAGCTACATAATGCTGAAGATTCTGATCTTATTAAGATCATACATCACTTTCATAGTGAAGTTCTTGATTCTGAACACATCAATGACTTTAATTATGTATAAATATTATATCACTTAATTATAACACTTCTCAACTCTGACATTGACTAGTTACATTTAAGAGTCTGCACTTGATCAAAAGAAAAAAGATAAAAAAAGTGTAATTGAAGATGCTGATGAAGCTTGTGTAATAGTGTCTGAAGATGAGAAATTTTTAAATGATGATTTCATTAATGAATTTGTTCTTGATGACTTAATTGATGACAGTGAAGATAATGAGAAGAACATTGAA
>JAABUU010001784.1_pt1 | contig 33744 bp, 37 predicted proteins | sample 5559301 | NCBI WGS metagenome assembly JAABUU01 (sample SAMN10711884, study PRJNA513360) | rock metagenome | isolation source: Antarctica rocks | place: Antarctica: Victoria Land, Richard Nunatak white
CGCGGGCGCGGTGTCGCCGTCGGAGCCGCTGGGGTCGTCCGCGCGCGCGGCCGCCGCGTCGACCGCCGGCGCGCCGAGTGGCGCGGCCGCGCGCGGCGCGGCGGCCGGCGCCCCGCTCGGGCCGTCCGCGGCGCCCGAGCCTGCGCGTCGGCGGAGCAGCTGAGCACGGCCGGATTGTTTGGCGGGCGGGCAGGGGGGATGTGAAGCACGAGGTAGACCTGACCAACAGCCCAGCCCTATGCTCGCACCACATGCATTGGCCTGCTGTGAGGGGGCCGCAGGCACGTCGCTAATACATTCAAAGCGCAGCAGGATGTCGCACCGTCTACGGAGGCCACGGTCGGCAGGTCGGCCATAGCCGACATGTAGAGAGAATCACCGGCCGCCGAGGTGGCGTGGCGGTCCGCGTGTGCGGCGCCGCTCCCGCCGGAGGCGGGCGACGCGGCCGGGGACGCGCCAAAGGCGCTCGGCGCCGCCGCGGAGGCCGCCGGCGAGGCCGCGTACGGGGCTGGCGCAGAGGCGTCGGGCGACGCGGCCGCGCCGGACGGAGACGCCGCGGCGCTGTCAGGGCCGAACGCGCCGGCGAAGGCCTCCGCGAGCGCCGCCGCGAGCGAGCCTGCCAGGCTCGACGCCGCCGAGTCCGCTCCGCCCGCCGCTGGCGGCGACGCCGTCGGGCCAGCAGCAGTCCTGGTCACCCAGCCGTCGCCCGGCGCGGCCGCGGCCGAGGCCAGCTGCGCCATGCTCGCGGCGTCGGCGGCGCCGTCCGGCGACGCGGCGTCCGGCGAGGACGCATTGGCAGGCGACACCACCGCCGCGGCCCAGGCCTGGTCGGCGGGGCTGGCTGCGCGCGCGTCCTGCGCAGCGGGGCTGGCGGCGGGCGCGGCGGCGGGGCCGTCGGCCGCGCCCGCCGGCGCCGCCGACATGTCCTGCGCCCAGGCGTACTTGGTGATCGAGCAGCCGACGCAGGCGGCGTCGGCGCTGCCGGCGGGGCCCGCAGCGGGCGCTGCGGCGTCGGCGCCGCTGGCGGGGCCCGCAGCGGGCGCCGCGGCGTCGGCGCCGCCGCCGGGGCTTGCCGTGGGTACCGGGGCGGCGGCGGCGTCGGCCTGCGCGTCGGCCTGCGCCGGGGCGGGCGCGGCCGGGGCGGGCGCAGCCGCGTCGGGCGTGGCCGCGTCAGGCGTAGCCGCGTCGGGCGCAGCCGCTGGCGCAGCCGCGGGCGCGCCCGGCGCGTCCGGCGCTGCCGCGGGTGCGCCCGGGTTTGGCGCTGCGGCGGGGCCGGCGCCGGACATGCCGGCATCGCTCGGCGACGCAGGCGCCTGGTCACTGGCCTGCGTCATGCCGTCGGTCGACATGCCGGACGACGAGAACGGGTCTGCGCCGCAACAGCGCGCCCGGAGCGTCAGCACGCTGGCTCTGTGCCTGCCAGGGCACTTGCAGGTGTTCCAGGCAGCGGTGCCTCGCGGACTTGATAAGCTCGAGGGTGTGCTGAAAGAGGAAGCGAAAGTACAGGCGGCGCCCCCGCCCGCTGTCCAACACCCCTTCTGTCCTCAGGGGTGCACAAGTCACACAGGCCTCATTGAGTGGCCACTGATCGTGTCGGGACTGAGTTGCTGACTGTGCGCTGTGTGTGTGGCTACGTCACCTGCATTGTCGCCCGCGAAGGGTGGCGCGCTGCCATCTGCGGACGGGTCAACGTATTGGGCCAGGCCCCTCCCTGCGCGCCCAAAACCACAGTGAGCTGCAAACGTAGCCTTTTAGCCCACCAGGCCAACACAAGGTTGTTGCGGAGGCAGCACGGTGCCCTTTTCTTGAATGCAGTTGATGCATCAGGCTCACGCTTCCACAGCGATCCTGTGAGCGCACCGTGGCGAGCCGAAGCAGCCGGTTGTACGAGAAGCAGCACAGCGGCAGCCGCGACGCACGCCCACAGCAGGCGGCTTGCAGACGAGGGCATCTCGATGTTCAATGTACACGAGATGGTTTCTGCTCAGAGGAGCACCGACAGCGAGACCCTCACGCGGTACTGCGGACAGCGGCCGCTAGCATATTCAGGAGTGCCAGTCACAAGACGCACCACTGGAACCGTGCACCACCAGGAACTGTGAAGGCGCTGATGGTGTGTCGAGCGTGAACCTGCCCCTCTGTTCTGAACGTTTGGCACTTTACCTGCGTTCTCAGGAGGCGCACGCTGCACCCGTGTAGCTGCCTCTTCAACGTCTTGCAGCGAGGAAAAAGGGTTGGCACGCTCCGTCACCAGCGTGGTGACGACTCGCGCTCAGGTCTAGGGTCTCTCTGAGCCTCGTTTTCCTTAGCAAAAGGTGTGGCTGCACCAAAAAGACTAGGACTGGGCAGCTGACGTTGGTAGCAGCATAGGCCGGTCAGCCTTCTGAGCTGTAAGCTGCTTGGAGGTCACCAGGCTATCATCACCATCTCCCGTGTGCTAAACGCTTGGTAGCAACTGCAAAGCCTGGTGAACGGCGTGTCAGGTCGGGCGGCAGTTGCGAGCCTGCCGTGGGCGTGTGTTCTGCACGTCGCTCGTCGCCTGTGTGTCTATACGACTCGTGTGTGAGCGCCTGCGAGCCAGCGCGCACGTTGTCCGCCTGGCAGAGCGGGGCATGAGGTAGCGCTCGGCAGCGCAGCGGCGCGCCTGCCAGCCATGTGGCTGCTGAAATGGCCGATGCGGCGCTGGTTCCGCGTGCTCTGGTGCATCCTGGCGGCCGCCTGCCTCGGCGGCCTGCCGTGGATCATCATCGAGTTCACCCACGCAGACTTCTCCATACACTACCAGGTGGGCGCCCCGGCCCGCGTGCGCCGCTGCTCGCGTGCTGCCATGTGCGGCCGCGCCCGGCCCGGCGTCCAAGCTCGGGCTCTCTGAGGGGCTGGGAGGAGGGCGGCTGTGCCTCGGCCTACTGCGCAGGCCTCCCAGCGAGCAGCGCCGGCTCCACCGCCGCACCTCGGAGCCTGGTATGACAGAGGCGCTGCCTGTCGGCGCGCAGGCCTGGTTTGTCGCGGGCATCTTCGTGCTGCTGGCGCTGCCGGTGAGCATCTACGAGGTGGCGATGCACCTAGAGTACTTGTCGCGGCCGACGCTGCAGATCCGCGTCATCCGCATCCTGTGGATGGTGCCCATCTACGCGCTGGACTCCTGGCTGGCGCTGCGCTTTAAGGCGCGGCCGCCCGCCTGCCCCTCCCTGCAATTCCTACCGCGGGGTCAGCCAGCCCGGGTCACCCTTACAGTGGCCTGCTCTGACTCGCCGCATACAGTGACTGGGCCGAGCGCCGAGCTCTTGCAGATACAGAGCCGCGCTTGCTCAGCACCACGCGCTCGGAGAAGCAGCGGTGTCGCCACTGGCGTCAGGCCGGGCGCGGCCGCGCGGCAGGGCACCGCGCTGTACCTGGACGTCATCCGCGAGTGCTACGAGGCGTACGTGATCTACAACTTCTTCATGTACCTGGTCGCGTACCTGGAGGACGAGTTTGGCGACGTGGACGCGTACTTCAGCACCAAGGAGGACGTCGCGCACCTGTGGGGCCTCGGGTACCTCGTGCGGCCCTGGCGCATGGGCGAGGAGTTCTTCTGGGAGTGCAAGAAGGCGCGCCGCCCCGCCCCGCCGCGCCGGCAGCAGGCCCGGCATACGCGGCCGACCGGCGCTGCTCTGGAGTGCCTCCCAGCAAGGCGCGCGCGTAAAGCGACAACCTCCAGCGCGCGCCGGGCGACGCATGCAGCCAGCGTGTCCGCCGTGGCCGGACACTGCACAGACGGGTTCCGCCGAGCGCGCGCGCGCGCGGGCGCCCACAGGCTCATGCAGACGTGTCCGGCACGTCACAGATGGCCGGGCGCGTCACTGACGCCGCGCTGTCGGCGCCAGGGCGTGCTGAGCTACGTCATCCTGCGCCCGATGATGACGGCCACGGGCTTCATCGCGCAGCTGTGCGGCGTGTACGGCGATGGCGCGCTGCGCTTCGACCGTGTCTACATCTACACCGTCATTGTATCAAATTTCTCGCAGGCGCGCCGCATGATACCCTATTCTTACCCTGCTCGCAGGCGCGCCGTGCGGCGCCAGGGCGCGGGCGCCGTTGTATTGTGTGTTGACTACGTGTGGGGTTTGGCAAGACCTCTCTCCGTCTGCGGTGGTCTCCGTCTCGCTGCTGCGAGGCCAATGCCCGTCTGCCTTGCAGCGGGGGGGCCAGGAGCGCAGATGCGCTTGCGGCGTGCCTGCGTAGGGGCCTGCGCGCCCCAGGTTGTGCGCCTAGCAAGCAGCCGCGCATACCAGCGGGCCCGTCCGCATGCAGCCACTCCTCTCGACATACCTCTCCTGCAGGCTCCTGGTGCCGAGGCCTGGCCGGCGCGCGCAGTTCTGGGCGCTCTACTGCCTCGTCCTGTTCTACAAGGCGACCGCGGCGGAGCTGGCGCCAATCCGGCCCATCGCCAAGTTCCTGTGCGTCAAGGCGGTCGTGTTCTTGACCTACTGGCAGGGCGTGGCCATCGCCATCCTCGTCTGGGCCAAGGTCATCCAGACCAAGGCGCGCGCGCGTGCGCAGGGATAGGATTAGGGTAGGGTACACGAGCCGCTGCCGCGCGCCCGCATGCCTGAATGCATGCGCATGTCCAAGGTTGCATGCATGGCTGCCTTCGCAGCCTTCTTGCTACAGTGGTGCGCTGGCGTGTCGGGCGCCTCTGGGTTCTGCGTGCTACTGCGAGGGGTGCGGTCCGAGTATAGTTGCTGCCTTGACGGGTCCCGGCACAGTCGGCAGCACCTGCCTCACCCAGAGCGCGGGGGAAGGGATGCGCGTCGCGCCTTGAGTGACGCAGGCTCAGCACAGCGGCCTGTCCTTCACCCCAGCCGGCCGGGGCGGCAGGACTGGACGACGTACGATGTGGACGACGTGGCGGCCGGCCTGCAGGAGTTCCTGATCTGCGTGGAGATGTTCTTTGCGGCGCTGGCGCATGCGCAGGCGCGGCCTCCCTTGCAGCTCGCAGCCCAGGTCGCGCGCTCAGCGCTGTGCTTGCGATGCGTGCGTAGTGTCTCATGCCGAAGGCGATGGTGATGCTGAGTGGGCTGCCCATGCGGTTGACCAGGTCGGGCAGCCATTGGCTGCCCGACCTGGCCCCGCTCTTGCCGACTATGTGCGCTTGCAGCCTACGGGCGTAGGCCTGCATGGCCTATGCCAGCTACCAAAAGAGCTCGCCGTGCCACAATCGCGAGTATTCGCGCAGTTTCCTGCTGCCCTGGCCAAAGCAGCATGCCTCGCATAACAGTGTAAAGAGCTGCGCTGGCGCTGCTGGGGCGGCCGCGGCCGCGCGCCGATGGACGCCGCGCGCGCAGGCGGTCCTGCTAGGGACAGGGCTAGACTTCTAACCCTAGTAGCGCGCGCAGGCCTTCCCGCCGCGCGACTACCTGGACCCGTCGGGCCCGCCGCCGCGCGGCGTGATCCGCAACCTGCGCATCATGTTTGACGTGACGGACGTCGTTGACGACGTGCACGGTGTTGTGGACGACACGGCGCGCCCGCCGCGCCCCTGCTGTGAAAGCAGGCGCTCGTGCTACGCCGACGGGCGCCCGCCGTGCTCGGACCGAGCAGCGTCACACGTTCCGCCTCTGAGCGCTGAGCTTACACAGCCGTACAGAGCAGGCTTGCGGTTGCGCGCACAGCGCAAAGCCCAGCGCTCCCTCGCGCGGCCTGCTTTACGCGTGCGGGGGCAGATGCGCGCGCGCCCGCGCGCGCAGGTCACGACCGCCAACAAGAAGATCTCGCGCGCGGGCGAGGTGGCCTGGAAGCAGACCAAGCGCCTGCGGCAGCCCAGCAAGCTGCTGGCCGTGTTTGGCGGCCGGCGGCGCGGCGCGCCCGGCCTTGACGGCGAGTGGCTGTCCGACGAGGGCGAGGAGGCCGGCGCCAACCGCCGCGCGCTGCTGGCATACGGGTGCGTGCACCCGGCTGGGCTCACTGGTTGAGGTTGGTGCAGGGTGCCTGCGGCGTGTATAAATTTGGCCAGGAGGCGGGCGTTGGTCAGCAGCGCGCCGCTCGCCTGTGAGTGCGGCTGTGTGTTAATATGCAAGATCTGTTGCAATGAGGGTATGAGCTGAGGTGTGCGCCTCGCAAGCCCTGGCGGGTATTGCTGGGGTCCTGTTGTCATGCAGAGTGCAAGCATATCTCAGCTGAGCTGCATGTGTCATCCAACGCTCTCTGAAACTGTACTTGGTTCGCCGGGCGCAGCAACCAGCCTGCCGGAGTGCCGAATAACAGCGTGTAGAGGCGCTGGCGGGCTGGAGGGAGCAATGAGATTTTGCAGCTGGTGAGGGAGCAGCGCGGCGAGGCAGTGAGCACTGCGCGCAAAAGAGATGCAGCGTTGCAACATTTGAGCTCTGTAGCTGTCATAGATGAGGGAATGGTTGTGAGTTTCGTTGTAAGAGCTACCTATGTCTGTGCCTCAACATGACGGTCTATTCAAATCTAAATGATTCACACCAGCAACTCCGTGCTGACACCTTTTACTGAATACCGCACTCAAAGCACCAGTGGTTACTCATACATGTACATGGCTCATGCCAACTTCTCACCAGGGCGCAGCTGAGTGACACAGCTGCCAGCATGCTGATCAGATACGCAGTCTACCTTGTTGCCCCAAAACTCGCTCCTTCGCAGGCACTGCCCGCTCCGCCAAGGCGGCAGCGCTGCAAACAGCCTCACAAGTCGACGCCCGCAGTCATCTCCCATGCAGGCGTCGTGCGCGCCCAGAAGGCGAGGCCGCCGCCGCGCCCGCGCGCGACCGCAACCTCGTCGTCCACGTATGAGAACAGGAAGAAGGGCGACTTCTTGTCATCGGTGCTCGCCCTGCGCAGCGGCGCGGTGCCCGCCAATGCGTCACTGCCGGCTGGTGACGCATGGAAAGGAAAGGCTCTGAGCGCGCGCGTGACACACACAGGCATGCTGGTTACGTCTGACAGGCGGTCTCAGCGCCAGCCTCGCCCCAGCAGGCAGCACGGGGAGCTGGCGCTGTGCATCTTGCTGGTGGCGTGGCACAGGCGAGCGGGAACCGTGGCAGGCCCGCACGTCGTCCCGAGCTGGCCGGCCTGCAGCGGGAAGTCCAGCCACTTGGGCCCGAGCCGGATGCGCAGCTTGTCGAAAGTGAACGTCAGCTTGCGCTGCGCCCATGCGCGTCAGGCCGTCAGGCAGGCAGGCAATGGCGCGCGCGCACGCGCTGTGAGAGCATGCACGCCATGCTGTGGCGCCTGCCAAGCCCATGGCAGCCCGCCTGCATGCAAACCCAGTCAAGGACTAGCCGGCTGAAATTGACTCGAGCGGGCAACAGCATGCTCTGATAGCAGGAGACAGTGAAGCCGACGCTGAGCAACGGCGGGCGTCCCGGACGACCTGCCAAAGGCGTGCAGCAGCAGGCACCGCGCGGTCCTAGACTGCCCAGCAGCTGGCGCGCGGCCGCACCCCGCTCATGCTGAAGGGCCCCCGAAAGGTGAGCGCCGCGATCTGGCCCAGGTACACGCCGTTCTCGATCTGCATGGTGGCGCTGTCCCAGCGCTGCACGGCGGTGAGCGGGAAGTAGGTGCCGCCGCCCTGGCCGCCCTTGGCCGCCTCGTTCACCTGGTCCTTGCCTGGCGGGACGCGCGTGCCTGGTCAATCCCAGCAGGCATACAGCTGGCAGGTGACTGTCTGAAGGTTAGCCTGGCCGGCTACAAACCGCGCATGCTGGGGGACCTTGTGGCAGGCACTCCGCGGGAGTTGGCGTTGCAAGCGCCAGGGGACGCCATCCATGGAGCATACCTAGCCCAAGTGACAGGGCTGGGTGATCTGCAGGCAGCTTGTATGCCGCGCGCAAGAGAGGGCGGGGAGGGCGCGCCTGCGTTGAAGACCAGGCGCCAGCGCGCGCCGCCCTGCTTCCCGTGGCCGCCGAGCGTGTCCAAGAAGTCACCCGCCTGGTGGCGCAGCCCGGCTGGGCACCTTGCGCAGCAGGGGTGTCCACCCCTGCCCCTCTGCACACATGTATATACCCACATGAGGGGCAGCAGCGTACCGGCAGCTTGGCCTTCTCAAGCGCCACAATCGCGGACAGGACCTGCGCTGGCGGCAGCCTGCGCCCTGCCGCGGCGGACTTGAGGTACGCGGCCGCGTGCTCGGGCGTGCCGGCGGGCTCAGCGCGCGCAGGCTCCCCTGCAAACACCGATTGTTGGAACCTGCTGCAAGTGTGTTGTGATAATTGCCGCTCGAAAGGAACGGAATAGTAGTCCTGATGGTGCAGGCCGGCAGCGCACCAGCTGTCAAGCACGTTACGCTCGTCTGCAATGGTGCATGTATGCAGAGGTACAACAAAGCAAGTGTGCCCCAGCAGCTTCACTTGGGAGCCCCACCTGTCTGCTGCACGGTGGACGGGGTTGCAGTCGCGTGCGCTGCCATCCTCCTGGGTGCACGCTGCCTGAACGGTTGCCTTGCGGCACATCTGCACTTGAGGCTCCTGCCCAGGCAGGCGCAGTCAGTCTAAGTAGTCGGAACGTGTAACCGTAATGCTTTGACTAACACGGCACGACGCATGCACGCCAAGTCAATTCATGAACGCGCCTGGAGCACCCCGGCCTCACGTTCATCGAGCAGGACATCGCGCTTGCCATCTTGCGGACAAGCTGTGGACAGGCACTCAGGTGTGCCTGGAACAATACTTAACAAGCACGCTCCTTTGCCTTGAACGACCCTGCCTCTTCAGGCACCTCCTCAGGCACCTCCTCTGGCAGTGCGCCAGCGTCAGCAAAGCTAAAGACAAACACTCCCAGTCCAGCGAGGAGACCTAAAGCAATGGAGTGCCGCCAGTGCAGGCTGGCAACGGGTCTGGCGGCATCGACCAGCGGCCGGCAACAGCCACACTGCATAGCAGGGCAGCCTGCTGTGCAACCTCACAGGCAACGCTGGCGAGCATGGCAGCGAGTGGGGAGCGAGCGGGAGCGGAGAAGGGGGCAACGGAGCGGCATCATGCACCATGCGGCCGCTGTCGGGCCTCGCAGGGCGAGGGTGCGGCACACACAGTCCCGCTACGAGCTTGGCGCGAGCGCAAAGCGCAAGCTGCCAGCAAGCACGCGCTGACGAGCGCATTGCCTGGGGCTGCGGCGGGTGGGGAGTCTGGCGCTGTGAACCTGCACCACATAGCCACACACCGCTGCCTGCTTATGCACATGCACTCTTTTGCTAGCTTGCTTGTGCCTGAGGGTGCCTGAGCGCGCTGCCTCCCGCCAGGCGGGGTTGGCACATGGGCCCCGCCCGCCACGCATGCGCCCAGGCGCCCCCGTCGCGTGCGCACGGGGCCGACGCCGTCTGCGTGCTCGCGGCGCGCGCAGGCCGCCTGCCGGGCGGGGCCGACGGTGGACGCGTTCCAGGCGGCGCCGCCGGCGCTGCGCAGCCCGCTGAGCGTGGACCCGCGGCTGCTGGCGCTGGCGGCCGGCCTGGTGCTGCTGGCGCTGGCGGTGAAGAGGCTGCTGGACACACCGTCGCGCGCGTACAACCCAGACGCGCCCAACGTGGGCGACGAGTACGACAGCTGGACGCAGTGCGCGCCCGCCGCGCCCGCCCGACGGCGCCCGCGCGCGTCGCTTGAGCTGCGTCTTGCGAGGGCTCGCGCTGCAGAGCCGTTGGGGGATGGCTGCGCGGCTGCCAGAGCCTGCTCCATTGTTGGAGCAGTGAGTGTGTGCCTCGGGCCGTCCGGCTTCCTGTCTCTGCCCGCTCAAGCGCGTCAGCAGTGTGCTGCGCGAGCCTGGTGTGGTCATGCTGTGCATTTGGAGTGGTCACGGCGAGCACCTGTCCATGCGGGCATGCGGGCTCTTGCCCCCCGGGCCTTGGTATATACCGGGTGAGCCGTCGCGCCGCATGAGCGCAAGTACCAAGACAGCATAGGTGCAGCGGAACATGCGGGTGCATGCTGCAGCCACCCATGGTAACAGGCGCGGCGGGAGCCGCGCAGGGAGGGCATCCTGGAGTACTACTGGGGCGAGCACATCCACCTGGGCTACTACACGCCCGAGGAGCGCGCGGCGGGCTACAAAAAGAAGGACTTCAAGCGCGCCAAAATTGACTTTGTGGACCAGATGCTGCACTGGAGCGGCGCGCGGCGGCCCGCACGCGTGCTGGACGTCGGCTGCGGCATCGGCGGCACGTCGCGGCACCTGGCCGCGCGCTTCCCGCACGCGCATGTGCAGGGTGCGGCTCTTGCTGGCTTGACAGCGCCCCAAAGGCTGCTCAGCCCCAAGGGGCTGAGCAGGTTACGGGTGCGTGCAAACGCAAGTTGGCGTGTCAGCATGCGGAGCAAGGCGGCGCGCGGGCAGCGCGCTTGTGTGCTGCCCGGTCTCGGCGTGGCATTGCCCTTGGACGCTATGCCTACCGCAGATTCAAGAGATGGTATCCTGCAGTCGAGTAAGCGGCGCAAGTGTCTGGGGTGCGAGCGGGATCGCGGGCGCACCGCGCAGACGCCGCGCTGTGCTTCGCGCGGCGCAGCACTTGCGAGACCAGCAGCGCGCCTGCAACGCACGGGCGCCGCGCGCAGCAGGCAGCGACGTGCCGAAGTTAACTGCCAAATAATGACGCGCACGGCCCAATGACAAGCGCGCGGCGCGGCTCGTGCGGCGCAGGCATTACGCTGTCGCCGAAGCAGGTGGAGCGCGCGGGGCAGCTGGCGGCGGCGCGCGGCCTGGCCAACGTGGACTTTCGCGTCATGAACGCGCTCGCCATGGACTTCCCCGACGACAGCTTCGACCTGGTCTGGGCGTGCGAGTCCGGCGAGCACATGCCCGACAAGAAGGCGTACGTGGAGGAGATGGTCCGCGTGCTCAAGCCCGGTGCGCGCCCGCCCGACCCTAATCCTGCACCAGCCCGGTGCGCTGTGCCGCCGCGTCCGCGCCGCCCATGCCGCCTGCTCCGCTCGCGCGCATGGGACCTCCGAAGTGCGCCAGACCGCGCGTTGCCAAACGGGAGTTCCGCATGCGCCGAACGGGCACGCGCTCAAGCTCACGCCTGGGGCATGCGGCGTGCTGAGACCTCTGGAGTGCGCCGGACGGCGTGTAGGCGAACGGGGGTGCCGTAAGCACTAGGCGAGCACGCACTTGAGCACATGCCAGGGACACGTGCGGCATTCTGAGAAGCAGGCATTATAACCGCACGCGGCATGCAGGCGAAAGCACCAGGCCTGCCGCAGCTCCTGTGTGCGCGCCGGGCGCAGGCGGCTCGCTCGTGATTGCCACATGGTGCCAGCGCGAGGAGACGCCCGACGAGCCGTTCACGGCGCGCGAGCGCGGCGCGCTGCAGTTCCTGTACGACGAGTGGGCGCACCCATTCTTCGTGTCCGTCCAGGAGTACGGCCGGCTGCTGGAGGTGCCGGCCCCGCGCACACAATCCGGGCGCTGCGTCTTAATGCGTGCCCCCTACAGCGTCTGCTCCAGTGCATGCACCGCCAGACTCTCAAAGTGCTGCTGCCATGTTCCGTACGTGCATGCGCTTCATCAGCATGCAGCGCCCGGATCTGCAATGGCGGTGGTGGCATCACTTGCGCGCGAGGCTTTATCATGCCTCTGCCGTGCAAATGGCGAGCTGTGCATGGCGCAGGCGCGCCCTGCTCCCTCGCCTCATGCAGAGGTAGGCAGGCGCAAAGCGCGTGCCATGAGCGCGCGCGCAGGCGACCGGCAAGCTCGAGGCGATCGCCGTCGATGACTGGACCGAGGCGACGCTGCCGACCTGGCGGCACTCCAACTGGGTCGGCGTGTGGGACCCCTGGCCGGTCATCCTGAAGCTCAACCCGGTCATCTGGTACCGGGTCGTGCGCGAGATCGTCACGCTGGAGCGCATGCACCGCGCGTTTGCGAGCGGGCTCATGGAGTACGGCATGGCGCGCGCGCGCAAGCGCGGCGACCTGCGCCCGGCCGGCGCCGCGGCCGCGGCGGAGCCCGCCAGGGTCGCCGGCTAGGTCTGAGTGCTAGGCGGTGAGGGGCCTGTGCGAGGACGCATGGGCAGACGCTGTAAAGTCATCATCATGGGCCCGTGCTATCAGCTATCAGGCCATGGGCCCATGATAGCTCAGCCTGCCTTGTTTGGCCCAGCGCAGAGCAAAAAGAGCGGCAAGCGTGTACTGCTTGGGGCCATGCCGCAGCATTGCCTGTCCGTATCACATTGTCTGCACACTGTGCAACCATGCGGTCCAGAAAACATTATGCTGTCAGCAATTCACTCGAGACACCTCTCACTGAACCCTCGCCGACCCTCCTCCCTCATCTGCATCCTGCCTTGCCTGCTCATTGATACCCCAGCGTACTTCCATGTGCCTGATGATGGGGACGCAGGAATAGAGGAGTAGGCAACCTCAGGGAGGTGCTGGACTGCTTTGCGCCGGCGAGGCAGCCGCTGCGCGAGGCAGCGCGCTCATAGCAGCTTCAGGTGAAGGGCCTGGTGTCCAGGCGCTGCCAGGCTTGGCCTTGTGCTGACTTTTTGCAGCTGAACTGTAGAGCCAGGAGTCGGGCAGGAGCAGGCTGGTTCTGGTGCAGGCAGTCGATCGAGAGCTTTGCATGTACACTGCTGATAGGATGCGTGGCTGCCCCGGCGGGCACCAGCCGAGCCAGGGAACGTCCCCGTCCTGCCGAAGGCTGGGCTTTCCCCAAGCCGACAGACTTGTTTCAGCACAGGACGGGCGCTGGCTAAGTGGCAGGAGGCGTCAGGGCGAGCTTGGGGCGTTGCTGGTCAGGACGGGGGACTGTTCAGACTTCTGTTTTGCCACTGGTGCTTTGTACTCCGAGGGTCAGGGAAGGCGTGGCATCGAGGCTCCAGGCTGGGCGGTTTTCCATATGTGGCCTGGAGCAGGCTGGTCGCGGCCGCCGCCTGCCGGCTGCGGCAGGCCCGCGCTTGCGGGTTGGCGCTGCGAGCCCAGTGCTGTGGCAAGCGTGTGGCCATTGGCTCGGCAGGGATGCGAGCTCACATGCGCGGCCCCCTGTCGCTCCCCGCTGGCGCCTGTATACACCAGGACAGCGCCGGCGCTGAGACTGCGCTTCTGGTGTGTGGCCGCGCAGGCCCAGAACGCCGCCCGTGCGCGTGCATGGGCCGTGCGATGTAGGCGCCATGGCGCCGCTAGTTGCGTCGCGTGCGCGGCACACGGCGCTGCGAGCAGCACAAGTAGACGTGCGGGCGCCGCGCGCGCGCTGAGCTCGCCCGCACCCCCGGGTCAACACACCCTCGGCCGCCTGCCGGGCTGCGGGGCCGCGGCATGGGCGTGCCGGGCAAGAAGGGCAAGGGCGGCAGCAAGGGCAAGGGCGCCAAGGGCAAGGACGTGAAGCGCCAGAGCAACCACCAGGCGCGTTACCGCAGCCGCCCGCCCGCCGCCCGCGCCTGCCTGCTCCGGCTCGCGCAGCGGAGGGCACTGACGGAGTTCTGACATGCACAGCTGCCTGCAACTGCGCAGCGCCGCGCACGACCCCGATGCAGGGCACGGCGCGCCTGCGCTGAGGCGGCGCCGCGCCGCGCAGGATGACGCGCGCCAGGAGGCGGCGCTCATGCCGCAGGACCGCGTGCTGGCGGTGCGGCCGTTCTGGGAGACGGTGCCGCAGGAGGAGCGCGTGCAGCTGCTGAGCGTGAGCCTGGAGGAGCTGGCGGCGCGCGCCCAGGAGCTCATGGCGCGCGCGCTCAAGGAGCAGGGTGCGCCCAGCAGGCGGCCGCCGCCCGGGCGCAGCGCGCGCTGCGGGGTGCACGGCCGGTGCCGCGACCAGTATCGTGGTCAAGGTCGGGGAGCGGGCATGCCCCCGGCGGAGCTGCGCTTTTGCTTCCGACGGCCGCAAGGCTTGCGGAGCAGCAGGGCAGTTGTGTGTGGGCCGCTAGCGGTGTGCGGAAGGACGCCGCAAGGGAGGCGGGTGGTGCGCAGTGGAGGAGGGCACCTGGGAAACAGCTCGGAGGCGCATTGGTAGTGGAGGCGGCGGTGGTTCAGACAGGTGGAGCGAGCGTGTGGGCGCTCGTGCTCACTCTTCAGCAGCGCACCAAGGGACTTTGCACAGGGCGCAAGCGAGGCTGTGAGCAGGCACTGACTTGCACGATTTTGCAGGCAGTATGCAGGGCCGGCAGCTGACTGCGCAGCTGTGGACGGCGCAGCGGCTGAAGACGGTTAGGTTATCATGGGAGCATGCGGACCTATTAACATCCCAAGCAGCCAAGGTCTGCTTGCAGTCTTTGTGGTTGTCGGGACGGCACAGCGGCGGGGGGACCGCACAGCGGCGGAGTGCTACGGGAGAGGGCCCGCCACCGACCTGCGTGTGTGAGGCTTGCTGCGGGTGTGAGGTCTGTTGCGAGCGCCGCAGCGGCGGAGGCGGCTGAGGCGGGCGAGCTGCTGGAGGAGGGCGTGGAGATCAACCTGCAGCCGAGCCTGGCGGAGATGCTGGACGAGGGCATCGCGCGCCTCAAGTCGCCGCAGGGCACCTGGAAGCTGTGGCAGTGGCCGGGCTGCCCCACCGACTTCTTCTCCGCCGACGACTTCAAGTGCGGCCCCGCCGCGCCGCCTCGGCCCGGGCGCAGCCGGGCCCGCGTGGGGCGCGCGCGCTCGCTGCATGATGCGGCAGCGCGGGTAGGTGGCTGCCAAGTGGTCGCGTGATCACCGTGTGTCTCGCTCTTCCCGCTCTCTACAAGCGACAGCCCATGCGCGCCGCAGTGCTGCAGTGCTGCTGCAAAGGCACTCCCTTTCTGGCTTGGAACGGCATTACGAGGCCTGCGCTGACGTGTGTCAGAGCCCTGCTGGTTGGGCCCGGGGCTGTGGCTCACCAAACAGCAGTGGCAGGCGAGCGGGCAGCCGAGAGGCGGGGCCTGCTGACGGGGCGCAGGCAGTGGGTGGAGGAGCACCAGATCGACCCCGTGCTGCGCGCCCTGCTGCCCAAGGACGAGGGCAAGCCCGTGGAGCGCCCCGCGGAGGCCGCGTTGCGCACGCGGATGGCCGAGCTGCTGCAGCGCGTGCATGCGCACCAGGCCCGCGCCTGCGGCCTCTCGTGCAGAGATGGAAGGGTGGCTGCTGTGTGATAGTGCTTGTGTGCGGTGTGCCTGCGACGAGGCAGCCCGGGCGGCGAGGTCGCGCAGGGCCTGGACGAACGCTACACACGCCAGCCAGTGCTTGGTGCTGCCTATGTTGCTCACAGAGCCTGCTGCGGTGCACTGTGACAAGCAAAATCCGTCTGCAGGGGCTGCCTGCGCTTGAAGCCCAGCCTCCATGGGCCTGCCGTGTCCCAGCATGCTGCTCGTCCCAGCAGGCAGTTTGTTGCTGCCCCTGCCAGCCAGACAGGTCAGGATGTAATGCGAATACCGTGCCCGGCATGTCTCGAACCTTTAGTGATAGCTCAGCGGCTACATGCAGCAGGTATGCATCTGCACAGACTTTCTGAGGTGCGAGCGGCGCGGCGTGGCGCGCGCAGCGCGCGATGCACGAGGACGCGACGTACACCAAGCGCGGCGTGCCGCGCGGGCAGCGCGCAACGCCGGACCAGTTCCACACTGCCGTGCGCGACTCCAACATTGAGCTGGTGTCCATGGTGCTCGAGGCGCTGGAGGCCGAGCACGAGTTCCTGTGCGCAGCCGGCCCTATCCCTACCCTGTCCCTACCCTGTCCCTACCCTCTCCCTACCGCGCCCCATCTGCTCTGATGTCGGACCATGCGCGGTCAAGGCAGGGCGTGCCAGGCCGTATGGTGTGACTGTCGTCACGCGCCCGCTCCCCATCAAGGTGCAAAGCGACCAGGGGTTGCATATGTCCAGGCGCCGAGCAGCAACTGCGCCCGTTGCGCTTGTGGAAGTGGTCTGACTGCGCACGCTCTGTCTGCTTTGGCGCATAGTATGCAAGTGCAGTGTGACTGCAACACATGCAGTTGCAATCAAGGCAGGGCGTGCCCGGCCAGACCGCTTACATGAGCGCACCAGGCACAGTCGCTGCTCGGCGCCTGGACACTCACAGCCCCTGATTGGGTTGCACCATGATGGGCATCGGGCGCGCCTCGTCAGCCGCACCGCGCGCACCTGGTTATGACCGCTGCGGGTCTCGCTGGGCCGACGCGTCGCGTGAACGAGGCGCGCACGCGCGCGCAGGTACCATGCGGCGGTGCACCCGGTGTGCGCGCTGATTTGCGACATCCTGCCAGAGGGCCAGCGGGAGACCACGCCGTCCGAGATCCACTTTGAGGATCTGGAGAAGCTGCCCATGGACGACGTTGCGCGCATCTCTGAGTGGCTCACCGAGAAGGTGCCGCCCCGACGCGCCTCCGCAGCCGCACCCTAATCCCATGTACCCTAATTGTGTCTCGTCGTTTTAACAGGTTTAGGTCAGGCGACGCCAGCGGCGCGCCGTGTTGCCTGCTGGCACGTGCGCTGCTGGGCTCAGGCGCGTGCGGGGCGGATGCATGGCGAGGGTGGGGGTGCTGCGCGCAGGTGGACAGCTTCAGCGCGCGCATCAAGCCCGAGGCGAAGGCTGCGGCGGAAGAGGAGGAGGAGGAGGGCATCGGCGATGTGGACCTGTTCGCGCTCGCCGGCGACGGCGCGGCGCTCACCGTCAACGCCAAGTGGCTGCAGCACCTGCAGGCGCGGCGCCCGTCCCGGGCGCCGGCGAGGCCGGGCGGCTGCTGCTGCGGCATCAGGCGCATGGGAGGCTTGTAAGGCTTGTGCGGGCGAGCGCGCAGAGCGCCAGCATCCTGCTGCACTGAGGCGGCGCTTTTGGTGAGCAGCACGCAGGCGAGCGCGGCGTGCGAGCGCGTGCAGGCCCCCTGGTGCACGGTCGTGTGCGCGCCTGCGCTGGTGAGTGGCCGTTTGCATGCTGGCGCTGATGCCTGGCCGTCTGCCGCGTGCGCCAGGAGCGGCTGCTCGGCGACGATGGACACCCGCGCAAGGTGAAGCCGGAGGAGGACCCCTTCCAGATGGGCCTGGTGCTGGAGTGGGTGTATGGCACCATCGTGTCGACCGCGGAGAAGGCCCGTGACGGCGCCAAGCGGCCCCTGGGTGCGCACCTGCAGCAGCCGCGCAACATTGCAGGCCGCACAGACACGCACGAGGGTCTGGCAACAAAAGCGTTTGCCTGGGTTGTCGCACCGCCGCTTCAGAATTGAGCACGGGCTGTGTTGCATCTGAAGTTAATGCAGCGTTCCTGTTATGCATTTGCATCAGGTAGTAGCGCTCAAAGCTGGAAATCTGAGGGAAGGCTGCTGGTGCTGCGGACCAGGCAGCGCGGCAGCCGCGGCGGCGCGCCGCTGATCAGCGGCCTCAGTTTTGCCGGTGAGGATCGATGGCTGCACGGGCAGCAGCTGTGCTGACGGGGGCGTGAGCGCGGGCGCGCAGGGCACCAGCCGCCGTCCACGGCGCATGCGCACGACGTGCTGACCGCCGCGCTGCAGGACCAGGCGACCTGGGAGCAGCGCCGGCGCTCCGCCAAAGAGCTGCTGAACGAGATGCTGGCCAGCCGGCGCGAGGCGGCCGAGCTGGCCAAGTCGTTCGACACGCGGTGCGCCCCTACCCTACCCCGTATCGTAGTGGGCCGGCCCCGGTGCGCAGCCGCAGCTCACCTTGCGACTGCTGTGTGTGGCGTGCCTGGCTGCCAACATGAGGGGGGCTTGTCTAGTCCCTCTAGCGACCACGGTGTTGCCCATCTGCTGACCTTATGAGGGGCTGCCTTGTCGTGCGGACATTGGTGGAGCCATTTTTGCTTTGTCGACCTGCGCTAATGCTGAGGGCATATCATGCAATTGCGTGAAGTTTGCTGTTGATGAGGGGTGCAGCATGCTGGCGAATGAGTGGACTCGATGAACCATGGCAGATGGCAGACGTGCTCAATAGCCGTCCCTGCTATAACATAGGCAGCGCCGCGCCCGTGCGCAGACGCCTGCCCTGTACACCCGCGCAGAGTCTGATGAGGGGAAGCCGCCAGTGCTGGCAGGCTGATCGCGGGAGATTTGGCGCTGAATAAGCAAGCACTGCTGAGCGACGGCGCGGTCCTGCGCGCGGCAGGCCGCAGCCGCCGCTGGCGCCCGGGCAGACGGAGGCGGAGATGCTGCCGGACGGCGTGGTGCAGGCCATGCTGCGGCGCGAGCTGCTGCTCACGCGTGCCAAGCTGCACGCGCTCACGTACGAGCATATCATGGGCGAGCGCAAGATGCGCGCGTTCAAGAGCCAGCTCAAGCAGGCGCGCCGCCGCGGGCCCGCGCCGCCGCCCACGCCCGCCCTGCAAGCGGCGGGGCGCTGTGCGCTTGCAGGCTTGAAGCTTGATGCGTGCCGGGGTCGGCATGTGGACTCTTCCCCATATCCTCCCCCACATGGCAGGCACAGCTGCGGAGACCTGTGGCACAGCAGCCAGAGCTTGGATCAGTGGTGGCGCGCGCGCAGGGCGAGCCCGAGTTTGAGCGCCTGAAGATGCAGCTGGAGGAGGTGAAGGCGCAGCCGCGCGGCCTGGAGGGCACCTTCCGCACGGCGGCCGAGATGGAGCGCCACCGCGCGCAGCTGGCCGACGCGGCCATCGAGGAGCAGCTGGAGGTGCAGACCGCGTTCCGCGAGCACGGCGCGCGGCTGCAGGCGCGGCCCCGGCCGCGCGCGCCCTGACTGCGCGCGCCCCCGCGGCGCGCCCGCCGCGGCGCGCGGAGCTGTGTTTAGCGTGCGCCTGGGCGCGCATGTCAGCCGGGACAAGGGGTGCGCAGGAGCTTTTTTGCTGTGTGTGGCAGATGCACGCCTGGTACCAGGCTACACTTGTCCGAGATCAAGTGCCCTGGTGCGAGATAAAACGTGCAGGGCGTGGCTGCCCCGCGTCTGTTCAGCGCGCTTGGTTTGCTTTCGCGGCAGGCCATCTACGATGCCAAGCAGCGCACGGAGCTGGACATGGCGCGGCGTGAGCAGGAGATGAAGCAGCTGCAGGGTGCGCGCCCCCCTGCATGCCCCCTTGTCACGCCCCCAGTGAGCGCCGCCAGGCGGCGAGCCGCATGCAACCTATCTCACTGCCTGCCCTTGCAAGAGCTGCGAGCCCTGCGACGGCTGGCTGTAATGGGGCTGAGCAGGGTCAGAGGTGGCCGTGCGCGTAGTGTGCAGTATCCAACATCGCACCAGACAGGCGCCGTTGTATCATTGCACCAGACATGCGCTGCTGTGTAAGCTGCGGGCTGCGCGCCGCAGGCTGGAAGACCACCGTGGTCGCGCTGGTCACGCGCTTTGAGGAGCTGCTGGCGCCCACCGCCAACGGCGCCGGCGAGGCCGCTGGCGACGATGCCGGCGACGCGGGCGCGGGGTCCGAGGCGGCGCCGGAGGCGGCCGCCGCGCGCAGCCAGCGCGCGGCCGCGCTGACCAGCGCGGCGCACCACATCACGCACCACAGCATGGGCCTGCAGAAGACGCGGCAGCACTTTCAGAAGGCGCGGGCGGCTTGGGCGGGAGCACAGGTTGCGAAGCGCTGTGTGTCCTGCTTCACAAGCAGGCCAGCCACCAGGTAAGGTGCTGTAGCCCTTTTAGCTTTATTGGAGGCCATGCAGCGCAGATGTAGGAGCGCCCGTTTTGTGGGCCGTGTGCCCGCGAGGATCACCAGGCGCGGCTGTGTGTTGGCCGAGCAAGCACCCGCTTGGCACGGCGTGCGGCGCGCGTCACCACCGGGACCCGCGCGCGCGCAGGACGTGCGGCGGCAGATGTACACTGCCGATGACGACCGCGTGTTCTTTGACTGGATCCAGCGCGAGCTGCGCGCGGTGGACAAGCGGCTGGAGGACGGGCGTGCCTGCCTCGCGCACCTGGAGCTCGCGCTTGTCAACGTGGCCTGCGACGACCCGGGCGCGGCCGTGGGCGCGCAGCTGGCGCTGCCGCTACTGCAGGAGCGGCTGGACGGGCGCGCGCGCGCGCACGCCGCGCAGCGCGCGGCCGCCGCTCAGGACGCCATCATCCGCGCCGAGGCGCGCACGCCCGGCCGGCCATGCACCTCCAGCTGCGGCGCGCGCGCCCGCGGCGCCCTCGCCGCGGCTGCGACTGAGCGCGACCAAGCACGCCGCCGCCCTGCGCTGAGCGTGCGGTGTCTGTCTTGCCGCCAGCCTGGAGTGGAGCTGTGCTTCAGCTGCACTGCCTTCAATCCTATCCAAACGTAGACCAAGCGCGCGCGGCGGGCGGCGCAGGAGGAGCGCGCGCGCGCGGCGGCGGCGGAGCGCGAGCGCAAGGCGGCCAAGGCGCGCGAGCGCCGCGACCGCGAGCGCGGCGAGAAGGAGCGGCTGGCGGCCAAGCGCGAGGCGCGCGAGGCCGCCAAGCGCGCCGAAGCGGAGCTCGCGCAGGCCGCGCGCGCGCAGGCCGAGGCGCTCGAGCGGTGCGCGCGCCCGGGGTGTAGGGTAGGGATTATGTTAGGGTGCGGCCCGAGCAGACTCGCAGACGTGGCTGGGAGGGTTGGAGCGGCGTGGCCGGCGAGGCTCTCGGCGGGCGCCCTACAGAGCAGGATGCTGTGGGCTGGGGCCGGGGCCGGCCGAGCCGCGGGCTGAGCCGGCGCGCGCGCCGCGCCGCGCAGGCAGCGCAAGGCGGACGCGGCAGAGGCGGCGCGGCGCGCCGAGGAGGAGCTGATGGAGGCGCGCCGGCGCGAGCTGCTGAGCCAGGAGGACGGCTACTGGCGGCGGCGTATGGCGCAGGAGGCCGCCGCGGCCGCGCTGGCGCAGGAGGCGACGGCGCGCGTGCCGCCCCTGGTGCTCCTCCGTCCTCCAGCCACAGTTCTGCACAGCAACTGCGGGCTAACGCAGCTGTCGTACGGCAGCGCATGCTTGCTGCTGCTGCATCGTAGGGCCCGCTCTTGGCTCTGCGTTTCCGCCCTGCGCGGGCCTGGCAGAGACCCAGACAGGGCTTGCGAGGGTCGTGCTCCAAGAGCCCAATGTGCGGACGGCGGTCGCTCGCCGCGCGGCAGGAGCTGGAGGAGGACAGCACGGGCGACAGCGCGCTCAGCGACGGCGGCGTGGCGCACGACAGCGACGGCATGCGCGAGGCCGACAGCGCCGCCAGCCTGGCGGCTGGCGAGCAGGCGGGCGCGCGCGCGCGCCGCCCGCGCGCGCGCAAGCCGGCGCTGCGCGGATCGCCGGGCGCTGAGCCGCCCGCCGGCGCGGGCCTGGCAAACGGCGGGCCGGCCGACGGCGGCGCACGCGGCGAGCGGCAGGCGAACGGCTTTGCGCGGCCGGGCGCGGCGCCGCGCGAGAATGGCGGCAGCGAGCACGGGCTGCGGCCGCGGGGCGTTCGCCGCGAGCGCTCCGAAGGCGACGAGGGGAAAGGCACGCCGCCGCCGCCGCTGCGCGGCGCGGACGGGGAGCGGCCGGCGCCAGGGCATGAGCGGGCGGCCACAGGGCCGGGCAGCGAGCGTGGCGCGTCGCCGCCTGTGCCCCAGCAGGTGGCGACGGCCATGAACGGCCTGCGTGCTGGCGCCGGGATCCCGACCTCCAAGTCGGCGCCGGCGCTGCCGCATGCCGCAGCCGGCGCAGAAACGCGGCCGCTGATGCGGCCGCGGCCGCAGCCGCCGCCGCCGCAGCTGTTTGTGCCAGCCGCGCAGCTGGCCGGCCCGTGGCAGGCGGCCGAGGCTGCGCCGGCGGCCGCGGCGCCGGCGGCCACGCCCGCACACCCGCCGCGCGATGCGCCGCCGTCTGCCGAGCCGGCTGCCGCGCCCGCCGCCGCGACCGCCGCCGCGCTTGCGGCGCTTGAGCGTGCAGAGGCAGGCGCTGCGGCGCCTGCGGCGGGCGAGGGCAGCGCCATCGCAGACGCGCCGCGCCGGGCGGCGCCAGCCCCGCACGCGGCAGCGCCCCAGGCGCCAGAGGCGGCGGCTGCCGCGCGGGCGGGCGAGCCCGGTCCGCACGGCGCCCAGCAGGCCGGCACGGGGCCGCAGGCGGCGCAGGCCGCGCCCGGGCAGCCCGGGGTCGCGGCGCCGCATGCGCAGGGCGCGCCGCCGCCGCCGCCCCAGCCGCATGCGGGGCGGGCGGCGGCCACGGGCGCGATGCGCGGCCCGGGGCCGCCGCCGCCGCCGCCCGCGCAATCGTATGCACCTAATATGGGTTACGCAGGGCCCGCGGCCGTGCACGGCGTGGCGCCGCCCGTCGGCGGAGTGGGCGCCCCCATGCCGGGCGTGCGGGGGCCGCCGCAGCGGCCTCACGGTCCGGGCGGCGCCTCCCCGGGCGTGCGCGGCGCAGGCGAGCACAGCATGGACGGCGGCCGCGCGCACGGCAGCATGGGCGGCGCGCCGGAGCCGGGGCAGCCGGGCTCGCCGGGCGGGCCGCCGTCGGCGCACGCGGCGGGCATGCGCGAGGGCGGCCCGCGCGGCGAGGGGCCGCACGCGGGCGCGCCAATGGGCGTGCCCGGCGGCATGCAGGGCATGCAGCAGGTGGTGGTCCCAGGGCCGAACGGGCAGCCGATGCTGGTGCCCGTGGCGGGCGTGCCCTACGCGCCCGGCGGCCTGCCGCCGCACATGGGCCCGGTCGGGCCGGGCGGCGGGCAGGTGGTGCGCGGCGTGAACGGCGTGCCCGTGATGATGTACCCGCCGCAGATGCTGCCGCCCGGGGCGGGCCCGGGCGGCGGCGCGCCGGCCAGCGTGGGCGGCCCCGCGGGCGCGCCCAGCAGCGGCTCGCCCAACGGGCCGGGCGGCCAGTTCATGCCGCTGCCGCCCATGTACATGGTGATGCCCAACGGCATGCCGCTGCTGCCGCAGCCGCACCACCTGGGCGCCATAGGCCTGGCGCCGCCGGGCGGCGGCCCGCCGCACTACGCCGGCGTGCCGGGCGCCGGCATGCTGCTCGGCCCCCATGGCTTCCCCGCGCACGGCATGGGCCCCGGCCCGGGCGCGGGGCCTGGCCACGGCATGCCGGGCGGCGGCAAGGCGGCCACCGCGCCGCCCACGCCGACCAGGGCCGGGCCGGCGCCGGGCGCTGCCCCGAGCCCGACGCGCGCGGGGGCGACCATGCTGCGCGCGAGCGCGCCGTCGTTCGTGCCGGGCGGCGCGCGCCCCGAGGCGCCCGGCGCCGGCGTGGCGGCGCCCGCGCCCGCGCCGCCGGCGCAGCGGCCTGCCGCGGCGGCCGGCGGGCAGGCGGCACCGCCGCCGCCGCCCGGCAAGCTGCTGCAGGGCCTGCTTGCAGGCGGGGGCGTCGCGCCGCCGCACGCGCGCAGTAATGGGCTGCCTATGGCGCCAGCCATCGTGCCGCCGCTGCTGTTTGGGTCCACGGTGCGCTGCCCGCGGCTGACGCACAGCGAGCAGCGCACTGCTTTGCAGGCAGTGCGTAGTTGTGCTTGGTGTGCATGCGCCCTTCATGCCAGGGCTGCCAGTGCACAGCTGGGCCTGGTCTGCGCTCTGTTGAAGGCGCCGCTCATACCTGTGGAAACTCTGCGGCAGGGCGCTGCACAGGAGATAGGTAGCTGCTTGGCCTTGCGGAGTGACATGTCCCGACCAGCATGCGCGCACGCCACGCGACTGCCCCGATGCCCCTGCACTCTGCGGCCGGCCTATTCTGGATGGGCCTGCAGGATGCGCCCAAAGCTATCATACCCTATACCCCAAGCGCCCACGTGCCACAGGGTTCGCTGGCGGAGCTGGAGCTGGAAGACGCGTCCGCGTCCGCGCCGAGCACGCCCGCCGCGCCCGCGCCGCCCGCGGCCGCCGAGCCTGGGCCGGCCAGCACACCCGCCGCGAGCCCGGAGCCGCACGCGCGCGCGCCGTCGCCGCACGCGCCGCGCGCTGCGCCGCCGCGCGCGTTGCCGCACTCTGGGCCTGGCGGCCAGGCGGGCGAGGCCGCCGCGCATACGGGCCGTGGGCCCGCGGCAGAGCCCGCCGGCCCGCTGCCGGCGCACGCGCGGCCGGGGCCGGACGCGCCCGGCGGAGCGGGCGACGAGGGGCGGGCCGGCGCGCGCGCCGGCGGCCCAGCTGGGGCGGCGGCGGCGGCCGCAGCCGCGGGCGCGCCGCCCGCAGCAGAGCCGGCGCGCTGGGCGGCGGTGGCGGCGCGGGACGGCGCGGCCGGGCCCGACGGGGCGGGCGGGTCCCCGGGCCAGGCGGGCGCGGGCAGGGGCCCAGAGGAGCGCGGTGCTGCCGCGGGGCCCCGGCCGGAGCCCGCGGCAGTGCGCGCGGCGCAGCGGGAGGCCGGCGCGGGGCCCGGCGGGGCGCCGCCGCCGGCGGGCGCGCCCGCGAGGGGCTCGCCGGTGGCTGCGGACGCGTCACCCTCGAACGGCGCAGGTGCGCGTTGGCTGCCGGGGATGTACACGGAAGCGGTGGCGAGTCTTGCATGCTGCCATGTCTGTCGTAGAGAGGGCGGAGGCCACAGGCACACCTCATGCCGCTGCGCTTGCGCGCGGGCGCTGTGCCTGTCGTGAGGACGCGCGCCATCACGCGCATCAGCTTGCCTGCTGCGGCACACACGCCAGGGCGCACGCGCGGCTGACGGCGTGCGCGCTCCCGTGTTTGGTGCCCCTGTGTTTAGGGTAGGGACTGACCCTGCCCCCGTGCCAGGCGGCCACGTGGGCAGCCTGCTGGAGGAGGCCGACCTGAAGCGCCTGCGCCTCGTGCGCGGCCTGAGCAACGACAGCGGCTTCAACAACTGCTTCCTGAACGTGGTCATCCAGTCGCTGTGGCACCTGCGGCCGTTCCGCGAAGCGCTGCTGGGGCTGCCGCCGCAGGCGCGCGCTGCTGGTTGAAAAAGCGCCGGCGAGCGGGGCCGGCCTGTTGTTGCTGGCGCCGGCGGTGTGTCCATGCAAGGCGCTGCGCATGGGGGCGGGGCCCGCCTGTTGTTGCTGCATTTGGCGGTGTGTTCATGTGGGGCGCTGCTTGCAGGGGCATGCCCCGCCGCCGCCGGCTGCGTGATGAGCTGCGTGATGGTGTTTGCAGTTGCTCGAGGAGCTCGGTGCAAACTTTTGAGCGGCTGTGGGGCATGGCGAATGATGAGGCGGGTGCGATAGTGCGAGCTCTATCTGGGCGTAGGCTTGTGTATAACACATGCGCATGTGGGTTTTCAACAGGCGCTGCAGGAGCGCGACGCAGCGCCGGAGGACGTGCGCGTGCTGCGCGCGCTGCGCGGCATCTTCGACGTGTTTGCCGCGCCGCCAGACGCGCGCGCGGCGGACGGCGCGGCCGGCGCGCGCGACGCGCCGCGCACGGGCGGCGCGCAGCCTGCGGCTGGCGGTGCGCACGGCATGCCCGGACGCTTGCAGGCGCTCTGCATACATTTGAGGAGCGTTGCAGGCAGCATTGTGCAGGCCCCCTGTGGTGCGAGGTCGGCGAAAGCTCGAATTGCGCAGCAGGCAGTAAAGCTTGTGTGCAAGCAAGCTGTGCATCTTGCGGTCTAGACGGCGCTCTGCTTTCGTGTGATGGCTACATGTTCAGAGCTTTGCTACCTGTAGAGCGGCGTGTCAATTAAGCAGCTCAGGTTGGCATGGCTGCCGCCAAAAGTGCGCCGGCGGCCCAAGCGTTTGAGCGCTCATGCAGGTGACAGCGACGATGGGAGTTTGGACTGGGCGGTTTCGCCCAAGGAGCTGCGTGAGGCGCTGAGCAGCCTGAACCGCGCTGCGGTCAACTTTGAGCTGAGTGAGATGCATGATGCCTGGGAGGCGCGCACGCGCTCCCGCCCGCCTCACGCTGCGCTGTGGCTCCCCAGGACTCGTGCATTTGCCTCCACGCATGGCGATGCGAGCCATGCAGCACTGTACATTCTGATCACTTCAGAAAGGCGTGCAATACCTCAGTTGCCTCGGTTACCTACCCTCAGAGATCATGCTGGCACACTGCTGCAAAGAGACGCCCCCTTGCTTCACACCTGCTCTGTATGGGTCTGAAATGTCGGGTGGTGCACATGGATACGATATCTTGTGGTGGGTGCACCAAGAGCGCCAATAGCGCGGTGCCGCTGCAGGTAATGGAGGGCCTGTACCACTGCCTGCACCGGGCCGAGCTGGGCGGCGAGGCCGAGCGCTGCCCCGACCCGCAGCTCCCGGTGCGCGTGCGCCTGCCAGCCGCGGCGCCGCGCGATGACGGCCCCCGCACGCCGCCGGCCGCGGCGGCGCCGGCCGCGCCGGCGCGCGCCGGCCCGCGCAGCGTCGTGCAGAAGCTGTTTGGCCTGGACGTGCAGGTGCGCAGCAGCAGGACCTCACCTAAACAGGCGCCCAGCACGGTCAGCATGCTCCGTCGGGCTGCCTGTGAAGCCCTTTGCCGCATGGCATGTGCTGCCTGCAGGCGCATCTGTGTCTCGGCCCTTCTGCGTGCTCCGGTGTCTAGGCGCTGCTCGCCCATCGGCCGGAAGCTCGCCCAAGTCACGCGTGTCTCAGGCAGAGGCGGTGCCTGCCATGAGGGGACCTCGGGCACCAATCTGCCCCGGTGCCCATCAAGGGAAACCCTTTCCAGTCAATATATCGGCAGAGGAGTCACTTCCCTGCCATGCCATGCGCCGGGCTCCACCGGGGGCCGCCGCCCGCCCGCAGAGGCCGCTCGCGGCGGACGAGGACGAGGACGCGGGCGCGACGAAGCGCGCGCGCGGGCCCGGCTCGGCGGTCGTGGGGCGCTGGCAGGAGATGCCGGTGCGCTCCAGCAGCATGGGCAGCCTGCGCGCCGGCGCGGCAGCGGCCGGCGGCGCAGCGCCGGCGGCGCCACGGCGGCCGCGCGAGGCGGGCGTCGTGGAGGCCGAGCAGTTTATGAAGTATTTTCACCTGGTGCCCGCCGCGGTGCGCCCCCGCGGCTGCTCCAGTCACGGGAAGGTGGCCTCTGACTGGGGAACCAGGGAACAGCTGTCATCTCAGAGTCCCAACACCAAACTTGCGCTGTGCGACCAGTAGCATGGCACTAGTGTGCATAGACACCCTTGAGTCAGCCCGCGCGCGCGCGGAGGGTATCATGCGTAAACATTGGGCGCCCGAGATCGTGAAGCATTCATCAGGGACCTGCTTGGCGGAGGCGTATGATGATGTTCGAATGATCATCACATATGATCATTGTCGATGATCATTCGCCCCCACCAGCAGGTCTCTGATGAAGTGTTCGCCGATCTCGCGCGCCCACTGCTTCCGCCTGCCCCTGCGCGCGCGTGCGGCGCGACCCAGGGCGTGCGCGCGCGCCAGGCAGCAGCAGCGAGCAGCGGGGGCCTTTTTGCGATCTATTCAGCGGCTCACTGGCCTGCGCTGCACGCGACGCGCCGCTGCAGAGGCCGGCGTGGTTGGAGACCTTAAGGGTTGCGCATGCACAGGGGGTGTCTGGGCGGGCGCATCTGCGGCGCGACCTACGGGGGTGCGCGCCTCTGACGCATCTGCCCTCTTAGGGTCTGCGCGAGGCGTACGAGCGCGCGCCCGGCGCCGGCTTCGAGGAGTTGCTGCGCGGGGCGGAGGGCGCGGGGCCGCAGCATGGCGGCAGCGGCGGCGGCGGCCGCGCCGCGGGGCGGGCGCCCGGCGCGCCGGACGTCAGCGACGTCACGCTGCTGCGCCGGCCCGGCGTGTTCACGCTGGCCGTCGGCTGGGAGTCCGTGCAGGCGCGCTGCCTGGAGGGCGTTGCGTGCCGTGCGCTATGCAGACACGTCGGGCCGCCATAAGCATGCATATGCATGCGTGCGCGCGCGGCTTTGTCACACCAGATGCGCAGTGTGTTCCTGGTGTGCTGCTGCGCCTGCGGTCTCGATCCCCGCATGCATGCAGAGATTAGTGCTACAAGCTGCAACCATGCGGTCAGTAAGAGGCACAGGAGAGGAGCAGGTACGAGCGGGGAGAGGCGCGCAGGTGAGCGGCCAGGCGATTGACGCGACCGTGGGCGCGCTCGCGCCGGCGCTGGACGTGGGCCGGCTGTTCCGGGGCGTGCTGCCGGGCGCGCCGTACGCGCTGCGCTGCATCATCTGCTACCGCGGGCACCACTACTGCGCGCTCGCGCTGTCCGAGGAGCTGCAGCGCTGGCTGCTGTTCGACGACGCGCGCGTGCGGCCCCTGGCATTACAGGTTATGGTTAGGGTTAGTCCTACCCTGACCGCCCTCGGCCGCGCTCCGCTCTCCCGCCGCGCTCTCTGCTGTGCCGGGGCGCAGGGCTGCAGGGCCTTGATTGCTTTTGGTGGCCTGGCCGGCGCGGCGGCCGCGCGTCTGAGCCCACCTGCTGCGGCACCGGGCCGCGCCCGAGCAGGCCACCGTGTGCTCCTGAGGGTCGCGTGTAGGTCCCCTCTCTGCGTCGCCCGTGCGCGCGCCTGACGTGCGGCGCGCGCGCCGCGCGCAGGTGCGGCTGGTGGGCGGCTGGCGCGAGGTGGGCGCGCACATGCGCGAGCAGCGCCTGCAGCCCTCGCTGCTCTTCTACGAGCGCGCGGAGCGCGCCTGACCCGCGCGGCTGGTCCGCGCGGCGCGGCGGGGGGCTGGCCAGGCAGGCGGTGCGGCGGCGGAGGGAGGCTGTTAGTAGGCTGGTCAGAGAGCTGGCACAAGCACCGGCTGCGCGGGCGGGGCGACCAGGACGTAGGCTGCGAGGCCCCGCATTCGCGGGGCTTGGGTAGGCGTCAGGCACCGCGCGGCGCTGCGGAGGTGACGCCGAGCGATGGACCAGAGAGTGCACTTGGCGGCGGCCAGTTTTGGCAGGACTGTGTGGCGCGCCGCCGCAGTCGAGGGTTTTCAGAGGTAGGTGAGCGGGAGGCGCTGCGCCTCTGCGGCGCGCTGGTCCCTGTCCGGTGGGGCTGCGCTGGCCGGGTGGCTGCTGCGCAGCGCACAGCGGCGACGTTGCAGGGCTTGGGCCAGCCGCTGCGGGGGCAGCTGGCTGCAACCCGCGCTCATCTGGTTTTTTTGGTTCCCGTGATCGGCCCGTCTGCTTGCGTGAGGCACGTCTTGGCCAGGTGGCTCTCTCATGGTACAGTGCGTGGCCAGCATGGGGCGGGCGCGGCTGTGGCCGCAGGGCCTCTGTGGTTCTAGCATAGGTTTTGGCACGACAACCGAACGCATACTAGGGAAGCAGGCGGCCCGACATTGCTCCCGCCCTCCCCGCCCTCTGCGGCGCACGCGCTGGGGCTGAGCGCGCAGCGCGCGGCCGGGCCCCCGCTGCGGGCGCGCACCATCTGCGCGCGGCGCATGCCGGGGGCGGCGCTGCTCCGCCCGCAGCGCATGTGCCGGGCTTGCGCGGGATGGGCGTGGGGCAGCCCGCACTCGATCGGCCGCATTCCGACGTCGAAGCACCTACCGGTTGTTCCTTGGGCACTTTCCTTGTCTGTCTGAAGTGCACCCAGTGCAGGGCAAAGTGACGGGTGTCCTCACCCAGGCGGCGCAGTTCATACTATTTAACGGGCGCGTCCTGCGGTGCACGTGATGCAGGGCAAGGGGTGGTACCGGCGGCACTCTCTTGCCTTGCGGTCAAGCTACCTCGGCAGAGCGCGCGCAAACTGTGGTAGCGGGGTACGCGCGCGTGGGCAGGCCCACTCGCACTGCCCCGCGGTGCGGAACAGTAATTTTTTGGGAGGAGCCTGAACCTCCTGGGGGGGCTTGGCGCGGGGTCACGCGCCGGGCGAGAGTGACGTGTGGACGTGTGGACGAGAGCGTTGAGCGTTTTGTTATTGCGCTGCGGCTGGACGGGCCGGCACCTGCCCGTGCGCGCGCCGCCTCTGCTGGGCGTGTACGCTGTGCCGTAACCCTCGTGACGTTGCGCCCGGTGGCTGCCTATGTAGATACGTGCAGACCGTGCGTTCCTGAGCCTCAAGCAAGGACCTCCACCCGTGTGCAAGCGTGCTTGGCAAGACAAGGCCGCAAGCTATCAGCGCTGCTGGGCGTATGCCTGCATGAGGAAGCATCCTGGAAACTCTGGTGGTCGGGCGTTGAGCGGTAACACGGCCCCCTGCAATTCATATTGTCTCTGGGGGCCCAGGCCCCCCCCTGCTGCGCCTCGCACACTCTCGGGCGTCGCAAAGCACGCGCCATATCAACCACTGACATCGTCTCACGGGACGCGGCTGGCCGATCAGCCAATGCATCTATAGTGTACTCAGGTAGACCGGCGAGGTGCAGGAGCCATGCGGTGTGTCTGGGCGACCTTGGCCGTGTTGGCCTTGGCAGCCTCGCGGGTCGCCGCCGTCAAGCGGCAGCACTACGTCGGAGCGGACCAGGTTTGGTGGGACTACGCGCCCAGCGGGGAGAACCTGTGCGCGGGCGCGCCATTCGATGAGAGGACCGGCCTGTACACCCTCGCGGGGCTCGGCAGCCGGTATTTGAAGGCCGTGTATCAGGAGTACACGGACGGTACGTTCCAGGTGCGGGCTGGCCGGCGCCTGCTGGGGCACCCCCCAAGTCGACAAGTTTGGGAGGCAGGGAAGTGGAGCTTTACGTCTGCCTCTGCCAAGCCTGACTGGCCCCCCCGCGGCCGCCTGCAGACGCTCAAGACCAGGACGGCGGACGAGACGCACCTCGGCATCATAGGTGCGCCTGGGGCCCGTGCGGCCGCCCGGCGCGGCGCGCCCGTCGCCCGGCGCGGCGCGCCGCTCGGTCGGGCTTTCACCGCACCGGGGACGCAGCCCCTGCTGCGCAGTGACCAGGTGGGGAGGCGCGGAGCGGGCGCGTGCGCTGGGGGCGCTGCGTTTCAGACATGTGCGCGGCGGCCAGGCTGCGGCGGCGAGCGGGGTCGCGCGCGCGGCGGCGCAGGCCCCGTCATCTACGCCACGCCCGGCGATGAGGTGGAGGTCGTGCTGCGCAACAACCTCAACTTCCTGATCAACATCGTGCCGTCCGGCCTGGTCACCAATGACACGGAGGCGCTCGCCGCCAACGGCACGCGCGCCTACTCCTGGTCGGTGGAGGCCGAGGTGCGGCCCCGCGGGCGCCGACCAACCTTACTAAGGCGGAAGGCCGCGCGCCGCGGGAAACCCGCCGGGCTTACTACCACCGGTCACGGGGTTTGGCGGCCGGGGGCCGGCGCCGCCGCGTCGCTGGCAGGCGGGCGCCGCTGCGCAGCGCTGGCGCGCCCTGCACGCTTGTGCTGCTGGCCGCCGGCACATGGGACGCCTGCACAGCAAGGCGGCGCTGTGACACGCGTAGCTGCTGGCCAGCTGCGGGCCAGCTGCCTGTTTGCGGCAGAGGGCGCTGTGTCGAACGGCTGCCCCGGCCGCCAGCGGGCTGGGGCCCAGCCAGCGCTGCGGGTGGCTGCGTGCGTGCATAGCCGTGCGATAGGTGCGGTCGTGGAGCAGAGTGCGGCGGAGCACCGAGCCGCCGCGAGTGACAGGCCATGTCAGGAGCAGTCAAGGGGCTGCTAGCATGGGCAGCTGCAGGCCGCGCATGCGGCGACAGCAAGGTGCTCCGCCGTGTCAAGCTCTGCATCCACGTCGCGCGTCCAGCAGCGCTGGCCCTGGAGCGCTATGGCCCGAGGCGCCGGCCGCGCTGCAGCAGCGCCCGCCAGAGCGCCGAGGCGGCGCGCGCGCGCGCAGGCATCGCCTCAGGATGCGCCGAACGTGGCCAGCTCGCGGCCCTTCCTGTACCGCTCGACTGTGGACCAGCAGGCGCACGCCAAGGCGGGCCTGGTGGGCGTCGTCGTGGTCACGCGCGCGAAGGATGCGCGGCCGGGCGGGCAGCCGAGCGATGTGGACCGCGAGCTGTTCACGCTGTTCGAGGTGCGCGCGGCCGCGGGGCCTGGACGCTGGGGCCCACATAGGTTAGGGGTTAGGTTTGTGGTCGCGGAGCGCGAGTCGCAGGGCGCGCTCGCGCTGTCGTTGCACGCGGAGTGGGGGGCAGAGAGGGGTGCAAGGGTGCGAGCCACAGAGCAGGAGCGCAGAGCTGTGCGCTGGGCGGCGCACGCGCTCTTTGGTGGTGTGCACGCAACGGCGTGCGGTTATATAATTGGTTGGCTGCACAGGGACGGGCCACTGAGCAGCAGCTGAGCGCGCGCGCCGTGGACCACCCAGCGGCAGCCGGGCACGCGCGCTGGAGAGCGAGCGCCCTGGCTGGCACAGCGGGTGGGCGGGCGGCGACACGCTTGCTTTTCCTGCATGGGAACAGGGGTGAGACGCGCGCGCGCGCGGCAGGTGATGGACGAGACGCTCAGCCCGCTGATCAACGCGACGCGCAAGGCGGCCGGCTGGACCAACGCGACCGGCCCGCTCAACGACGCCGACTTTGCCGAGTCCAGCAAGAAGCACCAGATGAACGGCTTCTTGTACTGCAACGCGCCCGGCATGACTGCGCCCTTTGGCAAGAAGTGCGCCGCCCCTGCCCGCTGACGCGGCTGCCAACCTACCTAAGCCCTGTGGCAGCATGGCCCCGGCGCGCCGTTGTGACCTGCGTGCGCTGCGCTGTGCGCGGGTGCGCGGGCGCGCGCCGCCTGGTTCGACTGCCTGCGGCAGCTGCCGCAGGCGGCGCGTGAGGTGCGTGCAGCCTAAATTGGGCATGGCCAGTGCAGCCCTGCTCTACTTCATGCCCCATGTGCCACCGCGCTGGCCTGCACCCAGCACAGGACTCGTGGGCGTTGAAGCGAGGACACGCTTGGCGAGCCGGGCGCGGTCTGCCCCTCGGCCCAGCTTGAGGAGCAGGACGCGAGAGGGGCGCGCCGCGCGCAGGGTGCGCTGGTACGTGTTTGTGGAGGGCGCGGAGGTGGACCTGCACAACGCGCACTGGCACGGCAACGTGCTGCTGCGCGACGGGCACCGCGTGGACCAGTGCGTGCCCGCGCACAGCCCTACCCAAACCCTATGCATGAGAGCCTATAAAAGATGAGAAGCCGCCGCAAGAGCTCTGGCTGCTCTGCAGCGGCGGGGCTGGCGCTCGTGCTGGGCAGCTCGCACTGCAGGGCATGGGCATGGACGCTGTGATACATGCAACACATCTGGTTTCAGTGTGTTGTATGAGGTGCATGGCATTTGGTGGTCCAGTGCTTTTTGGCGGGCATGCCTGCGCTGGGCTGGAGGCTGACGACCGGGCCGGGGCGCCGCAGGCACTCCCTGCTGCCCGGCGACTCGCAGGTGCTGGACATGGTCCCCGACAACCCCGGCACCTGGCTGTACCACTGCCACGTGCGCGCGCCCGCGCTTGCCCGCCGGCCGCCATACCTGCGGCGGCCTTGCATAGTACCTGCGGGTCACGCATGTCTGCACCAGTGCGATATGGCCGGGCCTGCTGCGCTCGAGAGTCAGGCGGCTGCGCGCTGGGTTGTGCTGTGCTTCCTGTTCTGACTGCGCGGCAAGCGGGCGTTGAGGTGTGAGAGCAGGGGACGTGACAGCGCACGGCCACGCAAGCAGCGCTCCGCCGCCTCCAACCCGCTCGCGGTCCTGCAGCCACCATTACCCTAGCAACCTAACCTGTGGGCGCGCGGTTAGGTGAACGACCACATCCTGGCCGGCATGATGTCGCTGTACACGGTGGCCCACGCCAACGGCACCGCCGCGAAGGCCGCGCCGGCGCTGCCCACGTCAGGCGCGGCTTGCCCCGGGCTGCACTGACGGCAGGCGGTGTCGCTGACACATTCCGCAACCGGTTCGCGGGGATGCCTCAGCAGCTGCAGGCCTGGGAAGTGTGCGGCTGCTTGGTAGCACACACAAGCGCGCTGCTTGCCCAAACCCTATCTTAACACTATATCGCGGCGCTGGCGCAGGGGCGGGCGCGGGCGCGGTGCGCGAGTACTTCATCGCGGCGCTGCAGGGCGTGTGGGACTACGCGCCGCTCGGCATCAACGCCTGCGGCGGCCAGCCGGCGTCCTACAACGACACCGCCAACGGCTTCATGCGGGACAACGCGACCGCGCTCGCGCTGGGCCGGCGCCAGATCAAGGCGCAGTATGTGGAGTTCACGGACGCCACGTTCACCGTGCGCAAGGCGCGCGCCCGGCCCCGCTCCCGCC
>JAABUU010001785.1_pt1 | contig 33743 bp, 29 predicted proteins | sample 5559301 | NCBI WGS metagenome assembly JAABUU01 (sample SAMN10711884, study PRJNA513360) | rock metagenome | isolation source: Antarctica rocks | place: Antarctica: Victoria Land, Richard Nunatak white
ATCGGACCCCGCACGAAAGTTCTTTCGGGGCTCGCAGCCACGACGTCGGACGCCCCAGATCAGCTCTCCGCGCCGGCCCGGGCAAACCGCGCCTCCCCAGACGCCCGCTTCACACCAGCCACCTAGCGTCGGTGGCTACCCGCGACGTAAGGAGCAGTTGTGCTGGCAGCAGTCTTGGAGCAGTTCGACCGGCCCCTCGTGGTCCGGACGCACCCCGACCCGGTCCTGGGTACTGGCGAGGTCCTGGTTGACGTAGCCGCGGCCGGAGTGCTGCCGTACAGCGATGAGGTCTTCAGCGGCCGCCGCGGCTACCTGCTCGAGCCGCCGATCGTCCCGGGCGCCGGCGCGGTCGGCCGGGTCCGAGCTGTTGGGCCTGATGCGACCCGGCTGGCGGTCGGCGATTGGGTTCTGTGTGACCCGACGGTGCGAGCGCGCGACGATGCCCGCACGCCGGACATCACCTTGCTCGGGCTCAGCGCTCGCGGTCAGGGCGGACTGCGCCTGCAGCGCCACTTCCATGACGGGACCTTCGCGCAGCAGGTTCTGGTACCCACCGAGAACGCCGTGCCACTAGGCGCGATCGACGCCGCCGACGCCGGCCGCTGGTGCGCCCTCAACGTTCTGCTCGTCCCTTATGGCGGCCTGCTAGCGGGCGACCTGCGGCCCGGCGAGACGATCCTGGTCAGCGGCGCGACCGGCAACTTCGGCAGCGCCGGCGTCGCCGTGGCGCTGGCCATGGGGGCGGCCCGCGTCGTCGCCCCTGGTCGCAACGAGGTCGTGCTCGCCGAGCTCGTCGACCGCTTCGGTCCACGCGTCGTGCCCGTGACGCTCACCGGCGACGAGAGCCGGGACCGCGCCGAGATGGCCGCAGCGGCGGCCGGCCCGGTGGACCTCGTCCTCGACCTCCTGCCGCCTGACGCGCCAGGCACGGCCGTCCGGGCCGCCGCGATGACGGTCCGCGAGTACGGCCGGGTCGTCCTGATGGGCGGGGTCGGCATGCAGGGCGGCGACGACCTGACGTTTCCCTACCCCTGGTTGATGCGCAACAGCATCACCGTCCGTGGCCAATGGATGTACCCGCGAGGTTCGGCGACGGCGCTCATCGCTTTGGTCCGGGCGGGCCTGCTCGACCTGGCGCTTTTCGAGACGACCGCGTTCCCACTGGAGCGTGTGGGCGAGGCCGTTGCGCACGCGGCCGCCACAGCCAGGGCGTTCCGCAGCACAGTCCTCACGCCCTGAACCGCCGCTGCTACCCGCGGCACCGCGCACCTTCGAGGAGGCTCCTACTCGCCGACCCGCGCTGCTGCTCGACGTTGAACAGCAGCAAGTCCAGCACCAGCTCGTCGCCGTCGACGTCGAACCGGACCTGCCGGCCGACGAACGCCATCCCATGCCCGAACGCCAACAGCGTGTCCTGCAGCCGGTCCATCAGCGCCTGCTCAAGCTCGCGCTCCGCGACCCGCTCGGACAGCGCCAGGTGGTCGAACACGTACGGGTCGCGCACCAACTGCTGCGCCAACTCCGAATCCGGCGACGGCAGCGCGGCCGCGAAGTTCGACGGCGCCGACCCGACCCGCTCAACCAGCCGGGTCTCGACCTGGTGGACCAACACGTCCCGGGACCAGCCGTACTCGCCGGCGGCCACCGCGTACCAGTCCCGCTCCTGGCCGGTGGTGAGCTTGTCGAGCAGGACCCGGACATGGCCCCACGGCAGTTGTGCCACGGCCTGTGGCACAAAGCTCTCCGCGCTGGGCCAGGCCTCAGCGAAGGACCGCATGTAGTGCAGGTTGCGCCGCGACCAGCCGCGCTGGTCCGGGAACTCCGCTCGCAGGTCCTGTGCGAGCCGGTCGATGACCCGGCTGCCCCACCCGGCCTGTTCCTGCCGGTCCAGAATGTCCCGGCCGACCGACCAGTACAACTGCAGCAGCTCACTGTTGGCTGCCCGGGCCGCCCGCACCTGCGAGGTACGGACCCGGGCCTTGAGCTGCTCGAGCAGCTCGGCGTAGCCGGCCGGCTCCGGCAGCAGCCCGCTCACACCCACCACGACCGGTCTCGCCAGACCGCGGTCAGCTGGCCAGTCACGGCGGCGGCCCAGGGTGCACGACGCCCCGCCCGGCCTGGCTGTCCCACACCAGCCGGGAACTGATCTGTGCGGCGGCACGGACCTGCAGCACCGCCCCCTCCCCCGCCCCCGCCGACGCCCGGCTCCTGGCCCTGCCCAGCGCGGCCGTGGCCGCCTTCTGGCTGGTGTGGCCGCTGAACACCGCCACCGGCCCGCAGTCCGGATCGGCCGGGTCAGCCTCCACCACAAACCAACGCGACCGGCCCCTCGAGCGCACCACAACCGGTGCCCCGCCGACCAATGCCGTCACCCCCGTCGCCACCGCCGCAGCGCCGGCCGCCGTCCCCTTGCTCGTCGCCGTCCCCTGGCTCGTCGCCGTCCCCTGGCTCGTCGCCACCGGCTCTGCAGGGCCAGCCGGTGCCGGCGCAACTGAGGCTGAGGGCACCGGCGTCGTGGCCTTACCCAGCACCCGGTAGATCGAGGTGCGGCTCACCCCCAGCACCGCGCCGATCTGCTCGACCGTCAGCTCCCGCGCGTCGTACATCCTGCGGGCCTGCCGGACCTGCTCGGCGGTCAATTTGGACGGCCGGCCCCCGACCCGCCCCCTTGCCCGCGCCGCGGTCAGCCCGGCCACGGTCCGGTCCCGGATGATCTCCCGCTCGAACTGCGCCAGCGCCCCGAACAGGTGGAACACCAGCCGCCCCCCGGCAGTGGTGGTGTCGATGCTCTCCCGCAGCGACCGGAACCCCACCCCGCGCTCGTCCAGCCCGGTCACCACCTCGATCAGGTGCCGCAACGACCGGCCCAGCCGGTCCAGCCGCCACACCACCAGCGTGTCCCCCGGCCGCAACTGCTCCAGGACCGCGTCCAGCTGCGGCCGCCGGTCCAGTGCCCCTGACGCGTGGTCGGTCCAGACCTTCCAGCAGCCCGCGACGGTCAGTTCATCGACCTGCAGGTCCGGGTTCTGCTCGGTCGTCGACACCCGCGCGTAACCGAGCAGGTGCGCCATACCCAAACCGTACCGCAAACCCCGGCACGACGAGTTCGCGGTACGTAGGTTCCGGACACCAGTTACGCGATACGGCCGGTCCCCGCAGCACGCTCACAACCAGGCCGCATCAAGTCGATCGGGTGCGGCTCCCCTGGAGGGACGAGGGGCTCATGCGGCGATTGGGATCGTCTGGTCTGCGTAGCGTGTCTGGTGGACTCGGTGTCGTTCGTTGTTGAGGTGGAACTTCCAGTATTCGTCGAAGTCGTCGTTGGCGCGGACGGCTCGTAGTTTGAGGACGGCTTCGGCGCCGTTGACGCTCCAGCGGGCTCCGGTGATGTCCATCCGGTCGGCGAGGAGGTATCGGCAGGTCCCTTCGATGATGCCGCTGGCGACGGGCCAGCCTTCCGCGAGGGCGGTCGGGTAGTCGAGGTACTTCTGCTTGTTGGTCAGGTACTTGGCGCAGGCGTCGGCCTTGATGCGTTTCTGCTTGTTCAAGCGTGCGGTGGTGGCTCGGCGTCTGATGCCGGCGGCGACCTCGCGGGCGTTGCCGCCGAGCACGGCCCGGGCCCGGTCGTGTACCCATGCCTGGGCGGCCGGGTCGCCTTCGGCGAACAAGCACCACACTGCTCCCCACAGGTACTCCAGGACGTGGATCAGGTCGACCACCATGGCGACGTCGATGCCTCGGGATTGGGCTTCTTGCTCGATCCGGTCGATCTGATGGTTGTTGCCATCGACGAGGGCCACCCAGCGACGTGCATGGCTGGGGTCGCGTCGTTCGGCTTCGTCGAAGACCCCTGCGATCACCGTGGCGGCGTCGTTGACGACGCTCGCGGTCACCCACTTGGCGCTGGCTTTGGGTGCCGGCGGTGGGAGGTCGCCGGCCTTGCTGGCCAGTACGTCGGTGGGGGTGCGGGCTACCGGGGTGAGGTCGTAGACGGCGCCGACCTCGGCGAGGCGTTTGCGGTTGCGCTTCTCGCCCTTGGACAACCGGCAGGTCAGCTTGTTGGTCGCAGCGGCGGCCGCTTTCGCGGTGGCGGGGCGCAGCGCGTCGGGTCGCATCACGATGCCCTTGCCGTCGGCAGACAGGACCAGCAGGTCGCCAGCGGTGGCTTGCTCGGCTGCGTGGACTCGGGTGTCATAGAACGCCTCGACGTCGACGGCGGCCCGGGCGGTGAGCGCCTCGACCTGGCGCTTGCCCAGGTGCTGACCGGTGCCGCGTTCCAGCGCGTCGGCGGCCTCGTCGAACGATCCCCTCGAAGCCTCGGTAGCCGCCAACCGGCGCAGCCCGTGACTGTGCCGCTCCGCGGGCACGTTCAAGGCCGCGTAGGCGGGATACAGGTTCGCCTGGCCACAACGGCGGTAGGCCAGCCGGGTCACCTCGACCTCACCGAACACGGTCGCCAACGGCCGGTGATGGCCAGCCTCGACCGCGCCATAGGCACTGCCCTGGGCGTCGCGGACCCCTGCCAGGCGCTGTTCGGTCAGTGTCCGCAGGCTCAGGTGGTCCTGCAGCATCCGGCGCAGCAACTCCCGGCCTTGAGTATCCAGTGAGTCCTCTAGCTCAGCATGGCTCAGCGCCGCGGCATCGGGCCCCTCCAGCCACCCGAGCACCTCGGTGAAGCACTCCCTGCTCGCTGCGAAGCTGCCGCTACTGCTCTGGTTGTCGGTCCAGGGGTTGCCCATCGGCGCTGCTCCCATCTGTCGCGCGGCCCTGACGACCGCCCCTACAGCGTGACCGCTGTAGGGTCCGAGTTGGGGGACGATCGAGACGACAGCAGGGAGAAAAGATGCGAAACACCGAGGCGAACCTGCCCTGGCAGGCAACGCGGCGCGGCATCGCTGAGGCCATGGCCGAGATCGACGGGGCGCTACCCGGCAGCGTGGTCGTGCGCCAGATGCGCTGCGGGAAAACAGGCTGCGCCTGCAAGGCAGACCCACCCGCGCTGCACGGCCCTTACATCCAGTGGACCCGGACCGTTGATGGCAAGACTGTCACCAAGTTCCTTAGCCAGGACCAGCTCGCCCGGTATCAACCGTGGTTCGACAACGCCCGACGCCTCAAGGAACTCATCGCCATGCTCCAGATCGCCTCGGTGCACGCGGTCGAAATATCCGAAGGATGGGCCACGCAGGCCGCGACCGGCTCAGCATCGCCCTCCCCCCAGGCCTAATCGCCCCCCAGTACCGGCCGATCGGCCATCGTCAACACGTCCCTCCAGCGGAGCCGCACCCAAGTCGATCGACGACACGAGCCCGGACCGGCCCACAAACGAGGGATTGCGGCACGCCTTCGTGGCGCGCATAGCCGGTCTTATGCCCGCTCGGGACATCGCCGCAGAGCGCTGGGTGCGCCCGGTTCTGCCGATGTGCGGAAGTGAGTGCGCGTGCTGAAGCGAGGTCCGCGACGCCTGACAGATGATGAACACAGAGCTGCGACAGGCTGTTCTCGCGGTTGGCCCCGCCTGTCCCCGGAGTAGCCGGTAGCGGTCTCGGGCCCGTGAGCGACGCGACTCTCACACGGCCACCGACAACGCTCCTGGGGCTGGTGACCGGTGATTTTGTCGGGTCCGAGGTGCCCTTGACCTACCGTGCCGGTATGACGGGTACCTGGGGCGCCGGTGCGGACGCCGCTTCGTGACGGAGCTGCTGCCCCAGGCCCGGCGCACTTCGCGCGCCGTCGTGCTCGCCGCGCTGGCCAGCAGCGCGGTGCTGTCCCGCCGTGCACCCGGCGGCAGGGCTGAGCAGGGCGTCGTGCTCGCGGCGCTCGCCCTAGGCATGCCGCACGGCGCCGCCGACACGGAGCTGCTGCGGGCCGCGTCACGCGGCTCGCGTTCTCGCCACGCGGCGCTCCTTCTGGGGTACGCGCTGCTAGCCGCCAGCTCGACCGTGGCCGTCAGGCGCGGCGGGACCGGGATCGACCGGGCGGTGCTGCTAGCGAGCGCCGCGCACTTCGGCGAGGGGGAGCTGGCTTGCTGGCGGGCCGCCCCGCTCGGGCGCACCCGCCGTCGCAACGCCCTGCGGCTGGTCGCCGCCGTGGTGACGACGGTCGGCTTGCCGGCCGCCGTGGGCACCGCCAATCGGCGTCCGGCCGAGGTGGGTCTCAGCGCTGCGCTCGACGGCACGGTCATCACTCCTCGTGCCGTGGGCGAGCGCACCGGCTGGAAGCTGCTGCAGGACGCCCGAACGCGTCGCGTCGTCGGCCCCCTCATGGTGGTCGCGGGCGCAGCGACGGCGGCGCTTGCGGTCTCCGGTGACCGGGAGGCCGCCGGCGACAGCGCACTGCTCGCCGCCCTCGCCCTGCTCACCCCGCCGTCGACGGCGTTCGCGTCCTACTTCGGCGGCTGGCACGCGCTGCGCCACACTGCCCGCGTCGTCGACGCGCTCGTCGCGGACGGCGAGCTGCCGGCGCAGCAGTCGCTGCCGCACGCCGCCGTCGAGCTCGGCCGGCGCAGCGCCTGGGCAGCGGGAGTCGGCCTGGCCGGCGCCGGCGCCCTGGCAGCCGCCCACCGCGAGCACGCCAGCGACGACGCGTTCGCTGCGGTCCTCGGACTGACCGTCCCGCACATGACGACCGTGGCGCTGCAGCTGGCCCGCCGCGGCCGCTAAAGCACAGCGGTGCATAGACCCCACGGTGAAAGGGAGGGCCACGGTGGCACAGCGGTGCCGATCGAAACAAAACCGGCAGCTAACGGCTGGCAGAACCGGTCGACCTGCCCCGACCCACAGGCGCCCGCACTTTCCGCTTCTGCCGCTGAGTACGGCAGCGAGATGAGGTGGTGGGGGCAAATAAGCGCAGGTCGACAGCACCTCTGCCGGGTGCGCGCCGTACGGCACACTGTCGAAGATGCGCGAGAGGGAACAGCCCCCGCGGGAAGTCTTCGCCTACAGCCGAGGGCTGGCGGAGACCCTGGATGCCAGCAGTGGAGGCCGCCTGGTAGGGGCCTACCTGCATGGCTCCGCGGCGATGGGCGGCTGGCTACCCAGTAGAAGCGACGTAGACCTGTTGTTCGTGATCGACGACGCCACCTCCGCCGAAGTCCTGCCCGGGCTGGAGCGGGCCCTCGTGGACAGCGCGCCGGCTTGCCCGGGGACGGGTCTCGAATGCAGCGTTGTATCGGCGAGGCAGGCGAGCGCGCCCGGAGAACCTTGGCCTTTCCTTCTCCACGTTCAGTCCTCAAGGAGGGAGCCGACAAGGATCATTCAAGGCGCGACCATGGACGGCGACCCAGACCTGCTCATGCACTACCTGGTCTGTCGCGTCGCCGGAGTGCCAGTACTCGGCGCCAAGCCGCAGGCTGTGTTCGGCACGGTACCTCGGTCGATCGTGCTCGCCCACTTGGCCACCGAGCTGATCTGGGGGGCCGAGCACGGGTCAGAGGCGTATGCGGTCCTCAACGCCTGTCGCGCGTTGGTGTACGCGACGCAGGGGAACATCGTGTCCAAGATCGAGGGCGGCCGCATGGTGCTCGACGAGGGTCGTCTTGGACCAGCGGACGTTGTGGCTCGGGCGCTGGACGAACAGCGAGGGATGAGCCCACCCAAGACCGTTGGTGCCGATGTGGCTGCGTTCGTCCGCCTCGTCGTGGACCGCCTGCAGTCCGCGCAGGATTCAGGAGGGATCGGTTCGGTTGCCGCGGACTGACCCGTCCCGCCCAGCGCCCCGCTTTACCCCCACCACCACCTCATCTTGCTGCCGTACTCATCTGCCGCGATGACACCGCGTTGCCCACGCCAGCGTCGGCACACCCGCGGCGTAGTCCGTTCTTCATCATGTGGCGAGGCCGACGGAATGCGAGCGCGAGTGGGAAGCTCAGCACGTGACCGTGCCGCAGCGCCGAAGGCGCAAGGTCGCACCTCGGCGCACCCACATCACGGAGCGCAAGGGCGTCAGCGAGTTCGAGCACATCATTGGTGACGCTGGTTGGGTGTTCCACGCGCACGACACCATCGACTTCGGGATCGACGGCCACGTCGAGACCGCAGACGACGACGGGTACCCCTCTGGCGCGCAGGTGGCAGTCCAGATCAAGGGCGGACCCAGCGAGTTCGACGAACCGAGCCCGAACGGGTGGTGGTTCCGGTTCGAGGACAGGCACTACCGCTACTGGACGGGGTACTGCATGCCGGTGTACGTCGTTCTAGTCGACACCGACGCGCGCACCTTCTATTGGCAGCGGGTGACGGCCAGCACCGTCTTCAGCACCGGCAAGAACTGGAAGGTCGAGGTACCGCGCAGCAACACCGTGGCCGCGGCCATCGACGTCTGGCCTCGCGAGGCTGGCGGTTTCCTCGACGAAGCCAGCGAGCGAGCCGCGCTCGTACAGGGAATGCTGCCCCCCGCAGCCGTCCGCGCACTGGACCCGCTACGGGAGCACACACCTGATGTCGTGTCCCACCTGACCGCCTACCTGGGCGGCAGCGCCACCGCACCGGGGCTGGCAGTGCAGTCGCTGCTCGCCGCACCGCCCCGCTGGATGAACGAGGCCCCCGGCGAGGCGCTCCTCGTGGTAGCCGCGTTCGCGGCCTCGCACGGACTGCACGAGCAGGCGGCCGCCGCGTTCAGCGAGGCTGCCGAGGAACTTCCCACACGCAGAGCCCGGCTGCTGACAGCGGCAGCCAGCAACCTCATCGACGTCGACCGGGCCGCAGCCCGGGCCCTCCTGCCGTCTCCCGGCGACGTAGACAACGAGGACCGCCTAACCTACGAGCTCGTTCGGGCCAGCATCGAGCACCCGGTGGGTGATGCCACACCAATCGCTGAGCCCGCAGTGCTCGACGAGGAACCCGCTCGAACGCGCGACGATCAACTGGCGCAGACGTTCCTCGGCATGAACGCGATCAGGCGCGGAGAGTGGGATCGCGCAGTCGAGCACCTGGGCCGCGCCCTCGAGCTGGATCGTGATGACAGCGTCACGATGCTTCGGCTCGCTGAGGCCCGCACCAGACGATCAGGGACCGCAGCGTCCCGGCTCGACGACCTGACCACCGCCGGCCGCCTCAGCGACGACGCCTACCGGCAGCGCCACCGCTGGCACGGGCCAAGTACGACGGCGCTCGTTCAGCTGCTGAAGATCCTCATCGTCGACGGCGAGTTCCGCGAGGCGCTGCGGCGCGCCCGGCCCGAATCCACCGGGACTGCCTTCCCGGAAGAAGCGGCCGACGCGGAGGTGCTCGCTCTTGCCGTGACCGCCGCACTCGCAAGCGGTGACCTGGACCTCGCGCGCGACCTCACGGAGCAGCTGCCGGCCTCGGCCCGCCGATCGCAGCTCTAGCTCGATCTGAGCCCGGACCTCGAGGATGCGGCAATAGCGGGGCGACTCAGCGGCATCCTTGACGCGGCGCTCGCGCAAGAAGACTTCGAAACGGTTGTGCGCATCGTCCTGCGCCTCGCGCAGCACGACGTGGACCGCACCAGCGACGTCGAGCGCCTCCGCCAGCTCGGCATCGTGCCGGAGACGCACGTGGCGCTCCCTCGCGCGATCCTGCTGGCCCGTAGCGATCTCGACGTTGCCTTGCACGAACTCCGCAGGCTTGCCGGCGACCACGCCGTCGCCGCCCAGACACTCGTGGCGCTGCTGGTCCGCGCCGGCAGGCACGACGAGGCGCTGCAGGAGCTCGATGGACTGCCTGCCTCGCTGCGGGTGAGCGCCCACGACCTGCGCGTCGGGGTGCTGCTCGATGCCGGACGTGAGGACGCCGCCGAGCAGGCCGCTGTCGACGCACTCACCGACCCCTCACTCGGCGACGCGGAGCGCCTGGGCATGTACCGGTTGCTCGCTTCGCGCGCCGGGCGTCGCGACGACCCGCTGGCGGTGACGAGGTGGTGCCGTCGCGCGCTCGGCGGCGTCCCCGCCGTTGACGCCGACCGCAGCATCGCGTGGTGGCTGATCACCGCTGAGCTCGACGTGGGCCGTGTCGACGAGGCGTGGCAGGTGTTCAGCCACTACGACCCGCCGGCAGTAACGCGGGAGGAGGTGCAGACCTGGACCGCTCTGCACCGGCTGCGCGGCTGGACGACCGACGCACGCCGACAGGGCCTGGCTTTGGCGAGGAAGTGGGCGGACGACGTGCTCGTGTCGGCGCGACTCCTCGCAGCCATGATCTTGCCGTCAGGCCCTGAGCCACCGGTCGACGAGGCGGAACCAGAGGACCTCCACAAGGCGCTGTGGGAGGAACTCCGCGCTCACTGCGACCGGTTCGGCGAAGCCACGCCGATCCAGCAGGTGACGTTCGACCCGGACAACGTCGACGAGATGTTCCGGGGGTCCTTGCAGGAGCGCACAGACGTGATCGAGAAGGTCACGCGTGCTGTGCAACTGCTGCAGCTGCCGCTGGGCATGCTCGCCGAAGCGGTCGGCCGGCCGTACGCGCTGGGCGTGATCCAGCGCGCTGCCGGGATCGTCCCGGCGTGCACACCGGTCGAGGCCGAGTACGACGCGGAGCTCGCTGCCGCGTCGGATGTCCTTGCCGCGCCGCGGCCGCGGCGTGTGGTCACCGACGCGACAGCGCTGCATCTCGCAAAGGTGCTCGACGTGGCCCGGCAGCTCGCACAGGCTGATCTTCGGCGTGTGCTGCCGCGGGCGAGTCGGTGCGATGTACAGAGCGCGCTCCTTGAGGCGCGGCAACTGGTGGCCTCTCCGGGCAGCGTCTCGTGGGACAGCGTCGCCGACCAGCCAGTGCTGCACGAGGCAACGGCCGAGGAGCAGAACGAGATCCTGCGGCGCGCGGAGCGCCTCGACGCTGCTGCGCGGGCCTGCGAGGTCGTCGTCGAAGGACCGCTGCAGGTGCTTGGAGACCGGGACTCCGAGGGCTCCGAGGCGTGGTTGGCGCCGCTGCAGGTAGCGGTGGACGAGGCGGTGCCGTTGTGGTCGGACGACGTGGTGCTCCGCCGGCTGGCTCGCGAGACGGGCGTGCCCACGTTCGGCACGCTCGCACTGCTCGACGCGATCGCCCAACAAGCGGACGCCGGCGCGCATCTTGGCGATGGCGATGAGTTCGAGCGCGTTCTGGACGCGCTGCTGGACGAGTGGGTGGTCGACGCCCCCTGGACCGTCCAGCAGCTGGTCGACAGAGCCCAGCGGCCGGACGCGCCGCTCGGTCCACTGCTCGCGGTGCTGGCGCGACCGTGGCGCTACGCCGACCCGGGCGAGCGCGCGGACGCCGTTGCCGCCGTGCAGCGAGCCGCTTCTGCCGGTGACGAGCAGCACCGGCAGTGGTTCTCGGCCCTCGCGTACGGCCACGCTCTGGCATCGACCGAACCCGCGGCGATCGCGCTCTCCTTCGCGGCGACCGTGGCCCTGGCCGGCCCGGCTCAGGCGGAGAGGCTGGCGATGTACGTGACGTGGCTCCGTCAGCTCTTCCAGGCCCAGCGACTGCCAGGCGATCCCGCTGACCATCTGGACATCGTCAAGGCGGCGGTGGATAACGCGGGTGGTGACGGGGCGCGGATCATCAAGCAGGTCAGGGCTGCTCTGGCGGCGTCTTAGGCGAGAGTTGACTGGATGGTGCGTCGTGCTCGTTGATGGCGCAGCATTTCGTTGCTTCGGACTCCGCAGGCTGGCGGGATCAACGGCGGCAACGGCGCCTGGCCGGCGCCCGGGCTCGACGCCTACGGCCGGCGCACTGTCGCTAGCCGGAGCAGCCGCGTGGAACGTCCGCTCACTGCCGCGAGCCGCTCTACGGCCGATGGCGAACCCGCACGTGGAACGCTTCCGGTCATGCCCGAGGAGGACCCGCTCAGCGGCGGCAACACGACGACCGTCGTCCGCGTAGGTGAAACGGTCCGTCGCCCAGTCGGACCGTGGACGCCTGCCGTGCACGACCTGCTTCACTACCTGAGCGCGGTCGCGTTCCCTGGCTCACCCCGGGTGGTCGGCATCGACGACGCGGACCGGGAGATCCTCGCGTTCGTAGCGGGCGAGGTCGGGAACCTCTCCGCGGCGCAGCCCTTGCCGGCGTGGTTCCAGACGCCGGAAAGCTGCTGGTCGATCGGACGATGGATCCGCTACTTCCAGTCCGCGCAGGCGGATCTGGTCGTCGATCCAGTCAAGCCGTGGCGACGTGCTGAAGGCTCTTCGCTCGGGCCCAGCCAGGTGATCGTGCACCACGACGTTTCTCCCTCCAACACCGTGCGTCGGCAGGACAACTCCCTGGTCGTGCTGGACTGGGACTTCGCTCGACCCGGAGACCCGATCGAGGAGCTGGCCTGGGCGGCATGGCGATGGGTGCCGTTGATGGCTGGCCGACGGTGGCATGCCGAGTACGGGATCAGTGCGGATGAAGAAGTCAGCCAACGTCAGGAAAGGAACCTTGCCGCCCTCCTTGACGGCTACGGCCCGTCGAAGCGTCAGCGGCGCGTGCTCGCCGATGCGATCGGGAAGCAGATGACCACCCACGCATCCGACCTTGAGGACATGGCGCGAACCGATCCGGCATTCGCTCGGCTGGTCGACCTGGACTACTCACGAGCGGCACGCCAGGACGCCGAGTGGTGGGGCAACGCCGACCTCCACACATCCGCATTTGGAACGCTTTGAGAGCATCCGCTTCTGCCGCTGACGGCTCGATCTGCGGTCGGTCCTAAGGGACCAGAGGCGCTCGTTCTGCCCTGGGCACGCCTGTCCCACAAACGGTTGTTACCGAACGTCGCCCTAGACCCAAGCTCTGGGACGCAGGCGAGCTGACGACGGCCACGAGGGGCAACCGCGCCTGCCGGTTCCACTGCCACGGAAGTGGAACTCGCGAATCATGTGCCGCATGACGCCCCTGAGCGGGCCTGCGGGTGCTGCCAGTAGACGTCGGCGTCCGGGACAGGTCGGGCGGGTACTTACTGGAACGCTCGAGCTAGGGGCAGGGGGTGGGTTCCCCACTGCCGCAGGGTGGCCGTCAGGGTCTGGTCGGCGAGTTCGCGCAGCGTGGGCAGCAGGGTGGTCTCCTGCTGGGCGGCCAGGCGTAGACGATGCTGCAGCAGCGCACGCCGGGTGGGCATCAAGTGTCGGCGGCCGGGATCAGGCGGCGGAGGATCGCCGTCCAGCGCGGCGGCCAGGAACCATCCGGTCGAGATGAAGACCCATCCGAGTGTGGCCCGGACGAGGTCGTCCTGGAACGACGGCGTCGCCACGACAGGGAACGCCGGCGCCACAGCCTGCTGCCACCTGGTCAAGGCCCGGGCGGCGAGTGAGTCGGGTAGGCGCCAGCTGCACCAGCAGGACGGCCACGGCACCGTGAGGTAGGCGGCCTCCCAAGCCAGGTGGCGGTACTCGGCTCCCTCGAAGTCGAGCAGCACCATGCCGTTGTCGCTTTCGACGGCGTTGCTGGGGCAGGTGTCGCCGGGTACCAGAGCCCCCGGTGCACCCGGTGCCGTGACGTCGAGCCTCACGGCCAGCTCCCGCAACTCCTCGAGCGCTCCGGCGGTCATCGGCACTCCCAGACGCGGGAGGTCGCGGGCCAGCGCAGCGCAGGCCTCGTCGACAGCCTCGCGCGAGGTGTCGACCAGAGGAGCGCCGAGCGGGGACAACGCAGCCAGGCGGGACGCGAACTCCTCCTGCAAGCCTCCCGTGGCTGCCTGCAGACTCGCGAGCCGGGCTGCCCACTCAAGGACTGCGGTCTCGGCCGCCACCGGATCGTCGGCGAGGAGCCGATCGGCCAGTGTCGGGCCGTCGCCGACGTCAGCGAGCACCAGCAGCGCAGGGTCTGTCGAGGTGGCCAGCAGTCGGACCACTCCTGGCACCTGGGCCGCGGCCACGAGCCCCAGAGCGGCTTCCTCCCGCGCGCTACCCAGACCGCTGCCGATCGGGGCCTTGAGCACAACGCGGTGGCTGCGCCCCGCCCGGTCCGTCGCAACGGCCCGGAACACCACTGCCCGGTCGCTGCTCGGCAGCCGCTCACCCGGCACCACCACGACCGGACCCAGAACAGGTGCCAGAGCTGCAGCGCCCGCGCCTGCCAGAGCAGCAGAAGGATCTCCCACCAACCCAGTGTCGCGGACGGGGCCGTAGCCATGCACTGCGGCGGCTGGCGATCACTGACCGGACAAGATCACCGACCCAGTGTCGTCCACGTAGCGCTGCCAGAACCACGCCAACTACCGCTGCAAGTCACACACGAGCGGCTGCATCAGGGCGGTCGGCAATACGAGCCCGGACCGGCGCACGAACATGCGATCGCGGGACGTCTTCGTGGCGCCCGGAACCGGTCTTCTGGTCGCTTGGGACATCGCCGCTGAGCGACCGACGCGCCGCTCATAATGCCGATGAGCGGAAGTCTCTTGAGGTCGTGAGGGACGCGGTGTTATCCGGGTGCTGGCCACCGGGGAAGTCTGGTGAGATGGCAGCGTGACCTCCGAGATTCGTGAGCCATCGCGGACCGAGCTTCCGGACTACTACCGGGCCCTCCCCTTCGCGAACGGCCTACCCAGTTGGGAGCCCGCGCCGGCGGCGTGGCATGGGGGGCCTGAACCGTGGCCTCCAATGCGGACGCCCGCGACACCCAAGCAACTGGAACAGTGGGCCGAACTCGATGACGCCGACGCTAGCTATCACCCAGTGGCGGCATTCGTAGGCGGCAAGGTTGTTGGCGCTTCGGCCATGTTGTCGATGGAAGTCACTAACCCCGGTGGGGCCTTTCTCCCGACGGCCGGCGTGACGGGCACAGGGGTTATCGCGACTCATCGCCGTCGGGGGTTGCTTCGACAGATGATGCAAGCAATGGTGCATTCAGCTCTCGAACGCCGAGAGACCTTCGCCATGCTTAGCGCGAGTGAAGGCAGCATCTATGGCCGGTTCGGTTTTCACGTTTCCACGCACCGGGCGAGGTGGGAGATCGCGCGCGCCGATGCTCAGCTCCGCCCTACACAAGCCGACTCGGGCTCTCTCGAACTGGTCGATGCTTCCACTGCAAGAGAGCACTGGCCTACGGTTCACGCGACGGTGCGTGCGACACGGGTCGGGGAGCTCTCGCCGCAGCCAGGGCGCTGGGACAGCCTGACCGATGCCGCGAGCGGCACCGACGGACCTTTGCGCTACCTGGTTCACCGCAACGCCGACGGCCATGTCGACGGCGCCGCGAACTTCAGACTTCCCTGGTCGTCGAGCCTCGAGCACGTCGGAACGCTGGTCATCGAGGCCCTTGAGGCGACCACTCCGCAGGCGTACCGCGCCATGTGGGGCCTGCTCCTGGACTTCGACCTGACCAGCACCATCGTGGCTCCCGGAAGGCCCCGTGATGAGCCGCTGAGGTGGATGCTTGGCAACCCCCGCGCCATGCGCATCACCCGCCAGTCCGACAACCTGTGGGCCCGCATCCTCGACGTGAAGCAAGTGTTGGAAGCCCGGTCCTACGATTGTCCCGACACCGTCACTTTCACGATTGATGATGACACCATGTGTCCCGCGAACAACGGGACTTGGCGTCTGGCCGTTGAGGGTTCTGACGGCGAGTGCTCGCGAACCGACAAGGCGGCGGATCTGAGCATCGATCTCGCCGGCTTGAGCGCGTTGTATCTCGGTGGGATGTCGGCTCACGACCTTGCCTACGCAGGACGTATCCGCCCTCATGTCGATGACGCCCTTCAGCGGGTGTCAAGAATGCTGCGCTCAGACCCCGAGCCGTACAACTCGTTCGGCTTCTAGTTGGCGGTCGCCATCAGGTGAGAACCGTGTCGCTGGGCGCGAACATCGCACTGTCATGCCGCGACGTGTGCGCGGGTGCCGATGAGATCCGCTGCGGACAAGATCACGGCTGCCAGCCGCCGATCTGCGCAGGCCTGAGTTCGACGCCTCCGTTCACGACAGGGCGGTCGGCGCAGACCAAGTCGGCGGCGGCGCGCTTCTGCACTGTCCTTACTACGTGATCGTTGTTCGGGCGTGAAGCGAGCGGTCTTGACCTTCAAGCGGCTGCAAGGAACACACTCGCCGCCGTGACCCGCCCCCTACTGACGATCAGCGAGTTCGCCCGCGCCGTCGACCTGGCCCCAAGCGCGTTGCGCTACTACCACGAAGCGGGCCTGCTGCCGCCGACCGAGGTCGATCCTCACACCGGCTACCGCTACTACACCCGTGAACAGGAGCGACGCGCCGTGCTGCTGTCCAGGCTGCGCGCCGTCGGGGTGCCGATCGAGACCATGCGACAGGTGCTGGCCGGCCCGGCTGATCAGGCCGTGCTGCTGCTCGAGGCGCAGGCAGCCGCCGCGCGGACGAGCGCCGCCCGGACCGAACAGGTCGTCACTGAGCTGGTCGCCATGCTCCGCGCCGGTCAGGGTGATGCGCGAGTCGTCATTGACGTCGACGGTCCCGAGCTCGCCGCAGCCATGCGGGCCGCGGCCGGCTTCGCCTCGCACGAGACGCCGGGACTGGCCGTGGTCCTGCTCGACGTCCAAGACGGCGCCGTGCACGTCGTCGCGACCGACCGGTACCGCCTGCTGCGTTGGCAGGTGCGCGCAACCGGATCGGCCAGACACGGCGAGCGCCGGGCGGCCGTGCCGGTCGAGCAGGTGCCCACGCTGTCGGGCTGGCTGGGACGACGTGCCGACGTGCAGCTCATCCTCGACGCCTCCACCATGCTGGCCGATGGCAGCGAGCAGCTACCGATCGACACGGCCGACGACCGGTTCCCCGCCTACCGCACGGTGCTGGCGGCGCTGCCCGACCGGGTCGGGCGGGTGACGGTGGGTCGCGACGCGCTGCGCGCGTCACTGGACAAGGCGGCCGCGCAAACGGTGCGGCTGAGCACCGGCCACGAGCGGCTCGTCGTCGCCACGGGCGAGGACGAGCTCGGTGCGCTGCCCGCCATGGTGGTCGGGGCCACGGTGACGCTGGGCTTCGCGGCCTCGCTGCTGGCCGACGTGCTGCAGCGAATGACGGCTGCCCGCGTCGTGCTGGCCTGGAGTGCGCCCGAGGAGGCCGTGCGCGTTCGCGCCCCCGAGCACGGCGAGCCGCTCGTGCTGGTGATGCCGACGCGGCTCAACCCGTGACCCGCTCAGGCCAGGTCATCGCCCGGGATCGCGCCCGGCCCCCAAGGCTCATGGCGCGGGCGCTGACCACCTGGCTGACCGCGGCGACCGTTGCGATGCTCGCGGACGGCCTGCTGTATTTCGGGCTGGGCTGGGAGGCGTCCCGCTTCGGTGGCCGAGCAGCCGCCCTGGTGCTCACCCTCGTCACGCTGCCGAGGATGCTTCTCCTGCTCACCGGCGGGACGACCGCCGACCGGTGGGGGCTTCGGCGCACAGTGCTCTGCTCCGACGCCGCGCTGTGCGTCCTACTCGTCGTCCTGCTGCTGACTCTTCACGGCGCAGGGTCCAGCCTGCCGCTGCTTGCCCTGCTCGCCGGCACGCTGGGGGTCGTCAGCGCCTTCCGGATGCCGGCGGCCGGCGCCTTCCCTCGGCTGCTGGCTGACGGCCCGCAGCTCGCTCGCGCGATGGCGCTCAGCGGCACCGTGCTCACCACCGCTCGCCTCGCCGGCACGGCGCTCGGCGGCGTCGCGGTGGCGCTGCTCGCCCTGCAGGGAGTAGTCCTGGTCGCCGTCGTCGGCTACCTCGCGGTGCTGCTGCTGGTCTGGAGCGTCCGGGTCCCGGAGGCGTCCCCGCCCGAGAAGGCGGGTCGGCCGCAGCGAACCCTGGCCCTCGCGCGCCGGACGCCGGGCGTGCTGCCGCTGCTCCTTTCGGTCGGCCTGCTCGCCGGGAGCGTGCTGCCCGTGCTCAGCTTGCTGCTCCCACTCGCCGCCCGCGAGCGCAACTGGACGGCCGGTCAGACCGGGCTGATCGAGGCGGCCTGGCTCGTCGGCACCCTGGCGGTCAGCCTGCTCGTCACGACCCTGGGCACCTGGCCCTCTGCCCGCGGACCGCTCGTCGCCGGCTCTGCGATCACCGCCGCGGGCACGGCGATGATCGCCTGGGCATCCCGCCCGGTCATCGCGGTCGGGGGTGCGGTCGTGCTCGGCATCGGCACGGCGATCTTCACCAGTCACGCGATGCCGTTGCTCGTGCACCGCACTCCCAGCGACAGACTCGCCCGCTTCCAAGCGCTGCTCGGCTTGGCCCAGGCCGCCGCGATACTCGCCGCCACCAACGGCCTCGGGCTGCTAGCCAGCCACGTCGGACCAACGGCGTCGATCGCCGCGGCCAGCGGCGCGTGTGCGCTGGCAGGTGCCGTCGTCCTCGCCACCCCGTCGCTGCGGGCCGCCGCACTGCCCCACGCCGAGCGAGCCGAACGTTAATCGGAGTAGGCGCTGGGTGTCCTGCGGTCGTGCCGGGTGTCCCGCACACGCGGCCTGTGGGACGTGGGTTGAGCCGGCTGTCAGCTGGCGTTCTCGCCGAGGGTGGCCAGGAGGTCGTGCTCCCGCTGGCTGCTCAGCCCGGCGGGGCGAGCTCGGTCCAGGCCTTGATCGCGTTCCCAGATCAGTAGGTCGTCCAGCAGTGCCGTTCTCGGGCGGTGCTGCAGGCCGGCGGCCAGGGCAGCGGCTCCTGGGCGGGTGGACCAGCCCTCAGTGCCCGCCTCGACCAGCCACATCGCCATGGACTCCGGGCCCATGTACTCCTTAACGCCTCGCTCGAGCAGCCAGTCCGCCGGCGCCGCCGCCAGCGGTCCCCGGTGACCGCCGACCTGACGTGACAGGGCGACCCAGTCAGGGAACGGCACGACCGGACCGACGGTGTCGTAGACGCCGGTGGTGCCCTCGCGCGCCCGGTCGAGCAGCCACCCCGCCAAGTCGCGCACGTCGATCACCGACGTGGCGAGGGTGGGCGTGTCCGGGACGAGCATCGTCCCGCCTGGGTCGCGGGCCGACCGGGCCACCCAGTAACCGGAGCGGCCGCTGGCATCTCCCGGGCCGCCGATGAGCCCGGCCCGAGCGACCAGCAGCCGGTCCCCGGCAAGGTCCTGGCACGCCTGCTCGCAGGCCACCTTTGCGGGGCTGTATTGCTCCCGGGTGACTTCGTCGAGTTCGGTCGGCGGCAGGGTCGGTGCGCTCTCATCGGCACCGACGGTGGCGTGGGAGGCGTACACGTTGAGCGAGGAGATGTAGGTGCAGTGCGCAGCGCGACCGGCCAGGGCGGCCAGGGCGCCGCGGACGAACCCGGGCTGCCACGACACCTCGATCACCGCCTCCCAAGTGCGACCCTGCAACGCGTCGTAGGCGCCGGGCTGGCGCCGATCGGCGGCCACCAGCACAGCGCCGTCCGCCACCGGACCGCTGTCGCCCCGCGCCAGGCAGGTCACCGTGTGCCCCTGCTGCACGGCCTGTCGAGCGAGCTCCCGCCCCAGCCAAGCCGTGCCGCCCAAGACCAGCAGTTCCATGCAGCCAGTGGACCAGGCTGCGGGATCACACGGCGCGCTGTTTCACCGTTGGCGTAAGCACGACCATCAGCTGGGCATGGACCACCGGCGCGTTCCCGCTGACTGTCTACCGGACAAGCTCGCTACTTCCGACAAGAAGCCGGTGGCCGTCTTCCACATCCTCACGACACGCACGCCGCCGAGGCCCTCGTACACCACGTCCGTGGACTCAACTGCTGGCCTGCGACGTCCTCTTCTGCCGCTGACCGCGCTCCTGCCGCTGAGAGCGCCACCGCCGATGAGCGCACGTGTGTCGACGCGGTCAAGCGATGTCAGCCCAGGTTGTCCTCGTCCGTGGCCTGTTGCGGCACCCACCGAGAAGGATCTCTGGCTAGCACGAGCCGACTGGATGAAGCACCGTTCGGATCAAGCCAGGGTCGCCGGCTCTGTGAATGGTGGCCATCCGCCATCCGCCATTCGTCGCTCGGCGGTGTCGGCGTTCTCGAGTGTCCGCCCATGGCGGGAATCAACCGCGTGGCTCGGGTCCAGTTGTATCAGGATGCGTTGCAACGCAACTATTGCCGCTCCAGGAGCTCCACCCTGGCCTGCAGACTTGCAACCTTGTCGTGCAGCTCCACCAGCTCGAGGTAGACCTGGTTCGGGACGTACCCGCCCAGCCAACGCGAGCGGGCGATGGAGGCGAGGTAGTCCCTGCGGCTCTCCCCAGGCCGCGGCCGTGCAGAGGGGAGGCCGACGCGGTCGTCGAGTCGGCTCAAGCGCTGGAAGATGCTCATGGCCGATGATGGACGATCCAGGCCAGTGGGCGTCAGCGTTCTCCGTGTTAGGGAACGGCGCCTAACCGTTGGGTGCTTACGGGGCGGCTAACCGGCGCGTTGTCGACACCGGAGCGACTATTGAACTCCGGCCCCGGTCGATGGCGCGAGCTACGTTTGACCCCGACCTGCTGAGACACTCTGAACCGTCCCGGTTCAACTGGCGATTCAGGAACTGGGAAGCACGACCGAGATCAAGGTGCTTCACGACGGAGAGCAAAATGAATCATGTCGTATCGGGGTCAGTAAAGCGGGCGACTCCCGTGACTTCATACGCACCACCCTCAGCTGGCATTAGCACGGTGAGTGGTGCGTGGCTTCGTCTTTTCGAAGCTGTGCTAAAGGGGTTCTCGTGAAGGAAGCACGGGCTGCGGGGTCGATCTTCGGCGCCGCAACCGGCCAGTTCGTCGCTGCAGTACTCGCGTTTACTCTCGGCGGGAACTTTGCGGCTTCCTTGCTGCTGACGGCGGCAATCGTAACCACCGTCATAGCATGTGTAGTCACACTCCGGTCTTACCCCAAGGATTGACAGTTGCTCCACAACAATTGGCGCTCTTGCTTATGAAGCGAAGGTCGCGTGATCGACACCGGTAGACGTGCTCCTTGGTGGTGCACCAGCTGCAGCGCTCCCGACGCCCGAGCAGCCTCTATGACGTGCGGGCTCACTGCGCCCAACACGGCTGCCATGTCGCCGTCGCTCCATACCCACCCGTCATTCGCGCTTGCCACATTTATCGGCCGGCTCCAGGCCAAGCCACCCGGGTTCCATTTCGCCAAAGTTGCCTAAAGAATGTCAGCTTGACCGTCTTCTTGTAGACCTCTCCGGTGCACAAGTGCCCGTGGTGCAACCACACCGGGGTGCCGGGGCTGGTGGCCTTGACCTACGTCCACTCCTCCACGACCTCGGGCAGACGTCGGGGTGACCGCGTCGGAACTGATCGACCAGCGGATCGCGGACATGGACGACATCCGCTCATGCCGCTGACGGTGCTGCCGCGAACGACAAGCGTTCGGATCTCCCGCCGCTACAGTCAGGTCCGGCGACGAGCGGGGAGGATTGGGTGAGTTACCCCGTCGTACTTCACACCGCCATCGACGCGCGGGATTGCCGAGGTCTGGCCGAGTTCTATCGCGAGCTCCTCGGGCTGCATTACCGGCAGGGCGATGAGCCGCCGACCGACGGCCGCCCTGATGGCGCGGACTGGCTTGTTCTGCTCGATGACAACGGCAATCGAGTCCTGACGGTCCAGGAGAAGAGGGACACCAGGCCCCCGACGTGGCCTTCCGAGGACGTTTCGATGCAGATGCACATGGACTTCAAGGTGCCTACTGTCGAGGAGCTGGAGCGGCATCGCGAGCGTGCCGAGGAGTTGGGTGCTCGGCTGCTGTACGACCGCTCACAGGACGATGGCGAACCCCTCTACGTGCTAGCCGATTCGGCCGGTCATCCGTTTTGCCTGTTGGTCCAGTAGGACTCTGCCACGCACTCATCTCCCGCTGCGGGAGCGCTGGGGCCAGCGCCGACGTGCATGTGGAGTCACAGAGTGTCGGCTGTGGCTCTGGCTGTTGAGTGGCATCCTCAGCAGCTGACCGAAGGAGAAGGCCCGTGCGCACATGGTTGACCGAGCGATTCGGTCTGACCGTGCCGGTCGTGGCGGCGCCTATGGCCGGCGTCAGCACCGGTCGACTTGCCGCAGCGGTGTCCGCCGCCGGCGGGCTCGGCATGATCGGAGCCGGGCCGACGTCCAGGCCGGAGTGGTTGCGCGAACAGTGCGCCGTCGCGCGGGAGGCGGGCCACTTCGGGGTGGGCCTGCTCGCTTGGGCTCTGGCGGAGGACGAGGCGCTTGTCGATGTCGTCGCGGCGGAGGCGCCGGCGCTGGTGTCGCTCAGCTACGGGCCCTACAAGCGCTGGATCGAGCCGCTGCGAGCTGCGGGCATCGTCGTGGCGACCCAGGTCGGCACGCTGGAGGAGGCCCGCGCCGCCAAGCATGCAGGTGTCGATCTGCTCGTCGCGCGCGGCGGTGAGGGCGGCGGTCACGGGCGCGCCGACGTAAGCACGCTTCCGCTGCTGCAGAGCGTCCTCGACGCGGTGCAGGTCCCGGTGCTCGCGGCTGGTGGCATCGGCACGGCGCGCGGCCTAGCCGCGGTGCTCGCCGCCGGTTCGGTTGGCGCGTGGGTCGGAACCGCGTTCCTCGCCTGCACCGAGGCCGCCACATCGGCAGGCGCTCGTGAGCGGCTCCTCGCAGCAAAGGACACCGACACGGCGTACGGACGTGTCTTCGACGTAGGTCAGCGCATGGCCTGGCCACCGGAGTACGGCGGGCGGGCCCTACGCAACGCGTACTTCGACCACTGGGTCGGCCACGAGGACGAGCTCGCGGGCGACGACGCGGCCTCCGCACAACTCGTGGCCGCTCGGCAGCACGGCGACTTTGACGTGGCGTGCGTCTACGCAGGTGAGGGCGTCGGTCTCCTGCGGGACGAGCGAGCTGCGGCCGACGTCGTGGCCGAGTTCGCCGGAGCCGGAGCCCTGCTCGACCGCGCCGCCGGTCAGTAGCAGCAGTCGCGGGGGCGGGTCGAGGACGAAACCGGGCCGGCGTGCCGAAAGGGACGACCAAGACCCGTCGGGGGTGGCACCGGGGTACGTCGCGACAGCAGGTTGAACCAGCGGGTGCGGCCCACGCAGACGCGCGGAGCGATGCCGTGCGCGACGGGGACCGATCCCGCCCACGTGAGCGGGTCGACGATGTCCTCGCCGACCGTCAACTAGGTCCGGAAGCTGACCAGGGCGGCGTTCGGCTACACGTTGGGTGTCGGTCCTGAGGCGGCGTGCTGGTCACGATCAGTCGGATGGGATCTGCCTGCTCACCCTGCCAACCGCTCCGGTGCGGTGGCCAGGGACGAAAGCCTCCTTCGGGCGATCCCGGCTTCTCGATGTCCCGGATCATGCCGACCGCCATCGGCTGCGCGTCGCCGACAGCTCGGATCGTCGTGGGGCCGTCGAACAGGCCGGTCAGCGTGTGCCGCCACAGCACCAGCCACTGCTTGCAGCGTTCTCAAAGAGTGCGCTGTACGCCGAGCAGGACTGCCAGCAGCGCGAACGCGGCGGTCGCGGCGCCGAAGCCGCCACGGGCTGCTGGTGTGGTCGCGCGGGCGTGCAGCCAGGCGGTGAGCCCGGACAGTGCGACCGCGACCAGTTTGCTGGCGAACAGCACGGCGTACGAGTCGTGCAGCTCGTCCCGAACCGCCCAGGCGTTCCAGGCGCCGGTGGCGATCAGGACCACGAACGCCGGCCACGCGATCCGGGCGAAGGCGCGGGCGGCGATCGCCGGCGCCTGCGGCGAGGCCCCCCGCAGGGAGGGGACCAGAGCTGCCAGCACCAGCTGGCCGCCGACCCAGATCGTGGCAGCCGTGATGTGCAGGAACAGCCGGAGCAGCTCCCAGCCCGAGGTCGTCACTGGTCATCCTCACCATGACGGTGACGTGGCCGAGCAACGGGTCCCGCTTGCGGGGAGGATGGCGCGAAGCACGGCCGCGACGACCAAGGAGCAGACATGGGGACACCGGAGCAGGAGCCGACGTCCTCGGCGGGGTTCCCAGCGCCCACCGGAACGGAGTCCAGGCCCGCCGCCGAGATCGGCGGCGACGCGGCCTGCTGGCTGGACCGCGTCTGCCCCAGCTGCGGTGGGCTGGCGGAGGGCGAGCCGTCGGTCCGCTGCATCCGGTGCGGCCACGACTTCCCGGGGCAGGATGTGCCGGTCGGCCCGTGAAGGCAGTCCTGGACGCAGAGCAGACCACGCTCGGCCGGCTGATCACCGTGGGACACGGCACGCTCGAGCTGGCCGCGCTGTGTCAGCTCCTGACCGGAGCAGGCGTCGAGCTCCTGGTCGACGTGCGCCGCTTCCCGGCGAGTCGACGGCTTCCGCAGCTGAGCAGCGCGGCACTGCAGCCGGCGCTGGAGCAGGCGGGGCTCGCTTACCGCTGGGAGGAGCGGCTCGGTGGTCGCCGTCGGCTGCCGAAGCCGGACCCCGAGGAGGACTCGTGGTGGACCGTCGAGGCCTTCCGGGCCTATGCCGCCCACACCCGCACTCCGGCGTTCCAAGCGGCGCTTGCGGAGCTGATGCGGGACCTGGACGTGCTACGCGTTGCCGTGATGTGCAGCGAGAGCGTCTGGTGGCGTTGTCATCGCCGGCTTATCGCCGACGTGGTCGTGGCCGAGCACGGCCGCCCGGTGTCGCACCTGATGCCGAACGGCGCCGTGGTCCCGCATCCGCTCGCCACAGGCGCCCGGCTGCGCCCCGACGGGCTGCTGTGCTGGGACGGCCAGTAGGCCACGACCTTTGCAGGTCGCGTTACAGCGACGTCAACGCTTGGAACTCGCTGCATTGACGGTCTCGTTGCACCAGACCGACTGCCGCATGGGCTCAGCAGTGGCAGTCGGTGACGACCTGCAGGAGGTCGTCACCGACGCACCGCCGCGAGTCGCGCTGCGCGTTCGTCTGCCCGGTCGCCGGGCTTGTGTCGCATCGCTCTGCAACGCGAAAGCGGCGCCTGCCGTCACCCCGTGGGGAGTTGGGGCAGGTGGCAGCTACGGATCGTTCGCACACAGCCAAAGCACCCGACCGGCCGCGCGAGACAACTCAGGACGTGCGTGCGGCTATGGCGGCGTACTTGCGGTCCGGACGTTCGAGAACTGCTGCCGCAGGCGCTGCACCTCGGTGAAACCTGCCTTCGCCAGGTGCTCGGCAAAGACGTCGACCGGCCAGCGGTAAGCCGTGATGACCTTAGGATCGAATCCGGCCACGTTATCGTCGCTGTCGAAGAACCCGGCAACCAGCATGCCGGACGAGGCGAGGAGCCGGCGGGTCTCGGCGAACATGCGGTCGAGTTCCTCCGGCGGCAAGTGGATCGTCGAGTACCAGGCCAGCATGCCCGCCACGGAGTGCTCCGGGGCATCCAACTCGGTCATCGAGCCGAGCCGGGCCGGGATGGCTCGCCCGAGCGTGGGCGATGAACTCCGGGACCATGTCGATGCCGGTCCCGTCGACGCCCAAGGAATGCAGGTAGGCGGTCCCGTGACCAGGCCCGCAGCCGAGGTCGAGCACGGGGCCGGAGACGCCGGTTAGGTGCCGCCGGATGAGGGCCGCGTCGTCTTCGTGCGCCTGTCAGTCGCCGGCGAACAGACTGATGTACTGCTCACATGGACGAGTACGCGTCACGCACCGGCTGGAAATCCACCGCGGCACCATAGAACTCTGTCGTGCCGATGCGGCGACCGGCCAACGGCGAGATGAGGTGTAAAGAGCCGTCGACGTTGGCGCCCATGAGCCGCCGGACCGCCGGGTGATCAACCCGCCCGCGACGTCCGCTCATGCCGCTGAGCTCGCTTCGGGAAAGCCAGCCGGCGGCTACAAGCGCTCGTTGTGCATTCTGAGCGGCAAAGACGGTAGGGCGCTGCACAACCTCTCGGTCTCGAGCGGCGACGCGCTCGTGTTAACTCGTGCAGTGCGACCCACACATTCAGTTCGTGCTGCCCGTGAGCGCACCAGCCGGACGAATCGGCCAGACGTGAAGGTTGGCATCCTGCGGCGCGCCTTAAAGTCCCGGGCCGGGCAAGGAGCAATAGGGCATTTAATGCCGCTTCACCTCCGTACAGCCAAAGGGGCCGTCGAATGTGCTCTTGCGGGTAATCGTTCAGGTCCCTTTCTGATCTGTTGTCTGGGGAAGACTCACACAGGTAGTGGCAATGACCGCAGGAAATGGTAGTTCCCGGGCCCCACAGAAGCCTCCAGGGTCTGCATGATCTTGTCCGCGTCGTCGTAGGGGCCCTCGACGTAGAACGGCATGCCGTCGCGACCGAACTCGATGTCGCAGCGGGTTAGGGGACCGTCAAGATGCGCTGCGGTGTTGGCGTAGTCAGGGTGCGGCTCGAACCCGAGGGCGCGGGCGTAGTCCACGCCGCCGAGGACCAGATGCTGGGCCAGATCGAGCGGCGCCACGAGATGATCCTCGTAGGCGTCGAAGAAGTACCGGCGGAAGGCAATCAGATCGACCTCGTCGATGAACTCTGGACCCATGCTGTTCTTGACGCCGAGGCAGTGCACGTCGACGAGGTACCCGCAGACCGCGACCTTGTCGTAGCGGTGCCGGCGAGCCACCAGCACGCAGACCAGCCCGCCGGGGGACTCGACATCGTCGTCGAGCCCAGGCCACTCGTGATGGCCGTTCACCAGGACTTCGTTGGCCCAGCCTCTACTCACCCAGCACCGGACCAGAGCCTGCTCGTCAACCGATGAGCGCGAGGAGACGGCCTGGTTGAGCACAGCGACAACCTCAGAGGGTCGCAACCCCAGGGCCCGGGCGATCTGCTTGGGGGGCAGCCCCTGCGCGCGCAACGCACGCACCTCAGCGGCCTGCTGACCTTCGTCGATGCCTATCACTTCGCCCCCTCCAGTCCGAACGTGTCCACCAAGTCTTGCAGCGGGTGGTCGTGTTGTCGGTGTGCCACGCCAGAGACGGACGGCGCTCGAGAAGGCGGCTGGTCCATGTCATGCCGACCTCCTTTTCGCCCTTTGTCAGCTCGGTGATCCCCGGCTCGTAACCGGTCCCGTGATCGTCGCGACCTGCCAGATGCTGGCTCCAGAGGCCGGCGCACACGTCGAAGGGTGCGTCACTGACGTCATCGTCGCGCTTGGGGCGCAGGCCAACCCTCGCGCTGCCCACCCTCCCACCAAGGCGCTTACAGACGCCGCGCAGAAGCGATGTTTGAGACGACAGCCCTTGCCTGTCGCGATGCGTGAGCGCCAACCCGGGGCGCCGGACCCAGCGATCCCTCCCGGGGCAAAGGAGGATGCAAAACCCGGGAGCTTCTTGCGCCATGGCACTTGACCTCTGGCTCTGCCGATTCACGCAATGACGCGAGACGGCGCCGGCCGAGCGTGTCGCGAACTGGCCGCGGACTGGACGCGTGACGGCTCGGGCTACAAGGAAACTGGGCGTCGGGCGTTGATGTTGGCCGCGAGGTCGCGCCAGGCGTCGGGGCTGAGTCGGACACCGCAAGGTTTGAGGGCTTGGTGCAGCATGTTCTGGACTTCAGGGATGGGCCGGCCCGCATGAGTCCGGGCGAGGGAGGCCAGGACCGCTCCGGCGTAGCGGCGGCGCTGTCGCCGAACCTGCGTCGCGGCGGCGTTTCGTGTGGCGTACGCCTGGGGCGTACGCGGCATCGCTGGGTGGGCTCGGCTGCCGGCGGTGGACTGGGTCTGCGAAGCCACGGTTCCCAGAGCCTCCCATCAAATCGATCGCGTGTTCTCCCAACCGTAAGTGAAGGACGGCGTAGCGCGGAGTCCGACACGGCCTTGTTCACGTCCGTCCCAGGTCCAGGTTCATGTTGGTGCTCAGGGTTGCCTGTTCGCCGGCTGTCGCGTGTTCGGCGGCCGCACCTTCGGCTGCTGCTTCGGTCCAGGGGCCGACTGCGGCGGCCAAGATGGAGGCGTTCGGGACTTGGAGGGGGCCGCTGGTGGTGTCCAGGGCCACGTAGGTCAGTCCCATCCCGGTGACAGTGCCGTCGAATTCGCCGCCCAGGGCGCCGGACCGGATCCGAATGTGGTCACCGATGGTGAACGGTCGGTTGAGCAGGAGAACCAGACCGGCGAAGACGTTGCCCAAGGCTTGCTGCGCGGCGATCCCAATGAGCACCCCGGTCAGGGCGCCGCCGACGAGCAGGTGCTGCACCGGGACCGCGAGCAACGCCAGCCCGATGAGCAAGGTGAGCAGGTAGCCGGTGAGCAGGATCGTCAGACGGACCGCGGCTCCTGCCGCGGCGCCAGCCCGGCCGGTAATGACCCGGGAGATCTCGCCGGCGGCCGACCGGACCGCCAGCACCGCCAGGATCACAAACGCCGCGGCGCAGACGAACGCGGTGACCTTGACGTGCACCGAACGGCCGTTGGGGTCGCCCAGCGCCGAGCCGAGGGACGCAGCGGTGACCGCACCGACCGCGCAGACCACCGTCCGGCGGAAGTCCGGCCGGCTAATCAGGTCCTGCGACCACTGCGGGGTTGTGTCACGCACCCGGCGTAGATCATCACGAACGGTTCGTTTCATGTCCTTGGAGTCTGCCCGAACCGCCCCAGGCAGCGCGCTGTCCAGGGCAGCGACGACACGCCTGCCCCGCGCGGACCGCCTGCCGGCGCCGGCCCGTTCGCCTGGGTGGCGGACGCCCTGACACCGCGGCGGCAGCGAGGGCGGTGGCGGCTGCCGGGGTTGTGCTGCGTAGGTACAGCAGCGCTAGGCCACCGCAGAACACCCATAGCCCCCAGGAAGAGCCGCGGGAGAGCAGCACGGACAGGGCGACCGAGGGCCTGAGTAGCCCTTGTTCGAGGGCCCGTTTATCCGCCGTGTGGCCGGGGATGGAACAGCCTCTTCTGCCGCTGAGGGCACTCCGGCTGATCTGGCGGCCACGACGTGACCGCGGGCCGTCAGGACCGCGTGTAGCAGGCGGTGTCCTCCTGGAACGCCGCCAGCGCCTGCTCGCTCAGGGTCGACCGGGTGTCGGCGATGGCGGCCAGGTAGTCGGCGAGGTCGGCGGGCTGCCCGCGTTGCTCGAAGACCTCCCGCTCGAAGGCCGCCTGCGCCCCCTTGCGGGCGGCGAACTCGATGTCGGCCGGCGTGAACATCTCGCTGGCGGTCACCAGCTCGTCGACCGGGAACATGCCGGCGTGCGGGCCCAGGTAGCGGTTCCAGATCGCCAGCCGGGCCGTCGAGTCCGACGGGCCGACCGGCAGGATGTAGTCGAACCGGCCGGGTCGCAGGAACGCCGCGTCCAGCGACCGCACCGAATTGGTGGCGCAGATCAGCAGCCGGTCGGGGTGATCGCGGAATGTCGGGATCAGTTTGAGCAGCTCGTTGGTCACGCCGTGGCCGGGGTCGACGGCCAACCCGGACCGGGCTCCGGCGATCTCCTCCACCTCGTCGATGAACAGCACGACCGACTCCAGCTCGGGCCAGGTCGGCGAATGCGTGCCGAAGGGAGGCAGCGAGGCCCTCCGCGGCGCTCGCGGCCAACCGGGACGGGAAGAGCTCGACGAACGGCCAGCCCAGCCGGGACGCCACCGCCTTGGCGAAGCTGGTCTTGCCGGTGCCGGGCGGCCCGAACAGGATCACCGCCTTGGGCTGCGCCACGCCGAATCGCTCGGCCACCTCGGCGTTGGCCAGCGGCAGCACGATCCGGCGCTCGATGACCTGCTTCTCCCGCTCCATGCCGGCCATCGCCTCCCAGAGGCCAGCGGGCAAGACGCGACCACCCAGCTCGCTGAGGGTCGACGCGTCCGCGGAGACCAGGTGCTCGTGCTTCTCGAAGTACGTCAGTCCCTCCCGGGCCGCGTAGCGACTGTTGTGCAGCGCCACCGTGCCGGTGGCGTCCTGGGGCAGCAGCGCGCTGATCCGCCGGACGCCGTGCGCGCGGAGCCGGCGTTCCAGTTCGGCGAGCAGGGCGCTACCGATGCCGCGGCCGCGCCAACGCGCCGCCAGCGCGACCAGCAGCACCCAGGCCCGCTCGCCCTCGACCTGCGCGACCGCCAACCCGACCACCTCGTCGGCCACGACCGCGACCACCGCCGGTTGGCCGGCGCGGGCCGACGCCATCACCTCCGAGACCGGGAAGACTGGGAGAGTGCCATCGGCCTGCCGGCTCTGGTCCCAGACCTGTGTGGCCTGGTCCAGGTCGTCGTCGTGGAAGTCGCGCAACCGCCATGCCGGCATACCCAACCCCCTCGGGTCGTCGCGCAGTTTGACCGCCAGCGGTTCGGCGTCGACCCAGAAACAGGCGTGGCACCAGAATGAGTACTCCGACGTATTCGCGGCAGGGATGACAGGCGCGCCACGCCGGCCGATCGCCAATGCAGCCGGTCGAGCAGGGCAGCAGGACATGAACAAGCCACATACCTGTTCCTGTGCCGCGGCAATGATCTGCGGGCCACGCCCACGGGCGCCCCTCCGCGACGGTCAGCCCGACGGCCTTGTCGGACGGGAACACCACACACCCGAGAACGTCCTCCCTCGGGAGCACGGGCCGATCTGTGAGGCGGAGCCGCCGCAAATATCCGCTCACTGCGCGTGGGGGCCGTGACCCCCAACGCGAGGGCGGGACCCGCCTCTTCCAAGATCGGGCGCACGACCGCGGAGACAACCCCTCGCCGGCCTTTGAAGTGATCATGGGTGACGGCAGGGGGTGCTGCGCGGCTGATCACGTCGCCCAGGGGCCGGTGGCGCAAGAGAATCAGGGCGAAGCCCGGCCAACCACCATGCCAACGAGAGGGGTCCAGCATCAACGTGGACAGACGGTGCTCATAGTCCGCCGAAACTGGTCCCCGAGCTGTGAGACAGAGCTCCGAAGTCAACAACCAAGATCCCGCAGGCTTGCTCGCCGTCGACGTGGTGCCCGGTGATTGGGGTCAGGACCATGGCAACGCCCGTCTTAAGAGCGGCGACCACCCTGGGGGCAAGCCACACTTCTCGCCTGACCCTCGGAAGGCGGACACGCGACGCAAGGTTGCCGATCTTCTCTGTGGCGAACGCGTCTTTTTCGGGCAGCCGACGTCAGCAGCCTCTATGCCTTCCGCGACGTGCTGAGCACGCCCCTGACCGGGCGGCCGACGCGCGGGCAACGGCTCGACATGAGCCGTCCTGCCGCGTCCCGGTGAGGGTTTCGGGGCGTGTTGGGCACGTCGTTCACCTCATGTCTGACGGAGCCGTGAAGATCTGGGCATGTCGTCTGCGGAGCAGCTGAGCCTCACCGCTGAGCTCGATGCGATGCGGTCCCGAATCCTTGAGCTGGAGGCAGACAACACCCACCTCAGGGGTCTGCTCAACCTATCCGCAAAGCAGGGCGCGAGGCCGGCCGCCGCACCGGCGGTGATGTTCGACGCGGCGCCGGCGCAAGTGACGGTGGACTCCACCCCAGCTCAGAAGGTCACGTTCTACGCCTCCTTGTTCCGGGCCAGGTCTGACGTCTATGCGGTCCGTTGGGACAACGACCGCACCGGCCGGGGCGGTTGGATGCCTGCGGTCGCCGGCGGCTTCCGCAAGAGCACCCCCCAGTCTGAGCGGCGATACCTCCCAATGACCGAGGAGGTCCTGACCGGACACCTGTCCGGGGAACTGCAGATCGGGCTGTACCCCTTGCTTGACGACGACCGCTGTCATTGGGTCGCGGCGGACTTCGACGGTCCCACGGCGTTGGTGGATGCCCTTTCCTACCTCAAGGCGGCCCGGGCGCAGGGGGTGACATCTGCACTGGAGGTCTCCCGGTCGGGGGCGGGGGCACACGTCTGGGTTTTCTTCACCGCCGCCGTGCCCGCCTCACGGGCACGGCAGCTCGGCACCGGTTTCCTGCGGGAAGCCATGACGATGTCAGGCCGCTTGAGCCTGGCGAGCTACGACAGGCTCATTCCCTCGCAGGACCTCCTGCCGGCAGGAGGCATCGGAAACCTGATCGCGGCACCGTTGCAGGGTCGCCGCCGTCAGCGCGGCACGACGGTCTTCCTGGACCTGGCCACGATGGAGCCTCACGAGGACCAGTGGCGGTACCTGTCCGGTGTCCCGCGACTGACCCCAGCAGAGCTCGGTCGCATCCTCACCCGGCTCGGCGCGGTGTTCACCGGCGGTCAGGTGGATCGGGTCGTCAAGCCCAGCGCGTCCAGGATCGACGTACCCGTGCCGCGTGCTGTCGAGGTCGAGCTGGGGTCAGTCGTGCGCGTGAAGGCAGCCGGGTTGTCGCCAGCCCTGCTGGCCAGCCTTCGGCATGCGGCGTCGATGCCGAACCCGGCCTTCTACGACCGGGAGCGTCGCCGCCAGTCCACGTGGGACACACCTCGGTTCCTGCGCCTGTACGACGAGACGGTCGAGGGGGACCTTCTGCTCCCCCGAGGCATGCTTGATCAGGTGGCCGTGCTGCTCCATCGGGCCGGCAGCGCCCTGACTGTCGCTGCCGATCACCGGACCCAGGGCAGCGCGCAGGTCTTCGCGTTCGCGGCGACCCTGACCCCTGAACAACAGGCGGCCCACGGTGCGCTGCTCCAGCACGATCTGGGGGTGCTCGTGGCGCCGCCAGGAGCGGGCAAGACTGTTATGGCAGCAGCCGTCATTGCCAGCCTGGGTGTTTCGACGCTGGTCCTGGTCGATCGCAAAGCCCTGGCCGAGCAGTGGCGGACGCGTCTGCACGCGCTGCTCGGCATCAAGGTGGGTCAGCGGGGCGGCGGGAGGACAAAGACCACCGGCGTTGTGGACATCGCGACTCTGCAGACCTTGGCCCGAGACGAGCACGTCGCGCAGTGGACGGGTGAGTACGGCCTCGTGGTCGTGGACGAGTGCCATCACGTCCCGGCGGCTACGTTCACCCACGCCATCGCCAAGATCCCTGCGAAGCGCTGGCTCGGCCTGACCGCGACGCACTATCGCAAGGACCAGCTCGACGAGCTCATCACCCTGCAGCTCGGGCCGGTCCGGCACACGGTGTCCCGAGCAAACCGAGACACGCTCACGGCAGTGGACGCGCCCGTCCCAGACCCCGTCCTGCACCTGCACACGACGGACTTCGTCTACGCAGGCCCGGCGAGCCCGCAGTCACCCGGAGGCATGGCAGCGATCTACCGCGACCTCGTCGCAGACGAGCCCCGCCTGGCCCAGATCGTGGCCGACGTCGTGGCCGCATGCGAGAGCGGCCGCAACTGCCTCGTCCTGACCCAGTGGACGAGCCAACTCCAACGGCTCACAGAGGCGCTGCAGGAACGCGGCCATCCGGCCGTCGTCCTGCGCGGCGGTATGGGTGTGAAGCAGCGGACGGACGCACTCGCCCAGCTGCAGACCACAGCGGACGGGTCGCTCTTGGTCGTCGCCACGGGGCCGTTCGTGGGAGAGGGCTTCGACTGCCCCGCGTTGGACACGCTCTTCCTCGCAGCCCCGATCGCCTTCAAGGGCAGGCTGGTCCAGTACGTCGGCCGCATCCTGCGGCCACACCCCGGCAAGCTCACGGCCGAGGTCCACGACTACCACGACGTGCACGAAGGAGTCCTGGCCTCATCGCTGGCCAAACGCGTTCCGGGCTACCTCAGCCTCGGCTTCCCCGACCCCCGCTGAGCACTTAAGCTCCGCTCGAGTCGAGAGCTCCAGCTTGCAAGAGGAGGACGCTGGGCCCCCCGGACCCCGCCGGGCGGCCGAGCCCTCGTTCCGGCGTCACGGCTGCCCAGCACGATCACGACTTCGAGCGCCTGCAAGAGCCTCGACGTAACGCGCTCTAGCAGGCGGCGCGCAGACGCCCGCTTACCCACTGTGGCCTGCGCTCGCGGAAAACCCCAACCCTAGCTCGGCGGGCAAGACCGAAAGCCTTCACGGCATCCACAAGGAGCCTCCACGAACATCCGCATCCGCTGAGCGCTCGCCGCGGGGTAGCCGCCGTCCCTGCCGTTCTGCCCGCCGGACTAGGTCCCATACGGTCATTAGTGGCGTGTTGCCAAGCTTTCGTGCAGCCGCCTCAGCGTGTGGGCTCTTCCTGGCGCGGTTTCATGTCGACGCGAGTGCAAGGCGGGCGG
>JAABUU010001786.1_pt1 | contig 33713 bp, 30 predicted proteins | sample 5559301 | NCBI WGS metagenome assembly JAABUU01 (sample SAMN10711884, study PRJNA513360) | rock metagenome | isolation source: Antarctica rocks | place: Antarctica: Victoria Land, Richard Nunatak white
TCGGCGCTGCAGAAGCTTGCATCACTTTCCTGATTGGTGCTACGCGGCTGCAGCAATGCCTGTTTTCTTTTCTTTTCTTTTCATTTCTTCTTCTTCTTCTTCATTGACTCGCTGCATTGAGTACTGTACCTGTGCCTTGGGTTTGCTATGGGTCTACGTCGCCGCTTGCCATTTTTTCCTTGTGTGCAAGCAGCGTGGTGTGGAGGTGTTAGCGTTGAAGCAGCAGGCTTTCATGAGGATTATGGTGCAGTTGCAATCACCGCATGAGCGCCATCAGTCACCTGCAAACAACTCGGTATGCCTGTAGCAGCGAGCTTGATGGCAAAAAGAAGCCGCACAATCAGGGGGAATCAGATACCTTGTTGTTGATGGTAACTCTTGCAATGGCTTTCGGCTGTGGCGGCTGGTCTTTAGTTTGCCCCAACGCATAACGTTACCTAGAGTTAGAGTTGCTCCCAGTGAGGAAAATACCAGAACGACTTAATCTTATCATTCAGGTAGTATACCTTGGGCAACGTTAACTTACTTGAAATTTCGTTTTACCTCGAGTACTCCGTAGGTACGGAGTACGGCGATGTCGATCATCGTTTGAGCGCAGCGCATTGGCACATACTGTAGGTAATTCGTACGGTAGCCCGGTAAGGTAAGTGTAAGGTATCCTGACTGATCCGTAAGGTACCCGTACCTTACGGTACGGAGATGGTATCGGTAAGGTATGGTTATCCATATTGGTATAATACAGCCTGGCACCCCTGACCCTGCTGAGACTGAGGCTGGTGGAAAGGGTGTTTGGTGGATCTCATAGGCTAGGATGGTCAAGCCGAGAAATGTTTGTAAGTTACTTGGTAAGTTACAGAAGCCAGGATGGCAGCCTTCTTGACTGGGGCAGTTTCACAAGGATACCTTAGCCCTGCGCCACATGGAAGCCTGTTGCGCCTCCTCTCCCCCTCTTCTGGATACATGAAGTGGTACAGAAGCCTAGGTACCTAAGGTAGGTACCTCTTAATGTACGAAGGTACGTCACCCACATCCCACCTCCCCTCCGGCTTGTTTGCCAAGACTTCTTTTCTTCTCAACCGAGGCCTGAGAGGGAGAGAATACGGGAAGGCTGGGCACCTTGCTTGGTTAAGTTACCTTTTTATCTTACCTTTACTTACGAGTGGCTCACAGTATATTTGAATCCAAATACCTCGTAACGTAGGTAATTAATATCCATCTTACTCTCAGGTACAGAATGAGTACGAGTATCTCCTCCCTGGTATGAGTCCCTGTGGAGAAGGTGGAAGAGCGTCTAAGCTGCAAATTCACGTAGGGTACAGGTAAGGTAAGGTACCTTAGTCATAATATAATACCTTGTGTGACATTAACTTACCCTATTTATCTTACCTCACCTACGATACTCTCCTTGGTCGTTCTCATCCCTAGGTACCTACCCTTTTGCTTACCTTACCTTACACGTACTCTTCGTAAAGACAGGTACGACTGGAAGGTACTTAAAGAACCTGGTAGTTTACCAGAACCTGCAGCGCCAGCCACAGCCACAATCGAAGGGTGAAGGTACCTTAGGGTCAATCCACAATCAGCTCCACCAACTACCTTACCTTACTATACTCCTACTACACTTCTCAACGCCCGCGCAAATAGCTGAGTACCTACTCTTACTCTTGACCTACATACCGGCGCTTTGCGTTGAGTCGAGCTGAAGTAGCTTCGGCGACAGCGACAGCCGATAGTCTCCCTCCGATTCTTGTCTCACAACTTCTCGCCATCTCAGGCCATCGTTGACCGTCATTGTGGCCGACCCTGCTGTGTTGGAGGACCGAAGACGTTAATATCGCGAGTCCGGTACTGATACTCAACACTGACGCTTTTGCGACACTCTCATCGGCGCGACCAAAAACTGACAACTTCGTGACACAGGCGCCTTCGTCGTCGCATTCTTGCGCCCTCCTGGTCACTTGTATATTATATCTTCCGTCGTTCGGAGGGGTGACGGGGAACAGACAATAGTTTTTGCGGAGTCGAACTGCTTTCCCAGTTTTTTGGACCAGTACACGGCGGGTCCAAGTTTTGATTTCAACATCGTCTTTCCGCTCCACCCGGCCATGTTATCCTCAAACGACTTCAGTATACCTTACATCTTGTCTACTCCGCAGTAATCAATTCGGTCTCGAGAATCCCTGAGCGGCATCGGTCGCGTATACTAGCATCCTACTAGCTACCGAAACTTCTTCTCCAGAGGTATGTACTAGGCGGAGCGTCGTACCGGCATGTTGAATGGGTTCTGTTGCCAACGTTTGGCTACTGGTGCCATTGACGGCCAACCAGAAATACTCTCGCCCCGTGCCCTTCCTTCCCAGAACTGACCGGCTGACATCCCAGTGTAATCGAGGCAACCATTCGCGGCTAAGACTGAACACCAATTCCATCACGTCCCTTCAATTATTTACATACGCACGCCAAGCTACGCGGCTTCATGGCAGATTCTCTATCTACAATTATTGCACCCGAAATCCCAGGAGGCCCGCAATCGGCAAACACCACCTTACCTACAACACCGACATCGATTGTGTCACCATCAAACCTACCGCTTGCAGCCGACTCCAGACATCCGACATACTTGAAGCCTACGAGTATCGACAACTCGGGTGCATCTCCGGACCTCCCTCATCTGGCCTCGATCGCAACCGCCGGTCTGATAACATCCCCTGCGCCGCGCTCGCCTAAATTGGGTGTTCCTCCACGATACTCTCCTCGTTACTCTCCTCGATATCCTCCGCAGCCGCTTACTGGGGTGGCTGCCATGGCAGATGAGAGGCGGCTGCGCGAAGAAACCGAGAGACTACAGGCTAGGCAGCAGAGTCCCAATCCGGTTCAAGCTGCGTTGGGTGCTCTGATCGGGGGTGCGGATAAAGGTATGAGCAGGCCTCAAGATGCGCCGTCCGCGACCAACACGATGAGCGAGCCGATGGCGGCCGTGGCCAGATCCATCAAGATACCCAAGGTGACGCAGGCAGAGACTCCTGCTCAAACTAGTCCCCTGAGCATGTCAAGCTTCGGAACCATAGATAGTACGACCGCCCCAACCGCCTTGGCGGAGACTCCCATTGTCGTCAGCCCACGCTCAATCGGTGATTCGTTCGGTGTGGAAGATGGGACGCCGCGACAGAAGAACGGCTCGAGGGAGCCGGCGACAACGGAAGACTCGCACACGGCGAAAGCCCTCACCTTCCCTGGGCCTTTGATCAGCGCACGACTGGCCAATGACGCCCGTCGAGGCATGAGCCTTCCGCATTCCGGCCTGGGACAGAGTAGCCCCAGATCTTTATCCGCCAAAAAGCACAAATGTCCCTACTGCTCCACAGATTTTACCCGTCACCATAATCTCAAAAGTCACTTACTCACCCACAGCCATGAGAAGCCGTATGTCTGTCAGACCTGCCAGGCAAGGTTTCGCCGACTTCACGATCTCAAACGCCACACCAAGCTCCATACCGGCGAGAAGCCGCACATCTGTCCAAAGTGTGGCCGTCGCTTCGCCCGAGGAGATGCCTTGGCTCGGCACAACAAAGGCCAAGGCGGCTGTGCGGGTAGGCGATCCAGTCTCGGCAGTTATGGTGGAGACGACGACTTTGGGGACGAGTCACAAGGCGGGGGTGGGGGTGAAGATAGCATGGACGGGCTCATGTATACGGGAGATGCCGGCCAAGATGTCGATCACATGGATGACGACAGTGAGCTTGCGGACGAGAGGCGGAGACTGAGTTTACCCAGCATCAAAAAGCACGACGTGCCCGCCGAAGCTCGCAACAGCCAAGCGTCGTCGAGCCAGACTACCTATCACTCCCGACAACCTAGCACTTACCCACCAGTTGCGGCTCGACAGCCCACCGGGGGTCTCTACCCACCCAATGTGACCCATGCCGGCGGGCAGTCCAGCATCTCCACTTCCCCGGCCACACCGACCAGTACATTCGACCGAATGGCAACCGGTGGCAGTGGCTCATCCGCCTTTCAGATCGGAGGGCAATCCCTCTTTTCTCAGGGCGGGATGACGGAGAGCCCCAAGCCGCTCTCTCCTGCGTGCGCGACCTCACATCAACTCGGACATCCAGACAGCAATATCCACCGAAACCGGTCTCCGAGTCTAACTCAACAGTTTCAGCAACACCATTATGGTCGAAGGACAAGCGCCCAGACTCCCCCGTCAATTGGGCTCCCTCCACCTATGTCAAGTGGGAATCCATCGAGCGCTCCTCAATTACCCTCACTCCCCGGCCTGACGCCCCCAGACCCCCGGTTTACACTTCACAGCCAAGTCTCGGGGCCCGCTCCGCTACAGCACAGTGGACTTTCAGCGGGGCAGTCTGGCAAACATCAGACGACTGGTGGTGGCACCTCTTCGACTTTTCAGTCACAGTCCAACACCACCCACCCTGGAACTGCATCCACCGGCGGTAGCCATCTTAGCCATAGTCATTCTCCCCGTGGACAACCCAGTGGCGAAATGAGTGGCAACATTTTCGCCACCGGCACTGATGGACTTTGGGCCTACGTTCGGAGTTTGGAGGAGCGATTGAACAGGTTACAAGATGAAGTCACCTCTTTGAAAAGTCAATTGGCTGCGGCCCAGAATAGGTGATGGATCACCGGCTGGGCCCTAGTCACTCATGTCCATTTTATCGATATCGTGCACATGCTTCTATAACCGTACATTTGTACTATACCTATTCGGAGTTTCGAGCGTGCATATAGCGGCATCTTTCGTTACAGCAAAATTGGGGCGTCGACAGACTTCTGAGAAAAGCTTCAGTATACGAGAGAAACATTCGCCGGCAATAAGTTATATGGCTGTCATTTCATCTCTCTTTACCGGCGAAAGGGAGGTATAGACGTACGACTTATATCGTTCAAGGCGGGCGGGAGGGGATTTGGATCTACTATATAATCCTCCTTCACGCGATCTCTGAGCGGTGTTTTTTGTGTTACAAATGATTTTTGCCTGTACAACAGCCTGAAACTTGGGTTGCGCGTGGAGTTGTAATCACGAAAATATCAAGGATGACAGCAAAAGAGTATCCTCAAAGGCGTGCACTCTGTAACTAACGAGCTACCCAATCCTCGAAGATGCACCACCGGCTTAAGTCTTGATCGGAGATGTTGGAGGAAATCTGCACCAGCAGGCTAAGTAGAAAGAAGATGTTTTGATCTAACGGCACCCCTCCGGTTTACTGGATGTCGATTGCCGTGTACATTCCTCGTTCCCGACGTTATGCCAGGGAAATTTGCATTCCCCCTCATGTTTATTTGAGTACCCTGATCGCGACCTTTCCATCGCCCGTCCTCATCTGGCGTCAGACTCTTTTTCCCAATATCTGGCCGCTTGCGAAATCGACCCCGAACCCTCGTTTGAGTGCAATGGCGGCACAAGCCAGACCCGCGATTTGGCCGCCTAAGCCAAGTCTCTATGACGAGGTCTCATGGGGGAATCTACCCAGTGTCGACGACTACCGTTTAGCTTATAGGGTGTGGTCGCCACCGAATGCGAACCTCGCGCCTGGGAGTGACACGTCCGATGACGATGACCCACCCAGTGTGCTGGTCCGCAACGTTTATGACCATATCGTACCGGATCGGTCCAAGGAGCTGTCGGACGAAATTGCTTTCGATCCCAATGCGCAGATGAACGTCGCCGCTGACGGCAACGGTGGGTTTCAGGGTTGGACCTACGAGCAGATCTTCCCCAATGCCCCTCCTCCACAAGCGCCTCTGGGGAAAGAAGACCTCGTCATCGATGGACATGGATACAAACACGAGAAGCCGAGGTATTGGAGAAGGGACAGACTGGTGCGAGCTCTCGAGGCGCGCGGCCTGCTCGCGACAGGCAACGTGGATGTGCTTAGGGATCGACTTTTCGACTATGAGCGGGTAAGGCAAGGTCAGCAACAGCCGTCAGAGGGTCTGTTGCCCAGGGCAAACCTTGAGGATTGGGGAATTCGACGGACGGGCCAATTCATCATGGAAATTGGACGTGAGAAAGAATTCTCTCCACTTGACATGTACACCTGGGCCATCCTCCTGTCACCTTATAATCCAGCCTACTGGACTTCTCGTGCTTACCTCTTCTACCAATTGGGCCACTTCGATCTCGCCCTTGGTGACGCTTACCGTGCGTTCTACCTCGTCGAGATTTTGCATAATGTCAACATCAGGACCGAGCAACCCGGCCTTTATCGGTGCGTGCTGGATGCCGTCGAGCAGCACATCGTTGCGACCGGTCGTTCGCGTGACGAAGAACCTGTCGCTACGATGAGGCGGCGGAACGGCATCAACGCGTTCGTGCCGGCCTTGCGCAGGACCTTTCACCACATCATTTCCTTGTCCCTGATCGCACTGGAGGCATGGGAGGACTATGAAGAAATGGACAGGCATCTGACGCTGAGGCTGATCCAAGCGGGTGCCCATTCGAAACCGTTCGCCGACCGTGCAGAATCAATGAAGATTTTCGTTGACAGGAAGAAGGAACAACGAGACAGGAGCCGAAACCTGTGGGACCACGAGAAGCGGCTGGGCAGCGTTGTTGCGCGTCGCTATCCTCAGGCCGCCAATGACGTCGACCGCACCGACGCCGGCTTCCTGGCAAAGCTGAATGACAACTTCATTGGTGGATCGCAGGGAGCGAACGATGATCGTCGACGTCTCCTTGTCCAAACGACAGGCCCTAGCTCGCTGGGCGTTACCGCTTCTGGAGAGATCAAGCCAGGGGTGTTGATCTATGCTGAAGAGCCGTCCGTGAGGGGTCATCTCTGGCGTGAATCTCGGCCAGAGAGCCGTTGTGAGAACTGCAAGCGGAGCTTGACTGGGGCTTTGAATCATCGGATTCTTCAAGATTGGCATGAACTCGACGAAGAGGCAAAACAGCAAAATCAACAGAGGTCTTGCTGTCAGTGTTGCGATGATGGTTATGGCAGCCGTGTTGCCCTCTTCTTCTGTCCTCCTCCTCCTCGTACTGACGTACCGAACCCACCGGACGCAGTCGAAGAACCTGAGACCTGTATGGAGATTGCCCGCGCACTATTCCACAACAGAGTTTGCGGGAGGCAATGGCGATGGCTCCACCGTGCGATGCAACCACCACCAGGGAGGAACAGGGAAGCCGCCGTGAGTAACGGGAGACATGGCACCCTTCTCAGTCTACTCTTGCGCGAAGTGTTCGACATGACTCTGATCGCACGTCGGCAGCAGACAGCACCAAACGTTCTGGCGCATGAGATCGATGCCATGCTGCCACTTTGCGGTGGAGATGATGTGACCGATGCGCCAGAGCAGCAGCGATTCCCGTTCGGGTACGCAGCGAACATCGTCGTCCCTTTTGACATCTTACTCGCTCTCGGGGTCAACATCTTCAGAGATCTGGACTTTGACACTTGGGTCATTCAGACAGTCCTCCGAAAATTGCAACTGAACGTGGTCCCCTGGGATCCCTCGCGGCGAGGCCCGTCCGACAAGATCGGGCCGGCAGTGGCAGCACGGGGCGAGACGGACGGGTCGCGCGGCAGTCTGGAGGATTTGTACATCCACACCGGGTTTTCGATGTTCAATCACGCTTGTTTGGACAGTGCCAACGCGATCTGGTCTTGGGATGGCGATCAGCCAGGTATACCGAACAGAATCCTAATCAGGGCCAACCGCCTCGTCAAATCCGGGGAGGAAATCAGGGTCCATTATTTTCCCAAGGGCGAGCTGCCTAAGAAGAAGCGGAAACTATTCGGACGCGAGTGCGACTGCGCAAAGTGTAGTTGATGAGTGAACTGGGGGAAGAGTTCACACCGACCGAGGATCTCATATACTTCATCGTTGAAGAGAGAGTAATAGTCATGAAGCTTCTTTTAAACGTCTATAGACTTCCTTTAAATCATTCCATCACCGATATCGTATGGAATCAGTTTTCAAAAACGTCCTTGCGCCCTAAGAAAGACTTGGCAAACCGTAAGACTGACTCAAACGAAGGGATGCGGTGAAGACGATGGATGGGTAACTTACATCCTCACCTAAGTAGGGATTGAATGAAAGCACAATGCTCAGTGTACTCGTATATGAGCACAACATACCTACCCTACTAACAATACGGTACCTCAAGTACCGGGGTGAGGTCTTGTCAGTTGCTGCTCTTCACTTTCTTCTGCATCAACCTCGTAGGCCTGGGTGATCTTATCAGGCTTGCGAAAGCCCCGATGCCGCCGCATATGTACTGCACACGCGACAGATGGCACAGATGGCACAGATGTCCATGACTGCTGTAAGGTACAAAACATCTTCAGCTGTGTACGCCGTTCTCCGTCAAGGGCAAAGAAGTGAATTCGGTAAGTTAAGGCTATCTTGCAATCTTCAGATATGAGTAAAGGACAGATCTTGTATACTAAGTTAGCTTTACAACACTCCCGTTCTACTGCACCACTGTACCCTCTCGGGCGGTGACAGCAAACCACAGACGGCCAACCTTGTTTCAGGGGTTCAGTCCCAATTACTAATGAAGAGAAGGCCAACGCCTCGGTTCCCGGACATGCACAGCCCCTTACTGTGTGGCTTTCACGTTACTTGTATCATGTGGAGCTATATGGAGCTATAGATCAACCTAAGCCCAAGATGGGTGTAATCACTGCAGCCAAGCATATGGCACAGTCGTCCACAGCAGAAATGTGTGTAAATAGCCTTCCTGATCTGGAGGGTAGAGCATACCTGTTGTCATCCTGATGGGGATGCAGGTCGAACAGCCTCCAGCGTCCAAATCACCGCTACAGCCTTGTGCGGACAATCTCCGTTTACAGCTAGCTCCGCCCTATCAGATCGCACGGCGGAACAATTACGGCACTCTAACCAAAGCATCAATCGAGCAACCGGTGGACCTCAGATATCTGGGTGGCTAGATGCCCGTAGGTAGTATCTGTGCCGTGAACGCAATGCCCCTTCTACCCTGACCAAGCCGTCATAGCTGAACGGTTCGTTCAATGTACGTAGTTGGACCATCGCCCGGAGCTGGGATCTAGTGGAAGGTTCAAAGCTCAAGGAACGGTCTCAACATCATGGATATCGCGCAAAACAGTGCCACGGCCTGCATCGAGAGTTCCTCGCGCCGTGAGCTCTCCACAGCCTTACCAGGCACCGGACCAATGGCAAGGTCGGTGAGCTTCTCCCTACGAAGGGAAGTGGTCCGTTGGGAGGCTGATTGCAACGTCAACGGATGGAAGTAGACTTCTACGCCTCAGCATTCTGGCGTAGTATCTATGCGTCACAGGAGCTCCGTCATTACAAAAGGGGGTCAAGTGCTCAGGAAGGATGTGTTCGGACGCCAGTTGTTCGTGGGAAACAAGACTCATGTCCCTACCGACCAAGCAGCTACAGAAGCTTCAGATCCAGGGACCGATGCCGACTACGCGATCCCAGGCACTGCGGGAGCAACGTGAGTGGCAGGAACAGACTCGGACCGTTGGTACATTTCGAAGCACCGAGCAGGGAATGGCGAGGGGTGAGACTGGGCCGAGTGCTGGCGAAGGGCCTGGATCCTCCTTTCAACTCCTGTCTTCTCCTGGTGAGAGGATTATCAGAGGGCTGTCCGGCAATACCTACGACTGCCGACAGCTATCCCCGGTCTCGCGGTCCCGTGCTCTCGAGGGCTTGAATGCGGACGTCGATGTCGCCCAGTGCCGAGAGATCAACGGCTACTACGCTTTCGAAATCCCCGAACGTGCGAGCGTGCGCATCGGTCCACCCGAAGGGCCATACGCAGATCCAACTTGCAGCTGCAGTGACTTTCAGAATCGAAAATCTGCCTGCAAGCACATCTACGTAAGGGCAGAATGTCTTGTCTTGTGGTCTATGCTGACCTCCCATAGTGGCTGCTTGACCATTTGCGCCTGGTCCAGCCGTTTGTGCATACCGCACCGTCCGTGCTGACGAGTGATGGGTCTGTAGAACAGTCCTCTTCCGCATTCGAATATGTCGCAAATCTCGGTCTTGACGAATTGACAAAGCGTCTCGGCTGGCCCCTGCAGCAACATGATCCACCACCCTTTGATGTCCGGCGGTATCAGGTCCAAGATATGCTGTCCGTCTTCGATTCGAACGGCGTCTTGCCCGAAGATTACAAGACCGACGTGTTTGCAGGTATCACCGATGTGCCCCTCAGCGGACAAGAGTGCTACGTTCCTGGCGACCTTGAAAGAACCGTCATCAATTTAGCCATGAATGACGATGCTGTGTTCAGAGCGCTCCGGGAAGCCATTTGTCCCGGCCGCTGTGCTCTGTTGTATGTCGGGAAGTTACGAAGCAGAGCGCAATCGGCAATCAAGAGGCTGGACGCGTACGTGACTGACGGGTCGCCTAATAAGGACCAGGCTTCTGCGGAGGTGCCCGAGTGTGCGAAGACTCTGCGTTCTCTTGTGTCGCAGACCAGCCAGTGCCTCAACTCCAGGGCGCCACTTCCCGCAGAGGTGTCAACCAAGGCAGCCGGTTTCCTGGTCGAGCTGCTTCAGCATATCTGCACCAGGAACCAGGACGTGTACGAAGATCTTGACTGGGAAAGGAACACTCCGGAAAATGAAGCTGAAGCGGACCGTAATCTTTACCTTCATCTTATCGGCGACCCACCGCCATTCTCGGACCAGTCGACTCGGAAACAAGCTCACTTTGTCATCGATGTTTTGCGCGACTTCCCCCCACCCAGCGTCCGGCAATTCACCGAGAGGCTCGAGGCAATCTCCGAAATGGTCATGCAGAACGGTGCAAGCGAGGACTACACGCAAGCGCTGGGTGAGTTGATCGAACGGTTGGATGGAGCAGCAGCGAGCTCCGTCTCCGGGCAGAAGAGACGCCGGGTACGATGAGATGTCCCTGGCGAGCTCAGCGAAGGGATGCTCGTGTGTCTGTAGGATTACGTTGTACAATTGCGAGCCATAGAAAGGGGACAAATAACGAGGGAGGCCAGATTGTTTATCATCGGATTTGCACATTAACTTCTTCGAATTGTCTTTGTCTTGTCTATGATAGTCTGTATCTCATTCCTCTCTCGTTGGTTCAGGGCCGGCCCTAACCGCTATTCTTGCTTTTCTTGTCTGCTTCCCTTCACGGGTAGAAGTTGATATTGACCCGCATTCGGGATTTGAAGAGCGATAGTCACTCCCAATTCATACCCCTCGCTACATCTCAAACGGACTGCTGTGGGAAGATGCGATTGAATAGTGACCGTAATATTGTCCTCAGCTAAGGAGCCGTACTCAACCAGCATCGGTGGGTGGTCGGCCATACTTTCTTGTCTACCCACAGCACTAGTATAAGATACAGTTTTTTACATGCCTTACGAGTATTGCGAGTACGATTACAAGTACCTGAAGTTTAGATGCTCGAACACAGGTACTCAACTACATGTACAAACACCTTCTCCGACGTTCCGGGCACGCTTTTCATCTGACGTGCAAATTACCTGGTATTGGCACAAATACGAATACCTTCTGGTACCTTGAGCTCCCCGCGATTGGGGGATCGCAGGGCATCGCAGGGCCGCCCTCAGGTATCGATCCAAACAAACGCACTGCGTACGCGCATTGGCTCACTTGTACGAAGTACAGTGTACTCACAAGTCGCCACAAGAGTTGTCCGGTCATCAGATGAGATGGGATTAGATGAGGTGAGATGAGCCGCGTGAGGAGGCTACGGTCTGGTGTGTATATTATACCTCAATCATTTGTGGCAGTGTACTCTGTACTTTCTTCCAGACTGCCCCACGCATTGTTGACGTCGTTCATGTACCACGTATGCTGATGGAAATTAGATTCTGTCAATTGTTTACACCGGCTATGTCGCCCCGTTGGTCGAAAGTCCAGACCATGGGTGTTTCAAATTATCATGCGTCGGCGATATATGTGCCACTCAGCCTCAAATGATATATGGACGAGATGCCATCTTCTCTTCGCTGTCATTGCCTCGTTTACATCCCAAACAGTACAGAAGAACACAATGAAGCTCCACACCCTCGCTTTATTCGTGGCAATCCAAGCCCGCGCCTCGGTCTTCAATCTGCTGGATCCCAAGATCGTTCACATCGATGATGACTTGGATGGTCCAGCCTATCGTCTGAGCCCTTTGACCCCACAGGTACTTGAGTGTTTCATTGCACCTCGGACGGTACAGCTCGAGCGCAACTCATATGTATATCGTCAAGGTGCTGAACTCTGGCTTGACGGCCAGCCCTGGACCGCCAGCGGCGCGAATGTGTACTGGCTTGGCCTTGACGAGAATGTGCGACCTCCGCCAGGCGCGCCTTTCTACGCTCTGTTGAACGCGAGCTATCCGACCTTTGAGAGGATCACTGAGGTCATGAACACGCTGCAGACCATGGGAGCCCGCGTCGTCCGCAGCCAGACGCTCGGTGTCAGCGTGGGAAATCCATTGAGTATCATGCCCGCGCTCGGCGAGTACAATGAGCAAGCTTTCGCGACCATCGATTGGTCTGTTTTCCAGGCGCGTCAACACGGTCTGCGCATTGTGGCACCTCTGGTGGACAACTACGTAGGCGGCCCCCCTCCCTGCCCCCCCCTCCTCTCCCCTCTGTGATTGATCCGAGGTTGAGGAGCTCTAGGATTACTACCACGGAGGAAAGTTCAGTTTCTTGCGGTTCCGAGGCATCAACATCAGCAGCAGCTCGGACTCTTCAAAGCTTGACTCTCTCGTGCAGCAGTTTTACGTCAACCGGACAATTGTCCAGGATTTCAAAGACTACATCAAACATCTGATCACTCATGTGAACCCATACACAGGATTGACTTATGGACAAGATCCCACCATTTTTGCGTACGAGACCGGCAATGAACTCGGAGGCTCGCGCTCTGGGGATCAGGACGTCCCGGTAGAATGGACGACCGAGATCTCGGTCAGTTGCTCTGCTCTCCGCCATCTCTTTCGATCTTTCCTCTAAGAAACCATTCTAGGCCTTCATCAAGCAGCTTGCCCCCGAAAAGCTCGTGGTCGACGGCACGTACGGTGTCCAACGGACTCATCTCGCCATCGACACGATCGACATCTTCTCGGATCACTACTACCCACCCAACAACACCAAGCTTCAAGAAGATATAGCTCTGGTCGTGACGGCCAACAAGACCTACTTGGTCGGAGAGTACGACTGGACGGGCAACAGCGCGCAAGGGGATTCCCTTCGATCCTTTTACGACATCATCGAGGGCCGCCAGAACACTGCCAACCCGGTAGTATTGGGGGACCTCTTCTGGTCGCTTTTCATGCATGACGTGCCAGATTGCAACGTCTATGTCAACCATTCGGACGGCTTCACGCTGCAGTATGGCAATCCGAAAAACACGGCGCAGAACAACACACAGATCAGCTTGATCAGGCAGCACTTGTTCAAGATGCGGAACGTGACTGTAGGCAGCTATTTACCCTCCATCCCTTGCCCCGGCAATCCGGGGTAATATACACATGCATAGGTGTTTGTTCATAGGATAGGGATACTGTACATTGTATGCGATGTCAACAAAGGATCTTGAAAATCACGGGCTAGAACTACTCTTCTCACTCGTAATTCGGTACGCTCATACATGTATGTACGCAAAGCTCCAAGATATCAAAACGGATTTGGTGCTCAAAGTCACATCACCCCTCGTACTCGCCATGCATACCAGGTAAGATAACTCATACAGGTGCATGAACGTTGCACGGGTACGAATAGGGTTGGTACATGTCGACTAGGGTTGGCCGAGGTATCTGTAACTTTGTCGTGCCCCACCTCGCCTCGGTATCGTAGGTTAAGATCCACACATGAACCCATCATTCAAGAGCCATACCTGCGCATCATATCTTGATCTGGCACAGTTCGGCCTCGGTGTATCTCCGAATCCTCGTTCTCCTCGTCTACATATGCTACTCTCGCCGTAAAGCCCGCCAAACATCTTCCCCGCATCTAGCAGTCCCCCATCATGTCCTGGTTGATGAGAGCCCCAATACACCTACCTGCACCTATCAGGGACGCCGTCTACCGCTTCATCTCACCAGGAAGCACTTCAAATACCTACCCGATTCCCCGTGACCTTTTTGAATTCGATTGACCATCAGTCGCCTCTCGGTGTCTTTCTCCGTTTGATATCCACCCTCCCCATCGTACCTCAAAACTCATCCCTAACACGCCACCGGAACCATGGGTGACGTGCAAGTCCCGAAACAGTACAAAGCCTGTGTCTATGACCAGCCCGGAAAGATCTCGACCAAGGTCGAAACGCTGGACGTGCCGGAGCCGGGACCGGGCGAGGTCTTGATCAACATGTACTGAACTTCTACTTCTGCTCTTCCTCCTTCCACCTTTGACCAACACGTCCTACGCGAGACACGTCCTGCAAACGCCATGCTGACCAGTTGTCTTGTCAGGACTCACTCCGGTGTGTGCCATTCCGACTTGGGTGTTATGACGAATTCGGTACGCAGAACTCCTTCAAAGCTGGACCATTTACCCATGGAGAAACTAATGCGTAAGGAAATGTGTACAGTGGGCAGGCCTGCCATTTCCCACGCAACCGGGCCAGGTCGGCGGGCACGAGGGCGTCGGGAAAGTGGTCAAGCTCGGCCCTGGGACGGAGCAGTCAACCGTCAAGGTCGGCGACCGTGTTGGAGTCAAATGGATCTCGGCAGTCTGTGGGAGTTGTGGTATGTCCTCGAAGTATTTAAATTGTTCAGCGAAACGGCTGTAAAGCGAGACATATAGGCTGAGATTGAGGAACTTGAACACAGCGGCGTGTTTGGAAGGAGCAGATGGTCTCTGCTTCAATCAGAAGATTAGCGGATACTACACCCCAGGGACGTTCCAGCAATATGTCGTGGGACCCGCCAGGTCAGTCAATCCTCCGAGACAGTGCTCCCCGAACCACGTGTCTGACACAACCATGCAGCTATGTGACCCCAATCCCCTCGAACCTGGAATCTGCCGACGCGGCGCCAATGCTCTGCGCTGGCATCACGACATTCGCCGCCTTGCGCAAATCCGGCGCCAAATCGGGGCAGTGGGTCGTCATCAGCGGCGCCGGCGGTGGGCTCGGCCACATCGCCGTGCAACTGTCGGCGCGGGGCATGGCGCATCGCGTCATCGGCATCGACGCCGGCAGCAAGGAGCAAATCGTGCGCGACTCGGGCGCGGAGGCCTTCATCGACTTGACGAAGCACGACGACACTTCCATCGCCGAAGAGGTGAAGAAAATCACGGGCGGTCTCGGCGCCAGTGCCGTCATCGTTTGCACCGCCAGCAATCGGGCTTATGCGCAAGCCTTGGATTTCCTGCGTTTCGGCGGTACCTTGGTCTGCGTCGGTATGCCCGAAGGGAAGCACGTGCCCATCGACAAAGCCTATCCGGCCGCCATGGTGGCGAAGCTGCAAACCATCACGGCCGTCGCGGTCGGCGACCGGCGCGAGGCCATCGAGGTCTTGGACTTCGCTGCCAGGGGTATCGTCAAGACGCACTACAGGCTCGAGAAGATGGATAGATTGACCGAGGTACGTCCCTGTCCCTTGTACTTTGGGTCTGGTCGCAAGCTGGAAGTGACTGATCATTCCCCGCGCAGGTGTTCCAGGAAATGCACGATGGGAAATTGATCGGGCGTGTAGTGCTTGACTTAGAATAGACCCACGCGAGGTCGATCTTTGTAGGCCAGCTAGAAATCTCAACATCCGTGTAACAGTATGCCCATATGCATAAGTGTAGCGAGGCAAACATCTTTGCTCATCCTGAACGTCCTGCCATGTGGTCTTTCCTCGGCGGCCCACCACAGTCAAGGAGGGAGGACCCAATGATCTCCCCGTCGCAAGCCAGAAAACAGTTACCCGCAGCAAGGTTTCTAGATCACATCAAATCGCGCTACCTTTTGATGTTCGACTCCTGGACAAGGAAGAGATGCAAAGGGGCTCCCACTCGGGGAACCTCAGGGTCGATTGAAGATCAACTGAGCGGGTTATCAGCTCTCTGACTTTATATGATAATCAATTTTGGGCGCTACGGCGACCGGCACAATTACCTCCGAAAACGTGGAGTAAAGTTCCCCGATGAACGGTAACGTTAAGGTTCTATCAAATGAGATTTCCATCTAGAGCCATAACGTGGGGTAAGGTGGAGGTGCGGTAGACTGCCGAGGAAAAGACTTGGTGATACTGCAACTGCGTTCTACCAACCCAGCCACCAGACAGATTCCACATACGACCATTTTTAATAACCAACCATCATGGGCATTGACGGCATCCCCAAGTCTATGCTTGCTTGTCAAGTCGTCGAGTGTAAGGTCGATGTTGGTGGATCCTCCTGGCGCCGGAGTTGAGTTGACAGCACTCAGTTGGAAAACCGTACAGGATCCAAAAAGTCCCCACGCCGAGCAAACTCGACGAGTATGATCTTCTCGTCAAAGTCGCCGTCGCGTCACTTTGTAACACGGACGGCATGATCCGGGACGGCGTGTTCGATGGCGAGTTGCCGCAGATCGCTTCCCATGAGGTACCGCCTCGGGACCTTGAAGGGCTTCGCATCCCGTGTTAAGTGATACTACATAGGGCTCCGGCACCGTCGTTGCTGTTGGATCCTCGATCACCGACTTCAAGCCCGGCGACCGCGTCATGTGCGGCCTGCCCTACCGTCGTTGCGGTAAATGCGAGTCCTGCCTCGGCCCCGAAGACTACCAACAGTACTGCCCCAACATCAAGGGCGAGCTGGGTGTCACGATGGACGGTGCCTTCGCCGAGTATCTGGTCTGTGATGGAAGGGAATCGTGCAAGTTGCCCGACGCCGTGTCTTTCGAGACGGCGGCCCCTCTGGCTTGTGCCGGGTGTACTGTCTACAGGGGGGTGGTTCAAGCTGGTCTGAAGAAAGGTCAATGGCTCGGCATCGTCGGATCCGGAGGTGGACTCGGGCATTTGGGCATTCAATTTGCCAAAGCGATGGGATTGAAAGTCGTGGGCGTGGATGCCAGGGACGAGGGTTTGAATTTATCGAAACAAAGCGGGGCTGATATCGTTGTGGATGCGAGGAAGGAGAAGAACGAGTTCGTACAGGAGGTCCAGAGGGCGACTGGAGGTGGAGGGGTACACGCGACTGTCAATGTCAGTGATGCGAAGAGTGCTGCGGCCACTGCGTGTGCCATTACCAAGATGCATGGGAAGGTGGTGCAAATTGCTCAAGTAAGTTGTTGCTTGTTGACCGGTCTAATGGAAGACGCTGAGCCACGTTGGGGACAGCCGGACGAAGTCTGTGTCCCAATGCGCGAATTCATCTTTCGCGATATAAGAATCGAAGGTTCTCTGATCTGCTCTAGAGAGCAAGCGGATCAGATGCTTCAGATGGTGGTTGACCATAACATCAATGTGAAAAAGAACGTCTTCTACGGTCTGAATAAAATCCCAGAGCTTGTGGATTTCGCGCATCATGGGAAAATGCAAGGAAAAGGAATTGTCATCGTGGATGAAAAAGAGAAGGAGTCCGGGTTGAAGATGATATAATCTCCGCCGAGGAAACTTGTGTAGACTCATTAGCTTCCGAAGCTCGTCTGTCAATATTATTGTGCAGCGATGAAAACCTTTGTGGCTCCAAAAATGCTCAGAGAGAGGCTGTTGAGGTCCTCCACTCTCATGGAATTCCTTCCCTTTCAGATCGTCCAAGTTGCATCCACGAAAACGAACCAAAGCTCCAGGTCCACGTTCATACATGTTCGGTAGCTTTCTGCCCTTTCCAATGATTGATGTGAACTTTGCCTTTCTGTAAACTGCTATATGTGATTCAAAGGATAGTGCACATCCCGCAGTCGATCATTATACGGTTTAAGTGCCCACACCTCGAATTTGTGAGATCGACCTAGGTCCTAGGTTAAAGTCTGATTCGGATGCCATCTCTGGAAGACTGACCGATGGCTGGAATGACTGCCTCAATGCTGCAGTCTCCTTCGGTCTTTGCTTTGTCCATTGAGGGATCGAGGAATCTCAAGTTGTCGTCGGCCGAAGTTAATCGCCATTCTTTGAAGACTAAATGCATTATGTGACGAGTCTTGATGTCGAAGACCATTTCATGTAACCGCACGTACACCACGTCCCACACTGCCTGTCTCAAAAACTTCGATTAAGCCTGTCCCCAGGCACTCGCCGAGAATCCAGTCGAAATTCAAGCCGTAAAACTGCTTCCATTTTCGAGTCCTACTAGATAATATCCCGACAAATTCACCCCTGGCTTTCTTAGACTTCGACGCTGCATCTTCATGTGCTATTCCACCATCCCATCGCTCGCGGAGAAGATATAAAGGAGCTTCGCGGTATTTCGATTTGGCGAGAAGAGTCATCATATGGGCGCGGGCTTTGACCAGCAGCCGCAGATAAGGACCGGTAGAGGGCAATGAAATGCAAAAGTCACCACCTTTCTTGAGCAGCCTATGATGATCCCAAGTTGACTGGTCTACACTCTCTAAGTCGCTCCTAGCAAGGACACCGCCCCCACCACCAGCGTCGTGGAAGGCACCCTCACCACCAACAGCGGCTAGCGAGCCTGACGCTGCTCGCGAGATGCTTGAGATGGATGTCAAAGTACCCATGGCAGCAGGATCGGATGAACCGGAGCTATTCTGGGGGGCTCCTGAAGGAGAGGATGTTGTCAGGAAGCCTGCGCGCATGAGAGCTGTACCTTCCATGGGGTTCAACATGACTTGTTGGAGCACAAGCGCCGTGGGATTGTTTCGGAGAATTTCGGTGAATTTCCCTAGTGCACGTATCAGGAATCATTCCGTCGCACGAACGTAAATGTTCATGCATACTCTTCAGATCGTCAGTGAGGTCGGACGCTTCAGCGACCATACATTCCCAATGCTTGGCTAACATGAGGCTGGCGCCACCAACGCCACGGGCAGGCACCACAAGCTTACGTATAATGCCAGCCTTCGTCAGTTCAGCTATCTCTTTTTCCACCGCTGTTGGTGAGCCGATCATCGCATGGACGTGTGCTATCGTGACTATTGGCGGCAGGCTCTTCCTAAAATTGAGGACCTCTGCAATGCGGGTACTATTCATGCCGCCTCTTTCCGGCAACTCGTCGAACATGTGAGTGTGCACATATTGTATTGCCTGAGCTACATCGCGCAGTGAAAGATCGGTGGCCAAGGAGACCACCAGTCCAGCATCATCCAGTCTGTCTTCAAACAAGTCGTCTTCATTATCGATAGCTTCCGGCTTGGATCTGGAGCGCTGCAAAGGCTTGCATCGAGGAAGACCAGCAAAAGGAGCGGAGCGTCTAAGGAGAGGATTTTTGGTCCTAGCTTTGGTTATGCGTGAAGAATACGCAGCAGAGTAATTCAGTGGCATGCCCAACAAATGTACCCCTTAGTATGAGCAAAACCACACATAAGTAGAAGTCGTGTATGACGGCAGATCTATATCTCGAGTCTTGATGCCAAGGCTAAAAAAGCACCCCTTCTAACCCTCAGGCAATACCAGGGCGCGGAGCGTTCCGCTATTACTAAGCAAAGGTCGAATCGCTGAGGGATTATCACAGGTCTGTCGCATTATAGCATACCTTAAGGTACCTTAGGTACGAAGGCTGTTTACTAAATTCTGGGGCACCCCACCAATCTGGGCGACACTGTAGGAGTAGCAAAATATGTTCGTGGGGTGCCCCAGAATTTACCTAGCAAACAGCTTTCGTACATAGGAGTGGAAGAGCAGGACTGCGGTAGATTTGTGGTTGTTGGCCGGCTCAGGATATCTTACGCCGACGTCATTGTGCAGTTGTCGCCAGGTTGCCGGCTTCTGGAACTGGTTTCAATCTTAAAACTCTCAGTGGGCTGATTCAATGGTTGGCGACTGTCCAGACAATCGTTGAGAGGTTCTGTGATAAGTATATTACCAAAGCGGAGCTCTGGGACGACTCTTCATAATTTCGCCGTTGGGATGGTTCCTGTCCCGAGTGCCGTCTTGACCTCGCAATCAGGAGTATCTGAGGAAAATCTACCACCGAAGCCTAACGCTGATCCAATCGAGCAACTCGTTAATGGCGACATGAAGATAGACAATCCTGCGCCTATTGAATATGTCGGCTCTGGCGAATATGATGTTCCTCGGAGTCCGATGAGGAAGACGCATAGCAGGAGTGGATCGGTACGAGTCAATGGAGTCAAGAGAGAGAAGGTCAACCAGAGCCTGGTACTGGAGAAGTATCAAGATGCGGATGGAGAGCATTTGATTAGTGTTGCTCCCGAGGACAGTATCTCGGACAGCTTGAAGCTGGACGAAAAAGAAAGGCCGAGAACTAGGAAAGATGGTAGCCATGAGTTGGTAAGCGGAAGACGAGCAGGTGCTGGATGGGAACAGAGCGGGTAAATATCAATCCATAATCAGTTCATAAGGTGCTGACCTTCGTTACAGTATTCGCTTTGCACCTCTCAATGTTCCTCTCAAGCGCCGCCTTCAAACCCTCGTCGTTCTTTGGCATACGCTATGCATACCATTCTTCCTTACAACGTTCTTCTTTCTCTGCTCGATACCTCTGTTCTGGCCGGTCCTTCTCCCGTACCTTATCTATATCCTCTTCTCTCATGCCGGCACATCTGGGACCCTCTCACATCGCTCCCAGTTCTTACGATCCTCACGCATCTGGTCCCTCTTCGCGTCGTATTTCCCGGCGCGCCTTCACCGCTCTCAGGAACTTCAGCCAACAAGGAAATATGTGTTTGGCTATCACCCTCACGGTATCATCTCTCACGGTGCCTTTACCGCGTTTGCGACCGAAGCGTTGGGATTCGCCCAGCTATTTCCCGGCATCACAAATACGCTTCTCACCTTAGATTCTAACTTTCGGATCCCTTTCTATCGCGACTACGCCCTTGCTCTGGGTCTAGCATCCGTGAGCCGCGAATCCTGCGAGAACCTGCTTTCAAAGGGCGGCCCTAACAACGAAGGCATGGGTCGTGCGATTACAATCGTTGTTGGTGGAGCATCCGAGGCACTCGACGCTCAACCACACTCTTTACGATTGGTTCTTCGAAGAAGGAAAGGCTTTGTGAAGCTAGCTATTCGTGCTGGTGCTGACTTGATCCCTGTGCTTGCGTTCGGGGAGAACGAACTCTACAATCAAGTACAACCAGACCAGCATCCGATGATACACAAAGCACAGCTTATCATGAAGAAGCTGTTGGGCTTCACCATTCCACTTTTCCACGCCAGAGGGGTGTTCAACTATGATTTCGGTATGATGCCATACCGAAGGCCTTTGAACGTCGTCGTGGGAAGGCCAATTAAAGTGATACAAAAGGCGGAGCCGCAGGAGGATTACCTCAACCAGGTACATGGGCTGTACACTGAGGAGTTGGAAAGGATCTGGGAAGAGTGGAAAGACGTCTTCGCCAAAGACAGGACTAAGGGGTTGGAGATCGTGGAGTAAGCGCTTCAATGGAACCGGGTTGGCAGCACACTGGCACTGGCGTTCATGTCGTCGAGGACGGCGAACGCTTCGAAGTGAAGTCCAGTAAATACAAGTAGATAAGGACCAAGCCAAAACAGCAGGGTCTTGGTGCAAACAAGTTTTCCGATGTTCAACAGCTTGCTAAGATCAACGGTATTCATACTCTCGTTGGGTTCATGAGATAGGAGTAAAGCTCATCAGCAGAGTGGTGTTCTGTTACGCCATTCGACAGGCCGAGGACCTTGCAGCACAGATCTCAAGATACGAAGCTTTCCGTTCATCTGGTCCCTACACGGACTCCTACTTCAGGATCTGGTAGATCTCGTTTACTTTCGTGTATTCTCTTGAGATTTATATAGTCTACCCGTGGGGCTGTTTGATACAGTATGTGACTGACATTAATACGCTCCCGAGCACCTTCGTGTAATGGCTCGTTCTGTAAGATCAATTTGGAGGAGTTGGTATCCCTATCTTAGGTATATGACCGACCCTCGTATTAAGCTTGTGGTGCCTGGCCGTGGCGTGGGTGGCGCCAGCGTCGGGGAGGGTAGTAGTGAGTCGATCGTTTCACATTACGGGTAAGCCCTAATAACCTTAGCCCTAGACCTTGTAGCTTGCAAAGATCAACGTAGCCACATTTTTTGATGTATGTCTGTACTCTGAACCTCAAGATCCGCAACGATGCCTTCGAACGCGGATTTTGAATACTCGAACTCGACCCTTTACACAGACAAGGACGGAGAGCTACAGAGGTACCAGTTGGTGCCGACCGCCCCAAGCCTGGACGAGTTCTGCGCAATGTCCCCGCCCAACTACGACGCCCCTCCAATCAGACCGTCACCACGTAAGCTCCGCAGCCACCAAATGCATTGAAGGATAATGGTTGACTAACCTACCAGGTCTTCCTTCGATAATACCTCGACATGGTAGGAAGGCTTTCCCATCTCGGTATCAGGCATTTCGTCGACTGCTGTTCTGGATTTGCGGTGTGGGTGTCCTCCTATGGCTTGTGCGATCGATGCTGGCAAATGAACGGCCACCGTCGGCAGTGACTTACTCAAGCCATGATGGAGATGCTTATGAGATTGTTGGCGAGGACACTCTACCTGAGCTGCCATCGCCGGTCATTCTGACAGACAGACGAGGAAAATCGAAATGGACTGTGTCAATACCGCTAGGTCGTGGCTTTCCTCTTCAGCCTAAGGAGTACTCCGATATCTGTGCGCAGTCAACGGATGTGTCTAAGCATGTTGCACAGCTCAAGTCTCACGGGGGTGACCATCGTCATGGTGGACATGTGAGCTACTACCATGTCGATCCGAACTATATGGATGTTGCAGAGGCAGAGAAGCATGGCATGTTGCCTGGTGTGAGTGACAGGCCAGCGTGGTGGACATGGAAGACTGTGACAGGGAAAGAAGAGGGAAAGGACGCGATGAGTGAGGACCTAGACACTATGCAAGGTCTAGGGAAGAGACCTGTGTGTGACAGGAGCTTGACTTACGTGATGGAATCGAGCGATGCTGGACTCGGGAAGACGTTGATGGGGCTGTGGATGGCATATGGGCTTGCCGACAAGGAGGGCAGGGCCTTCTTCATTGACGACTCCAATTGGTAGGTCTGAACTCGTCATGACGCCGTAGAATACTACGATGGCTAAGTCTATTAGGGCCTACGGTAGATACACAACGTTCTTTCGTCCGCTCGCCGTTTCACCCTGTCTCCCACCGCCAAAAACACACATCCTTCCCTGCCCGCACGGCGCGCACCACCTCCTTGTTTCCACTGCTACCACCCATTGGACCTTCGGCCACGCGTTCAACGAATACTTCGAGGACGCCCATAAGATAGGTGTCTTGCGTCAACGACCTATCTTTTCCCTTCTCCGCGTGGGCTACGAAGCGCTGTTTCACCTAGCAGAAGACGACGCAAGACATGCTAGCCAGAGGATGGAAGAACTCAACAAGACCATCCAAGCCAAGGGAGGTATAACCGTAGGCGTTCACGTTCGACATGGCGACCGACATCCTTCAGACTTCCAATACCAAGATTCCTACACTCCGCTCGAAAAATATGTGCAGACGGCCCAGGACCTCATTTCTAGGACATCTACAAAGACGAACGGTACCGACACATCAAGATTGGATGATGCCTTCGAGACACCATCAAAGTTGGTCCTCGCATCCGATGATCCAGAAGTGTACGCCTCCGCCGAACTATCCCACGCATTGCGAGCTCAAAACCAGCTCTTGCTGGCCAGCAAGACTGCCTTGGACGCCGCGACTGGCGATCCGATCGGGCACATATCCGTCGACGACAACATCGGCTGGGAAGGCGGCTTCTTCAAGGACGTGTTCTGGAGCCTGGGACGATCCGAGCCTTCGGCGCGAAGGCGTCAGGAAGAAGAGGACCATCCGGAGCCGACGGGACTTGCGTTGCAGCTGCGGGAACTCGTCGGCCGGGCTTACCTGCTCGATCTGGCGGTGCTTGGCCAGTCGGATCGGGTCGTCTGCGGCGTCAGTGCGGTGGGGTGTCGCTTGTTGGCCGTGATGATGGGATGGGAGCGAGGCATCGTGGAAGGGGGTTGGAAGAATGTAGATGGGCAAGGGGAGTGGAAGGGTATTGACTGGTGACCTTTGCTGACGGGTTGAGATTTGGTTTCGGCAGGTGTCGTATTCGGAGCATCACCTGTAGCTCGAATTTACATCGCCCGAGTACATCATTGCCATTGAGTGAAAAATACGCAAATGTGGTTGAGAGGTCTTGATCAGGTACCATTACCCCAGCCCTAACTCAAGAGCACACTTTACACAAAACCGGCCTCAAACTACGTTACGTGAACCAAAATTCGTAAACCACACCTTAGAGTATCCTCGCACACTATAACATGCTCTTACAACCATGATACTCAGTATACTTGAGCCCTTCGTCACGATAACCGGTTGTTTTGAAACAAGGTAACTAGCACGTCGAGCTCGTCAACCTCAGACAACACCCTAACACAAACAGGAGATGGGCACAAAGTCCCGTTCAACTTCAAGCATGGCTCGCTGTCATGAACTAGGATACACTTGACACCCTCTCTCCAATAATTCCGCCAAGGTTCACAGGTTCTCATCGCACATAGAACGAACAAAGTCCAAGAGGCATCTAATCATTACGGGTAACACTACTAACAACACAACCGGCTAAAATAATGTACAATCAAAGCTCGCTCTCCATCATTCCCTGCACACTCGGAGCCCGTTGCGACAAACCGATCGAGGTCCGCGAATGGCTGGCCCGTCGCGCCTGCCACAACCTCTTCTCCAGCGTTGCAATGTATCGGTCTCGCTCCGCCAGGTCTGCGCGCAAGGCACGCACCTGTGCCGCCAGGCTCGCCACGCCGTCGTCCTCGCCGCCGAGCGAGCCGTTGTCCTCCGACCCGGAAGACGGCGCGAACCCCTCCGCACCGACGGCGGCAGACAATGACGACAGGGCCCCGCCTTTGTTGACGCCGGTGGACTGCGAGGACAGGATCAGCCTGTTCAGGTGGGTGATGCGTTCCTTCAACGCCACCCGCGCGAGATGCATTTCCAACATCTGCTCTTCGTGTCTCTGCTGGGATTCTTTCTCCAGCTTCTTCTCCTCCTTGTCCGTCTGGTCTCTCGCCGCTCTTTCGAGCTGGCTTTTGAGGTTCTGGATTTCTGTCCGGTACCGCTCCAGGAGGCCCCTGGTACCCGCATCGCCACCGTTCGCGAAAGCTGCTTCTGCTCTCTTCGCGTGGCTGACGATGTTGTTCTTGGCTCGGGCAGCGAACTTTAGGGTGTTGAGAGTCTCTCCTACGTGTCCACTCGCGGCCACCGCGCTTCCGGCCGATCCACACTGGATGGTGCAGAGGATACTCACCAAGGAGTTGCCGGACAAGGCTGGTTGGAGAAGGCGGGTGAGTTTGCTGTCTCGGTATGGGAGATGTCGGCCATCTTTCTCTGCAGCCTTTCCACTGGACTCTTTTGCTCCCGACAGCCGTGCAATGACGGTGCCAAGAGTCAATAACGACTTGTTGATATGGGAGCCCTCGGTCCGTCTCTCCTTGCTCTCTGCTGCTCGCTCCGACCCTGCCAGGTCAATCAAGCTAAGAGTAGAAACGCGGACACCACCCGGTTCGATCGCCGCTCCGTCCCTGCTCCCTGGCGTGTCGACGACGCCATCTGTCCTCTCTCTACTCTCCACGACAATCTGCACAACCGCGTGACTCCGCGAACTTCGCGCGTTGAATTGCGTGCTGCTCGTCCTCCGCGCGTGATCTCCTTTCGCAATTACCCGGAGCAACTGGGTGGGACTCTGAACGACCTCTTCTCTCAACGGGGTCGCATACACCCCTCGTGTGCTATCTTCCCGCAACTTGATTTCCTCGTTTTGGGCACCGGGTCCGGAGGCTGCCGGTGGAGCGAGTAGGTCATAGATCTTTTCGTTATAGATCTCCATGTAACTGACCCGCAACAAGAACTCCAGGTGCGCGACGTTCCTGATATAGGAGAATATGTCCGCAATGGCTAGAGGGATAACACCAAGTGAAGTCGCCGTTCCTTGCATGGAGAACGTCTTGCCCGTGCCCGTCATCCCATATGCGAAGACGGTGCCGTTGTATCCCTCCATGACGCGGCGTACTAATCGCTTGGCACACGCGTCGTAGATTTTCTCATTTCGGTCGGTGGTGCCGAAGACATTGTCTACACACTGAAGTTAGAGATGAAGCGTTCCTTATGGACCAGCAGAGAACCTACTCAAATGATACTCGCCAGCTTCCCGTCCACGATACGAGATTACCGAGTTACGGCCATCCACGGCCCACTCAGAATCTACCTTCCCACCATTGGCGTTCGGCCGCACTCGCACGCTGACGACAACATTGCCTTTCTTCTCCATATTCGCTCCTTGACCTTTACCGTCAGCAGAACTATCTTCCAGATCTTCAAATTGGGTTGTGGCGTTTGAAGGTGCGGACGAAAATCTGCTTCCTGCGTGCAGCCTATCTTCAAGGACAACGCGAGATATAAGTTTACCTGCGCCGTTGTTGTTAAGCAGGCTAGGGGTGTTGCCGCCTGAAAGGCTCGTTTGAGGTTTCGTAGTGGTTGTGATCGGTCTTTGCACTCTCATGATTCCACCATTGTTTGCCAAACCGTCTGAGTCACTTGACCCTCTCCGTCTGACCGTTACCGAAGACGGCCGGCTAGTATCTTCAATTGGGCCACAGGATGAGATGCGAAAGGTCCTTTTGGACCGAGGGATACACGGTCCTTTCACCTTGACCAAGTTCCCAGAGGTTGCAGACCCATCGGATTCGCTTGATCCTCTCTGGCGAGTTACTGCCGACAACATGACCTTTATGTCCTCGGTTGGTGGACGCGATGTTATGCTTGAGACTCTCGTGGAACGAGGTATGCTGGGCCTCTTAGGTACGGCAGAAGTGTCGTTACGAGTGGAACCGCTGGAGTCGCTGGACCCTCTTTTCCTGCCGCTTGCGAAAGACAGGGCTTTTGTGTTCCGAATAGTAGAGAGTGATGGGATACGTGATACCTTTATCGCCTGCACGGAGCTGGGTTTCTTCGCTGCTGCATTTGTACCTGATGGAACAGCTGATCCAAAATCAACGGAAGCTCTTCTGCTGACTGGTGCGGACGATGTAGGCGTAACGGTTTGGGAAGTTGGACGCGAGGAAGGGCGAGGAATTCTCGAGAGACTGGTTGTGCTATGATCTACTACCTTGTTGGCTCCTCCATGGAGTCCTATGCCCTCGGATTCGCTGGACGCTGTTCTGCTTGACGCTGCGGAGAGAGTAGGGGTGATGTTGTCGGATTGCCGACGCGAGTATGGGCCACGAATCTTGGAGATGCTAAGTCTCGTCAAGCTGGCGGTCGCGTTGGGCACGAGAGATCGGTGTGAATCCCAAGACCCCTTTCGGGTTGGCTCTGCCGATAGCGTTGGTGTGATGCTTCCAGACGGAGGACGCGCCGAGAAGCTGGGAATTCTGGTGTTCCCTTTCGGTGGTTGCGGGAAAGATGCGACGCTGATCGGTTTACGCAAGGTTCTCCCCGAGGGGTTCCAGTCACTGGTGCTTGCGACCGAAGTGGATCTCAACGTCGGTATGTTCGACGTGGAGTAGGCGTGCTGCGGAACCAGCGCCGAAGAGGATGACGAGGGCCCGAACCGCGACTGAACGCCGAGCCTTGACGCCCCATAGGACGTCGAAGGGAGCCTGGCCGAGATCCGCGCGTCGAAAGGGGCCGGTACGCCTTTCCGTAGCCCCGGTGGCGGCAAAGGTGGCAAGGCAGCCTTAGGAGGGTTGATAGAAGGCCGTGATGGCTGTGGCAGCGTCGCAGCCATGGTCAAGATGTACCGGTGAGATTGGAAGGGAGGAACGAAAGATGTCCAATTGGTATAGCAATGGATAAATGAAGCCGCGGAATACGTGGTTGGAAGGGGAATGAATACAAGATGCCGGAAGGAAGTGGTCGGATTGCCAAAAAAAAGAGAAGCAATCCAAGAGCGTCCTCGCGCAAGAACAACTTATTGCGTCTATCGTAAAAGCTCCAAAGTATCCAACAGCTTCCAGTGCGGTTGATTGTTCTTCGATGAGCAGCAGAAGCAATGAAGTGCGAATATGCCACAGCAGTTTGTAAGTTGCGGAGAGGAAAAGAGTGTGTCGAAGAAAACAACAACAAGTCAAGGACGTCGACGCCCAGAGCAACTCGCTGCGTTTACATCCCAAGTTCCTGCTGATGTCGATCCTCCGTGGCGAATGCGCCTTCCAAACTTGGACGTGCTCCCCCTCCCTTGCGACTTCCCCCCCAGTGGTGTATATCTTATTCCTCAAGCCAAGCCAAACTGATTGCCTCTTTCTCCTCTCTCAGAAAATCCTACAGTGGCAGCATATGGTATAATCTTTCTAGGTTGGTGCCAAGCTGAGCCGTAAGATATGGTACGAAAGGACTGGACTCTGCGCGGTCGATGAGCATGATATACTGGAAGAAGGAGTCGAGACTTTTGTCGCTCAATGGGTGGTGACTCGTAATGTTACACAGCAGCTTGCAGAAACGGTCGTGGCCGTATGCAATCGTGACAGACAAGGGAGGCTTTTCTACCTATCAATCGAGGGATCGATGTTGGGAGTTGGTGGGGGAAAAAGTAACAGAAAAGATTTGGTATATCCCGTGAGAACTTCTGTATTTCGTGCGCGATGTCCTTTCGCTTGCCCCCTCCCCAAACACACTTTTTCCACCTTGCGCTGACGCTGACGGTAGGAAGATCTTCGAATATAGAATCTCAGAGATCCAACGAAGTGCGCGCAGGGGAAGGCCGGTCACATCACGTGCATTTTGCAGGGGGCGAGCGCCATGTGCATGGACAGAAAGGGGATTCCCTACCTACCTACGAAGTACGGTAACTTAAGGTAGGTACCTGGTAGTAGTACGGAACTGTAACGTGGACGGATAACACCTAGATTGGGGATCCATTCCTCATTGGGTGCAAGCGGGCCAACTATTGTCCACTCGATCGTGCATAAGGAAGGGACCTTACCTTACCTTAGTCCTCCCGGATCAACTTCACTGTCCGCTCCGATAACTTGAAAGTCAATTGATGTTCGTACCGGCACTGGAACCTTCAATTAAAATGCTGCGAACGCCTACCTACCTTCTTATGTTTATTATTACCTTACAGTCGCAAGGCAATAAATCAGATGAGATGGGACAGGACATGAACCGATTACTCTAACAGGCTGTTGGGATGTGCTATACCTATGGAGTATATAGGGGGTGAGCAACCGTAAATTATGTCCTCTCTCTCTACCTATTTTCATCCAATCTTGACCTGGTGGAACTTACCTTCGGAACAAGCTAGATCCATCGGATCCAATCACTTCTCCATCGTTGCGCTGCTGATGAAGGTTTACCAATAAAATCAGTGAGTAATTGGTACCGCTCGAAATCGATACCCTTGCAAAGGTCCAAGGTTTCGGCTTGAGCAAATGGAAATGCTCAACATCTCGGTTCAGCATACAGAAGGTTAATGTCAGGGACCGAGCTCCCGTAGTACGATGGCTTGAGCCGAATCACACAGAACTTCAGCAAAGGCGACATCCGCCCGGGCCACACCACTCTCACCCATTGATGAACGCCAGTCTTCTGTGGACATCGTCCATCACATGTTGCGTTATTTCATTCCACCGAAATCGAGTTTCCGGGCCACCTTATCTGATCTTCCATCTTCCAGCTCGCCGCCCCTTCTTTTGAGATCATCGCCCATCTTGAAGACACCGCCACCCTTCCGGGGTAGATCCTCCTTTCTTGTCGGCCGAGGCTCGCTCGTCCACCACTTGTGCTGCAGTAGCTGTCGAGCTGTGCTTCGCTTCCGTGGGTCCAGGGTTAGCATGGACATCAGGAGATCAACTCCCAGTGGACCTGCCGTGCTGAATGTCGCCATGAAGAAATCCGATCCGCGGACGGGGTGCAATGTGCTTTTATCAGATGGCACGTAGTCGGGGAGTTTGGACACACCCGGCCAGTTCTCTTCGGTTGGGGTGCCAAAGGCATGGCATATGAGCTCCAGCTGATGCATGTCGGTGTTTCCCGCCACGAATGGCGTCCGCAGGATCAGCTCTGCAAACACGAGACCCGTCGACCACACATCCACCGCTCCGGAGTAGTATCTGGCACCGTATAGCAGCTCCGGTGGGCGGTACCACCGAGTGATGACTTGGTGTGTCATGACGCGATATGGATCGGAAAACGACCTCGCAAGACCGAAGTCCGCCAACTTAACCTCTCCGTCTGCCGCGATCAAGAGATTGTTCGGTTTGATATCTCGGTGTAGTACGAAACTCTCGTGACAGAACCATACCGCCCGCACGAGCATACCCATCCATGCCTTGACGTCCGGAGTCCCATATCTGACGCCATCCGAATCCTTGATCAGCATTTCCAGATCTCCGAGAGGCAAGTACTCCAGCACCAGGTTCAAGTTCTGATTCTTCGAGGAGAAGACGGAGTGTAAGGCGAGGATGTTTGGATGAGACAATTCCTGAAGATACTTGACTTCTCGTATAGCGTCCATGGACAGTCCTTCGCGGTATTCGGTGTTGACCTTGATCTTCTTGATGGCGACGAGGGATTTCGAATCCGCACTGAGGTGGCCCAGGTAGACTATCGCATAGGTCCCTTCACCCAGCTTCTTGTCTGCTCGTAGTTGACGAATCAGATATCGATCCTCGAAGGACGGTCTGCTAAGACAACCAAACCTTTCACGTATCGACGCTTCGTTTCCTCGTTTAGCTGTTCCGCTAATTCCGGTTCGGCCTCAGTGTTGCCTGTAGGCTCTACATGGCTACTGCCATTAGCATTGCTTCGGACTGCCATTGCCTTCCCTTTGCCCGCGGTAGTAGCACTATTCGCTGAGCCTGGATGCGTAATGAGCGGAGATACTGCCATATTGCCAGTTGTGGGTTGTGGCGGTAAGGGACTCCAACAGCGAGTCTATTCCAGCTCCACGTCCGACCTGGCGGGACGTACTGGTCCTTTAGGGTACTGCATGCTTTGTTATCTTTATGTCCGGTACCCGCCTCCGTAATCGTGAGTAATCTGCTCTTACAACTCAGATTCCAAACCTAGTTTGCTCGCAGGCGGTTATGTAAGGAATCTGTAGCGCACGGGCCATCGCTAGATTTACACCCTTGATCTTGACCTCATTCTGCCACTGCCTGGATTACCTCTTCCCTTAGCCAACTCATCTCTATAACGTCTGAATCTTCTCGTTCTCGTCGCATATACGCCGCACGCAATGATAATCCGGCATCGTCAGATAGCCCTTACCCTACCGCGATCACTCAATCCCAGCTCACAATGCGTCCGCTCTCTTCACAATCACATGACAGCAGGGCGCATCCCATCGCCAACACCCTTCGTTCCCGACGCACCAACCTTCCTCTCTCTCATCGGCCGTAACCTCACCCAACACGCGGCCAAGATCCCTTCCTGGGAAGCGCTCTTCTCCCTCACGTCCAAGCAGCTCCGCGAGCTCGGCGTCGAGCCTGCACGGAGTCGACGGTATCTTCTGCGATGGAGGGAGAAGTTCAGAAACGGGGACTACGGCATCGGTGGAGATCTACAGCAGGTCGTTGATGGCTGTGGGGAGGTCAAGGTCGTGGCAGCGTCGACGGCAGCGAACGGCGGAAAGGGTCAGGATGAAATGATCGCGGACACACGTGCCCTAGTCGGGAGGAAAGTGATTGTAAACCTGCCGTCCGCTGTGCCGACGCCTACGTTGTCGGCGACTGAGTTGAAGCCCGTCAAGGGACTGAAGGTGCTCGGTGCGCATACGGTTAGTGGATCGCATGTCGAGCTGGTGAAAGGCACGATGGGGAGGGTTGGAAGGATTACGGTTAAGGAAGGACTGTGGGAGCAGAGAAGGGGGCACAAGATTGATGGTGGAGAGAGGCGGAAGGCGGAAGTACGGGCCAAGAGGCGGAGTGAGGAGAGGAGGACGACGAGGAAATAGTCGCTCAACTTTTATCGAAGGGTGTCAGTGACTCTATATTCGTGTCTCAATATCAAAATGTATATCACTGTATATGATGTGTGAACAAGCCCCGGAGTAAACAGATAGCACCTTTGACGCTGATTAGGTCTATTCAAATAGTCTCACGCGGTAAGATTTAATGAACACGGAACAGTGTCCACCGTGTTTCCCTGTGTATACAGCAAAATAACAAGACCTATGCTAGATCTTTGGTTGTCTGCAACCAAAGTCGCACATCTCTCCGACACACGCATACACCTCTACCCCGAAATTCTCCTACACTCCGTATGAACCCGGACTCTGCTGTCAACTCAGAAAATACTATCGAGTGAAATGTGTCTACATTGTAGCTGTTCATCTACTGTGCAATGGCGTCTCCAGCGATCCTGGGCAACTTAGTCCGTCTGGCGCCCTTGCATCTGAGTGAACTACCGGCGCATCCGGCCATAACTGCACAGTCGTCAATCGCGAAAGGCCTTCCGTCAGGATCTCCGAGTCCTGATGATGCTGGCCCTGCATCGAGCGGCCGTCCTCAACTTGTACCTTTCGTCAAAGAGCTCCTTGACCAAGCTACCGGCTTCGTGGACGATGTAGTACCAATGACCTTTTCGGAGGCCAACGAGAAAAGTTCCAGCCCAGCTGCAGCAAAAGTGAAAGTCTTGAAAAGGGAGCTCGATGCTCGGCATTTGTCACAGATCCCTTGGGCCACTGGCAAAATCCCCCGACAGGTACCGCTTCCCGTCGAGGTGCGCGGCGAGGCTTGGTTCGCAAGACGCAGTTGCCATGCGAACCAGAGTCAGCCGGGCACAGCGAGCCTTGCGGAGTTCGAGCTCGCGTTGTTGGTCCATCACTCGGAGCATGAGCAGGAGTATACGCCAGATGTATACGACGCTCGTCATGTCTTGACTTGGGACGCGGAGACCATGTCCACCGGGTTGGGTACTGAGGAAGCTTATAGACACGTTCGAATGTGCAGTAAGCAGAATCCCATCACAACGAGTACGTTTGTCACTGATTGAGGGGACAGTCTACGAAATGTGCCATAGACTCCCCTGGCCCTTGGCACCCCGTGTCTTTCCTGTCCTTCTAGTTTCGGCCAATATGGGAGACGGCTTCATAGTCGTACAGGTTCCGGTTTCAATCGAGTCACTTCCCGCATCCTTTTACAGCAATGGCCGGAATTTGCGCGAGGGGCACAGTGCTCTGGAGAAGCAAAACCCGGTCCTAGGGTATGGACGTACTCATCCAACACACTAACCGCATACTCGACTACTGACACGTTGCTACAGCATCTATACAAGCATCGAGCGGTGTCGTGTGCTCCCAGATCAAACCATCGAGTGGACCATGGCGACCGCGAGTGACGCCAAAGGATGGCTGCCCATGTGGGTGCAAAAGCTGGGCATCCCAGGCGCGATTGTCAAGGACGTAGGCTTGGTGATTACGTGGGTTACGAAGCAGAGGCGTTCCGGCACCGTGGGACATCGATAACGTTCACTTCCTTTGGCTTCGCAAGGTTGTGCCGGATCTTGGCCCCAAGCACTGCTCGGCACGTTGGTAAGGTAGGCTGGAGATGAAGTCATTGCTCCGTTGTCACATGAATCTAGATAGCGTCAAGATATATCCTCGGCCGTGGCAGCTCTCAATCTTAATACTATTATCCTCTCCTTTTCTCGGAGTCTTAAGGCTA
>JAABUU010001787.1_pt1 | contig 33709 bp, 28 predicted proteins | sample 5559301 | NCBI WGS metagenome assembly JAABUU01 (sample SAMN10711884, study PRJNA513360) | rock metagenome | isolation source: Antarctica rocks | place: Antarctica: Victoria Land, Richard Nunatak white
AGGGCGGCGGCGCGTCGCCGACCAACGCGCAACCTCCGAGAACTTCAGCAACGAGGGAAACAACTGCTCAGAACCCGAAACCCGGGTCCCGCTCACCTACATCCAGTACAGGAGCCCCCGAAAGCCCCGCCGCCCGGTCCGGCCCGGCCGATTCTCGGGCGGCCCGGAGACGATGAGCAGCGAACCGCTGACGATCGCCGCCCTCGAGCGCTGGGTGCTGTTTGGCGCCATCTGGCGAACCACCGAGATCTCGAGTGAGCACGCGATCGTCGATCTGTGCACCTGCACCGGGGAGCTCGTCGAGCGGCGCGAGTCACACGACGCGAGCGTCATCGAATACCTGCGGACGGCGGATCACGATCAGGGCAATCCCCGGTCAGCGCGATGACCGCCATACTGACCCGGGGCGATCCTGGTCAACGTAGGCCGCGGGGGCATGGTCGAGGACTGACCGATCTGGTCCCGTTAGCCGGCGTCGCGTCAGACGAACTTCGGGTACAGCGACATCCCCCCGTCGACGACGATCGTCGTGCCGGTGACATAGCCGGCCTCGGCGCTGGCCGCCCAGGCGACGGCGGCGGCGATCTCCTCGGCGGTCCCCATCCGACCGAGGGGGATCTCTGACTCCACGGCGTGCTTCTGCTCGGGGTCGTCGAGCACGAACTTGTTGATCGGCGTGACGATCGCCCCGGGTGCGATGTTCAACACCCGGATGCGCTTGTCGGCCAGCTCCCGGGCCGCGGTCTCCATCAGCAGCTTGATCCCGCCCTTGCTGGCGCAGTAATGCGCAAACCCCGGCCAGGGGATGAACTCGTGCACGCTTGACATGTTCACCACCACCCCACCTTTTGCGCCGGCCATCACCTTGCCCGCCTCGCGCAGGCATAGGAACGCCCCGGTGAGGTTGGTCTGAAGCACCGCGCTCCAGTCAGCGAGGCCCATCTCGAGCAATGGGATCTGCTTCTCGATGCCGGCGTTGTTGACCAACAGGTTCACGGTCCCGAGCTCCTCGACCGCCTTGGCGACCAGCCGCTTGACGTCGTCCTCGACGCCGACATCGCCCTGCACGGCGATCGCCTTCGGCGCCCCGCCCTGCAGCAGCTCCTGCGCCAGCGCCTCGGCGCCGTCGGCCTCCTTGTCGGAGTAGTAGTTGACGCAGACGCTGGCCCCCTCGCGCGCCAGCCGCTGCGCCGTGGCTTTACCGATCCCGGTGTTGGCGCCGGTGACGATCGCCTGACGTCCTTGGAGGAGAAGCATGATCCACATCCCTTCGCGGCTTGGCGTTCAATGGTTGTCGCTACCTTAGTTCCTCGCCGGCTTCAGTCGTCGCCCCCCGTTTCTCGCCGGTCTCCCCGGTGGCCGTAGTTTGTGGCGCCGACGTGACGGGTATGGGCCGTGTGTGTCAACGTCGAGCGGTGTCAGCGCCTCCGGAGAGCAGATCGCGCTGCGCCACCGCGACCAGCGGGCGGTGGTCGTCGAGGTCGGTGGGGCCCTGCGCGTCTACTCGTGCCAGGACCACGAGCTGCTCGACGGATACGCCGAGGATCAGATGTGCCCCTCCGCCCGCGGCCAGAGCCTGATCCCGTGGCCCAATCGCCTGCGGGACGGCAGCTATGAGTTCGGCTCAGAGCGCCTGCAGGTCGCGCTCACCGAGCCCGCGAAGCACAACGCGATCCACGGTCTCGTGCGGTGGGCCAACTGGACGCCGGCCGAGCGCGACGAGAATCGCGTGGTGATGGAGCACATCCTCCACCCCCAGGACGGCTACCCATTCGCACTGAAGCTTCAGATCCAATACGGCCTTGACGACGCCGGGCTCACGGTAACGACCACGGCCACCAACGTCGGTGCCACCGAGTGCCCTTACGGAGCCGGCGCGCACCCCTACCTCACCGCGGGCACCGAGACGATCGACGAATGCCAGCTGAAGTCGCCCGGGACGGTCTGGATGCGCACCGATGACCAGGCGATCCCCACGTCCAGTGAGCCGGTGGACGACACCGAGTACGACTTCCGCGCTGCGAAGCCGATCGGTGACACGCAGCTCGATACCGGCTACGGCGATCTGGTCCGCGATCCGGACGGGCGGGCGCGGGTGACCCTGACCGGCCCCGACGGCGCGTCGCCCGTGACCTTGTGGATGGACGAGCGCTACCGGTATCTGATGCTGTTCACCGGCGACTCGCTGCCTGACTCGAGCCGCCGGCGCCAGGGGCTCGGCGTGGAGCCGATGACCTGCGCGCCCAACGCCTTTCAGAGTGGCGACGGGCTGCAGCGCCTTGCCCCCGGGCAGTCGTTCACGAGCGCTTGGGGAATCGAGCCTTCGCACGGGCGCCAGGACGGGCGCGCGAGCTGACCAAGAGTAGCCCGCGGCGAGGGCCTTAGGGATCCGATCGCCCTTGGTGCTCGCTGAGCAGCCGCTCTCGCAACCTGTCCGTGGCCCCGGCGCGTGCGGCTCTCGCGGCCCGCTCGGCGTCCAGGGGCAACTCGCGACGAGCAGCCCAATCCAACAGCGACTGGCGCTCTTCGTCCTGGCGGGTGAACCGGCGAAACAGCCAAGCCAGCAGGCACGTCGTCAGGATCACCTGCTCGATCATCATCACTCCTCCGGCCAGATTCTGATCGGAGACCGGACTCAGCCCGCGCGCGCCGTCGCTGGACCGATAGACGGGATAGAAGACCGCCTGGCCCCAGATCAGGGCGTTGGCGAGCACAGCGCCCAGGAAGCGCACCAGCATCACATACCCCAGCTCCCAGGGCCCGTTGAACCAGCGCGGCTTGGGCAAGGGCCCGATCAGCGCCAGCCACAGCACCGACCCGAACCAAAGCATGCACGCGTGCTCGAGCGCATGGACCAGGTCGTGCTGGATCGCCAGCTGGTAGAAGATCGGCAGGTGCCAGGCGTACAGGTCGGCGGCCCACAGGGCCACCGCCACCAGCGGATGCGACAGCTTGCGCGTCGCGCTCGAAGCGCGGGTATGCAGCAGCGGCGCCAGCACCGGGCCGGTCACTCCGAGGACGATCAGCAACGAGGCCAGGTCGCCGATCACGATGTGCTGGACCATGTGGGCGACCAGCAGGCTGTCGGCGAGACCGTCGAAGGGCGGTAGCTGCACCATGGTCACGATCGACACTCCGGCGTAGAACGACACCCGGCGCCAGCGCGCCACCGGCCGATGCTCGGCCGCCAGCGTGTCCGCGCGCCGGCGATAGAGCAGGATGTACAGCGCGGTGGCGATCAGCGGGGGCACGAACTCGCCGAGATGCAGCGCGCCGAGGGCGGCGAAGCCCAGCATCAGTGATCTTCGCGGCTCGTGCGTGGCCGGCGGCTGACGTTCATGTCGCCGACCCGGCTCGCGCGCCGGCCAGCGCGCGTGCGTGCTCCTCCCCCTCGTGCTCGGCCTGCGCTTGCACGGCGTCGGTTCGCTCGGCGTCCGTACGCCCACGGCAGAGGGTGCGCGTGAGGAAGAACAGCACCGCCGGTAGCACCCAGATGCCGACCCGGAAGATGAACAGCTGGACGTTGTAGCTGAGGCCGAAGAGCACCAACAGCCGATCGGCCGAGCCGAACACGAAGATCAGGAACACCCAGCTCATGAAGGCCACGCCGAAGGCGGTGCGGTTCGGCGCATCGCGGGGGCGGTCGGCCAGGTTGTGCACGGCCCGGTCGCGGGTGAACCGGCGCTCGACCCAGGGGAAGGCGCCGAGGACTCCGAAGACGACCGTCGGGAACGCCACCCCTCCCCAGAACGGGTTGGGGATCAGGGTGAAGTGGCTGATCGTCACGTCGAAGCTCGGCATCAGGCGCAGCGCGCCGATCAGCCAGCCCAGGTACCAATCCGGCTGGGCGCCGTTGGTGGCCTGCCAGGGCTCGAACGGGCCCCACTGCCAGATCGGGTTGATCTGCACCAGGCCGCCGAGCAGGAACAGGATGCCGGCGACGAAGAACATCAGGGCCAGCGAACGGGGGACCTGGGCGGGGAACATCGGGGCGCCGACGATCCGGCTGTTGGTGGTCCGCTTGCTCTCCTTGAACTGGGTGTGGTGACGGGCCGCGATCAGCGCCAGGTGGACCCCGATCAGCGCGGCCAGCAGCGCCGGGATGATGAACACGTGGGCGATGTACATGCGCGAGAAGAACTCCGTCTTGCCGGGGAACGAGGCGCCGAACAGCCCCTGGATCACCGGCCCGCCGATGATCGGCAGCGACAGCCCCACCCCGTATCCGATCGCCAGCCCGATCCCCGACAGCAGGTCGTCGACCAGCGAGTAGCCCAGGAAGCCCTCGAGCAGGGAGACGCCCAGGAGCGTCAGGCCGATCACCCAGGTCAGCTCCCGCGGCCTGCGAAACGCGCCGGTGAAGAACACCCGCATCAGGTGCATGACGATCGACACCATGAACACGTCGGCCGCCCAGTGGTGGGTCTGGCGCATCAGCAGCCCGGCCTTGGCGTTGAGCGACAGGTCGAGCACCGACTTGTAGGCGCCGCTCATCATCTGGCCGTCGAGTGGCGTGTAGGTCCCGTGGTAGACCGTCTTGGCGGTGCTCGGGTCATAGAACAGCGCCAGGTAGGTTCCGGTGGCGATCAGGACGATGAACGCGTACAGCGCCACCTCGCCGAGCAGGAACGACCAGTGGTCGGGGAACAGGTAACGCAGCGCCTTGCGCAGCAGCGGCGCCTGGGCGGTGCGCTCGTCGATGAAGCGGACCGGTTCGGCGATCGGATCACTCACGCCGATCGCCTCCGCTCGTCATCCACGCTGGCATGTATGTCAGCGGCCTGCGTCATTCGGATATCGGCCTCTCCCTGACGTTCCACCAGCCCGGCCCGACTCGCCCCGAGAAGTTGCCGCCCGCCCGCAGGACGCCGTCTGAGCCGACCATCAACGGCAGCTGGGGCAGCGGACGGCCGGCCGGCCCGTAGATCACGCTCGCGCCGGTGTAGGGATCGAAGGTCGAGTAGTGGCACGGACAGACCAGGGCGTTGTTGGGCTCCACTGACGGAAACGTGGGCTTGCGGTAGAGCCCGATCGCACAGCCGGCGTGGGTGCAGATCTTCGAGTAGGCGAGGATCCCGTCGGGCGCCCAGTCCTCTCGCCCGGAGGGAAGCTCGAGCTTGGCCGGATCCAGGCGGACGATGACCACCGGAGAGCCGAGGTCCTCCATGTTGGCGCCTTCGGGGAACCCGGTGTAGAAGGTCCGCATCTCGATGTCGGCGGCGCTGATGGGGTGTCCGCTCTCGTCCACCACCCGGATGCCCCGGCGCCACGGCGTCTGGTCCAGCGGCCCGGTGTCCCAGATCGGCCCGATCGACAGCACCGGCGTCAGCGCCGCCAGGCTCAGGGCGCCGCCGGCCGCCGCGCCGGCCCCCAGCAGCAGGCGCTTGCGGGTGAACCGGCTCCCGCTCTCGTGGACCATCTCGACGATCTCCTGCTGCTGCTCGGGGTGCTCGGTGGGGTAGTCCTCCTCGAGCTCCTCGGTGACCACCAGCCGCTTGGCCACCACGGTCAACGCGATGCCGATGAACACCAGGCACAGGCCGAGGCACAGCCCGAGCAGCTGGTCGGGCAGGCCGGCGGGGCTGAACTCGGCGTAGGTGACGATGAACCCGGCCGCGAACAGGGTGGCGATGCCCAGCAGGATGAGGACGATGTTCTCGGCTCGGCGCTCCGGCGTCCCCGCCGGGACGATCCGCTGGTCCTGGCCGGAGGCGCCGTCGCCGGACGCGCTGGAGTCGCCGGTGGCGCTCGAGTCACCGGACGCACGTCGGCGCCCGGTGAGCAGCGCGAACAGGGCCACCAGCCACTGCGATGGTCTCATGGGCGCTTTCTCCTCCGTCCCACCATCCGGCAGGAGATCACCAGCAGCGGCGCGCCGATCCACCAGGCCACCAGGCCCTCGGGGATCGGACCGAGGTTGCCGATGCTCCAGCCGCCGCGGTTGTCGGGATGATTCGTGCTCAGCACGTACTTGACGATCGAGTTCAGCTGCGTGTCGGAGATCTGCTTGGCCGAGAAGCGGGGCATCAGGTAGGGCCCGATCCGCACCGCCTCGGCGATCCGGGTGGCGGACACGTTCTGCAACGGCGGCACCTCGGCGCCGGTGACGAAGCCCCCGCGCCCCTCGATCTGATGGCATCCGGCGCAGTGCGCCAGGAACATCGACTGCCCGGACGAGAGGTTGCCGGCCCCGGGACGGGGGTTCGGGATCGCCGGCCCGGAGCCGAGCGAGGCTACGTAGGCGGTCAGGGAGCGGACCTCCTTGTCGGAGAACAGCACCCGCTCCTGCTCTGGCCCGGGCTGGTCGTGGATGCCGGCCAGCGGCATGAACCCCATGCGCAGGTAGAAGTCGGCGGTCAGCGCCCCCACGCCGCGCAGCGAAGGGCCCGCGCCGGGGACGTCGCCCGCCCCGGGACGCGGTGTCTTGATCCCGACGCCGTCGACCCCGTGGCAGCTGGCGCAGTTGCCGGCGAACAGCTCGCTACCGAGCTCTACGCTCGGTGCCGCGGGCTCGGTGGTCGGGCGCACGATCCCCGACTGCGGCTGGGCCTGCGCCACCGTGGCGCAGCTCAGAGCGGCGATCACGGTCACCAGGACGACGGTCGGCGAGCGACGACTCATGATTGCTGGCACACCGGGAGCAGCGGCGCCCCGACGCCGGTCATGATGATGATCGCGATGGCCAGGAAGTTGACCAGCAAGCCGAGCTGGGCGAGGAACTGGACCCGACCGAGCGGCGGATGCACGCCGTCGCCGCGGCGCTCGTGCACCGATGCGTCGTCGATCAGGTGAGTGCGCAGGTACATCCGTAGCGCCACCGCCTCCGCGCTGCCCGCGATCACCAGCGCACCGGCCGATAGGCCGATCTCCAAGCCGTGGACCGGCAGTGAGAAGCGCGCCGCCGGCTGGTTGCACTGGGCGAAGGTGAAGAACAGGTTGATCGCGAACTGCACCAACCAGGCGACGGCCCCGCCGAGCACCCCGAACCACACCAGGAGGTTGGGCGGCGCCACCTTCACAGCGACGGGCTCAACTGAGTCAGTACGACGAGCACCGCGAGCACGTTGACCACGTGCCAGTACAACGCGAGGGAGCGCACGCCGATCAGCCAGTAGTTGTTGAGCTTGCGGGCGCCCACGTGCCACAGCACCCCGAGATCGAGCAGGAGCCCGAACAGGACGTGGGCATCGTGGGCCGCCAGCAGCGTGAAGTAAATCGATCCGTAGGCGGTGGCCTGGGGCGAGAACTGCAGGAAGTCGTGGCGAAAGAGATAGATCTGCACCGCCAAGAAGGCCGTCTGGATCACCAGCGCGAGGACGATCAGCCAGGCCACCGGCTGCCGAGCGCCGGCCCGCGACGCGCGGACGGCCAGCAGCATCGGCACGCTGCTCGTGAGCAGCACCGCGGTTATGACAGCCGGCAGCACTACGCTCGGCGCCTTGATTCCAGCCGGCGGCCAGCGGTGGGCGCCGAAGTCGAGGTAGAAGTAGGTCCCGATCAGGGTTCCGAACAGCGTCACCTCGGCGCACAGGAACAGCACCATCCCCCACCAGCCGTTGGGCTCCGCGAGCCGTTGGCGCGCCACCGCCGCCGCAGTCCCCGCGGTGTCGCCGGTGACGCTGCGCGTGGGCCCCTCGGCACCGGCCCCGGTACTCACGCGCTGACCCCCTTGTAGTGCCAGGCGAACAGCGTCATCAGTCCGGCTACCCCCCAGCCGGTCGCGATCCAGTAGTGGTGCAAGACCAGCATGAAGAAGACGCCGGCCATCATCAGCGCGGTCACGGGCGGCCAGGGCGAATGCGGCGGCATCGAGAGGATCTCGTCCCACTCGGCGTCCTGCACGGTGCTCGCGGGGGTCTCGTGACCACGCTCCAGCAGCCCCTCACCGCGGTCCAATCTCCGGTTGTCGGCCGCCCGGTCCTCCTCGTCCCACATCGCATAGGCGCTCGAGACGGTCGGGATGACCGGGTAGTTGTAGGGGGGCGGCGGGGAGGTCGTGGACCATTCCAGGGTGTCCCCGCCGAAGGGGTCATTGCCCGCCTCCGCTCCTCTGAAGTAGCTGATGAAGAGGTTGACGACGATCATCACCAGGCCCACGGCGAGGAGGTAGGCGCCGATCGACTCGATGAAGTTCAGCAGCGTCCAGCCCAGCCCGGGGGCATAGGTGTAGTTGCGCCGCGGCATCCCGATGATGCCGACGATGTGCATCGGGAAGAAGGTCACGAACGTCCCTATGAAGGTGAGCCAGAAGCTGAGCTTGCCGACGCCCTCGTGATACATCTTTCCCGTCAGCTTGGGAAACCAGAAGTACATCCCGCCGAGGATCGGGAACACGGCGCCGCCGAAGATCACGAAATGGAAGTGGGCCACGATGAAGTAGCTGTCGTGGACCTGCTGGTCGAAGGGGATCGCGGCCACGGTGATCCCCGATAGGCCACCGATGATGAAGTAGACGATGAACCCGATGATGAACAGCAGCGGGGTCTGGAAATCCGGCGTGCCGGTCAGGATCGTCGCGATCCACGCGAACAGCTGGACCGCCGACGGGATCACGATGATCAGGCTCACGGCGGCGAAGTAGACCGTGGTCAGCGTCGCGAAGCCGACCGTGAACATGTGGTGCACCCACACGCCGAAGCCGAGGAACGCGACCAGGATCTCCGACAGCGCGACCAGCGGGAAGAAGACCATCTTGCGGTGCGTGAAGGTCGGGATGATCGCGGTGGCGATGCCGAACGCGGGCAGGATGATTATGTAGACCTCGGGATGGCCGAAGATCCAGAACAGGTTCTGCCACAGCAGCGGATCACCGCCGAACGCGGCGTCGTAGAAGTGAAAGCCGAGCTGGCGGTCGAGCTCCAGGAACAGGCACGCGACGCTGAGCGAGGGCAGCGCGAACAGCAGCGCGAAGGCCACCGCCAAAAAGGCGAAGCAGAACAGCGGCATCCGGTTCAGGGACATTCCCGGCGCGCGCATCTTGAAGATCGTCGCGATGAAGTTGATCGACGTCATCGTGCTCGCGATCCCGTTGAAGATCAGTCCGTAGCCGTAGAAGTCGATGTTGTTACCGGGGTCGTACTGCTTGGAGGCGAGCGGGACGTAGTCAAACCAGCCGGCGTTCGGGGCGTGGCCGGAGACCAGCGCGGTGTACAGGAAGATTCCCGACCACAAAAAGATCCAGTAGGAGAGCGCGTTCATCCGCGGGAAGGCCATGTCCCGGGCGCCGATCATCAGCGGCAGCAGATAGTTCCCGAAGGCGCCGGTGGTCATCGGGATCACGAACAGGAAGATCATCGTGATCCCGTGCATCGTGAACACCTGGTCGTAGGCCGCGGGACCCAGCAGGTGGTTGTGGGGTCCGATCAGCTGGGTGCGGATCAGCAGCGCCTCGACGCCGCCGGCCCCGAAGAAGGCCAGCGAGGTGAAGAAGTACAGGATCCCGATCCGCTTGTGATCGGTGGTCGTCAGCCAGCCGACCAGCCCCGGGCGCTCGGCCCAGATCCGCTCGAGCCGGTCGACGTGCTGCTGTCCGCGTGGGGTGGTGACGGTGGCCATGGTTAGCGAAGGCTCTCCAGGTAGCTGACGAGCTCTGAGACCTGGGTATTGGAAAGACCGAGATCGGGCATCCGGTCCCCGGGCTTGATCGCCTGCGGGTTGTGGATCCAGGCCGCCAGGTGCCTGGGATCGTTGGGGATCGTCAGCGCGGCGAGCGTGGTCCGGGTGGCCAGATGGGACAGGTCGGGACCCACGTCGGCCTGCGCGGGGGTGCCGGCGATCCGGTGACAGCTCGCGCACTGGTCGTCGAGGAACTGCTGCTTGCCGGCCTGCACCGTCGCGGTGGCCGCGGCCGGGGCCGGCGCTGCCATGTTGGCCGCCCAGGCCCGGTAGGCGGCGGGCGGCTGGGCGAACACGTACATGGACATGTTGGCGTGCTGGAAGCCGCAGAACTGCGAGCACTGACCGCGATACTTGCCGGGACTGGAGGCGTAGAGCAGGATTCGGTTCTGACGCCCGGGGATCATGTCGACCTTACGATTGAGCGCCGGCACCCAGAAGCTGTGGATCACGTCGGCGGTGGTGGCGACCACGTTGACCCGGGTGCGGGCCGGGATGTGGATCTCGTTCGCGGTCACCGCGTTGGTGCCGGGGTAGCGGACCTCCCACCACCACTGGTGGCCGATGACGTCGATCGTCATCGCGGTGGTGGACCGCGGGGGTGGCGACGTCTGGCCGATCAGGTAGACGTTGGACACGGCGAAGAGGGGGACCAGGACCGCGATCGGGATCCCGATCCCGAACACGAGCACCATCCCCTCGGCCATGTTCTCGCGCTGGCCGAAGAACGGCAGCCCGGCGGTGCCGCGCCGAAACCAGGCGATGACCAGGAGCCCCACCGACCCGAAGAACACGATCGCGGCCGCGGCGAGCATCCACCACCACAGCAGCATGATGTTGTGGGCTTGGGGGCTGTGGGTGTTGACGATCGACTGCTTGCCACAGCCGGCCAACAGCAGAGCAAGCCCAATCGCGCTGGCGGCCGCTACCCGCTTCGGCCTGGGGCGGCGGGAGCTGTCACGGGACTTGGCTGGCACGAGACGAAGCGGGCGGCGAAGACGAAGGCGAATGCGAAAGGCGAAGGCGAAGGCGAAGGCGCGCATCATCCTACCCTGAGCCCGAGGCGGGAAACCCGGCCGTTCGCGTCATGACATGTCTGGCCCAGAGATCGATACGGGTTTTGAACGACCGGCTTACCGGGAAGCTCCCAGAGCTGCTCGGTTTAAAAACATCGGCGTCCGCTGCCCCGCTGATCGGGCGGCGATCGGAAGGGAGTTGACAGGCATGGCTCAGGTTGCCGTCGTGACAGGTGCATCGGCAGGGGTCGGGCGGGCAACCGCCCGGGCGTTCGCCGAGCGAGGATTTGACGTGGCGCTGCTGGCCCGGGGCGAGGGCGGCCTCGACGCCGCGGCCAAGGAGGTGCAGGCCGCGGGGTCCCGGGCGCTGGCGATCCCCACCGACGTGTCGCAGTTCGAGCAGGTCGATGCAGCCGCCAGCCGGGTCGAGAGCGAGCTGGGGCCGATCGATGTCTGGGTCAACGACGCGATGACTACGGTGTTCGCGCCGTCCTGGGAGGTCAAGCCGGCGGACTTCCAGCGGGCGATCGAGGTCACGTTCCTCGGACAGGTGTGGGGCACGATGGCCGCGCTGGCCCGGATGCGCCCGCGCGATCGGGGCTCGATCGTCAACGTCGGGTCGGCGCTGGCGTTCATCGGGATCCCGCTGCAGTCGGCCTACTGCTCGTCGAAGTTCGCCTGCCGGGGCTTCTTTGAGTCAACCCGCGCAGAGCTGATCCACGACAAGAGCCACGTCCGGATCAGCATGGTCCACCTCCCGGCGGTCAACACCCCGCAGTTTGACTGGTGCCAGACCGCCATGTCGCATCACCCGATGCCGGTCCCGCCGATCTACCAGCCCGAGATCCCGGCCAAGTTCATTCTCGACGCCGCGCTCGACGGCCGGCGCGACAAGATCATCGGGTCGTGGAACAAGATGCTGGTGGTCGTGGCCAGCCTCGCCCCGGGGCTCGGCAACCAGTACGCGGCGATCGGCGCGTGGGGAGCCCAGCTCACCTCGCAGCCGGTGAGCCCGGAGCGGCCGAGCAACCTGTACCGGCCCGCCGACGCCGACACCGACCACGGCGCCCACGGTTCCTTCGATGACAAGGCGGGCGGGTTCATGGACCCGAGCTTTCTCAAGTCGCTGCCCAACACGGCCAAGACCTTCTGTCTGGCGGTGGCCCACACCGCCCAATACAAGAAGATGGTCTGGGCCAACCGGAAGCGCCGGGGCTGAGAACCGCCGGGAGGAGGTCGTGATCGTCGCGATCGTGACCGCGCTGGGCGCCGCCCTGGCCTTCGCTACCGCCTCGGTGCTCGAACAGCGGGCGGCCCGGGAGGCGCCCGAGGGCGAGTCGCTCAGCCCCCGGCTGATCTTGGACTTGCTGCACCGTCCGGCCTGGGTCGGCGGGGTGGGCGCGTCGGTGGCCGCCTTCGCCCTGCAGGCGCTGGCCCTGGCCTTCGGCAGCCTGAGCCTCGTTCAGCCCCTGATCGTGATGGAGATCATCTTCGGGGTGCCGATGGCCATCCGCCTGCGCCACAAGTCGATGGGACCCCGGGAGTGGGGCGGGGCGGTGGCCGTGGTGGGGGGCGTGGTCGTGTTCTTGGTCGTGGCCTCCCCCCGAGGCGGTCACCCCAACCCCTCCGATCTCACCTGGGCGACCGTGGTCGCCGCCGTAGTGGCCCTGGCCGGAATCTGCCTGGTGGGCGCCCGAGGACCCGCGAGCGCCACGCGGGCCACCCTCCTGGGCGTCGCCGCCGGCGCCCTGTTTGGCCTGATGTCGGCGCTGCTGAAGTCCTGGACCTTCATCCTGTCGACCGACGGGATCGTGGGTGGGCTGACCACCTGGCAGCCCTACGTGATGGGGGCGGTGGCCGCCGCAGGCTTCCTCACCGCGCAGAGCGCTTTTCAGGCCGGCCCGCTGGCCGCCTCGCTGCCCGCCACCGACACCTTCGAGCCCGGGGTGGCGATCGCGATCGCGGTCGCGGCGTTCGGCGAGGTGCTCAACCACTCTGCCCTCGACCTCGGACTCGAGGCCGCAGGCGTAGCGGCCGTGATCGCCGGGATCGTCACCCTGGACCGCTCCCCCTTGATCCTGTCCCTCCAGGCACCTTCTGACCCCGACGATGCGCCCAAGCCCCGTGCGCAAGCCGGCGCTTGAGGTCGCGTCGCAGCACGTCACCGGCGAATAGGCGGTGATCATTCTTGGCGTAGTGGAAGCTGTATGTGTTCGGCGGCTCCGGGTTCACGGATGCTGAGTTGTCGTTCACGTTCGATCTCGGAGTCGAGCTCGATTCCCAGCAGCGTGCCGATGTTGGTCAGCCACACCCACACCAGGAACGTGACGATGGCTCCGAGGGTGCCGTAGGTCTTGTCGTACGAGCCGAAGTTGGCGATGTACAGACCGAAGGCGGCCGAGGTGATTGCCCAGGCGATCACCGCCAGGATCGACCCCGGAGTCAACCAGCGCAAGCTCGGCGGTCGCACGTTCGGGGCGATGTAGTAGAGCCCGCTGATCATCAGTGCGACCAGCACCACGATCGCCGGCCACTTGGCGACGTTCCAGATCTCGAGCCCGGTCGAGCCGATGCCGAGTTGGGCGCCGACGGCGCTGGCCACGGGACCCGTCAGGACAAGGGCCACCAGGACGAAGGTGACGAGCACGACCCCGACCAGCGTCACCGCGATGTTGAACGGCCATTGGCGGTACCACGAGCGGCCGCGCCTGGCCTCCCAGATGACGTTCGCAGCCCACGAGAACGTGCCCACGTAACCGGACGCCGCCCAGACGGTAGCGGCCAAGCCGACCCCGAGCAGAGCGCCGGCGCCGCCTTTGTGGGTGATGATCTGACGCAGCGGTACGGACACCGACTGAACGGTCGACTGTGGCGCGAACCGCCCGACGATCTGCAATACCGCATTGAAGGTCTGCGGGTACTGGCCCAGCAGGCCCAGCAGGGACACGAGGGCGATCAGACCGGGAAACAACGACAGCACGCTCCGATACGTGAGGGCCGCGGCCAGGTTGGTAACCCCGTCGGCGCGGTACTGGTCAAAGGTTCGCTTGGCGATCCGCTTCCAGGACCCGTGCGGAAGATCACCAAACCGGCGTGGCTTTCGCCGCCGACCGGCCCCGAAAGCCCCACCGCCCCTACTGCCGGATGGACGCCGGCGGAACATCCCTTTAACCCGGCGTCTCCTGCTCGGCCTTGTCCTCCAAGCGCTGCTCGTTGCGGCGCAGGTACACGAGAAAGCCGACCACGACGACCGCTCCCACCACCCCGAGGGCGACGTCAACCGGGGTGCTGAGGTGCTCGATCGCGCCGCCCAAGTAGTAGGAGGCGAAGGCGTAGATGCAGCTCCAGATGATGCCGCCGGCGGCATTGAAGAGCACGAAGCGCGCCCAGTGCATGCGATTGGTGCCGGCCAAGAAGGCGGCGTAGGTGCGCAGGATCGAGATGAAGCGCCCGAAGAAGACGACCTTGCCGCCGTGGCGCTGGAACACGTACTGCCCGAGCTTGATGCGTCGCTGGTTGAAGCGGATATACCGTCCATAGCGCTCCAGCAGCTCGTGCCCGCCCCAATGGCCGAGGCCGTAGCCGATGTTGTCGCCGAGGATCGCGCCGGCCGCCGCGACCGCGGCGACCAGGCCGATCTGGAGCTGGTGGGTGACCCCGGCGTAGACCCCGGCGGCGATCAGCATCGTCTCGCCGGGGAGCGGCACGCCGAGGCTCTCGATCGCGACGAACACCAGCACGGCCAGGTATCCGTAGCTGGCCAGCAGGTGCTCGAGCGTGCGGTGGCTGGTGAGCAGCGCGAGCGTCATCTGCGCTTCAGCCGCGGTCGCGATCATAACCGCGACGGTCTTCGCCGGCGATCGCGGTGGCGATGTCTCGGGGGTAGGTGCGACCGGCGCGCAGCATCAGGAACGCGCTGATCAGCAGCGGAACGAGCATGATCAAAAAGGTGTACTCGAGTCCTTGGGCGCTCGAGTTGGCGCCGAACCCGCTGCTGGTGGCGTTGGCGTTGTGGTGGTGGGCGGCGAGCTGCTCTGAGATGACGCCGAACAGGAACGGGGCGAGCGCCTCGGCGAAGCTGCGCAGCAGGGTGCGCACGCCTTCGGCCCGGCCCCACAGCCGGGCGGGCATGATGTCCAGCCGAGCGGCGTCCAGCGGGGGGTTGGGAGCGGCGAGGGCGGCGGCGCCGAGGATGAAGAGCGGGATCGCCACCGCGAGCGAGGTGGTGGCGATCGCGGGGCCGAGGATCACCGCCGCGGCGGCGTAGGCGCCGGCGGCGACCAGGAGCCGGCCGGTGAGCCGACCGCCGCCGATCAGCCGGTCGGCCAGCCGTCCCCCCAGCAGCGCGCCGCCGATCGACGCGATCACGATCACGCCCAACAGAAGCGTCGCCTCGGACTGGCCGACGCCGAAGTGCCCGCGGACGAACACGACCGCGAACGTGCGCAGCCCGGCGAAGAAGAAGTAGCCCAGCGCCGACGCGATGATCAACCGGACGTTGGTGGGCACGCGCACCACGTAGCGCGCCGTCCGCCAGAGCGACAGGCGAGCGGGGTCCTCGCGCAGGACGAGCGGCTCGCGGGGCGCCACCGCACGACGCTTGACCGCCTGGGCGGTGAGCTCATCACTTCGCCCGGACTCAAAGCCCGTTTCGCCGGCCGACCCGGCGGCGGCGTCGGGGTCGATGTCGTCCTCGCCTCTGATCTCCTGCGCCCCGGGCGCCAGGCGGCTCTGCCCGCCGCGCGCGGGCTCGGGCAGGCGGCGCCAGATCACCCAGGCGAGCGCCAGCCCGGGGACGGCGAGCAGCGCGAACGAGAACCGCCACGACAGGTACTTGGCGACCTCGCCGCTGATCAGAAAGCCGAACGCCGCGCCGACGAGCTCCCCGGAGATGATGAACCCGTAGATGCGCGCACGCTCAGAGCCGGGGAAGTAGTCGCCGGTCAGCGAGGCCACGCTGGGCCCGGCGGTGGCGACGATCGCGCCGAGCGCCACGCGGGTGATCAGCAGCATGCCAAAGGAGACCGCGACGCCGCTGATGATCATCGCGACGCTCCACAGCGCGATCGCGATCGGCAAAAGGTGGGTGCGGCGCACCCGGTCGACCAAGCCGCCGGCGGGGATCGCGCCCAGGCCACCCGTCAGCGACGTCACCGCGACCAGCAGACCCAGGCTGGCGTTTCCGATATGCAGCCCGCGCTCGAGCTGAACCCCGACCGCCCCGACCGTCGCCTTGTCGGCGCTGTCGAGCGCGAGCACGCACGCCAACAGGACGATCACCCCGCGACGCGCCGGTCCGCCGACCACCGCATCGAAGCGCTGCAGCGCCCGGTGCTCACGCGAGCGCAGCGCCGAGGCGAGGGTGATCGCCTTCACACCGACAGCGGGGCGTGTTCCAGCTCGAGCGGGCTGAGGTGCCGGCGGATCTGAAGCAGCCGGGGACACGGCTCGTCGGTGTCGATCAGCACCGCCGTGCCGGGCCACGCCTTTTCGAGATATGAGACGTAGGCGTCGTAGGAGCCGAGGTCGGGCTCATAGATCCACGAGCCGGTGTTCCAGTAGCGCACCCGTCCGCCCCGGCTGGGCCGAGCATCCGCGAGCGGCTGATGGGTGTGGGCGAACACGACCTGATCGACGTCGTGAGCCCAGCCGAGGTTCTCGACCACCAGGTCGATCGAGTCCAGCGCCGGCGCGATCGGGTCACTGGGACGAGTGACCCGGGCCACCCCGTAGCCGGCCGTCCCGCCTCCGCTCGGCCCGTCGCGGGCGGCTCGGCGGTGGCGCTCGTCCGCCAGCGCGCGGTCATAGTGCCCGGCGGTTGGCGCACGCGAGGCGCCGGAGGCCGAGCCACGGCCATCCTGGCGACGCTGGGCGAGCGAAGTCGCCAGGCGCCTGGCCGACCGGACGGGCGAGACGGCGCCTTGCAGGATCCGCTCGGCGCGCGCCATCCCGCCGTGGACGCTCTGCTGGGCGGCGGTCCCGTGGGGGAGCTGGGCGATCGCGTAGAGCAGCTCGGTGAGCAGCGAGATCACCGACTCGTAATCCTCGAGGCTGGGTGTCGCGGTGCGGGCGCCGCCGGTCGCGATCGACCACAGCGCCCGTCCGAGCAGGCGATTGGGCAGCGATCCGTGGCGGTGGGCGTGGTAGTCGAGGTAGTGCCCGTGGGTGCACAGCACCCCGCCGAACTCATAGGTGGGATAGCGCAGCTCGATCTGCACCCCCTCGAGGCGGTGCTCGAGCAACCGCCGAAACCACAGCTCGTGGCGGACGTGCTCACCGAGACGCTGCCGCGACTCGCCGGTGGCGAGCTCGAGGCCGAGCAGATCCTCCTCCTGCGAGACGATCAGGTGATGGTCGTGGTTGCCGGCCAAGAACACCAGCCGCTTGCCCTGCAGCTTCTCGCGCAGCAGGTGAAGCAAGCCGCCGGCGGCGGCCACCGCGTCGTGCACCGAGGCAAATAGGAAGTCGAACAGATCACCGAGGAAGATCACTTCGTCGACGTCGTCGAGGTGGGGAGCGAGCAGCGCGAGCTCGTGGTCGTGGCGCAGCAGATCCTCGCCGGTCCACGCGCCGAAGTGGGTGTCTGAGATCACCAGCGCGCGCATCAAGGATCAGGCTCTCGCCTGATACAACCCAGCGGCGGCGAACGCGCTCGCCGTCGCGACGTTGGTCGCCGCCAGCCGGCGGCGATCCGGCGCCAGCAGCGCCAGCGCGACCATCGTCGAGGCGTGGGCGGCGTCGACCGCCGCGCCGGCCAGGATCCACCCTCGCGTGGGCCGCGGGCCGACGATCGCGGCCTGGGCGAGGTGCCGGACGCCGAGGACCCGAGTGAACGCGCGCGCGGGGCGGTCGATGCGCTGGTGGGGCACGGCGCGCAGGACGGCTCCCGGGGCGATCAGCAGCACGGCCCCCCAGGCCCAGCGGATCACCGTCAGCGGGCTCATGTCGAGGTCGTCCGGTCGTCGTATTGCGTGACTGCGCACTCGAGCAGCAGGGCGTGCACGAACGCCTGGGGAAGGTTGCCGCGCAGCTGTCGCTGGCTGACGTCGAACTCCTCCGAGCACAGCCCGGGTGGCCCGCAGGCGGCGCGGTTTCGCTCAAACCAGCGCGCCGCCGCGACCTGGTCCCCCTGCTGGTCGTAGGCGAGCGCGAGCAGGAACCCGCACAGCAAGAAGCCGCCCTCGGACTCTCCCAGGGGCCGTTCGTCGGGCCGATAGCGGTAGCAGTACCCGTCCTGGGTGAGCTCAGAGGCGACGGCCTGCAGGGTGGCGATCGAGCGGGGGTCCGAGGCCGGCAGCGCGCCCCGGAGCGCGGGCAGCAGCAAAGCCGCGTCGATACGCGGATCGCCGGGGGAGCGCTGCCAGCGCCCGGTGGGGTGCAGCGCGTGCGCGGCGGTGTCGGCCACGATCGCGTCAGCCAGCGACAGCCAGCGGGCGATCTGCTCGCCACCGGGACGCCGCTGGGCGATCTGGCGCAGTCCGGCGGCGCAGATCAGCCGGCTGTGGGTCCAGGCGTCGGGTGCTATCTCCCAGATCCCGGCGTCGGTGTCCGGCTCGCGCCAGCGCTGCTCGATCGCCTCGATCGCCGCCTCGGCCGCCCGCCAGCCCTCGGCGTCGAGGTGGTCGTGGTGATCGGCGGCGGCGAACAGCAGCAGCGCCTCGCCGAACGCGTCGAGCTGAAACTGCTGGTTGACCCAGTTACCGACGATGTCAGAGCCGCCCGGGTAGCCGGGCAGGTGAAGCTGGCGCTGGTCGGGCACCGGGCCGCCGCTGGTGGTGTAGGCCGGCTTGAGCGCAGGTCCGTCGGCGAGCAGCCGCTCGGCCACGAACCGCACCGCGTCGTCCATCAACGGGTAGGGACCGGCCTTGGCCACCGCCTGTCCCGTGTAGCACTGGTCCCGGATCCACACGTAGCGGTAGTCATAGTTGCGCCCTTCGCGGGCGTGCTCGGGCATCGACGTGGTCGCCGCGGCGACCATCCCCCCACCGAGGCTGGTCAGCCCCGCCAGCACCGCGTAGGAGTGGCGCGCGTCACGCTGGGCGACGGTGCCCTCGAGCTCGGGCACCCGGTGTGACCACTCCGCCACCACTCCCTGCCACGCCCACTCGGGGTCCGGCGGCTGCCCGTCGGCCTCGCCGGTCGCCAGCACCAGCACGAAGTCGTGATGGGCTCCCTCGGCGAGCTCGAGGCCGACCGTGAGCGCCTTGCCGCCGTGGCCGTCGGCCACCGCAGTGGCGTCCTGACCTCCTGCCCAGCACAACCGGGTATCGCCCAACTGCGCGCTCCAAGCTCCGTCATCGCGCTTGGCCAGCTTGGTCAGGGGCCGGTCACCGAAGTCACCGCGCGGGTTGAGCATCACGTCCACGCTGGCGCTGCCCGTGACCGCGGTCACCCGGCGCAGGATCACTGCCCGGTCGCGGTGGGTGGGCAGCGCGAGCGCCTCGCGGCACTCGATCGTCCCCTCGTCGGTGATCCAGCGGCTGTGCCAGATCAGGCTGCCGGGCTCGTAGTAGCCGCCCCACACGTATCGACCCCGCGGCGTGACCGCGTAGGCGCCACTGCCGCCGATCAGCGACGAGAAGACCGCGTCGGAGTCCCAGCGCGGGAAGCACATCCAGACGAAGTCGCCGCGCGGGCCGACCAGGATCCCGCGCTCACCGTCGGCCAGCAGCGCGTACTCGCGCAGGACGTGGGGATGCTCGGCGCTGACCGTCGATTGGGCCGCAGCGGTGCTCATCATTCTCCATCTCCTTGTGTTCAGATCTCATCGCGGTAGCCGTAGAACTCGTGATCCTCGTTGTAGCCGCCCTGGCCGTCGCCGTAGTCCCGGAAGTCGTTCACGAACTCGATCTCGCGGATCCACTTGACGTGCTTGAACCCGAGCTGGTTCTCGACCCGCAGGCGCAGCGGGCTGCCGTGCAGGACGGGCAGCGGCTCGCCGTTCATCTCGTAGGCGAGCAGGCTCTGGGGATGGCGCAGGTCGTGCATCGAGTGCGAGTCGTAGTACTCGCCGCCCTCGCCCCCCTCTCCATAGGAGCGGAAGATCGCCCACCGCGCCTCGGGCCGTGGCTTGACCAGCTCGATCAAGTCGGCAAACGGCAGGCCACCCCACTTGCCGATCGCCGACCAGCCCTGGATGCAATTGTGCATCGTGATCTGGTCCTGCTTGGCCATTGCCTTGATCTCGTCGAGTGACAGCTCGACCGGGTGCTCCACGAGCCCGTGCACCTTGAGGCGGTAGTCGTGAAAGGCGCCGTCGTGCAGCGCCGTCCACTCGTCGCTGGTGGGGACCAGGCCGTTGGGCCAGAAGTAGGGGCTGATGTCCTGCTCGGAGTACTCGGCGCGCGGGGCGTAGTGGTCGAACAGCAGGTTCATCAGCCGGCCCACCGTGGCGTTGGAGATCCGCTGCAGGATGCGGGTGTGCGTCCAGGAGAAGCGGATCGCCCAGATGTTGAACGCCGCCGTGATCGCCAGCGCCAGCAGGAACAGCGCCACCCCGTTGAGGTTCTTCTGGAAGACGTCGAGCGTGATCGCGTCGAGGTTCTTGGAGAACCCGGTGGCGGCGACCATGATCATGTGCACGGCGTAGAAGACGACGAACGCGACCATCACCAGGAAGTGGATCGAGCGGGCCAGCTGGCGGTTGCCGAACAGCCGCTGGTAGCCCTTGAAGCGGTTGTCCAGCGCCGGTGACATCGCCAACCCGGTGAGGATCGCCAGCGGCGCGAGGACGAACACGACCGCGAAGTAGCTGAGCTGCTGCAGCGCGTCGAAGCGGAAGTAGCCGCCGGGCTCGGTCGGAAGGTGAAGCGCCGCGTACTGCACGATGCACGACCCGGCGGAGGGCAGGATCGATGCCTGGGTGGGAACCAGCTTCAGATAGTGGTCGGTGGTGAACGTCAGGACGATGAACACCAGTCCGTTGACCACGAACAGGATGTCGAAGATGAAGTGCCAGTGGCGAGCCACACCGATCGTGTGGCGGCCGCCCGGCATCCCGAACAGCGGGCTGAGCATGATCGCGTCATCCTTGGCGGTCCACACCCGGTCGGAGGGGACCGGGCCACGAAACCGCAGCCACTCCCTGTCCGGAGTGGAGTGGACCTTGAGGTACAGGCGGGGATGGTCGGCCAGGATCTGCCAGCCGGCGCGGACGATCATCACCATGAAGAAGAAGTTGGCCAGGTGCGTGATCAGCACCCAGGTCGAGATCCCGGGCGCGAAATGCGGCGTGCTGCGCACGCACGGGTGGCCTCTGGTGAAGGACTGTCCCGCTCCGGTGGCGATGAACAGCTTGGCTGCCACCACCATCGCCACGCAGGCGAGCACGAAGCCCGGCAGCAGCCACCACACCGCGATGAACCTCCGGCCGAGGCGGAAATGGACCTCGCGCAGCCCGAACCGGGGGTGAGCGTCCTCGCCGCCCCGCAGCGCCTGGTGACGAAAGTCCTTTACGACCTCGGCGTCGCTCTGCTTGCCCGAGCTCCCGTTGGGCTTCTCGGGCTCAGGCACGGTCACCGCCCGCGCCGGCGTGCAGGGCGAGCTGGAGCAGCTCGGCGAGGTGCAGCGCCGAGCGGTCAGTGCCCTGGCGGATCTGCTCGCGGCAGGAGAACCCGTCGGCGAGGATCAGCGTGTCGGCCGGCGTGGCCCGGACCGCGGGCAGCAGGGCGCGTTCCCCGGCTGCGATCGCTACGTCGTAGTGGCTGGCCTCGAACCCGAACGCGCCGGCCATTCCGCAGCATCCCGCCTCCGGACGCTCGAGCTCGACGCCGACGCGGGTCAGCAGGGCCTGGTCGGCACCGGTGTGCATGATCGCCTCGTGGTGGCAGTGACCGTGGTGCAGCACCCGCCGGTGAAGGCGCGGCGGCTCCCAGCCGGGGGTTTGCCGCTCGAGCAGCTCGGCCAGCGTGAACGACTGGGCGCGCAGGCGCTTGGCGTCCTCATCGGCGGGAAGCAGGTCACACAGCTCGTCGCGGAACACCGCCAGGCAACTCGGCTCGAGGCCCACCACCAGGACGCCGGCGCTGATCTGGGGCCGCAGCTCTGAGAGCGTCTGGCGCAGCAGCCGCTTGGCCAGGCGCAGCATGCCCCAGTCATACAGCGGCCGCCCGCAGCACAGGCTCGCCGCCGGCACGTGGACGTGGTAGCCGGCCGCCTCCAGGACCTCGACGGCGGCGTGGGCGGTGTCCGGATGAAAGTGATCGTTGAACGTGTCGGCCCACAGGATCACCGGCGGACGCCCGTCACCAGATGGACCGCCGTCGCCGGCTCGACCCGCGGCGGCGCTGGCCGGCGAGCCTCCACCGGCGAAGAAGCCCTGCTTGAAGGTGCGGGGAGCGAAGCGCGGGATCTCGCGCTGAGGGGCAACGCCGGCCGCCGCCTTGGCGGCGTCAGCCAGCAGCGGCGCGTGGGTGACCGCGTTGACCAGGCCCGGCGCGCGGCGCGCCAGCCGCGCCCACCAGTAGATCAGGCCGAGCGCATAGGCCGAGCGCGGACGCAGCCGGCCGGCGTAGTAGTGCGACAGGAACTCCGCCTTGTAGGTCGCCATGTCCACGTTGACCGGGCACTCGGCCTTGCAGCCCTTGCAGGCCAGGCACAGGTCCAGCGCGTCCTTGACCGCCTCCTCGCCCCAGCCACCGTTCAGCACGTCCCCGGCCAGCATCTCGTGCAGCAGGTGGGCGCGCCCACGGGTCGAGTGGCGCTCCTCACGGGTAACCATGTAGCTCGGGCACATCGTGCCGCCCTCGTGGCGCCGGCACTTGCCCACCCCGACACAGCGCAGGGTCGCGTTGGCCAGGCTGCCGTCATCGGCGGCGAACGAGAAGTGGGTCTTGGGCTGCGCGGGACGGTAGCCCGGGCCGAGCCGCAGGTTGGCGTCCAGCGGCGCCGGGTCCGATACCTTGCCGGGGTTCATCTTGCCGGCCGGATCCCAGATCGCCTTGAACTCGCTGAACGCCCCCACCAGCTCGGGGCCGAACATCCGCGGCAGCAGCTCGGCCCGGGCCTGGCCGTCGCCGTGCTCGCCTGACAGCGAGCCCCCGTAGGACACCACCAGGTCGGCGCCCTGCTCCAAGAACGAGCGCCAGTTCGCGACCCCTGCCACCGTGGTCAGCTCGAAGTCGATCCGGGTGTGCACGCATCCCTGCCCGTAGTGACCGTAAAGCGCGCACCGGTAGCCGTGGCGGTCGCACAGCCGGCGGAAGTCTCGCAGGTAGTCGGCCAGCCGGTGCGGCGGGACCGCGGCGTCCTCCCACCCCGCCCAGGTGGGGCGCTCGCCGGGGACCCGGGCGGTGCCGCCCAGCCCCGATTCGCGGATTCCCCACACCGGCGACGCCTCGTCGCCCTCGAGCAGGCGCATGCTCGGAGGAGTCCCCGCCCCGCTTTTCTTCAGCGCGTCCATCAGCCCGTGCGCCTTGTCGGCCGCCTCGCCCATGTCCTGGCCGCCGAACTCGACCAGCAGCCAACCGCCGCCGTCGGGCAACCGGTCGGTGTTCGCGAACTCGAGGCCCTTCTTGCGCACCTGCTCGAGCAGCACGTCGTCGAAACCCTCGACGCCGGTCGGACCGTGCTCGAGGATCTCGCAGACCGGCTCGGCGGCGGCGGCGCCGTCGGCGAAGCCGAGGGCCAGCGTGCAGCGCGCCGGCGGGCTTCCCACCAGGCGCAGCGTCGCCTCCAGCAGGGTCACACAGGTTCCCTCGCTGCCCACGAGCGCCCGCGCCAGGTGAAAGCCGCGCTCGGGCAGCAGCTCGTCGAGGTTGTAGCCCGAGACCCGCCGCGGGATGTCGGGATAGCGCTCGCGTATGAGCTGGGCGTAGCGGTCTCGCAAGGCGCGCAGGCGGCCGTAGATGTCTCCCCGCCGGCCACCCTCGTCGACGACCCGGTCGAGCTCTGAGTCGTCGCCCCCCGCCCCCACCCGCAGCCGGGTCCCGTCGTAGAGCAGCACCTCGAGCTCGTCCACGTTCTCGACCGTGCGCCCGGACATGATCGAGTGCACGCCGCAGCTGTTGTTGCCGATCATCCCACCCAGCGTGCAGTGGTCGTGGGTGGCCGGGTCGGGGCCGAAGGTGAGGCCGTGGCGCTCGGCGGCGCGGCGCAGATCGTCGAGCACCACGCCGGGCTGGACTCGCGCCGTGCGGCGCTGCGGGTCGAGCTCGACGATCTCGCCCAGATGGCGTGAGCAGTCGAGCACCACCGCGTCGTTGCAGGTCTGGCCCGCCAGGGCGGTGCCGCCCCCGCGGGGCAGGATCGGGGCACCGTGCTCACGGCAGATCGCCACCGCGGCGACTAGATCTTCTGAGTCGCGCGGCAGGACCACGCCGATCGGCACCTGACGGTAGTTCGAGGCGTCGGTCGCGTACAGCGCCCGGCTGCCGGCACCGAACCTGACGTCTCCCCGGATCGCGCCCACCAGCTCAGACGCCAGGCGCCGGGCGTCGACCCGATCGCTCACGGCCGCCATCACACGAACTTCGGGTAGAGCGACATCTCCAGCAGCATCCTCATCCCTCCCCGTCGCGGTTGGGGTCGTGTTGCTCGGCTCGCTGCTGGGGACCGGCGATCAGCCGCACCGGACGGTCGGTGAGCAGGTAGCCGGCCGCCCAGTTGACCAGCACCAGCAGGCGGGTGCGCAGCCCGCCGGTCCGCACGATGTGCACCAGCAGCCAGGCCAGCCAGCCGAGCATCCCACTCAGCTTCACCGGCCCGATCTGGGCCACCGCGGCGTTGCGACCCTGGGTGGCCATCGTCCCCAGGTTGCGGTAGCGAAACGCCACCGGCTGGTCCCCGCGCGCCCGGGCGGCGATCGACTCCCCCGCGTGGCGGCCGCTCTGGATCGCCACCTGGGCGAGCATCGGCAGCGGTCTCTGGCCGTCCTGCGGGATCTCGGCCAGGTCTCCGATCGCGAGCACCTCCGGATGGCCGGGAACCTGAAGCGTGTCTGACACCTTCAGGCGGTGGTGCGAGCCCTGCTCGAGCCCCAGCCCGTCGGCCAGCGGCGCCGCCCGCACCCCGGCGCCCCACACCACCGTCGCCGCCGGGATCGTGGCGCCGCCGTGGAGCTCGAGGCCGTCGTCGTCGATGTCGGCCGCCTCGGCGTCTGAGAGCACCCGCACCCGCTTTCGCTCCAGCGCGCGCTGGGCGGCGCGCTGCAGGCCCGGCGCGAACGTCGCCAACGGGGCCTCGGAGGCCTCGACCAGCACGATCTGCACCTCGTCCATGTCCAGCTCCTCCGGGTAGTCCCGGGCGAGCACGCCGTGTACGAGCTCGGCGAAGGCTCCGGCGAACTCGACCCCGGTCGGCCCACCGCCCACCACCGCGAAGGTCAACAGGCGCTTGCGCTCCGCGGCGTCCGCCGTCCAGCTCGCCGCCTCGAAGCGTGCCAGCAGCGCGTTGCGCAGCTCCAGGGCCTCCGGCACATCGTTCAGCCCGTAGGAGCGCTGGGCGATGTCCTGGTTGCCGAAGTAGTTGTTGACCGCCCCGGCGCCAAGCACCAGGTGGTCGTAGGGGAGCTCGCCGCGATCGGTCAGGACCACCCGGCGCTCGAAGTCGACGCCGGTGACGGTGGCCATCCGGAACTCGGCGTTGGGCACCCGGTGCAGGAGCTGACGCACCGGCTGGGCAACCTCGGCCGGCTCGAGCAGCGCCGTCGCCAGCTGATAGAGGAACGGGGTGAAGACGTGGTAGTTGTGGCGGTCGACCAGCGTCACCTCGACCGGCGCGCAGCGCAGCGCGCGGACGCACGCTAGCCCCCCGAACCCGGCGCCGACGATCACCACCCGCGGGCGCCGAGCGCTCAGGCTGATCGCCTCCGCTCGCCCGCGGGCTTGCCGCCCGCTCGGCATCCAGCCTCGCCAAACTGGGCGGCGCCCGCGTCATCCGGCTGGCTCGCCTGAAGGTCGGCGGCCTGAGTCATCCAGCTGCCGCGGCGCCCACCGTCGTCCGCGCCGGGTCCACCCGCCCGGTGGCGATTCGCTGCGCCAGCCGGGAGGCCAGGGCCATGATCGTCAGGGCCGGGTTGGCCGAGCCCTGGGTGGAGCACACGCTCCCGTCGCACAGAAACAGGTTGGGCACCCCCCAGACGCGGTGGTCTGAGTCGACCACGCTCTCCTCGGGCCGGATTCCCATCCGCCCGCCGCCGACCAGGTGGGCGAAGCGCTGGATCGTCAGCACGTCCTGGGCCCCGGCGGCCTGCAGGATCTCCTTGATCACGTTGGTCGAGTAGGCCATGTTGGCCTTGTCGTTGTCGGTCAGCGTGTAGTCAAAGCGGGCGACCGGGATCCCGTAGGGATCGGTGTCGTCAGCCAGCGTGACGCGGTTCTCAGGGTGGGGCAACAGCTCGTTGAGCACCCCGATCGTGGTCCAGTGGTTGTAGTCACGCATGTACTCGCGCATCGCCTTGCCCCAGTGGCCGTCGGCCAGCACATGCTCGGCCCAGCCGATCGGCTGCGGCGAGACGGTCTGGATCGAGAAGCCACGGGCAAAGCCTCGCGAGCGATCGGTCTCATAGAAGTCCTCGGAGGACACCTCGGGGGGCGGAGCTTTGTACATCCGCAGCTCGTCCGGGAAGCGTCCCGCGGTCTGGGAGGCTCCCTGCACCATCACGTAGCGCCCCACCTGGTCATCGTTGTTGCCCAGTCCGTTGGGGAAGCGCTTCGAGGTCGAGTGCAAAAGCAGCCGCGGGGTCTCGATCGAATAGCCGCACACCGCGACCGCCTTGGCGCGCTGGTGGCGGTGGGCGTCGTCGCCCTCGCGCACGTAGGTGACGCCGGTCGCCCGTTCGCCGGCCTCGTCGAGCTCCACCCGGACGGCCATGCTGTTGGCCCGGATCTCGACGCCGTGGGCCAGCGCGTCGGGCAGATGGGTCACGTACGGGCTGGCCTTGGCGTTGACCTTGCACCCCTGCAGGCAGAAGCCGCGGTAGATGCAGTGCGGCCGGTTGCCGAAGGTGCCGTTGACGATCCCCACCGGCCCCACCCGCATCTCGATCCCCCGCTCGATCGCGCCGCGCCACAGGACCTGGGCGGCCTCGCCGATCGGGTGGGGTGAGAACGGGTAGCGGTGCGGATCGCCCCACGGCCAGTCCTGTCCGGCCACCGGCAGCTCGCGCTCGACCTCCTGGTAGTGGGGCTTCAGATCCCAGTAGGAGATCGGCCAGTCGGCCCCGACCCCATCCAGCGTGTGGGTTTCGAAGTCCGAGGGATGAAAGCGCGGGCAGTAGCCGGCGTAGTGGACCATCGAGCCGCCCACGCCGCGGCCGGAGTTGTTCTTGCCCAGCTCGATCGGATCCGCTCCGCCGATCACCCGCTCCTGGGTCCAGTAGAGCTTGTGCGAGCCCGCCTCGTCCGACACCCAGTCCTCGTCGGGGTGCCAGAACGGGCCCGCCTCGATGATCACGATCCTGAAGCCCTGACGAGCCAGGCGCTGGGCCAGCACCGACCCGCCCGCGCCCGCCCCCACGATGCACAGGTCGACCTCGTCAGATTCGGAGTAGCGGGCCATCGTGTCCTGGCCGGGCATGTCGCGGCGGTGGACATCGAGCAGGTAGCGCGAGTCATTGTCCTGCGGGCCGACCGAGCCCTTCAGGAACCCTCCCAGGCGCCCGGTCATGGTCCTAGCTCGTCGGCGATCCGGACCGGATCCTCGGAGGTCGCGCCGGGACGCTCGTGCGGCTCGAGGCTCGAGACCGGACCGAGGCGCATGTAGCCCTGCGGGTAGGCGGGTCCGCCGTAGCCGATCTCGTTCCACGCCCACGGGTGTGAGTAGAACGCGGCCAGGATCGCCCGCATACAGACCGAGAACGCCCGGGAGACGTCAAGCTCATCCCAGGCGCCGCCGGTCAGAGATCCGTCCGACATTCCGGCCACAATCGCCTCCTGGGCCTCGAGATCCGCGGCGGCGAACCCCTCGACGCCGTAGCGGCTGCGCGCCGTCTCGTCCAGTCCGCGCAGCGCCAAGCGCCAAGTGTCAGGATCACGGGGCATGTTGGCGTACCGGTAGCCGTCGAGCTTTGAATCGGCGTACTTCTCATCGACCATCTCGGCCACCGGCACCCGGGGCTCTGCGTCCTGGGCGGTGGTGACGTCACATAGCGCCCGCAGCGCCGGCTCCTCGCCAGCGGTGAAGAACCGCAGCGGCCCGCTCATGTCCAGCCGGCTGGTCACCGTCTCGCGGGTGGCGTGGTCCCAGTTCTCGGCGTTGTCCAGCACGTCGTAGTCGGGGTAGCGGCCGATCATCTGCGGCGTGGTCCCGTTGCGCTGGCGCGGCAGCCACGACGGGTGTCGCGGCTGGTTGCCGGGACGCAGGTTGGGCAGGTGATCGGGCTTGGTCAGGTCTCGCTTCTCAGTGTCGGCCATGGCCTAGTCCTCCCGGCGCAGGACCGCGGCCAGCAGCCCCATCGCCCCCACGATCGTCATCAGCCCCGGAGCCATGATCGGTGGGCCCATGGCCAGGTTATAGCTGGACTGCGAGAAGCCCCCGGGACGCCGCGCCACCCCGCGGGCGTGGTAGTACTCGCCCAGCAGGCCGTTGGCGGTGTAGATCGCTGCCGTGATCGGGAGATACGTCTTGGCCCACTTGCGGCTGTAGATCCCGCCGATCCCCGCGATCATCACCGGCGGCGTGACGATGATCGGGCTCCACATCATCTTGTTGCCGAAGCTCGCCCGGTAGTGCTCGAGATAGATCTCCGCGGTGGTCACCGCCGCCGCGAACGCGGTCACCCCCGACAGCGAACGCTCAAACCGCCCGTGCTCGATGTCCTTGACGATCCGGTCGATGCGGTGCTCGGATACGCGCTTGGCCCCCCGGCTGGTGGATCGCAGCTTCATCGCTAACGCCCCGGCAGGAACTCGTGGGCCTTCTCGCGCAGCGACTCGACCGCTCCCGCCACCCCGCTGTCGGGATCCTTGGCCACCGATTCGGCGAAGCTCTTGGCCTGATCGAAGGTGATGTGGGGTGGCAGCGGCGCCTCGTTGGGATCGGTCAGCGCGCTGATGATCACCGGCCGATCGGCGCTCAGCGCCTGGCGCCAGGCATCCTCGATCTGCGATGACTGGGTCACCTTGATCCCTTTCAGCCCGATCAGCTCCGCCCAAGCGGCATAGTCGACGTACGGGATCTCCTGGGAGGCCTTGAACTGCGGGTCGCCCTCCATCACCCGCTGCTCCCAGGTGACCTGGTTGAGGTCCTCGTTGACCAGCACCAGCACCACCATCCGGGGATCGGCCCAGGTCTTGTAGTACTTGGCCGCGGTCAGCATCTCCGCCATCCCGCCCATCTGCATCGCGCCGTCGCCGACCATCGCGATCGACACTCGGTCGCCGTAGGCGAACTTGGCCGCGATCGCGTACGGGACCCCGGGCACCATCGTGGCCAGGTTGCCCGACAGCATCGCCTTCATCCCCCGGCGGATCCGGATCTGCCGCGCGTACCAGTTGGCCGCCGAGCCCGAGTCAGACGACAGGATCGCCTTCTCGGGCAGCTGGCGCGAGAGCGCGGAGAACAGTCCCTGAGGGCGGACCCGCCCGTCGCGATCGGCGGGCTGCCCGCGGTCATCCATCAGCCGCCACCAGTCAGCCACGTTTGACTTGATCTCCTCCTGCCAGGCACGATCCTCCTTGCGGCGCAGCAGCGGCAACAGCTCCTTGAGCGACTCCGTGGCGTCACCCTCCAGCGCCAGGTCCATCGGATAGCGGATGCTGAGCATCCGGCCCTGCACGTCGATCTGCACCGCCTTGACCTTGCCCGTCTCGGGCAAGAACTCCGAGTACGGGAAGCTCGAGCCGACCATCAAAAGCGTGTCGGCGCCCTGCATCATGTCCCAGCTCGGCTTGGTCCCCAGCAAGCCGATGCTCCCGGTGCAATACGGGATATCGTCGGGCACCGCCGCCTTGCCCAAGAGCGCCTTGGCGATCCCGGCGCCCAGCGTGTCGGCCACCGCGATCACCTCGTCGGTCGCATCCAGCGCCCCCTGCCCGACCAGCATCGCCACCTTCTCACCCGCGTTGAGGATGTCGGCAGCCGCCTGCAGCTGAGACTGGGAAGGGATCCGCCGCCCCGGCCAATAGCCGATCCCCGTGTGCACGGTATGGGTGGCGTGCGGCTGCTCCTCGACCGCGTCCATGTCCTGCACGTCGGCGGGCACGATCACGCAGGTCACGGTCCGCTCTGCCTGGGCGATCCGCATCGCCCGGTCGATCAGGTGGCGGACGCTCGAGGGCGTGTTGACCTGCTCGCAGAACGCCGAGGCCACATCGCTGTACAGCTGCAGCAGCTTGACCTCCTGCTGGAAGTCGCCCCCGATCGCCCGCACGAACGTCTGGCCGACGATCGCCACCACCGGTCGATGGTCGAGCTTGGCGTCATAAAGGCCGTTGAGCAGATGGATCGCCCCCGGCCCCGAGGTCGCCATGCACACCCCAACCTTACGGGTGAACTTGGCGTGCCCGCAAGCCATGAACGACGCCATCTCCTCGTGGCGGGTCTGCACGAAGCGCAGCTTGTCCTGATGGCGACGCAGCGCCCCGAGGATCCCGTTGATCCCATCGCCCGGGAAGCCGTAGATCGTGTCCACATCCCACTCGATCAGTCGCTCACACAGGTTGTCGGCCGCTGTCGGCTTGCTCATCGTGTTCCCCTCATCTCGAAGTCGCTCGTTTCTCGGTGGTCATGGTCACACGGCGTAGGCGTCGGCGTCGGCTCGCTTGAGCTCGAGGCCCATCCCGAGCCGGTCCAGATCGGGCCACAGCGCCCCGTCACGGAGCTCGGGCAAGCCGTCGAACAGCAGCCGCTCGATCCGCACGTGGTCGTGAAAGTACTCGAGGTGGCGCAGCTGCTCCAGGGCCGTGCCGGCGTGGACGTGGATCGCCGGTCCGCAGTGCAGCGACAGCGGCAGGTTATGCGCGCGGCAGATCGCCCCGGCCCGCAGCAGCTCGGTGACGCCGCCGCAGCGCGTGATGTCCGCCTGCAGCACGTCGACGGCGCCCGCCTGCACCATGCGCTCAAAGTACACCGCGTCGTAGCCGTACTCACCCGCGGCGACGTCCATCCCGGCCGGTGAGCGGCCGCGCACCAGGGCCAGCCCGGCGAGGTCGTCGGAGCTGACCGGTTCTTCGAACCAGCTGACTCCCGACTGCTCTGCGAACACCGCCGCGAGCGCAAGCGCCTGCTTGCGGCTGTAGGCGCCGTTGGCGTCGACGAACAGCTCGGGCTCTGCCCCGATCGCCTCCCGCGCCACCCGGACCCGCTCCGGATCGTCGGCGGGGCGAGTGCCGATCTTCATCTTGACCCGCGGAATCCCCTCGCCCACCCACCCGGCCAGCTGCTCGGCGAGCTGGTGGTCCGAATAGGCGGTGAACCCGCCCGATCCGTACACCGGCACGTGGTCGTGCGCCACGCCCAGCACCCGGGCCAGCGGGGCTCCGAGCAGCCTCGCGTGCAGATCCCACAGCGCGACGTCCACGGCCGAGATCGCCATCGAGGTGATCCCGGGCCGCCCGAGGTTGCGCGTGGCGTGCACCATCGCGCTCCACGCGTGCCGCGGTGCGTGAGCGTCGGCGCCCCGCACCACGCCGGAGAGCTTGGACTCGATCAGCTTCGCCGTCGAGACGTCGGCATACGTGTAGCCCAGGCCGGCGACGCCGGCGGCGTGGGCGTGGACGACGACGATCGTGGTCGAGTCCCACGCGAGCGTGCCGTCGGCTTCGGGCGCGTCGGTCGGGATCGTGTAGGCACCGACCTCGATCCGGTCGATCGACGGTGAGGAGTCACCCATCGGATTCGATCCCCCAACTGGCGAACGATTCCTTGAGCGCGAGGACGCGAACCCCCCCGCCGGTTTGAAAACCGTTCGGGTTGCAGGGAGGCGGTGCGCTCCCGCCGACGTTGGGTTGTTCGCGCTCTGACGGCATGGTACTCCGGACAGGTAGGGCGAGGCACGAGCGCCACCGAGGAAGCGGCGCGCGTGATCTTAGCCTGCGGTTCCCCGCGACCGCTCTGCGGCTACCCGCGATGTTCGCGTGAGTACCGGCTGGGGGGCCCGTCAGCTGTCACCGACGCGAGTCGTCGCCTCTGACCGGGGCGCGACTCCCGCCCGGTGCACGTCAAGAACCTCTCGGCCTCGAAGCAGGTGAACGTGCGCGAGGCGCATAGGATCAGAAAGATCGAGGCAATCAAACCCCAGACCGACGCATTGCTCTGCCCGATTGATGAGCAACGTCACGTCCTGCAGCTCATCGTCAGCGTCAAACACCGGCCGGGTGCAGCGCTCATGCGCGTCGGACAGGAGCGCAAGCCGTACGCGCGCGGGAATGTTCGAGCTCGCCAACAGCCCGGCCAGCCCGAGCTCCCGGTGCAGCCGATGAAGCCCATCCTGCTGAGCGCGTGTGCTTGCGTGCGCCCTCAGCTTCTCACACCTCAGCCGCGCCTCCTCGAGCGCGACATAGGCGCGCTGGTCGCGGCTCTCAAGCGGCTCCGACGCCGGCGGCGGGGACTGCTTGTGGCGACGGAACCACATGCTCACCTGCTTACCCTCATAGGCCGCCGCCGTGGCGCGGCTGGTTCGCTGGATGACCAGCTCCCACGAAGCTTCGGGCCGCGCTCGGCGGCGCACTATCGCCGTCGCGACAAGAAATGACGTCAGCACGATCACGACAGCAGCGGTGAAGGTCGTCGCCGCCACCGCGCGTGACCGAAGTTTCCGTTAACGACGGGGCCCAGCCGCTCGGCCTGATGCTCGGGATAGGCGCGCTCGGACGAATCAGCGCCGCGAAGCGCCATTTGGATCACCTGCCCGAGATGCAGTCCGTGGCGGTCGGTGCCCTGGGCGATCTGCTCGCGACAGGAGAAACCGTCGGCCACGATCGTGGAGGAGCGCCGCGCGACCACCTCCGCCGGCAAATCCGGCTTTACCTGTCCGGCCATGACGGAACGATGACATGGGCGGCGATGGATGTCCACGCGCGCGACACGCACCGCGACGAGCAGGCGTGCGCTGGGTTGCTGAGCAGCTTCGCGGCGGAGAACGCGAGCAGCTGGTCACCTGCCCGGGCGGTGACCCACACGATGCTGCCGTCGGAGGAGACGACGACGCGTACTGGCGAGCAGTGCGGAGCCCGGGCGTGTTGGATGACATCGCCCCGAACGTGGTTGCTGGCTGGCGGGCGCGCGGCGGTGGAGTCGCCATCGCATCTGCGCACGCACCCTGAAGCGTTACGGGTAACGCTCGTGGCGGCGTTGCTGCGAGCGGGTGCGGGAGATCACTGACACGCTCGCTGACCTGTTGGGGGTTCAGCCGCGGAAAAAGTCCATTAGCCGCCTCGGGATTGCTCGCCGCAGACTGCGGGGCTGGCGTCATCGGGGTGGCGGCGGCGAGCGTAGCCTCCGCTGCGTGACGAGCCGTGGTGAGCCGAGCTGGCAGCCGATCAGCATGCTGCCGACGATCGCGTCGTGGATCGATGAGGGTCTGCGCGACGGCCGCGAGCATTACGCGACGTACATCGCCTCGCCGGCGAGGACGAGCTCACCGGCCTGCCCAACCGGCGTCGCTTCGAGCAGAACCTGCGCCGCGACCTGGCGCTGGCGTCGCGCCACCACATCCCTGGCGCGCTGCTAATGATCGACCTCGACCGGTTCAAAGCCATCAACGACGAGCACGGGCACGCCGCCGGCGACGCGTTACTGAAAGCCACGTCTGATGCGCTGCGCCAAGGGCTTGCGCGACACCGACCTGCGCGGCCGGCTCGGCGGCGATGAGTTCGTCGCCTATCTGACTCATACCGACCCACCGGCGGCGAGGCAGGTCGCAGAAGCTGTCCTCACCCTGATCAGGCCGACCAGCGCCGCGCTCGGCCCCGGCATGCAAACCACCGCCAGCATCGGCATCGCCACCGACTACACCCCGGCCTCTGACCCGGCCGAGATGCTCCATTCGGCCGACAGCGCGATGTACCGCGCCAAACGAGACGGCGGAAATCGGGGGCTCCTGTACTGGATGTAGGTGAGCGGGACCCGGGTTTCGGGTTCTGAGCAGTTGTTTCCCTCGTTGCTGAAGTTCTCGGAGGTTGCGCGTTGGTCGGCGACGC
>JAABUU010001788.1_pt1 | contig 33706 bp, 33 predicted proteins | sample 5559301 | NCBI WGS metagenome assembly JAABUU01 (sample SAMN10711884, study PRJNA513360) | rock metagenome | isolation source: Antarctica rocks | place: Antarctica: Victoria Land, Richard Nunatak white
ATCACCAGATGAGTTCACCGCCGCGTACTGACCTCAGGCCAGGGTGGCTCAGTGTCACCAGCGGACACTATCCAATTCGGCACGCCGGCTTGGTCAGGGCGTGTACTGCAGACAGGAGACCGGTCGTGTGGATCTGTCAGAGCTGTGCCGTCGAGCATGCTCAAGCCGTCGAGGTATGTGCCATCTGCGCCGATGAGCGGCAGTACGTCCCGGCAACCGGGCAGCAATGGACCACCCTGGACGAGCTGGCCGCATCCGGGCACCAGACCCGGGTCCGGGAGCTTGAGCCTAACCTGTTCGGGCTCACGGTTGAACCCCAGGTGGGCATCGGCCAACAGGCCCACCTGGTGCGGACGCCGGCAGGCAACCTGCTGGGGGACCCCACCGGCTACCTCGACGAGCCCGCCGTACGGCGGGTCCGCGAGCTGGGTGAGGTCGCCGCGATCGTGGCCAGTCATCCGCACATGTTCGGTGTGCAGGTGGAGTGGAGCCAAGCGTTGGGGGGCGTACCCGTGCTGGTCGCCGAACCCGACCTGCAATGGATCTTACGACCGGACCCGGTGATCCGCTCATGGGCCGGCACGCTGGAGGTCGTTCCGGGGCTGACGCTGGTCCAGGTCGGCGGACACTACCCCGGCAGCGCGGTCGCACATTGGGCGGCCGGCGCCGGCGGGAACGGGGTGCTGTTGGGCGGCGACACGATCCAGAGCAACCCCGACCGGACGACAGTGACGTTCATGCGCAGCTACCCCAACCGGATCCCGCTCTCAGCAGCGGTGGTGGACCGGATCACCCGCGCGGTGCAGGTGTTCACCTTCGACCGGCTGTACGACAACTTCGGTCACACCATCGACACCGACGCCCGCGCCGCAGTACGCCGGTCGGCCGATCGTTACATCGCCTGGGTACGCGGCGACTTCGACCACCTGACCTGACCCGCCGAGCCGACCAAGCGCCAGCGCAGCGCAATCAAGGCACGCGTGCCGATGGAGAATCCGGTGGCCCTCACCGGTGATCACTGCCGCCGTGCCTGAGATCATCCGTACCTCAGCTACCCAGTGCCTTCTCGGCGGGCTGGCCGTAGGTGAGGACCCAACCAGGACCGGAATTCCTGGTAGGTCCTAGGATAATGCTGACCGCCAACCGGGCGCAACTTCTCCGTCACGCCGAGGAAGTTAGTGCACTCAAGCAGAGATGCAGGTTATGCGTTCCAGGCCCGCTTTGCAGGGTTCCAATCCCTCCACTGTGCCTGCTGTCTCAAAACGACCGTTTGTGAGTCAAGAACCAGAAGGGGACGGGACTCGCTCGCGAACTGCGACGCAAAGTCCGCGCTGAGGCGCGAGGGACCTACTGCAACAGCGCTTCTGGGAGGTTGATGTCAAACCGGATTGCTGCCGCGTTGGGCTTCCAGACGCCGGGTCGCGGGACGTCTTGTTACCCGCGGCCCGCTCATGGCGGCGCTCAAAGATGGACTGGTGCGTGGATACGCGCGGCGTTGACCCTCGGGACGGCCGATGGGAGGTCCAAGCGCCGCGCTACAGCGCGAATTCTTATCGCGGCGGGGCATCAGAGGAGTTCGAGGTCGAGAATGCCGACGTTACCGCGGTTCTTGCCTGGGCGCGGAATCTGGCCCGAAGGACTGACCGGACTTTCATCTTGTACGTCGTTGTGATCACGGACAGCGGACTCGGCCTAATTCGCCTCTCGCCGACTGGGATCCCAACACCGGTGGTCCGGCGCCGGCCCACATGGCACCGATGCCGGACTAGAACGCGCACCACCACCACCACTGGCGTGGCCGTCGCTCAGACCACGTTGAGCGTCACCGGCACGTTGCCGCTCGTCGCACGGCTGTATGGGCAGACTTGGTGCGTGGCCTCCATGAGCGCCCGGGCGGTGTCCTCGTCGAGCGCCGGAAGGTGACCCTCAAGGTCGACGGCGAGGTCGAAAGTCGTCACGTCCGCCTTGTCGAAGTGCACCTTCGCGGTCACCGACGACCCCTCCAATGCGTTCGGCCGTAGGGATAGCGGCCGCAGGGAGTGGCGCATGGCGCTGTGGAAGCACGCTGCGTAGCCGGCGGCGAACAGCTGCTCGGGGTTGGTGCCGGGTCCGTCGTCGCCACCCATGGCCGCTGGGCGCGACAGCTCGACGTCCAGACGGCCGTCACTGGAGCGGCTTCGGCCGGTGCGTGCGCCGGCGGCGGTCGCTTGGGCGGTGTACAGGCGCTCGGTCACGGTAGCTCCCTGAGAGTCGATGGCGTAGGACGTAACCCCGCGCCCAACGAAGCCTGGCACGGGCAGTTCGGGAACTGCCCCGGCCCACTCCTACGCTCGCCAGCCCAGCTGCTCGAGGAGGTCGAAGTGATGCCATCCAGAAGAGCCGTTACGGGGGCGATCACGCGTCCGCATTTGCTCGCTTGTGGGCTGGTCTAGAGCCGGTCGCCGGGTCGACCTCGTGGCCACTGCTTCAGCGCGTACTCAAGCAGTGGCTGTGTAGCGCAACTGGCGTCCGGAACCTATGTGCCGCGATCAGGCAGTGTCGCGGGTTTGCGGTACGGTCCGGGGTGTGGCGCACCCGCTGGGCTATGGAGCCTGTCGGCGGGCCGCCCCCGGTTGTGCGCTCGCGGGGCCGGTCGCGTTGGTTCGTGGTGCAGACCGGTCCGGTTGACCGGGAGCACGGGCCGGTGGCGGTGCTCGGCGGCCACACCAGCCACAAGGCGGCGACGACAGCGCTGGGCTGGGCCAGCAGCAGGGCCAGTTCTCGTGCGTCGTCAGGCGTGGGGGAGCGGGCGGTGCTGCAGGTCCGCGCCGCCGCCCAGATCACTGCCCGGCGGGTGTGGGAGAGCCAGGCCGGGCGGGCCGTCGTGCAGCCCAGGTCGCCGCCGACCAGCACACGCTTGCCATTGGATCGAGCCATGACCCCTGCCTCACACGGCCCAACGGACCTCTGACAGCACCGAGCCCGCTGAGAAGGTTCCGGTTGCAGACACCGGGAGGCAGAGGGCCCGCTGACTCATGTCAGTGTGCGCGCGTAGCTCTGTTCGACACGAGGTCCTCTTGCCAGGCAAGGTCAATTACATTGTGTGTCGTCACAACCAACCTGCTTCGTTGGTATACCGGTATGGCAACTTGCTCCAGCACTGTTCGCGGTGTATACCCCGAACACCCGGCACCGACGGCGTACGAGCACTCGGCTCGGCTGAACGGTGATCGCGGGCCCAAGGGGGCGACAGATGATACCCAGGTGGGCGATCCGATCCGGGGGGCTCACGGGCTTGTTGGCGACGGCGGTTCTCGCCGCCGGGTGCGGCGATGTCCACAGAGACACCGCGGCCCGCCATGTCCTCCAGGGGGGCACCGCTTCGGTCACCCCAAGACCTACCGCCCCAGGCTCCTCGAACTCGGCCCCGACCACGACCGCCACAGCGAACAGTTCGCCGATGGACCCCGAGCGCGGTGCGCCCGCCACACCTGGGTGTGTCAACGGGGCCGTCACCGACGCTATCCGGGCTGCCCTGGTGCAGGCCAACCGCCTGCCGGGTGGCCACGCCGTCCCCGGCCACACCTACTACGGAACCTGCGGCGCTGTTTCTTATGCGGTGGCCCGGTTCGAGCCTGTCCCCAACGCCACGCTCGCCGAGCAAGTCAGCTTCCAGGATGACGGCAGCGACTCCCGCTTCTTCATGAAGCAAGCTAGAGGCGCCTGGACCGTCGTCGGCCAGCGGGACTACGACCTCGCCCCGACCTGCGCCACCTTCACCCAGCTTCCGTCGGCGCTCAAGACGCTCTGGCAGAATTGTCCCCGCGCCTGAGCGAAGATTCACCGGTCCCCTTCCTGGTGGGCGGGAGGGCGCGGACCCGAACGGTTGGCTCTGTCACGGTCAGTTGGCCCCAACCGCGTCGGTGATAGGTGGCCCCACCTGGGCGCGAGCGGGACCGGTCTGGATGCCTCAAGCAGCGGCTCGGGTTGCCAGTGATCCGACTGCGGCAGCGGCAAGGAGCAGCAGGCCGCCAAGCAGATAGACGGCTCTGATCCCGACAGCGTCGGCGAGCAGGCCGCCGCCGAGCAGGCTCAGGAGGCGGCCGGTCTGCCAGAGCATGTCGAAGCCGGCGAACGCGCGGCCGCGCAGGTCTTCGGGGACGCGGGACTGGATCAGGCTGCTGAACGTGACTGTGCCGGTGGAGGTGGACAGCCCGTAGAACAGCAGCGCTCCGGCGGCGAGGGGGACGGTGGTGACGACCGCCAGGACGAGGTCGACGACGCCGCGGACGGCGTAGGGCCCGAACACGAACAACGGGCGGCGCTGGTCGGTGATCCGACGCAGGAGCAGCAGCGGCGCGAGGGCGGCGCCGGCGCCGATTGCGGCGACGAGCACGCCGAAGCCCTCGCCGCCTCCGAGGCCGTCTTGGGCCAGGACGACGAGCAGCGCGCTGGTAGCGCCGGCGGACAGCGCGGCGAGGAACTGGCCTGCGGCCAGTGCCTTGAGCAGCGGCAGGGCGGCGAGAGCCGCCAGGCTCTGCCGGGCGTGCGCGAACGGGCTGCTGACCTGTACGGGCTTGGTGCGCTCGGGCTCGTGCAGGCCGCGCAGGACGGTGGCGCTCAGGGCGAAGCTGACGGCGTTGATGGCGAAGGCCGCGCCGAACCCGACGTTGACGGCGAGCAACGCCACGACGGGTGCGATGAGGATCTGGGCGGTGACCGCGGCAGTCCAGATGCCGCTGTTGGCGGCGACGAGCTCGTCGTCGGTCACGACCGAGGGCAGCAACGACTGGGCGGCGGGTGAAAAGAACACCTGCCCGGCGGACAGCCCGAAGGCGACCGCGTAGGCAATCGGCACGTTGTCGTGCCAGATCGCGAGGGCCCCGGCGACCAGCACCCGGGCGAGGTCGGCGGCGACCATCACCTTCACCCGTGGGAGGCGGTCCACGAGGCTGCCGGCGAGCGGCGCGAGCAGTAGCGCGGGCGCGATCTCGGCCAGGACGGCCCCGGACACGCCGAGCCCGGAGCCGGTCAGTGCGACCAGCAGCAACGCCAGGGTCGTGAACTGCGCGACGTCACCAACCTGCGAGATGGTTCTCGCGAGCCAGAGCCGCCGGTAGGTCGGCTGGCTCAGGAGCCTGCGTAGCCCGGGCCGGGTCGTAGTCACCCGCTCATCGTCGCCGGATCCGTCGCCCTCACCGACCTACTCGACCACAAAGGAGGCTACGGCTGGACCTGCCCGGGCAACTCACGGCTGAGCCTGCGGCTGAGTTCAGCCCGCCGCCCCTAATGTCGGTGGTTCAATCCAATGCGTTCAGCGTGGCCCAGGTGGGGCTTGGACTGGGTTGGTGGCTAACTCAGGTGGCGGAGCGCGGGGCCGGTGTAGACCTGCCGCGGTCGGCCAATCTTAGTGGCTGGGTCTTCGATCATTTCGCGCCACTGGGCGATCCAGCCGGGTAGTCGTCCAAGGGCGAACAGCACGGTGAACATGGGCGTCGGGAAACCGAGGGCCCGGTAGATGACGCCGGTGTAGAAGTCGACGTTGGGGTAGAGCTGGCGTGAGGTGAAGTAGTCGTCGGCGAGGGCTACCTCTTCCAGTTCCATGGCCAGGTCCAGCAGCGGGTCGGGTTGGTCAAGGGAGTCCAGGACCTCGCGGGCGACCTTCTTGACGATGGTCGCGCGTGGGTCGAACGTCTTGTACACGCGGTGCCCGAAGCCCATCAGCTTGAGTCCGGGTTCCTTGTTCTCCAAGCGCTCGACGAAGCGGGCGACGTCTCCCCCGTCGGCGGCGATGCCTTCAAGCATGCTCAGGACAGCGGAGTTGGCGCCCCCGTGCAACGGGCCGAACAGCGCCGCGACGCCGGCGGACACTGAGACGAACAGGTTGGCGTGGCTGGAGCCGACCAGGCGGACCGTGGAGGTCGAGCAGTTCTGCTCGTGGTCGGCGTGCAGCAGGAACAGCAGGTTGAGCGCTTTGGAAGCCAGCGGGTTGACCTGGTAACGCTCGGCGGGGACGCCGAAGGTCATACGCAGGAAGTTGTCGACGTACCCCAGGGTGTTGTCTGGGTACATGAAGGGCTGGCCGACGGACTTTTTGTAGGCGTACGCCGCGATGGTGGGCATCTTGGCCAGCAGCCGCACGGTGGACATCTCGACGTGTTGGGGGTCGAACGGGTTCAGGCTGTCCTGGTAGAAGGTGGACAGCGCGCTGACCGCTGAGGACAACACAGCCATCGGGTGGGCGTCGGTGGGGAAACCGCCGAAGAATTCCCGGAAGTCCTCGTGCAGCATGGTGTGCTGGCGGATCTTGCTCTTGAACTCGACCAGCTGCTCCGGCGTCGGCAGCTCGCCGTAGATGAGCAGCCACGCGACCTGCAAGAAGCTGGCCTTCTCCGCGAGTTCCTCGATCGGGTAGCCGCGGTAGCGCAGGATCCCAGCGTCCCCATCGATGTAGGTGATCGCCGAGCAGCACGAAGCGGTATTGACGAAGCCAGGGTCCAAGGTCACCAGGCCGGTGTCGGACAGCAGCGTGGGGATGCCGATCCCACCCGGTCCTTCGGTGGCCGCCGAGACGGTGAAGGGCAGGGAGCCACCCGGGTGTTGTAGCGAGGCCTCTGTCATGCCGGTGCCTTTCCCAAGCGATTGCGACGGCTCGTCTTCGGCAGCCGGGTGCAGGCTAGTGCTGGTCGGGCAGCTGTGGCACGTGGTGGTCCGCACGCGACGTCAAAGACTCCAGGCGGGCGTTCATCAGCGGCTGGAACGGCCATTGTGCGATTGCTCTCGGTCGGCAGGCGACCGCCTGCCGTGGCCAGGATGCCACGACTGCTGACGCCGCGTTAGCGGGTCCGGGTGGCAACCGGCTCACCGACCGGGTCTGCGAGCTGCGTGTCAGGTGGCTGGGGCGAGGCCGTCGGCGTGGGCAGTCTGAGTCGCTTAAGGGTCAGTGCGTTGACCGCGACCAGGAAGCTGGAGCCGGCCATGGTGATCGCTGCGATCTCCGGGCGTAGGACGAGCCCGAACGCGGGTTGGAACACCCCCGCCGCGATGGGCAGGGCGATCGAGTTGTACCCGATCGCCCAGCCCAGGTTCTGCTTCATCTTGCGTACGGTGCCGCGGCCGATGCGTAGTGCGACCGCGACGTCCAGCGGGTCCGAGCGCATCAGCACGACGTCGGCTGTCTCGACGGCGACGTCGGTCCCGGCGCCGATGGCGATCCCCAGCTCTGCCTGGGCCAGCGCCGGGGCGTCGTTGACCCCGTCCCCGACCATCGCGACCCGACGGCCGGCTGCGGTCAGCGCCTTGACCTTCGCCGCCTTCTCGCCCGGCAGGACATCGGCGAGGACGGTGGTGATCCCGAGCTGTTCGGCGATCCGGGCGGCGGTCGCGGCGTTGTCGCCGGTCAGCATGACCACCTCGACGCCGAGCTCGCGGAGTTCGGCGACGGCGGCGGCGGAGGTCGGGCGGACCGCGTCGGCGATACCGATGACCGCGACGGCCCTACCGTCCACGGCGGCGAGCACCGAGGTCCGTCCTGCGGCGGCGAGCTCGCTCTGCCGGACACCGAGCGTCCCGAGGTCGATGTTCTCGGCGGTCATCAACCGGGTGTTGCCGACCGAGACCCGGTGGCCGTCCACGGTCGCGGTGGCGCCCTGGCCCGGCACGTTGGTGAAGCCCTGGGCGTCGAGCCGACGGGCGCCGGCGGTGTCGGCGCGTTGCACGACGGCCTTGGCCAGGGGGTGTTCGGAGGCCCGTTCCACCGCGGCGATGAGCGCGAGTGCGTCGCCCTCCGGCATGGCGTCCACGATCAGGTCGGTCACCTGCGGTGCGCCCAGGGTGAGGGTGCCGGTCTTGTCCATCACGACCACGTCGATCTTCTTCGACGTCTCGATCGCGGTGGCGTTCTTGAACAGCACCCCGCGACCGGCACCGAGCCCGGTCCCGACCATGACCGCGGTGGGGGTGGCCAGGCCGAGTGCGTCCGGGCAGGTGACCACGACGACCGTGATCGCGAACAGCAACGCCTCAGCGACCGGACGGCCGGCGAGCAGCCACACCACGAACGTCCCGACGCCACCGACCAGGGCCACGAACACCAGCCAGAACGCAGCCCGGTCGGCGAGCCGCTGCCCCGGCGCCTTGGAGTTCTGCGCCTCCTGCACCAGCTTCACGATCTGGGCCAGCGCGGTGTCCGCCCCGACCTTGGTCGCCCGGACCCGCAGCGTCCCGGTGGTGTTGATGGTGGCCCCCACAACCTGGTCACCGGAAGCCTTATGCACCGGCAGGCTCTCACCGGTGACCGTGGACTCATCGATGTCGCTCTCGCCGTCCTCGACCACCCCGTCGGCGGCGATCTTCGAACCGGGGCGGACCAGCAGCAGATCGCCCACAACGACCTGGTCGGTGGGTAGCTCCACCGGCTCGCCGTCACGCAGCACCAGCGCGACCGGGGGGGCCAGCTTCAGCAGCGCCCGGACGGCCTCGTTCGCGCCACCCCGTGCCCGCATCTCGAAGTAGTGACCGAGCAGGACGAACGAGGTCAGGATCGTCGCGGCTTCGTAAAACACATCGCCGCCGCCGGTGAAGGTGACCCCGACCGAGTACACCCAGCCGGCCCCGACGGCTACCGCGACCAGCACCATCATGTCCAACGTCCGGGCCCGCAACGCCCGAACGGCGCCGGCGAAGAACACCCACGCCGAGTAGAAGATCACCGGCAGGCTCAGGACCAACTGGAACACGTCGTCCCGCCACCCGAACGGCGCCGCGGCCATGAAACCGAGCACGTCCCGGCCGATCCGGGACCACAACGTGACCGCGACACCCAGCACCACCGCGACCAGGAACCTGTTGCGCATGTCGCGGACCATCCCGGCCATCGACATCTCGCCGTGGCCGCCGTGCCCCATCACCTCCGCTGGGCTGCCCATCCGGTCCGGCGCCGGGCCGCCCATGTCCGGGCCTGTCGGCATGTCGTGGTCCCGGTAAGCCGCCCGACCAGCGTCGTCAACCAGCCCGGTGGCTGTGCCGGCCCCGGCTGTCCTCGACTCGACGGACGGGCGCAGATGGTCCGGGACCGACTCCCCCCGGCAGTGGTAGCCGCAGTCCCTGACCCAGCCCGCGAGATCCCCGACCGTCGTACGGGCCGGGTCGTAGGTCACCGTGGCGGTCTGCGCCACCGGGTTCGCTGCCACGGCGAGCACACCCGGCTGACGACCGAGAACTGTTTCGACAGCGAGCTTCTCACTCGCCCACTGCAACCCGTCCAACTCCAGCACGACACGTTGCTCATGACCGGCGAGTTGCGTGGACATTTTCAGCTCCTTGGTCGGTGCGACCGACGATTGCGCGACGTCACGCGCTGATCGACCCGGCGACCTCGCAAGGCCGCGTCGCTACCGGAGCGCGTCGGCGGCGACCCTGGGGTGAGCGAGTCCGTGGTAGCTGCCGGGGATCTCCCCGTCGATCCCCAGCGGCCCGTAGAACCGCGTGCATCGCGCCTCGGACCAAGCACTCCACCGTGAACACGACGTCCTCGGAGCCGGGGCATGGCTCCGCGGAAGCCCCCCGGGCGACGCGCAGGAGGCAGCGCGCCCTGTTTCTGGAACACGAAGGCCGTGTGCCACACATCGCTCGGCGCAGGCCGACGGCATCCCGGGCGGCCTGGTCGGCGCCGACCGAGCGGGCCTCGGCGTCGCCAGGGCACATCATCTGATTCGACTGGCACGCCTCCTCCTGGAGGGTTGTGACCTCAGCGCTGCCCCGGCCTCGCGGACGCGGTACGGGTGCCACGGCTGAAACTCGTCTACTACACCACGTCGTACCATATCCGGCGAGCATGTCATCCGGACGGCTGCATACAGGCAACCTCGGACTCCCGAGGCCGCGCCCAGTACCGACGCGCGACCGCGACGCCGCGCTTGGCCCGGGCGAAGCGGACGCACCAGACGGCGAGACAAATGAAACCGGCGGCGAGGCTGACTCCGTGCACCGAGCCGGCTCGTCTGGAGCCAGCGGCGGCTCGGTGCTGGTTCGGGCCGATCATCGTGCGCGGTTCCCGGTGAGGGCCTCGCTGCCGTTGCGGCGACCGGGCTGTTGGTCCGGTCTCGGCGGGGGCGCAGCGCGCCGGTCCACGGTGCGGAGGTAGCCGCCGAGGGCTACGGCGAACACGACCAGCCAGCTCAGGCCGCGTCCCGGGAGGTAGTGACTGGCCAGGTGGCCGACGAACACCTCCTGCCACGGCTTGTGCGGGATGTTCTCCGGGATGACCAGGTCAGGGGCCGCCGCGTAGAAGTGCGCCAGCAGGACCCAGACCAGCGGGAACGGAACGGCGCGGCGGTGCCGCCAGGACCACCAGGCCATCAGGACCAGCGCGAGGGTTGCACCCGCGAAGAAGTGGACGTACCAGTGCCAGCTCGCCGCCTCCGCGGCGTACTTGCCGAGGAACCACACCTCGACCGCGACCGGGACGGCGATCCCGGCAGCCACCGCTGCGAGGTGGCCCGGCGTCCGGTCGCGATGCATGACGCCGGTGCTCACGTGTCGTCCACAGCGGTGAGCACCTCAGACATCCGGCGGTCCTGCCCGGGGTCCTCGGTGCGGTAGCGGACCGTCCCGTCGGCACCGACCACGGCGTAACCGACGGGATAGCCCCGGTCGCGAGGCGTGCGCATGAACAGCGCGCGGCTCACCGAACCGGTGGGGTCGGTGAGCAGCGACACCCCGGCGGGCGCCGCGGCCGGACTCCTGGCTGGTTGTACGACGACGACGTGAGCCCTGCGCAGGAGCTGGAGGCCTTCGTCGGCACCCAGGGCGTCGAGCAGCCTCGGTAGCCGGTCGGGGCGCGTGAAGAACACGACCGACCGGCTGCCCGCGGGACCCAGACCCGTCAGCGGGGGGGCCACGGATCGCGGCGTGTTCGCGTCGGCGAAGCCGGGCCGCTGGTGCGCCTGGTCCGGGTCGTCCAGCGGTGAGTAGCCAATTCGTACTGTCAGCAGCCCTGCACCCAGCACCGCCACGGAGACCAGCCAGACGGCAATGAGCCGAAGCGGCCGCCGGGCCGGGCGAGTCCTCGTCAGCACGTCATGCCCTCCCGGCCCGAGAGCGCCACGGCAGCCGCTGCCGGCCACGGGGGCCGCATCAGCGCGGCCAACAGGCTCATTGTGATCCACAGACCCCCTGTCAGCGGTTGTGCCGACGGTGCGTCCGCCACCGCCAGGCTGCCCCGGTCTGCCCCCAGGATCCAGGGCCGAAGGTCCTGAGCCAGCCAAGCCCGACGACGTCGCCGCTCAGGGCGTGGTTACGCGCGGGCGCCTTGCCGGTAGCTTCGGAGTGTCCTGTCCCGGATGCGTGGCACGACCTGCTCCGTCCACACCCTCATCGACGGACCCCTTCCGGTGCCCCGTCGAGGTGGCGACAGGGCGAAGGCCCCTACCCGCGAAGGCGTCGGTCTGCCACTGCGTTAGCGGTGCCCGGGACCGCCACCGTGTCAGGGGGCGGATCATGGAACCTCTAGGGGGTCAGACCATGGAGAGGCCGAGGGTCTGGATCGGCGTCGCCAGACCCGCGTCGGGCCCGGGTATGCGGGCGACACACCTTGTGTCGTACGGCGACGTACGCACCGAGCCCGGCCGTGAAGACTCCCCACCAGGCCGGCTCGGGAACCTTGAGTGGCCAGGACAGATCGGCTGCCAACACCACCCCGATGAGCGCGAGGCACACAGCTGCCTCGTGCCGGACACGACGCCCCGACGTGACGGCAGCGGCTCCGAGTAGAACGAATCCGGTCAGGTCCCCGACGACACCACGCGCGAGGTACGGCTGGCCCCAGGTGACGTACGCACCCCCCGAGACCACGGCTGCTGCCACGCTGGAGATCCATTCCGACCTGGACAGACCGGCGTCGCCGGTCAGCACGCCGGCCTAGGCAAGGCCCTGAGAGTCTCCACCATGATGTTCGCCTACCCCAGTTTGCTGCCACGACTCGTGGGTGCTTGGACACCCGAGGAGCCACAAGAGTCGAGCGGAAGTCGTACCCGAGTAATCAGCGTGGCAAGGGATGGTCACTACGATGGGAAGCGGCTCGCGTCCGGAGCACACGCCGAACGGCAGGCGCCCCGGCTGCCCCAGGACCCAGGGCTCCCGCACGATGCCCTCGTTCGCTGCCGCCCGGGCGACCGCTGACCGTTGCCGGCAGCGGGATGAGATGGGCACGGAGCAGGTCGTCAGGATGCTCCTCGAACGCGGATCCGGTCAGGGGCGTGGGGGTGCCCTTCGACGCCGACGGAGTATCCATAAGGTCGGTGCGTGAACCGGAACCACGCGCTTCTCTGCCCCACCCCGGAATGGGCTGAGCATCTGCGCACGCAGGTCCTCCCCCGGCTGCTCGATCGCACCCAGCTCGGCGGCCGCATGCTTGAGGTGGGGCCGGGCCCAGGCGCGGCGACGGAGTTCATGCGCCACCACGTCGAGCACCTCGTAGCGGTCGAGCTCGATCAGGAAGCCGTCGAAGAACTCCGCGTGAGGTTCGCCGGGAGCGGCGTCGAAGTAGTCCACGGCGACGCCACGGCCATCCCCTTCCCCGATGAGTCCTTCGACTCCGCAGGGTGCTTCACCATGCTCCACCACGTTCCGACCGCCGAGTTGCAGAACAAGCTGCTGTCCGAAGTGCGGCGCGTACTGCGTCCCGGGGGGGTTCTGATCGCCTCGGACAGCCTTCCCAGCAACAGCCCTCACCACTTCCACGAGGCGGACGTCTACAACCCGATGGACCCCGCGAGCCTGTTCCCGCGACTGCAGACCCTGGGCTACGAGCGCATCACCGTCAGCGACGACCCCACGCTGACCTTCACGGCGCACAAACAAGGATGACGCCGACGCGGCGTCGGGTGTCCGCGCGTCCCCGAAGCGGGCAGGCGAGAACAACCCGCCCGTGTCGGGGACGGGACATCCCGCGCACCGTCAGTCGTCGTGCACCTGCCGGTGGCCGGGCCAGGGCCTCCGGGCCCGGGCCGTGCGCCCGTCCTGCCGGATTGGAACGGACCCGATAAAGCCCGAACGGACACCGGGGCATCAGGTCGGCACGGCCGTCGTGGCGCCGACGGCACTCAGGACCACCGGCATGGCGCGGGCGCCGCTCAGGTCGAACTCGTTCCGCAGGACCTCGGTCGCCTGGTGCGCCGGCTCGTCCCGCGGCAGCGCGCGGTCGTCGAACAGCCCGAACTGGATGGGTCGGAACGGGGAGCCGAGCAGGGGCAGGACGACGACGGCGGCGACGCCGAACGACACGGGCCGGCGCATGACCATGACAGGGAGCCGGTGCCAGAAGCTTCCTTCCCGGCCGGGGCGGCGCCCGTGGTCGGCCCGCCGGCGGGTCACGACCGCGAGGACGTTCAGGGCGTTGACCCAGGCCCCGAGCAGGCGCAGGAGCGCGGGCAGGACCTCCACGACTTCCAGGACGGCGAGGAGCACGACCGCGACGCCGGCGTAGGCGAAGGACCGTAGGAAGAACAGGGGGAAGACTAGCAACGCGGCCAGCGAGAGAGCGACCGTGACCCCGAGAACAGCACGGTGCGTCCGCCGTGTGGACGGTGGCCTTCACCGCCTCCGGGACGTCGCCCCGCGCGTCCGAGTTCTCCCTGAACCGGGTGAGGATGAACAGGCTGTAGTCGATGGCGAGGCCGAGGCCGTCCGCCGTCATGATGTTCATCAAGTAGACCGACACCGGGGTGACGGCCGCGATCGCGCGGAGGACGGCCAGCGTCGTGACCACCGACAGACCGGCAATGACGAGAGGGAGCGCCGCGGCGATCGCGCTGCCGGACACGAGCACGAGCAGGACCAGGGTGATGGGCGCGGCCATGAACTCGGCCTTCTGCAGGTCGGCCTCGGTGCGAGGCCGACCTCGGCCTGGACCTGGGCGGGGCCAGCGGCCTGGATGCGCAGCGGACCGGCCAGTCCGCGGAGCGTGGGCACGAGCGTCCCTGCCCGGACGGCCGCCTGTTCCTCGTCGCCGGCGAGGGCCTCGCGGCCGTTCCGGGACCGGAGGGTCGCAGGGCGCCCTACGGTCCAGTACGACTCGAGCGCCAGGACGCCGGGTTGCCCGGCGGCGGCCTGCGTGAGCCGCCGGCCCGCATCAGCGACCCCGGCGGAGTCCACCGGTTGGTCCGACCCGGCGACGAGGATCAGGTTGGGTCTCGCCGACGGCGAAGTCCCGGACCAGGGCGGCGGTAGCCGCGGTCGACTCCGCGGACGGGTCGTCGAACCCGCCGTGGGAGAGCTTGCTCTGAACCCCTCCGCCGAAGACCCCGGCGACGGCTGCGACGACCAGCGCCACGACCACGACGGCTAGGTGCCGGCGCACGACGACCCTGCCGATCCGGTCGAGCATCGCTACTCCTCCTCGACGGGCGACGTGGGTCGACGGCCCGTCTGGTGACGACTGCCGCCGTGCCGTGCCGGGACGGCGTGCAGGTCCAGCGACCCAAACCGACGGTCTGCGTCCCCGCCAGCAGCCGGCCGCGAAGCTCCACGCGGCGGATCTTCCAGGTCACCGTCCGAGTGAGTCCTGCCATTCCAGGTGGACGGGGGCGGCCATCGACGGGAGCTCCGTGATCGCCCGGTCCCAGTCGGCAGGGTCGCCCCTGGCCGAGACGCCATCCGCGGGCACCTTGCAAGGAGCGGTTGGCCAGGGTTGCAGGGCGAGACAGGCTCAGGCATTGCCCGACGGTGCGCAGGAACCCGCGGTGAGCCCGGGACGGTCCCGCCACTGTGAACCACCAATTGGCTGTGCGGCAGGAACTGACCCATCACGCACCTCACCTACTGGGCGCTACACCCCGACGAGGGCCACCACGACGCATGTCGCCTCCCCCAGACTGCCCATGCCTTACAGCGGACTGTCCAGGCATGAAGTCGCTCCGGCGGCCGTCCAGTAGCGGTTGATCCCCGCCCCGCGGGCGTCGAGCCGGTTGGCCGTCGTGAGGACCAGCGCGTACGCCCCGGCCCGGTCGCCCCGCCCGATCAGGGACGTGAGCTTCGCGGCTGCTTCCGTCCCGTCCGCGAGTTGCTCGCGCTCCGGGGCCAGTACCTGGCTGGACCAGGCGCCACGGCCGTCGGCTGGCGCCTTGAGCGCTTCGAGAGCGGTCAGGCCGTGTTCCTGCGCGGGGAGCTGCGCCTGGAGGAAGGACAGGAACGCGGCCGGCTCGGTTGGGCGCGCCCCCGCGTACGGATGCCCGGCCTGGCGGCAAATCGCGTCCGCGCGCTGCACGAGCTGAGCCGCCGTCAAGGGGGCCGGCGTCCCGGCGCAACCCCCCGCCAGCACACTGCCGAACACCGCTGCGCACAGCCCCTGACGCCGCACGACCGACTCCAATCCTCGTCCGGGCGTCGAGCGGCACCCGCAATGACTACTACAGCATGTCGTACGGTCGCGATACGGGATCAGCGGGGCACTCGCCTTGTTCAAGGAAGCCACTGAACAACACCGCTCTGCGCGGAAGACGAACAACTGGGCCCGGCGGCCCTTGTTCCTGACCGGCCCCGCGCCGACAGCGCGAAAGCCGCCGACAGTCGCACTACGCTGCCTGCGGGAGGACAGATGGGAAGCTTCGGGGAGCTCGAGGCGGCGGTAATGGCCAGGCTGTGGGCCGACGACGCACCCCAGTCGGTGCGGACCGTCCTGCTCGCCCTCCAGCAGGACCGCCCGTTGGCGTACACGACGGTCATGACGGTCATGGAGCGGCTGTTCCGCAAGGGCCTGCTTCAGCGCACGGAGGACAGCAAGGCCTACCTGTACTCACCCACGCTGTCTCGGGCTGACCACACCGCCCAGGTCATGGAGCAGGCGCTGACCGAGACAGCGGACCGCGGCGCGGCGTTGGTGCACTTCGCCGACCGGATCAGCGCGAAGGAAGCGAAGACCCTGCTGGCGGCCCTCGCCAGCCGTCGGGGGCGGGACAAGCGACCCCGGTGACTGTGGTGCTCGCGCTAATGGCGTACGCCGTCGCCGTGGCCGTCCTCACCCCCCGCTGGCTCCGGCGGTCGGCGTGGACCAGGGGAACGCCTCGGCTCGGGATCCTCGCCTGGCAGGCCTCGGTCGGTGCGGTACTGGGCTCCCTGGTCCTGCTGGCGGTAGCCGCGGCCCTACCCGTCGGGCAGGTCTCCTTCGACGTCGGGCACCTGCTGCACGCCTGCTCGGCTGTCCTGCGGAGCCGATACCGTTTCGGGGACGCGCCGCGGTCAGCGGTGGTGGCCGGCGCCGTGGCGGCCGCCGTCACGGTTCTGCTGGCCCGGGCGTTCGTGCTGCGGGCCGTCGCCCTGGTCGGACAGCGGTCCAGGCAACGCTGCATGATCGACGTCCTCGCCTGCGACCTGACCGAGGACGGCGCCCGCGTCGTCGAGCACCACGTTCCCCTGGCCTACTGCATCCCCGGACGGGGCGGCAGGATCGTGCTGACCTCGGCAGCGGTGAACGCGCTCGACGCGGAGCAACTCGAAGCCGTGATCGCTCACGAGCGTGCGCACCTGCAGGGACGCCACGACCTCGTGCTTTTCGCCGGCGAGGTCGCCAGGGCGGCCTTCCCGTGGGTGTCGTTCTTCCGCACGGCCGGGCAGCAGACCGCCGGGCTTGTCGAGATGCTCGCCGACGACCGGGCCGCCCGCCAGGTCGGGGCGCTGCCGCTGGCTTCCGCGCTGGTGGACATGGGTTCCAGGGCCGCGCCGCGCGGCGCGCTCGGAGTCAGCTCGAGGATGACGCAGGAACGGGTCATGCGCCTGGTGCGGGACCCCTACAGCCCAGGGCCGTGGCGTCAGGCGTCGGTGCTGATCGCCTCCGCTGGGCTGCTGCTGGCCCCGTGGGTCATCGCCGTCCTTCCCGCTTGGGCCGCCAGGGACGGCTTCTGTCCGGTGCCACGGCTTTGAGGCACGCGGCCGGGGACGGCTCCAAAGGCTCCGGCCGGCTGGGCTTGTCCCCGAGCGGGCAGGCGCCGGCATCGGCGACGTCCATCAACGCCCCCGAAGTGGCCGGTCCGCTGCTTCCGGTCGGACGATAAGCGTTTTTCTATCCGTGCGTCCGGACCGGTTGATCCGCCTACTACTGCTTGTCGTACGGTACGGGGTCCGTGGCCTCGCCCCGACTGCCCCGCCGACACCTGCTGACGTTTCCGGTATCGGTGGTTCTGGCGGTGCCTGCGGGCGAGGACAGCAAGGCACAGCTCCGCTCGGCACTGCACGTACCCGGGCTGCCCGTAACGCTGGTGTTCGACCGGCAGGGAAGGCTGGTCCTCCGGCAGGTCGGGCAGGTCAGTGTGAGCACGCTGCGGAAGGCGATTCAGGACGCGTCCGCGACCTGATGCCGGACGATATCAGCAGTAATTGAGGCGCGGACCGACTCGACGGGGCGGCGCGGGGCCGAGCAGACACGTCCAACTGTTCGGTGGGCTCTGCTGTCGGCTGACATCTACCGCGTTGTCTGCGAGGGTGCCGGGCGGCCCGCTGGTGGCCCGAGATGAGCTGTAGACCCCCGACGCGAAGGAGCAGCTATGCGTAGGACCCTTGCCGCGACCGTGACAGCCAGCGTCGCCTTGGCGTTGTCCGGTACGGCGACCGTTCCCACCGCTTTGGCCGCAGGAGTTCCCGGAGCCACAGGAGTCGCCGCGTCTCGGCCGTCGACCCCGACCCGGCCGAAGCCTGCGCCCGCCCACCAAAACGGCTTCCAGCAGGTCGGCCACGACGGACTTGGTGCCCGGGGGATGAACGCCGCCCTAGCCGTCTTCAACCATTACGTCTACGTCGGTAGCCGTACCGACGCCTCCGCCGGCCACCCCAACCCCGGGGTGATGATCGTTGACGCGCGCCAGCCGCGGCACCTGCGGACCGTCGGGCAGATTAAGGGCCCGTTCGAGGCGCAGCCGTACCTGACGAGCCGCGAATTGCGGGTGATCCCTGACCAGAAGCTCCTGGTGGTATTGAACTTCAAGTGCAGTTCGGTAATCCACGCCTGCGCCAAGCCGCCCGTCGGCACCACGGTCGCCAGCAACTTCACGTTCTACGACATCAGCCGGCCGGCGCACCCGCGCTACGTGTCGACCTACACCCCGTCAGAGAAGCCGCACGAGTTCTTCCTCTGGCACGACCCGCACCGGGCCGGTCGCACGCTGATGTACTACACGACGCCGACTAACAGCGTCTCCGCGACGGAGAACGACGCAACGCCAGCGAACCTGGTCGTGACGGACGTGTCCAAGGCCAAGTCCGGCGTGTTCACCGACCTGGCCCGCTACAACCCCAACATCCGGATTGCGCCGTTCCTGCGCAGCGCCGACGAGGACGACGCACTGCACTCGCTGTCGCTGCGCTACGACGGCAAGCGCGCCTACCTGGCCTACCTCGGCAGCGGGATGCTGGTGCTGGACACGCGAGAGATCGCGGCCGGCAAGGCCCACCCGCAGCTGAAGCTGGTGACCGACCCGGCGAAGCGCCCGTCCTGGGGGAACCCGGGCGACCACTCCGAGGTCAAGGTGCCCGGCCGGAAGTACACCCTGTCCACCACCGAGGTGTACGGCACCTTCACCGGCCCGGACCAGCACTGCCCCTGGGGCTGGGTGCGCATGATCGACATCCACAACGAGACAGCGCCGAAGGTGGTCGGGACTTTCAAGACCACGCACAACGACCCGAGCAAGTGTGCCGGCTACAGCGCGAACACCCTCGACCGCTCCTCCTACGCCTCGCACAACCCGACCCTGATCGGGGACGACCTGGCGCTGGTGACCTGGCACTCCGACGGCCTGCAGGCCATCGACATCAGCAACCCGACCAGGCCCTCGAGCGCCGGTGCGTTCCTGCCGACCCCCCTGGCCAAGGTCGCGACCGAGGACCCAGCACTGGGCGGCGGCGACAGCCACGTCCAGGCGTGGAGCTACCCGGTGGTGTCCGACGGGCTGATCTACATGGTCGACATCCGCAACGGGCTATACGTCCTGCGCTACCACGGGGCTCACGGCAACCCGCTGAAGAAGATCCACCTGTTGGAAGGCAACGACAACTTCGGGGACGCCGCCCGCTTCGGGAACTAAAAGCAGGGGCTGGATGCACCAAACGAGATCGCCGACGTCAGCTTGTCCGCGCGTCGCGCACCGCCGGGTCCTGGCGGTAGAAGCGGGCCAGCACGTCGTACAGCTCCGGCTCGAAGGCCGCGAGCTCGCGTGGCTGCTCGAAGAAGACTTCGGTCGCTACGGCGAAGAACTCACCCGGATTTGTCGCCCCGTACCACTGCATGGGCGGCCGCGGCCGGCCCGCCACCAAGTCCTCATACACCTCGGTGCACACCTCCACCCAGTCGGCGCGCACGTCCCGCGGCAGCAACGGCGTCCCGTCGATCGTGCCGTCGAGCATGTCGAGCTTGTGCGCGAACTCGTGCAGCACGACGTTGTGGCCGCGCTCCGTCCGGTGCGCACCGGCGAGCGCCTGGTCCCAGGCAAGGACCACCGGGCCGCGACCGTCCTGCGCCAGCCCGAGCACCGCGAGCCGGTCGGCGCTAACGGTGCCCGGTGACGGGCCGGCCCGCACACCAAATGTCTGCAGCGTCGACGGGTGCACGACGATGCCGCTCACCAGCCGGTAGTGGTCGGTGCTCAAGCCCAGGACGAGCAGTGCTGCCTGCGACGCGATCACGACCCGCACCGTGTCGTTCAGGTCAAACCCTCGCGCCGCCTCCCATCGCTTGCGGGACAGCAGCTCGCCGGTGACCTTCAGGAGCCGCTGCTGCTCGTCGTCGTCGAGCTGCGGCCAGACCGCCAGGTGCTGCGCGATCAGCGCCTGCCCGTCCGGTGGCAGCCCAGGTCGCCGGAACCTCATCTGCACGGCGTCCTCACCCCCACAGGTCTACCCGCACTCGGCGAGCTCCAGCAGCGCGGCTCCCAGAGCAGCGTGCCGGCGTACGCCGCACCTGTTTGTCGCCTCCGTGTCTGCAGGGGGACCGGGCCGCTCGACCTGTCGCCGTGTGCGAACTGCTCGCTTCAGCCCCCCGAGCTCGGGGGCGTCGAGTCCGACGGCGACGACCGCTTCGAAGGAACCGCGCAGTTGGTGCGAGCCTTGTCGCGCGTGGCTGGTACGGGCACCGGCGCTGCGTGCGGCGGCCGGCTCATCTCCGCCCAACGGTGCGGGTCACCGCAGCGGCCCACTACGTCGGAGTTTCCGGCAAACGCTCACGACCGGGCATAAATGTATCGGAAGATGCTGCCCTGCCTGCGTAGCTGTCTGGTCGCTGAGATCAGTGCGGAGGGTGCATGCCATCACCGGTGACCGCGAAGTGGGCGTCACAGCCCAGCTCGCCGGGTTGGGCTAGGACTGATGGGACGACCCAGACCTGGACTTGGCCGTCGTGCAGCCGGCGTCCAAAGACGCACTCGGCCCGGCCTGCGAGCACTGATGCACCCAGGACGCCGCCGCCCTTCATCGTGCGGACAAGGACCGGTGTACCGCCAAACGCTCGTCGTACAGCGGGTTCCGGGTGGCTCGATCGCAGTGCGGCACGGAGGCGCTGCTCGGTGTCCGCCGGCAGCGTCGGCACGGGGCTCGGTATGGGCAGCGTGATGGGATCGCGATGCGGGCAGGTGACCTCGTGCGGCTCCGTCCCGCCGCTGGAGTCGTTGATCTGGTAACGAAAGCACGCCGTTGCGGTGCTTCCTGAGCTGAACCCGGAGGCCGGCTGCGAGGCTGAGATGCGCAGGATCACCTGGCCGTTGATGCCGTCGCCTCGGGCTTCGAGCAGGTCGATCCTCGCGACGCCGACATCTCCGACGACGCGCCGAGCATGCTCGACTGCAGAACTGGTCCGTCCAGCCTGGCTCATAGCCAGACCCGCTGTCACCGAGCGCGCTCGGACGTCCTGCTCAGAAGTTGACGCCAGAGGTGAGCCTCCCGTTCCGCAGCCCACCAGCAGCGGGAATGTCACCGACAGAGCAATCAGGGAGGTGCGACGCATGTTGGCAAGCCTTCCCGAATCCGATCATGACGGGCTGAGTACAACTACTCGCGTCTCGTCGCGCTGCCCCGGTGATCCTCACGGACGGCTGTTCGCGCCGCGCACCTGCGCATGTGGATCACTCGTACTGGCGCTTGACGGTAGTCGCGCGGTGGTCGACGTGCACGATCAGCAGGACCACACGGGTAGGACGGTCGATCTCATAGATGACGCGGTAGTCGCCCCGACGCGCTGCATAACGACCGGCGAGCTCCAGCTGAAGCTCGCGTCCGACCCGCCCGGGATTGCCCGCGAGGAACCGTACCTGGACTTCCGAGGCTGGCTGGCACACCAGACCGCGCAACTGAGTTCCCGCCCGGTCGGCATCGAGCAGCTCGAGCTCTCCCCCGACCCGTCCTGAGCAAGGTCACCGTTGACAAACTGCGCAGGAACATCGTCTCGGCCGCAGCGCCAGCTTCCCGTGCGAGTAGGTAGCCGACTTCGGCTACCAGTGGCCTTATGGCGCTGATCATCTGGCCCGGACGAAGCCCCCAGCCGGCAGGTCGGCGAGGCGGCGCGCGGCGTCCGTGCGAGCCGCGGTCGCTGCACCGAACCCACGGCGCAGATCTTCAGTTCGCCCAACGGGCAAGTGACGTCCGGGTCAAGACCGAGGCGTCCGGGCGCGACGATGCCGATCCCGTCCTGTCTTGGCGCGCCTCGCCGCTCATGTCTGGAACGAGCCGGACCAGGTCTTCACGACGGCGCATGGCACACCGCTCGAGCCACCCAGCGCTAGCCACGACTGGGCCGAGGAAACCACGGCGACCGGCGACTGATCACAATCGGCCAAAACTGACTCTGACCTGCCACAGTGGGTGCGCTCGGCAGGATTCGAACCTGCAACCTCTTGATCCGTAGCGTTCTGCCGGCTGTATCCCGACGTCTCCCGGTGCCTCCGCAGTCGTGGATTAGTCTCATGTTGTCTCCCCAAGTCTCACGATGTCCCCCGTCGTTCCTGTACTCGTTCCTGTACTTCACCGAGGGAAGGCCCGATGTGCAAGGGTTGCCTTGCACAACCCGCGCGCTCGTGCCTGCCCAGGAGCTCACCGGGGTCAGACTGGCCATTCCAAGCCCCGACGCCACGGCGTGCGCTGTGGGTGACGGCCTCGGCACGCGCGAGCCTCTCGGAGCGCTGCCGGGTCCGACGTACCCGAAGCCGTACGCCACGTTCGTGGAAGGCATCGTTGCACGTCAGGTGGGGTGCCGGGCAATCGCCGTCACCAATGTGCCACCAGGTTGCTTGCCCTGATCACGCATGGCGGCTCACCAAGTCGATGCGCGGCACAGACCGTCGGCCCCGCTGAGGTCACTGCCCAAGCAGTGCGGAGAGGGTGGGGGCGGCTTGCTCGTAGGGCTCGAGGGTGCCTGCGGCTCGACACAGCACGTGGGCGCCTCGAGCACGGTGACGAAGGTGACGGCCAGGCCTCAAACTTGGTCGGTCTCGAGGCCTGCTGCGGTCAGACGGGTCGGGCTCAACGAGGCCGACGCCTACCAGCGGTACGGCGAGGGGGCCAGGGTGTCGCTGGTGGCGCTGGACCTGGACTCTCGCCGAGGGGCGGGACGGGCCAGGGGCTGTTGTCTGTTCGACGGTTTCCTGCGGCGCAGCAGAGCCTGGGCCGCCCGAGTCCGGCGCCACGATCCTGGCCAGACCTTCGCCAGATGGCGAGCGCTTCCGACCTCGACGCGGCGGCGGATCAGGAGAGCTGGAGGATCAGCCGGCGGGCAGCGTGCCGCGGGAGATGACCGAGCGCAGCGTGCGGGTCGACATGGCGAAGTGGGCGCGGGCCAGCCGGCCGGCCTGCTCCACCTCTCCGGCGATCACGGCCTCCACGAGCTCGGAGTGCTCGGCCAGCGCGCGCGCAAAGACGCCCCGCTCGTACGGCTCAATGGGCAGGCCGCGGGTCACCTGCGCGAGGAGGTCGTGGCTGAGCTGCACCATCTGCGGGTTGCCGGTCGCTCGCAGAACGGCCTCGTGCACGGCCATGTCGGCCGCGTGCTCCCGTTCGGGACTGTCCGCCGAGGCAAAGCTCGCGAGCACCTCCTGGAGCTCGCGGGCCTGCTCGGCTGTGCGCCGTTCGGCGGCGGTCCTGGCCACCACCTCCTCGTAGCGGCAGCGCAGGTCGCACAGCTGCTCCAACTCCGAGGACCGGCTGACCAGGGTCCGGCCCACCGCTTCGGCCGAGCCCCGGTGCCAGCTCTGGCAGACAAAGGACCCGCCCGAGCGGCCGCGGCGGACGTCGATCGCTCCGGAGACGCGGAGCCGGCTCAGCGCCTCGTGCACGGTGTTGCGGCCCACCCCGAGCAGACGGGCCATCTCGCGCTCTGGCGGCAGCCGCTGTCCGGGAACGAACTCCCCGAGGGCCAACGCGGTGAGGAGCCGGTCGACGACCTCGTCCGCCGCCGAAGGCACCCGCAGCGGCCCCAGGGGCGTCGCGTGAAGCACGGCGGGCCGGACGGCCTGCGGGGAGTACGAGGGCGCGGAGCTGCCCCCGTCGGCGGTCATGGCGACAGAGTGCACCACCCGAGCGGTCGTCGGGGGTACGGAAACGTGGAGTTAACGGCAAAGGCCTTCCCATGGGGCCATTGGACTGGCAGTGTCCCCCCGACCAGAGCCGCGTCACACCGTCGAGGAGAGCCCGTGCCGATCCCGGAGCCCAGCAGCGAAGGGACCGTCCCCTTCCAGGGGGGCCAGACCTGGTACCGCATAACGGGTGACCTGGCCGCGACCAAGGCCGCTGGCAAGGTGCCGCTGGTCGTCCTGCACGGCGGCCCGGGCGTGCCCCACGACTACACGCTGCGCATCGCGCGCGTCGCCGAGCAGGGCCGCGCAGTCGTGCACTACGACCAGTTCGGGTGTGGCCGCTCGACCCGCCGGCCCGAAGCGGGCGCGGACTTCTGGACGGTCCAGCTGTTCCTGGACGAGCTGGACAACCTGCTCGACGGCCTCGGGATCCGCCAGGCCTACGACGTACTCGGGCAGTCCTGGGGCGGGATGCTGGCGGCCGAGCACGCGATCCGCCAGCCGGCCGGGCTGCAGGCGCTGGTCATCGCCAACTCGCCGGCGTCGATGGAGTTGTGGCTGGCCGAAGCGAACCGGCTGCGGGGGGACCTGCCGGCTGACGTGCAGGCGATGCTGCTGCGCCACGAGGAGGCCGGGACGACCGGTTCGCCGGAGTACGAAGCGGCCGAGAAGGTCTTCTACGACCGGCATGTCTGCCGCGTCGTGCCGAACCCGCCGGAGGTCGTCGCGAGCTTCGCGGCGCTGGCACAGGATCCGACCGTCTACCACACCATGAACGGCCCAAGTGAGTTCCACGTGGTCGGCACCCTCAAGACCTGGTCGGTCGTTGACCGGGTCGCCTCGATCACTGCCCCCACGCTGCTCATCAACGGGCGGTACGACGAGGCGACCCCCGCGTGCGTACAGCCCTTCGCCGACGCCATTCCCGACGTCCGCTGGGAGGTCTTCCAGGACTCCAGCCATCTGCCCCAGGTCGAGGAGGAGGAGCGTTACCTGCAGGTCGTCGGCGCGTTCCTGGACTCCTGCGACGCCGCCCAGCCCGTCTCGGCCCGATGATCCGCCCCACCGGAAGGCTCACCATGACCCGCCGTACCCCCCTGCTACGCACTGGAGTGGCCCTGCTCGGCCTGGTGGCCGCAGCGGCCTGCTCGAGCGGCAGCGACAGCAAGACCCCGGGTGCGGCTGGCGGCAGCAGCAGCGGCGCTTCGAGCACCGGTTTCCAGCAGCAGCACAAGGGCGGCACCCTGCGCCTGGCGGCCAAGTCGGCTGCCGGCACCCTGGACCCCCAGGTCAACTACACGCTGCAGTACTGGCAGCTCTACCAGGCGATGTACGACGGGCTGCTGGCCTTTAAGAAGGTGAACGGCCAGGAGTCGTTCACGGTGGTGCCGGACCTGGCCGAGGCCCTGCCGATGGTCACCGACGGCGGCAAGACCTACACCTTCAGGCTGCGTAAGGGGATCAAGTTCTCCAACGGCAAGGACGTCACCGTCCAGGACGTCGCCGCGTCGTACAAGCGCATCTTCACCGTGTCGAGCCCAACGGCCGGCACCTTCTACAACGGGCTGGTCGGCGCGGCCGCGTGCCTGAAGAAGCCGGCCGCCTGCGACCTGTCCAAGGGCGTCGTCGTCGACCCGGCAGCGAACACGATCGTCCTACACCTGGTTGACGCCGACCCCGAACTGCCGTACAAGCTGTCGGTGCCGCACGCGGCGATCACCCCGGCCGACTCGCCCGCGAAGGACGCCGGGAACAAGCCGCTACCCACGACCGGTCCCTACATGGCTGCGTCCTACGACCCGAACCGCGCCCTGACGCTGGTCCGCAACCCGAACTTCAAGGAGTGGTCCCGGGACGCCCAGCCACAGGGCTACTCCGACAGCATCGTCGAGAGTTTCGGCCTCACCGTCGAGGCGGCGGTGACGGCGGTCGAGAACGGCCAGGCCGACTGGGTCTACGACCCGCCGCCCGCCGACCGGCTGAACGAGATCGGCACGAAATACGCCGACCAGGCGCACGTCAACCCGCTCACGGCCTTCTGGTACCTGGCGATGAACAACAACCTGGCGCCGTTCAACAACGTCAAGGTGCGTCAGGCGGTCAACTTCGCCGTCGACCGGAACGCCGCGGTGAAGCTCTACGGCGGGGACAAGCTGGCCCAGCCGGTCTGCACCTTTTTGCCGCCGGGCTTCCCGGGGCATGAGGACGACTGCCAGTACACCAAGGGCGGCGGGACGACCTGGAGCGCGCCGGACCTGGACCGGGCCAAGCAGCTCATCAAGGACTCCGGTACAGCCGGCCAGGCAGTCGGGATCGTGGTGCAAGACGATGAGGTGAACAAGTCGATCGGCGAGTACCTCCAGAGCCTGCTCACCTCGCTGGGCTACAAGGCGACGCTCAAGCCGATCTCGGGCAACATCCAGTTCACCTACATCCAGAACACCAAGAACATGGTGCAGATCAGCCTGACCTCCTGGTACCAGGACTACCCGGCGGCCTCGGACTTCCTGAACGTCCTGGAGTCGTGTGCGTCATTCACACCGGGCAGCGACTCGAGCATCAACATCGCCGGTTTCTGCGATAAGGGCATCGACACGCAGATGAAGGACGCGCGGGTCACCGAGCGCACGAGCCTGGACGAGGCGAACAAGAAGTGGGCGCAGGTCGACAAGGCGGTCATGACCAAGGCGCCGGTGGCTCCGCTGTTCACCCCGAAGCTCATCGACTTCACGTCCAAGCGGGTAGGCAACTACCAGTTCAGCAAGCAGTTCTACATGCTCGTCAGCCAACTCTGGACACAGTGAGCCGGCTGTGGCGGAGCTGACCCTGGGGCTGGGCCAGCTCCCCCAGGAGGAGGTCGCCCGGGCCGCCGTACGTCCCAGTAGCGGCCCGTGGCGGACGGCGCTGGGCCAGCTGGGCCGCAACCGGGGGGCGATGGCGTCCGCAGTGGTCCTGGTCGTGGTGCTGCTCGCCTGCCTGCTGGCCCCGGTGTACGCCGGGTCGATCGCGCACACCGACCCGTTCGCCTCGAACATCTCGGGCACGACGGTGCTGCACGGCCGCACCGTCCCGGTGCTGCGCCCCAGTACGACCGGGCTCGGCCTGGGCGTGACGCCGATCGGCCCCACCGGTGACGTCGGGCACTACTTCCTAGGGGCCGACAACCAGGGCCGGGACGTCATGGCCCGGCTGCTGTACGGCGGGCGCAACAGCCTGCTCATCGGGTTCGCCGCGGCGGTGCTGTGCTGCCTGCTCGCCACCCTGCTCGGGGTGCTGGCCGGGTACTTCGGCGGAGTCGTGGACTCCATCCTGGCCCGGCTGCTCGACGTCGTGTGGGCCTTCCCGGTCTACCTGCTGGCGATCTGCCTGTCGGTCGTCCTGCTCACCAGCGGCCTGACGATCGGACCGGTGCACGTCGGCGCCGGCAGCCTGTGGCTGCCTGTTCTGATCATCGCGGTCATCTACGTGCCGTACGTAGCCCGGCCGCTGCGCGGGCAGGTGCTGGCGCTGAAGGAAAAGGAGTTCATCGCGGCCGGCGTCGGGGTCGGCGCGTCGGACCTGCGCATCATGCGGCGCGACGTCCTGCCCAACGTCCTGCCGACCGTCGTGGTCTTCCTGCCCCTCATGACGGCTCTGAGCATGCTGACCGAATCCGCGCTGTCGTTCCTGTCCGTCGGCGTGCAGCCGCCGCAGGCCAGCTGGGGCACGATCATCAACGACGGGCTGGGGCTGCTCTACACCCGGCCCGCGGTAACGCTGGCTCCCGGCATCGCGATCGCCCTGACGGCCGTCGTACTCAACCTGTTCGGTGACGGCGTCCGCGAGGCGCTGGACCCACGAGCCAAGCTGCGCGGGGCCCGCTGATGCTCACCTTCGCCGTCAAGCGCACCGCCGCCGCGGTCCTGGTGCTGTTCTCGATCAGCGTCTTGGTGTTCCTCATCTTCTTCGCCACCCCCGGCGTCGACCCAGCGGCCCGCATCGCCGGGCGCAACGCCGACCAGGCCACCCTGCTGCAGGTACGGCACGAGTTCGGCCTGGACCGCCCGCTACCGGTGCGGTACGCACTGATGATGCGGCACCTGTTCATCGACCGGGACCTCACCTCGTTCGTGAACCGCGGCGTCCGGGTCATCCCGCAGATCACCCAGGCCATCCCCATCACGCTGTCCCTGGTCCTAGGCGCGGCCGTGCTGTGGATGATCATCGGCGTTCTGATGGGAACCGCCGCCGCGGCCTGGCGCGGCCGCGCCGCGGACCCGATCATCGTGCTGCTCGGGGTCGTCGGTGTGTCCATGCCGGTGTACTGGCTCGGCGAGGTGGTGAACCTGCTGACCCAGAGCCGCCTGCACGGAAGCCTGTTCTCCTGGGTGCCACCGCTGGGCTACGTCGGCATCACCGACGACCCGGTCCAGTGGGCGCTGCGCCTGCTGTTCCCCTGGTTCACTTTGGCGGCGCTGTACGCCGGCATCTATGCGCGTGTGCTGCGCTCGGAGATGCTCAGCGCACTGGACGAGGACTACGTACGCACTGCCCGGGCGAAAGGCGTATCGGAACGCAGAATCCTGGTGAGGCATGCGCTGCGCTGCTCGCTCATCCCGATCGTGTCGCTGTTCGGGCTCGACTTCGGCGCCCTGGTGGGCGGTTCGGCGCTGCTCACCGAGGTCGTGTTCGGCCTGCCGGGCGTCGGGCGGCTGACCTACGAGGCACTGCAGAACCTGGACCTGCCGGTCATCCTCGGCACGGTGCTCTACGCCGCGTTCTTCGTGGTGCTGGCCAGCGCGGTGGTCGACATGGTCTACGCACTGCTCGACCCGAGGGTGCGGCATGTCTGAGCCGCTGCTGGAGGTGCGGGACCTGCGGGTGACCTTCCGCAGCCGGTACGGGGTGGCGCGCGCCGTCGACGGCCTGTCGTTCACCCTCGCCCCGGGCGAGGTGCTGGGGGTCGTCGGAGAGTCCGGCTCCGGCAAGAGCGTGTCGATGATGAGCATCCTGAAGCTCATCCGGGACCCGAACTGCGTCGTCGAGGGGCAGGCGCTGTTCCGGGGGCAGGACCTGGTCGGGATGAGTGACCACGACCTGCGCGCGCTGCGTGGCCGCGACATCTCGATGATCTTCCAGGACCCGATGACCTCGCTGACCCCGGTATACACGATTGGCTGGCACATCGCCGAGCAGCTCGGGGCGCACACGCGCATCAGCAAGGCCACAGCCCGGGCTCGCGCCGTCGAGCTGCTGGAAGAGGTCGGCATCCCGGACCCGCAGCGGCGGGTGGACGACTACCCGCATCAGTTCTCCGGGGGGATGCGCCAGCGCGCCGTCATCGCCATGGGACTGGCCAACAACCCCGCGCTGCTGATCGCCGACGAACCCACCACCGCGCTGGACGTCACGACCCAAGCCCAGGTCCTGGACCTGCTGCGGCGGCTGCGGCGCGACCACGGCTCCTCGATCGTGCTCATCACCCACGACATGGGCGTCGTGTCGCAGCTGGCCGATCGAGTCCTGGTCATGTACGCCGGGCGGGCCGTGGAGCAGGGCCCCAAGACCGAGGTTTTCCACCGGCCCCAGCACCCGTACACCTGGGGACTGCTCGGCTCGGTTCCCCGGGCGCGGGCCGCCCGCGTACGCCGGCTGCCCGCGATCCCGGGTTCGCCGGCATCGGCGCTCACCGCCCCGACCGGGTGCCCGTTCGCCCCCCGCTGCCGACACCGGCACGAGCAGTGCGAGCAGCGGCCGCCGCTGGAGGGCGGCGACCACGCCGACGCCTGCTGGCTGCCCCGGGACCGCCGGCAGGAGCTGCGGCACCAGCTCGATGTCGCCGCGGTCGCAGCCGGGGACCCGGGCCAGGCCGACGTCCTGCCGACCGCGGAGGTGGAGCGGGAGAGCGCCGCACACTCCTCCACGCACGCGGTCGCCGCCGCGCCCTTTGAGGACGCGTGAGCGAGGTCCTGCGCGGTGACGTCGCCCGCGGTGAGGTGCTGCTGCGCGCCACCGACGTCAAGAAGCACTTTCCGGTCCGGGGTGGCCTGCTGCCCAGCCGCGGCGAGCGCCCGGTCGTGCATGCGGTCGACGGCGTCTCGCTCGAGGTGCGCCGGGGCGAGACCCTCGGTGTCGTCGGGGAGTCCGGCTGCGGCAAGTCGACCCTGGGCCGCTGCCTGGTCCGGCTCACTGAGCTGACCGCAGGCACGGTGGAGTTCGCCGGCCAGGACATCACCACGCTCTCGCGTCGCCAGTTACGCCCTGTCCGGCGCGACGTGCAGCTGGTGTTCCAGGACCCGTACGCCTCGCTCAACCCGCGCCGGCGGGTCGGCGACGTGGTGGCCGAACCGCTGCAGATCCATGACTTCGGCTCGCCCGGCGAGGTCCGCCGTCGAGTGGCCGAGCTGTTCGAGGTCGTCGGGCTGTCCTCGGCGCACATCGACCGTTTCCCGCACGAGTTCTCCGGCGGCCAGCGCCAGCGGGTGGGCATCGCCCGGGCGCTGGCGATGAACCCGACCCTGATCGTGGCGGACGAGCCGGTCTCGGCGCTGGACGTCTCCATCCAGGCACAGGTGCTGAACCTGTTCGCCGACCTGCAGGACGAGCTGGGCCTGACGTATGTGTTCATCGCGCACGACCTCGGCGTCGTGCGGCACGTGTCGGACCGGATCGCAGTGATGTACCTCGGCGAGGTCGTGGAGGTCGCCGACGCCGACCCGCTGTATGACGCGCCGGCCCACCCGTACACCGAGGCGCTGCTGTCGGCCTCGCCCGAGATCGACGACGGGACGCACGAGCTGCAGGGCGAGCGGATCGTGCTGACCGGCGACGTGCCGAACCCGATCGACAAGCCCACCGGCTGCCCGTTCCACCCCCGCTGCCCGCACGCGCAGGACCGGTGCCGAGTCGAGCGACCGCTGCTCGGGCAGGTCGCGCCGGGTCGCTTCGCGGCCTGCCACTTCCCGCTCATCGCGGCGGGCTGATACCGGGTCGCCTGGCCGGCCGAGTCGCGGTGGTCACCGGTGCCGCCTCCGGGACCGGGGCCGCCCTCGCCGCCAGGGCCGCGCTCACGAGTTCGCTGGCCGGTCGTGCGGCCGGAGGGCCGGTCGCGGCTTGCATACGTCGACGACCGCCATGGCAGCGCAACTGCAGCCGACATCAGGCGGAGCAGTAACTTTCTCGCGCGGACCCGACGTATTCGGCTACCTGAAGGCCGAGGCTGCGCGACACTGAACGTCTCGGGATGCCTCGGCGCGACCCGACCGAGGTAGCAGGGGACCCGGATGAGCTGGACGTTCGCAGCGCTCGACGTGGAGACCGCGAACAGCCATCGCGGCAGCGTCTGCTCGCTCGGCCTCGCCCTGGTCACCGACGGCGAGGTCACCAGCACCCATCACCTGCTCACGCAGCCACCGCAGGAGCTCAACTGGTTCGACGCGGTCAACACGAGCCTGCACGGAATCAGCGCCGAGACCGTCGCTGGCCAACCGTCCTTCGCCACGCAGCTCGCCCGGGTCCTTGCGCTCATCGGCGACCGGCCGGTCACCGCACACGACGCCGCGTTCGACATCGGCGCGCTGCGGCAAGGGTGCGTCGCCGACCACCTCGACTGGCCCGACCTGACGAACGCGTGCTCGCTCGTCATGGCCCGCAGAGCCGGCCTTCAGCTGCTCAGCTAGCGGCTCCCCATGGTCTGCCAGGCCCTGGGCGTCACGCCCGGACGTCACCACGACGCCGGCGACGACGCCGCGGCGGCAGCCGGCATCGCGCTGGGAGCGCGCCAGCAGATGAGCAACCTGCCCGACTTGGCCGCGTCCCTGATGGTCCGCCTCGGCACGCTCACCGGAGCGTCATGGGTGGGCTGCATCGCCAGCATGGTCCCGACGCAGCGCCCAGCGGTCGACCTTGACGCCGACCCGCATCATCCGCTGTACGGCAAGCTCGTCGCGTTCACCGGCGGCCTCAGCGTCACGCGTGCAGAGGCCTCAGCGCTTATCGCCGCCCTCGGAGCGACCCCGTCGGTTGGGCCGAGCAAGCACACAGACTTCCTCGTCATGGGCGACGGGCTCAGCGGCCCTGACCTCGCCGACTTCCACACCGGCAAAGCCCTTGCGGCGGCGAAAGCGAACGCGAAGAAGGCCCACAGCGAGGTCCTCACCGAAGGGGACCTACTGGAGATGCTCGCCGAACCGGTCACCCGCAGTGAACGCGAGCCGCAGCCCGTCTAAGGCCGACCTGCCAGCCCGAGGCGAGCACCGGGTCGTTCGACGGGTCCGGGAGGTAGGCCCTGGTCACGAGGCGGTCGAGCAGGCCGCGGGCGAAGACCGAGATGAGCACGTGCGGCGCGCCGTCGCGGGTACCGGGAGCCACCGTCCGCACGGCGTACTCGCCGCGGTCTCGCTCCGCCCGAAGCCGCGGAAACCGGGCGTCCCGGTTCATTGCCGGTCCGCCGGGTGCGGGTAGGTGCCGTCCACGTCGGCCTGCCACGTCTCGACTAGCGCGTCCGGGACGACCGCTCCGGCCGCGTCGAGGACCCGACCGCGCAGCCACAAAGACCCGGGTGTCTCAGCTGGGAGGACGTCCGGTCCGTCCGGCCAGCGCAAGGCCAGCGACAGGAACGGTCCGGCCGTCTGCGACGGCGTCAGCAGCGCCTGGGTCGCGGCTGCGGCTCGAACGGCGTGGCGCCCGCATCGCGCAGCACGATGTCGTACCGGTACGTCAGTGCCCAGTCCGCGCCCGTGTCCTCGAGCGAGAGGCGGCTCACTAGCCAGCCGGCCGCGGGCCGCCTCCGGCACGGCGCCGTAGATCGGGTCCTGGCCGAACAGCGGGTCGTCGGGGAAGTACATCTGGGTGACCAGCCGCTGCACGAAGGCCCTACCGAAGAGCGAGAAGTGAATGTGTGCCGGACGCCAGGCGTTCCGGTGATTCGCCCAGGGGTAGGCGCCCGGCCGGACCTGTGTGAACGAGTAGCGGCCGTCGGCGTCGGTCACCGTGCGGCCGGTGCCGGTGAAGCCCGGGTCGAGCGGGGCCGGCCGGCTGTCAGCCGGATGCGCTTAGCGGCCCGCCGCGTTGGCCTGCCACACCTCCACCAGCGAGTCGGCCACCGGGCGCCCGTCGGAGTCGAGCACCCGCCCGCCGACGACGATGCGTTGGCCGAGAACCTCCGGGCGGCCCTCCGACCGGGTGAGGTCGGCTTCGCCCGGCCGGAGGCGCTCGGCGCCGAACACGGGTCCGGTGACCTCTCCGAGCCGGTGTGGCAGCAGGACGAGCGGCCGGGCGGGGGCGCGCAGCTCCGTCAGCCGCACTGAAATGCCCTCGGCGGCCAGGTCACCGACCAGCGGGTAGCTCACTCTGAGAGCGAGCTCTGCACGAAGTAGGCCGCCGCTCTGCGCAGGATCGCGTTCTCCATCTCCAACCTGCGCATCCTCCGATGCCATTGCACAGCTCGGACTGCTCGGCGCTGGTCTTGCCCTCGATCACACCTCATCGATGTCGGCCTGACGCAGCCAGCGACGCACCGACTCCTCGGACACGTTGCAGTCGACGGCGACCTCGGGGATCATCAGGTCGCCGCGACGAGCGACGGTGACGACGGCACGCTTGAACTCCGGCGGGAACTTCTTCGGCAATGCGACATCCTTCCTGCGGGACCTCGCCCCACAGAACAGACGGCAACCGAAGTTGCAGCAGACCCAAGAGGCCAGGGACGGGGGACCGACAGTCCGCGGATGGTCGGCATGGATTCGCAAGCGTTCAAGAATGTGGAGCGTCCGCTCGCTGGTACCTTGCCCATGGCACCAGCCGCAGACGAGCAACGAACCGTGTGATCCTCCGGCGGCACCGCACCCGAGGCCGCCGCGACGGGGAGATCGAGATGACCGCTGACAGCCTCGCCTTCGAGGCGCTCGCGGACCCGACCCGACGGACCATCCTGACCCTGCTGGCGCGGGAAGGCGAGACCTCCGCGGGGGGTCTCGCCGCCGGTATCGATGCGCTAAGCCGCACCGCGGTCTCCAGTCACCTGAGAATTCTTCGCACGGCCGGGCTGGTCGCCGAGCGCCGCGACGGTCGCTACCGGCTGTACTCGCTTGAACCGCGATCGGTCGAGGAGGTCATGGCCTTCATGGCGCAGCTCTACAGGAGTTCGCTCACCGACTTGAAGCGCAGCATCGAACCGCCGGAAGCCGGCGAGGGGGGCTAGCGTA
>JAABUU010001790.1_pt1 | contig 33592 bp, 33 predicted proteins | sample 5559301 | NCBI WGS metagenome assembly JAABUU01 (sample SAMN10711884, study PRJNA513360) | rock metagenome | isolation source: Antarctica rocks | place: Antarctica: Victoria Land, Richard Nunatak white
CATCGCGAGCCGCTTGCGGCGCGGCGATCCAGGGGCCGCCAGCACTGTCCTTGCGGCCCCTGGATCGCCGCGGCGCTGCGCGCCTCGCGATGATAGCGTGCTTGCAGAACGGTCAGAGCAAACAGCCGTTGGTGTAATCCGGGACACTGCCGGCGGTTGGGTTAAGGGCGCGCGGCCCTGGCACACGCTTATATCAGGCGCTAAAAGTTCTGACCCGTGACGTTTCTTGTCATTGCGAGCCGCCCTTGCAGCGCGGCAAGCCAGGGGCGGCAAGGACTGTGCGGGCGGCCCTGGATTGCCGCGGTGCTGCGCGCCTTGCAATGACGGTTACTGGCAATGCGGCGCAGACCAGAACTTTTGGTGCTTGGTATTATACCAGCCGTCATCTGCGCTGACCGTTTTCCCGACGGCTCTCGTGGGGCGTATAAGCGAAGCGCCATACGCCGCCCTGCAGCGCTGAGTGGTGGCGGAAGGCGCTGACGCTTTTCCGCCCTACAAAGGCCGGAGCCGCCAGAACGGTCAAAGCAATGAGCGGTTGGTATTATATCAGCCGCGCCACTGCATCCCCCACCGAAACGCCGCCTGCGGACAGCACCCGTGCGGTGATCCCGCCGCGGCCGCGCACGGCGTTGTAGCCGCCGAGGCCGAGCAGCACTTCCATCCGGGAGCAGGGGTGGCAGGCGCCGGTGTGCTCCAGCACGGCGGCACCGAGCTGGAAGCGCCGGTCCCGCAACGCGTCCAGGTTGATGCCGGAGGTCACGATGTTGCGGCGGAGCAGCAGCGGGTCCGGCGGGCCAGCGCCGAGGTAGGAGAAGATGGCGGCCAGGCATTCCTGCTCAATCAGCGTGACGCCGCGGGCGGCGCCGGTGCGGCTGCTGTAGTGGTCGCCGACGGCGCCGTCCTCCGGTGCCAGATGCAGGGCGGGGGGCGTCAGCATCGGCATGTGCCGGGCCGGGCGCAGGCCGATCCAGGCGACGCGGCCCGGCCGCAGCGGTCCGTCCAGCAGGCGTGCAAGGGGGGAGGCGGGGTTGAGCAGGCCGCTACCGCATCCGCTCTTGCCGGGCCATCCAGTCCTGCATCAGCCCAGCAACCTGGTCCGAGTTGCGGTCCATCATCAGCATGTGCGTGTTGCCGCGGATGCCCTGGGCCGACAGGTCAATGAGGCTGGCGACGCCGCCCTGGACGGCCAGCGCCTCGCGGTAGCGGGTGGTGGCTTGCAGGATGCGCTGCCAGAACGGGCTTTCGCCGAGGTGGTCTCCATAGATCACGAGGTGGGGCATGGACTTCGGCGGCGCAATGGGCGCGGCCGCCGGGTCGGGCACGCCGGACGGCTCGGTGGAGATCATGGCGCGCACCTTGTCCGGCGCGTGACGTGCTGCGGTTAGGCCGAAGTTGCCGCCTTGGCTGTGGGTCATGATGATGCAGGAGCAGACCTTCTGCACCAGGACGTCGTAGGGGGCCTGGGTCGCAGCGTCGTTGGTGGACCGGCGGGGGACGCCTTGCTTCATGAGCTGGCCCGGCGCGTCCGCCGCGAACTCGCCGTTGGGGTCCACGGCTGCAAGGGGGGGTGTTGCGGACGCCTGAGGTGTTCCGGTTCCGCGTAGCGGGGATGATGGCGACCTTCGCCGTCCTGATCGGCGCGGCGATGGTGATTCTGGTCAGCCCGGGGCTGCAATAGGGCCTGGCCGGCGTACGTCCGCCGGCCAGGCTGCCTTATGCGCGAAGCCTACCTTTTCCGGCCGCGTCCGCCGACGACCTGCAGCGCCGGGGTGCGTGCCGACGCGCGTGCCGGCGGCACCGCCGGGCGTGCCGGCGCGTCGTCGCCGACCTGGAACCGCTGCGCCAGTTGGGCCAGCTCCTCCGCCTCCTGCGCCAGGGCGTGCGATGCTGCCGTGCTCTGCTCCACCATGGCGGCGTTCTGCTGCGTCATCTGGTCCATCTGGTTCACCGCGGTGTTGACCTCGGCCAGGCCCGACGCCTGCTCGCGCGCCGACGAGGCGATGCCGGCGACCACGCCGCTGACCTCGCCGACCTGGGCCATGATGCGGCCCAGCGCCTGCCCGGCCTCCCCCACCAGCTTCACGCCGGAGACGACCTGCTGGGTCGAGGTGTGGATCAGCGCCTTGATCTCGCGTGCCGCATCGGCAGAGCGCTGGGCCAGCGCCCGCACCTCGCTGGCCACCACCGCGAAGCCGCGCCCGGCGTCCCCGGCCCGCGCCGCCTCGACGCCGGCGTTCAGCGCCAGCAGGTTCGTCTGAAACGCGATCTCGTCAATCACGCCGATGATCTGGCTGATCTTCTGCACGACTGCTCGATCCCGCCCATCGCCGCCACGGCTTCCTGGACCACGGCGCCCGAGCGCTCGGCGTCCTGCGTGGTGCGGGACACCAGGCTGCGCGCCTGCTCCGCCCCCTCGGCCGTTGCGCGCACCGTCGCGGTGATCTGGTCCAGCGCCGCCGCTGTCTGCTCCAGGCTGGCGGCCTGCTGCTCGGTCCGGCGGGACAGGTCGTCGGCGGCCTGGGTGATCTCGCCGGCACCGGACTGCAGCCCGGACGTGTTGGTGATGATGCCCTGGATCAGCTCCTGCAGCCCGTCCATCGCCCCGTTCAGGTCCGCCCGCAGCTTCTCGTAGGCGGGCGGCAGCGCCGCCTCCACCCGGTAGGTGAGGTCCCCGGCCGCCAGCCGCTCCAGCCCGGCGCCGATGGAGCCGACGACCAGCGCCGCCGCCTCCGCCGCCGCGGCCTGTTCGGCCTCGGCCCGCACCCGCTCGTCCTCTGCGATGCGGCGCACCTGCGCCTCGGCCTGCTCGCGCTCCAGCACCTTGGCGTGCAGCGCGTTGTCCTTGAACACCTGCACCGCGCCGGCCATCGCCCCGATCTCGTCGCCGCGGCCCACACCGGGGATCGCGACCTCCAGGTCATGGGCCGCCAGGCGGCGCATTGCGGCCGTCATCATGGTGATAGGCTTGGCGACGCCGCGCACCATCGTCACGCCGATGCCCGTGCATAGCAGGGCTGTCAGACCGAGCGCTCCCAGGATCCAAGCCCGCGCCTGCGTGCCCAGCATACTCCCCAGGTCTGCCGCCGCGTTGCCGCCGTTCACGTTCAGCGTCATGTCTGCGAGCAGCGTGTTCCGCAGCCGGCGGAAGACGGTCCGCATCTCCCCCATGAACAGCGCGGCGGCTCCGGCGTCCCCATGGTCGGACAGGGCGAAGTACTTCGCGTCAAGCTCGCGATACTGCGCCCACAGCTTGGTCACCTCGTCCGCCAGCCGGCGCTCCACACCGGGCGTGACCGGCGGGGCGTAGGCTTTCAACGTCCGTGCCACCTGCGCATCCGCCTCGTCCCGCAGGCGATGCTGCGCATTCCGCTCCGCCGGATCGGTGAGCAGGGCATAGGTGGCCTCGGCTTGCCGGAGCCGTTCCATGCCTTGCCCAGTTTCTCCCAGGTAGCGGATGGACGGCATCCAGTCTTCCCGGATGTCCGCCGCCGCGGCGTTGACGGCGGCGAGCCGCTCAATCGCAAAGCCGCCCAGCGCCGCCGTGCAGCACACGACGAGGGTGAAGCCGAGGATGACTTTGGTGCGTATGGTGATCCGTGTGACGAGGGACTTCATGATGCTCCTGGCGTGCTGCGACCGGGGCATTCTCGGTGGAAATCGTCAAGAAATCGTTCCAGAGCAGGCTTGGCGCGAACAGTCGCGCCAAGCCTGCTTTGGCCGTTGTTTTTACGAGCATTTATTCGGTCAAATGAAGCCGTTTGATCCGAACATGCTCGATGCCGGCAGTCAGCGGTGTTGACCTGTCTGCGGCAATGAAGGTCCGTAGAGCGCAAGAGGATAGCGCCTTCCGTTAAGGGAGCAGCGCACGGTCAAGGCGGCGGGAGGCGCCGCGCCTTGCGGTGGAAGCGGTTTGGCAACGCGGTGCTGGAACGAGCCGGAAGCCGGTGCTCCGGCGCAGCTCAGCAGATGGAGCAATCGCAGGATTTCCGCCGGGCTTCGTTTTCCACAAGGCGCCGGTTGTCGGCCGTTGGCCCGCGGCCCAGTGCGCTCAGCAGGATATCGGCGGTGTTCTCCGCTACGGTGGGCGTCGTTGTGCGGGAACCGCGCAAGCAGGTGGGCATTGGCGCTGGCGCGTATCCGGACGAAGCCGCCGGCTCCGCCGCGCAGCAGGCCAGGGCCAGGATGGCAGCAGCGGCAAGCCGCCGCGCCATTTAATGCAGTTCCTGCAGCCGGGCCAGCAGGAAGTCGCGGAAGACTGCCACGCGCTTGGAATTGCGCAGCTCCTCCGGATAGACGAAGAACACGTCCACCTTCGGGGCCTTCATATCCGGCAGCAGCCGGGTCAGGCCGTCCAGCTCCCCGGCCATCCAGTCCGGCAGCACGCCGATGCCCATGCCGGAGCGTATCGCCATCGCCATCGCGTGCAGGTTGTTGACCTCCATCAGCGCGCGGCGGGGCGATCCCGCCCGGCGTCCGGCCTCGGCCAGCCAGTTGATGTCCGCAACCGGGGGACGGTAGTCGCCGAACAGGATCAACTTGTGGTCGTCGAGATCCTCCGGACGCGTAGGGGTGCCGGCGTGGGCCAGGTAGTCCGGATGCGCGACGACGACCCAGTGGATCTGCATCAGGTGCCGCTGCACCAGGTCTGGCTGCTTGGGCGCGTGCATGCGTATGGCTACGTCGGCTTCCCGCATCGCCAGGTCCAGGTCGGTGTCGTCCAGCAGCAGGCTCATGCTGACGTCGGGATACATCTGCAGGAACTTCTGCAGACGCGGGGCCAGCCAGGAGCTGCCGAAGCCGACCGTGGTCGTGACCTTGATGCGGCCGGCCGGCTTCTCCTTGCTTTCCGTCAGCAGCGCCTCGGTCATCGCCAGCTTGGCGAAGACCTCGCGGACCGTGCGGTTCAGGCTTTCGCCCTGCTCGGTCAGGATCAGGCCGCGGGCGTGGCGGTGGAACAGCGGGACCTGCAGGTTCTCCTCCAGGGCCGAGATCTGGCGGCTGACGGCGGACTGGCTGAGGTTCAGGGTTTCACCGGCATGGGTGAAGCTACCGGCCTCTGCCACCGCGTGGAACACGCGCAACTTGTCCCAATCCATGCCCTGAGCGTCCCCTGATGCGGCGTCGCCGCGATTCGGCGCCAGCGTAGCGGTTCAGCTAACACCAGTTGCGCGCCCGTTGCCAATTCGCGTTGGTGGGATTGTGAAGATGCCCGGTGCCGGCCGGCGTGCAGCCGGTCCTGGCCGACGGTGGAGTCCACGGCAGCGAAACCGGCCGGGCTGGTTCCAGACGGGAGCAAGGGAGGGTGTTCCCGCCAGGGATGGACGTGGCATGGTGCGAGATCAGAGGATGCTGTCCTGGGGTCGGGGTGCCTTGCCGCGGGTGTTCCCGCTGTAACGGATGCTGCTGAGGAAATAGCCTCTGGACGGACGGGCTGGCGGGCTACGCTGCCTTCGGGGTGAGCATGAGATCATCATTTCCTCGCCATGATGGTGCGCGCCCCGCGGGCGGTTGATCTGTTGACGAATTCGCCTGGCGCACTGCAGCGCCCGTTCAGTTGCTGCGGCTGGCCATCCGCAACCCTGGCAGAGCGGGCTGCCAGGATGCCAGGTGGCGTGACAAATGGCCAACAACCGTCATTGCGAGGTGCGCAGCGCCGCGGCAATCCAGGGCCTCCCGCACAGTCCTGGCCGCCCCTGGCTTGCCGTGCCGCAAGGGCGGCTCGCAATGACGGGAGACGTTGGGGGTCAGAACCTTTGGCGCCTGACATAAGAGTGCATGACGGCGGGGATGCGGATCAGGACGGGGCCGGGACCGCTCGCCTGGGCCGGCATCGGCGGGGTGTTGGTGCATGGATGGGCTGAACTCGCGCGCCAGGGGTGGGACTGGGACGTCAGGCGGTCAAGGCGGCATCCAGCCGGGCATCTGCTTGCTGGCTGCAGTGCTGCGCCGGGGCAGGGGGAGGCGCGCCGGCGGCCTGATTGAGGGCTGCACAGGTTTGCAGCATCTCTCCGGCTGGAACCGGGCGGCTGAACAGGAAGCCTTGCACCTCCGTGCAGCCGATCCCCCTGATCAACGCAAGCTGCTCCTGGGTTTCCACGCCTTCGGCCGTCGTCGCCATGCCGAGCTTCCCGCACAGGCCGGCGATGGAGCCGACGATCGCGTCGCTGTCGCCGTTGCCGCCGAGTCCCTCGATGAAGGAACGATCAATCTTGATCTTGTCGAACGGAAACCGGCGCAGGGAGCTTAGCGAGGAGTATCCCGTCCCGAAATCGTCCATCGCGATGCTGACCCCGAGCGCCCTGAGCTGCCGCAGGGTTGCCAGCGTCGCATCGGTGTCCTCCAGAATGGCGGTTTCGGTGATCTCAAGCTCAAGGCGTGCCGGTGCGAGGCCCGTCTCGTCCAGCGCGGCCGCCACGTCCCGGACCAGCGTCCGGGTGCTCAACTGGACCGGAGACAGGTTGACCGCAACCTTGACGTCCGCGGGCCAGGACACCGCATCGCGGCAGGCCTGCAACAGCACCCAGGCGCCGATCGGCACGATTAGGCCGACCTGCTCCGCCAACGGGATGAACTCCGCCGGGGAGATCATGCCACGCCCGGGATGCTGCCACCGGATCAGGGCCTCCAGGGCTGCGACGGTGCCGGACCGGACGTTGATGAGCGGCTGGTAGAACACCTGGAACTCGCGGGTCAGCAAGGCCCGCCGCAGGTCCATTTCCAGCAGCCGCCGCGCCTGCATCAAGGCGTCCATCCCCGGCTCGAAGAAACGGTGGCAGCCGCGGCCGTCAGCCTTGGCGCGGTATAGGGCGAGATCGGCGTTCTTCAGGACCTCATCCGCACTGTTTCCGTCGGCCGGGACGACGGCGATGCCGATGCTGGTGCCGATGACGACCTGGTGCCCATGCAGGTGATAAGGCTCGCTCAACGTCGCGATGACCCTTAGCGCGAGGGAGGCCGCAGCCGTGGGCTCGTCGAAACCCGACTGGATGATGGCGAACTCGTCCCCGCCGAGCCGGGCAACCGTGTCGCACTCCCGGACCTGGAGCTGCAGGCGCCCGGTCACCGCGCGCAGCAATGCGTCGCCGGTCGGATGGCCCAGCGTGTCGTTGACCGATTTGAACTGATCGAGGTTCAAGCAGAAGACCGCGCTCTGATCGCCCCGGCGTCCCCGGGCGATGGCATCCGTCAGCCGGTCATGGAACAGCACGCGGTTCGGCAGGCCGGTCAGCGCGTCGTGATGCGCCATATGCTGGATCCGGGCTTCGGCGTTGCGGCGCTCGGTGACGTCCTGGATGACTGCCAGCCAACCGCTCTCTGCGGCCGGCTGGCAGTTGACCGCGAAGGAACGGCCATCCCCGAACGTGCAGCCTTCATTGCCGCGGGCGCCCGCTGTCTTCAGCCGATGGAGGATGCTGACGAGCTGCCCGGCATCATGGGTTGGCAGCTCCGAACCGCCGGACGCCAGGCGGAACAGCGCCTCGAACGTGGTTCCGGAGGGAACCGCGGCTTCGCAAATGCCGAGCAGCTCGTAGAGGCGCTGGTTCGCCACAACCAGGCGGTCGTCCACGTCGAACATGCACAGCGCCTGCGACATATTGCTCATCGCCACCCCGAACCGTTCGTTCTGCAGGTGCATTGCCCGTTCCGCCGCCGCCCGCTCGTCCGAGAGCCTGAGCAGGCTTTCCGCGTTGAGCCTGGCCGCCTCCGCGGCGGCCTCGGACGCTTGCGCCTGATGGAGACGGCGTTGGCCGCGCACCATCCGAAGCGATATGTGGGCCGCCGCTATGATCAGGGCGCCAAGGAGGCCGGCTGCCCCGCCGAGGCTCGCGGCTTCCTGCCGCCACGCTTGCAGGATGCTTGAGCTGGTGTTGGAAACGGTGAGCATGATTGGGAAGTGCTGAAGCAGGCGGCGGCTGTAGAGCCGGTCCATGCCGTCCACGAGGCTCGTCTGGCGGACGATCTTCTCTTGCGCGTCAGGGTCTGCAAGGCCCTGGAATATGGGCTGTCCAGAAAACGAGTCGCCGATGCGGGGTTCGAGGTGGGGATGCCGGGCCAGCAGCACGCCGTCGTTGCGAAACAGCGCCACCGAGCCGTCCGGCTGGGGCGCGGCTGCCGCATAAAGCCGTTCGAGGTAAGTCAGGTTGATCGCCCCGACGATCAATCCGAGCATGGCGCCGTCAGCCGCAACGAACTTGCGGGCGATGTAGATGTTCCAGTTGTTGGTCCGGTTCCGGACTGGCCTGCCGACGAAGCTTGTCGGGCCTGACGGATCTTTCAGCGCCAAGAAATAATCCCGGTCGGCGACGCTGGCCGTGGGGATCGGCCACATGCGGCTGAAATTCACGATATTGCCGCCGGCATCAACCGCGATCAGCGCGTCAACTTGCGGCAGGCCGGCGATACGGTTGCGGAGCTGTTCGTGGACGGTGCGGCCCTCCATCCAGCGACGGAACTCATCGGGCGTGCTGACGCCGTCGTTCTGCAATTTTTCGACGATGCTGACCTCGATCAGCTCGATTGCCTTGAAAGCGCGTTCGGCCTGGTCCGCCAGGACCACAGCCAGGCTTTTAAGCTGATTGCCGGCCGCGGTCAGCTCATGGTCGCGAAGCTGCGCAATGATCGTGCCGGTCGTCACCGCAAGGATGAGGACGAGCACGACGGCGATGGCCAGGATCTGGCTGCTGAGCCCAGCCCATAGCTAAGACCGCCATTGGACGACCTGCCTGTCCCTCATTGGCGCATGTCCGCCTGCAAGGTTGAACCGGGTTTCAATTCAGGTGCCATGCCGCAATCCTGCCAGTCCCGTATTGATTTTCTGTAAACGGAGGCGCTGCCCGTTCTGCCGCGGATCTGGCGGGATCAGGTGGTTGCGTGCCCTGGCTGGGCGATCCCAACGCAAGCACGCTTCGCAGCCGGGACCATCCGGTTCAGCACTGCGGCGCGTCCCGGCCGTGTTGCTGTTGCAAGCCTGGCGCAGTCGTTGCATGGATAGTGCGTGACCTCCGCGGAAACCACTCAGATCCCGGCCGTGTCGGCGCCGTTTGCCGGATCGGCCGCTCCTGCCGTTCCCCAGCGCAGGCTGCGCCTTCCCGCGGCTTGGCCCGGCCTGGTGTCCATCGGCGCGATGATCCTGGCCTGGTCAGGGCTGTCCGCCAGCGGCGCCGTGCCGCGCGACCTGCTGCCCACGCCCTGGGATGTCTGGGCGGCGGCGCGGGAGATCATGCGGGACGGCTACCGCGGCACGACATTGCAGGGCAACGCGCTGTCCACGCTGGGCCGGATGGCCGGGGGGTTCGGGCTGGCGACGGTGCTGGGGGTGCCGCTGGGGCTGTGGATGGGGCGGGTGCGTATGGCGCAGGCGGCGCTGGGCTGGCTGGTGCAGTTCATGCGTCCGCTGCCGCCGCTGTCTTACATGATCCTGCTGATCCTGTGGCTCGGCACCGGGAACGGGTCCAAGACGGCGCTGCTGTTCCTGACCGCCTTCCCGATCATCGTCGCGGCCAGCGCCGCGGGCGCCGGCACGGTGGCGGTGCAGCGGATTCAGGCGGCGCAGGCGCTGGGCGCCTCACGCGGGCAGGTGCTGCGCCATGTCGTATTGCCCTCCGCCGCGCCGATGGTGCTGACGGGGCTGCAGATCGCGCTGGCGGCGGCGTTCAGCACCGTCGTGTCGGCCGAGCTGATGGCGGCGACGGACGGGCTGGGCTGGATGGTGATCTCGGCCAGCACATTCCTGCGCAACGACGTCATCATCCTGTGCATTCTGCTGCTGGGCGCGATGGGGGTGACGCTGGCGTGGGCGCTGCGGCTGCTGGACCGGCGGTCCGTCCATTGGCGCGGCCGGCTGTGAGCGGCGGCGTGCGGCGGACCATCCCGTCCTGGGGCGTCACGCTGCTCGCGATGGCGATTGCCGCCGCCGCCTGGGTTGGCGCGACCAATGGCGGGTTCGTGCGCGACCTGTTTTTGCCCAGCCCGGCCGATCTGTGGTCCGGCCTGCAGGAGCTGCTCGACGAGGGCTACAAGGGCCGTAGCCTGGGCGAGCATATCGGGATGAGCCTGCTGCGCGTCGGCGCCGGGTTCGTGACCGGGGCGGTGGCGGGCACGCTCCTGGGGCTGGGGATGGGGACGGTGCGGTGGCTGGATGCCGCGGCGGCGCCGTTCATCGAATTCCTACGCCCGCTGCCGCAACTCGCTTATTTGGTGCTGCTGATCGTCTGGCTGGGGATCGGGGAGAGCAGCAAGATCACTATGCTGTTCCTGGCGGCGCTGCCGGTGTCGGCGGTGGCCGCCCGGGACGGGGTGCGGAACGTGGCGCCGGAGCGGATACGGGCCGCGCAGGCGCTGGGCGCGTCGCCGTGGCAGGTTTTCGTGCATGTGATTGCGCCGAGTGCATTGCCGGAAATCCTGACCGGGGCGCGGCTGGCGGCCGGGATCGTGTATGGGACGCTGATCGCGGCGGAGATCATTGCCGGGTCGAACGGCGTCGGCTGGATGATCCTGGACGCCGGGCGGTTCCTGCGGTCGGATTATGTGTTTGCTGGCATCCTGATCATCGGGGTGGCTGGGCTGGCGATTGACCGCATCCTGCTGCTGATCGAGCGGCGGGTCGTGCATTGGGCTGGGCGCTAATAACAGGAGCCAAAAGTTCTGACTCGTGGCGTTTCCCGTCATGCGAGCCGCCCTTGCGGCGTGGCAATCCAGTGGCGGCAGGGACTGTGCGGGCGGCCCTGGATTGGCGCGGCGCTGCGCGCCTCGCAATGACGGTTGCTGGCAGTGCGGCGCAGGTCAAAACTTTTGGCGCTTGGTATAACTAGGGAGACCAGCATGGGTATGGTGACGACGCGGCGCACGGCGCTGGTGGGGATGGGTGCGCTGGGCTTTGCCGGGCGGGCGCGAGCGGCGGTGCCCGGCACGGTAAACCTGGGCTTCTTCACCGAGACCAAGCCTACCATGATCGCCAAGGGGCTGGGCTGGTTCGACGAGGCGGTAGGGTCCAAGATCAACTGGACCGAGATGGGCAGCGGCGCCGAGATCAACACCGCCATCGTCGCGGGAAGCTGCGACATCGGGCTGGCCACAGGATCGGTCGCCACTGCCGCGGGCATCGCCCAGGGGCTGCCGTTCCAGTTGATCGGCATGGTGGACAACATCGGCCGGGCGGAGGAGATGGTGGTGCGGACCAGCGCCGGGCTGAAGACGCCGGCCGACTTCAAGGGCAAGAAGCTGGCGACGCCGTTCGGGTCCACCAGCCACTTCCGGCTGCTGGGGTTTCTGAAGACCAACGGCATGACCCAGCGCGACGTGACGGTGCTGGACATGAAGCCGGCGGCGATCCAGGCGGCCTGGGCGAAGGGGGAGATTGACGGCGCCTATGTGTGGTCGCCGGCTAAGAGCAAGCTGATCGAGGCTGGGGGCAGCTTGTATAAAACGTCGGTGGCGCTGGAAAAGGCGGGGTATGTGATCGCCGACCTGATCGTGGTCCGCACCGCGTTCGGGCAGATGTATCCGGATGCGGTGGTGGGGTTCCTGAAGGCGTATGGCCGGGCGCTGGACATGTGGCGGCAGAAGCCGGACGAAGCGGCGGAGATCGTCGGGAAGCAGGCGGGAGTCAGCACGGCAACTGCGAAATCCGACATGGAGGAGTATGACTTTGTGCCGCTGGGCGACCAGGCCGGGGCACGCTGGCTGGGCGGCAAGGGGACGGCGGGGAAGTTCGCGGAGACGCTGAAGGGCACGGCCGACTTTCTGGTGGAACAGCGGAGCATACGGACTGCGCCGGGGCTGGATGCGTTCCAGAAGGCGATCAATACGGAGTTCGTCGTCAGGGCGACTGCGTGACATGAGGGCAGGACGCCTTCTGCTCCCTCTCCCGGCGGGAGAGGGTCGGGGTGAGGGGGTGGGCAAGCGTGGTCTTCGATGGCAGGTAGGACCGGTTCTGCTGCCACGGCGGTGCCCCGCTCCGCAGCCTAGACCCCCTCATGCCGACCCTCTCCCGGAGGGAGAGGGAGCTAGGGCGGCGCTTATGGTTGTGCAATGAACCCGGGTTTCGTCAGCTTTGCCGGGGTTTCCGTGCGCTATGGGCAGGGGGCGTCGGCGGTCCGGGCGCTGGAACAGGCGGACCTGGCGTTTCCGGAGGGGAGCTTCGTCTGCATCGTCGGGCCGTCGGGGTGCGGCAAGACGACGCTGATGCAGACGCTGGCCGGGTTCCTGGAGCCGACGACGGGGACCGTCAGCCTGGACGGGCGCCGGGTGGACGGGCCGGGGCCGGAGCGCGGGGTGGTGTTCCAGCAGGCGGCGCTGTTCCCGTGGATGACGGTTGCCGGCAACGCCGGGTTCGGCCCACGGATGCGGCGCGACCCCGGCACCGCCGAGCGGGTGGAGGGTTGGCTGAAGACCGTCGGGTTGTGGGAGTTCAGGGACCGTTATCCCTATGAGCTTTCGGGCGGGATGCAGCAGCGGCTGGCGATTGCCCGGGCGCTGTGCAACGAGCCGAAGGTGCTGCTGATGGACGAACCTTTTGGCGCGCTGGATGCGCTGACGCGGGAGCGGATGCAGGAGGAGCTGCATGCGGTCTGGCGGCGCACCGGCATGACGGTGGTGTTCATCACCCACAGCGTCGAGGAGGCGGTTTATTTGGGGACCGAGGTGGTGGTGATGTCTCCGCGGCCCGGACGTATCGTGGAGCGGATTCCGGTGCCGTTTGCGCGCGAGATGGCCGATGCCGGGATACGGGTGGTGAAGAGCAACCCGGAGTTCGTGGCGATGCGGGAGCGGGTGTTGTCGCTGATCTGGGCGATGAGCGAGGGTTAGCGCCATTGGCTGCGTGAGGCGGCCCGTCATTGTAGGCCGCCGTTGCGGCAGGGCGATACAGGGGCTGACGGGACAACGCTTGCCGCACCTGGATTGCTGCGGCGCTGCGCGCCTCGCAATTACGGGGAAAAACGGTCAGAGCGGATGGCAGTTGGTATTACTCCGCTGCTTGCGCCGTGACGGCGGGCGCGGCTTCCACGGTCAGGAACCGCTCCGCCTCCAGCGCCGCGATGCAGCCCGTCCCCGCCGCGGTGATAGCCTGGCGCCAGTGCTTGTCCTGCACATCACCGGCCGCGAACACGCCGGGCACGCTGGTCTGCGTCAGGCCTGGCGGGGTCACGACATAGCCGTCCGAGTCCAGCTCAACCTGGCCGCGGAACACCGTCGTGTTCGGCGTGTGGCCGATGGCGATGAACACGCCGTCCAGCGGCAGATCCTGCACCTCGCCGCTCTGCACGTGGCGGATGCGGAGGCCGGTCACGACCTCCGGGGTGCCGCTGCCCAGCACCTCCTCGACCGCGCTGTCCCAGATCACCTCGACCTTCGGGTGCTCGAACAGGCGGCGCTGCAGGATGCGCTCGGCGCGGAGCGAATTGCGGCGGTGGACCAGCGTCACCTTCTCGGCGTGGTGGGTGAGGAACAGCGCCTCCTCGACGGCGGTGTTGCCGCCGCCGATGACGGCCACCTGCTTGCCCTGGTAGAAAAACCCGTCGCAGGTCGCGCAGGCCGATACGCCGGCGCCTTGCAGGCGCTTCTCGCTCGGCAGGCCGAGCCAGCGGGCCTGGGCGCCGGTCGCGATGACCACGGTGTCCGCCAGGTAGATGTCGCCGCTGTCGCCGGTGCAGCGGAATGGGCGGCGGCTGAAGTCCACCTCCATCACCAGGTCGCTGATGATGCGGGTGCCGACGTGCCGGGCCTGCTTTTCCATCTGGTCCATCAGGAACGGGCCTTGGATCGCGTGCTCGAAGCCCGGGTAGTTTTCCACGTCGGTGGTGATCATCAACTGGCCGCCGGGCTGCAGGCCGGACACCAGGACCGGGTCCATGCCGGCGCGGGCGGCGTAGATGGCGGCGGTGTAGCCTGCCGGCCCGGCGCCGATGATGAGCATGCGGGTGGGGATGGTTTCGGGCATCGGCGCGGGGTCCTTCGTGCGACAGGGTGAATATCGGGGCAGGCGCCAAGGCTTGCAAGCAACGGCCGGCGGTGGCCTGCCCCGCCCCAGCGTGATACCCACGGGCGGCACCAACACTGGATTCGAGCGGAATGGCCCATCCCCGGACGGACGCGCTGCGGCTGCGGCTGCTTGCCCACCTGCTCACACGGTTCATCCGTAACGGCACCATGCGCCTGGTCGCGGCGGACGGCACGCTGCACCAGTTCGGCGGGCACGGCCCCGGGCCGTCCGTCACGGTGCGGCTGCACGACGCCGGGCTGTATACCAAGCTGTTCCGGAATCCGGAGCTGCATGCGGGCGAGGCCTACATGGACGGCACCCTGACGTTCGAGGACGGGTCGGACGTGGGCGGCTTCATGGAGCTGTTCGCCGCCAACCGCGGCGGGCTGGCCGCGCATCCGGTGCAGGCGATGCTGCGCCGGGGCTGGCGGGCGATGAAGGGCATCCACCAGGCCAACCCGGAGACGGCCGCCAAGGCAAATGCCCGGCATCATTACGACCTTTCGACCGACCTGTATCGCCTGTTCCTGGATGAGGGCCTGAACTACTCCTGCGCCGTGTTCGACGACCCGTTCGACACGCTGGAGGCGGCGCAGGAGCGCAAGCTGTGCCGGGCCACCGCGAAGCTGCGGCTGCGGCCGGGCATGACGGTGGCGGAGATCGGCTCGGGCTGGGGGGCGTTTGCCATCCACATCGCGGCCGCGACCGGGGCGCGGGTGACGGCGATCAACGTGTCGCCGGAGCAGTTGCGCATCGCCCGGGAGGCTGCGGCGGCGGCAGGCGTCGCGGAGCTGGTGGAGTTCCGCGAGCTGGATTACCGCGAGCTGCAGGGCCGGTTCGACCGGGTGGTGTCGGTGGGCATGATGGAGCATGTCGGGGTGGGGCACTTCGACGAGTATCTCCGCAAGATACGCGGGCTGCTGGCGCCGGACGGCTTCGCCTTCGTGCACTGCATCGGGCGGATGCGTCCGCCGGGCAGCACCGGGCCGTTCATCCGCAAGTATATCTTCCCCGGCGCCTACGTGCCGTCGCTGTCCGAGGTGTTTGCCAGCACGGAGCGGGCGGGGCTGTGGGTCGCGGACATGGAGGTGCTGCGGCTGCACTACCATTACACCCTGCAGCACTGGCGCCGCCGCTTCGCCGCCAACCGGGCGCGGGCGGCGGAGCTGTATGACGAGCGGTTCTGCCGGATGTGGGAATGGTATCTGGCTGCGGTGGACGTGGGCTTCTCCAACGGCAGCAACATGGTGTTCCAGTTGCTGCTGTCTGAGCGGATAGACGCCGTGCCGATCCTGCGCGACTACATCGTGGACGATATGCGGGCGATGGCTAGCCAGGCGGGCTGACGGCAACCCGGCTGGTTGCGGAGGGTTCCCCCGGCGCGTCTCTTGTAATAAAGTTGCGTGATGATCTGGGCTTTACGACTTCATGAAACTTGACGGTGACCAACCGGACCTGGATGCGATTGACCGCCGCATCCTGATCGAGCTGCAGCAGGACGGCCGCATGACCAACGTGGAGTTGGCCCGCCGTGCCGACATCACCGCCCCACCCTGCCTGCGCCGGGTGCGCCGGCTGGAGGAGGCCGGGATCATCCGCGGCTACCACGCCGACACCGACCCGGCGCGGCTGGGCTGGGAGATCGTGTTCTTCGCGCTGATCGGCTTGGACAGCCAGAAGGAGTCGGTGCTGTCCGCCTTCGAGGCGCTGGTGGACGGCTGGCCCGAGGTGCGCGAGTGCCACATGATCCGCGGCGGCGGCGACTTCCTGCTGCGCCTGGTGGCGCGGGACACGGCGCACCAGAACCAGTTGACCCAGCGCTTGACCGGGGCGGCGGCGGTCAGCCGGGTGCAGACGCTGCAGACGATACGCACCAGCCGGAGCCTGGCGGGAGTGCCGTTGTAGCGGGCAGTTAAACCGCTGTCAGGAACCGGTCCACCTCGTCCCAAACCATCTGCCGGTGCGCGTCATGTTCGCGCAGCAGTTCATGCCGGGCGCCTGGAAACTCCACCAGGGTGCCGTGCGGCAGGCGGGCGGCGAAGCGCCGGGTGGCGCGGTTGTCCACCAGCCGGTCGTCGCCGGCCAGCAGCACCAGCACCGGGCAGGTGATGGCGCGGGCAAAGCTCGGACGGTGCAGGGCGGCGATGCTGGCCGATGCCGCGCGCAGCCAGCCCCAGGTCGCCCCGCCCACCTGCAGTGCCGGCTGGTCCCGCATCCAGGCTGCGTCGGCGGCATAGCGGTCGGCGCAGGTGGTCAATGGGTTGTCATCGAATGGACGGTCCAGCGGCGGCAGCCGGCTGGTGCCCGGGCCGGGACGCTCCGCCACCCCGGGGACCAGGCACGCCGCCGAGGACAGCAGCCGCACCGACCGCAGCGACAAACCGCGCTTGTGCCGGAAATCCATCATGGGCGCGGACAGGATGGCCCGTGCGAACAGCGGCGCTCGCCGGGCCAGCAGGTGCGCGCCGAGGTGCCCGCCCATCGAGTGCGCCAGCAGGACCAATGACCGCCCGTCCACATCCGGCAGCACCAGTTGGTCCAGCAACAGGTCCAGGTCATCCAGGTAATCGGTGAACCGCACGGCATGGCCCGGCACGGGGTCGGGCAGCAGCCGCGACGACTGGCCCTGGCCGCGCCAATCCAGCGACCATACGGCGAAGCCGCGGGATTGCAGCTCCGCAACTGGCTCCAGGTATTTTTCGATGAACTCGGTGCGGCCGTTCAGCAGCAGCACGGTTCCGCGGGACCCGCCGGGCCAGGAGACGGCGCGAAGGCGCAGGCCGTCCGGCGTATTGAGCCAATGGATTGAGCCGCCGGAGTCCTCGATGCCCAAGCTGCCCGCCCCGTCTAGCGCGCCGCGGACCTGGCCCGCGTCACTGGCCAGGATTTTGCCGGGGCGCACGCGGCCGGTCCGGGCGCACCTGCGATCAGCGCCAGAACGTCCGGGTCAGGTAGCTGTGCTGCGTGGCTCCAGGTCCTGGTCCGGACACCGCGGCACCAGGGGGCAGGCTGTTCGGCGGCTGCGGCTCGCTGGCATCGTTGACCAGGCCGGTGCCGGGCGGCGTCTGCGCAGACACCAGGTCCGGTCCCTGCTGGATGACGCTGCATCCGCCCAGCAGGGTAAGCGCTGCTAGGGCCATGCAGCGCACCATGCTCAATAGGTCCTAGGTCTTGCGAACGCCCGGTAGATCGCCAGGATGACGACCGCGCCGACGATCGAGCCGATGAATTGCGCGCCCTGGTTCGGGCCATACCAGCCCAACGCCTGGCCCAGGAACGTCGCCACCACGGACCCGGCAATTCCCAGCGCGATGGTGATGAAGAAGCCGCTGAACTCGCGCCCGCCCATGATGAGCTTGGCGACTATGCCCGCCAGCCCGCCGATGATGACCGTATAGAGGATGCCGCCGCCATTCATGTCCCTGCCTCCAAGCAATGATCGTGGCGACGTAACACCCGAGCGTTCGGTACGTTCCCGGTTCGCGCTGCGGACCCGGTTTGCACCGCGGGCTTGACGCCTTACCGGCGGGGGCGGATCGAGGGTGCATGTCCCGTCCTGCTTCCTGGCTGCTGGCGCTCGCAGCCCTGACCGGCTTGCGGCTGTGGGCCGCCGCCGTGCTGCCGTTGTCGGGTGACGAGGCGTATTACTGGACTTGGTCGCATGCCTTGGCGCCGGGCTACCTGGACCATCCGCCGATGGTGGCGCTGTGGATGCGGGCGGGAACCTTGTTGGCAGGGGAGGGGGCGCTGGGACTGCGGCTGCTCGGCCCGCTGTCGGCGGCGGCGGGGTCGCTGCTGGTGGCGCGGGCGGCGGACGCCGTGCGGCCCGGCGCGGGCGTCCCGGCGGCGGCGCTGTTCAACGGGACGCTGCTGCTGGGCGCGGGCGCCGTCACCATGACGCCGGACACGCCGCTGCTGTTCTTCTGGGCCCTGGCGCTGTGGGCGCTGTCCCGCGTGCTGGCGACGGGGCAGGGGCGGTGGTGGTGGCTGCTGGTGGGGGGGGCGTCGGGCCTGGCGCTGTGCAGCAAGTATACCGGCGGGTTCCTGGGGGTGGGGATCGTGCTGTGGCTGGCCTGGGTGCCGGGGCTGCGGCGGTGGTTCGTCAGTCCTTGGCTGTGGGCAGGGGGGGCGGTTGCGGCGGCGGTGTTCGCACCGGTGCTGATGTGGAACGCCGGGCATGGCTGGGCCAGCCTGGTGAAGCAGGGCGGACGCGCCGGGGACTGGGCGCCGGGCCGGGCATTGGGCCACCTTGGGGAACTGCTGGCCGGGCAGGCTGCGCTGGCGACGCCGCTCGTCTTCGTCCTGCTGGCCGTTGGGGGCGCCGCCGCTGCGCGCCTGGCCTGGCGGCGGGATCCCGGCTGGTCGCTGCTGGCCGCCATGCTGTTTCCGGGGCTGCTGGTGTTCGTGCAGCATGCCGTGGGCGACCGGGTGCAGGCGAACTGGCCGGCCATCCTGTATCCGGCGGCGGTTGTTGCAGCCGGGGCCGTGGCAGCCGGGGCCGTCGCACTGGACGGCTGGGCCGCCCGGCTGTGGCAGCCGGCGGCGGTGCTGGGCTTGGTGCTGACTGCCGCTGCCACGCTGCAGGCGGCAGCCGCCCCCTTGGCCCTGCCCCGGCGGCTTGACCCAGGGCTGATCCGGCTCGGCGGCTGGGACACGCTGGCCCGCGATGCCGGCGCGCTGCTCGCCGCGTCCGGCGCCGGATATATGGCGGCCGAGAACTATGGCGTGGCATCCCTACTCGCCTGGTGGGTGCCTGGGCCGGTGCTGGCCGGCGACGTTCCGGGCGGGGAGCGGCGCTGGTCCTTGCTGAGCCTGCCGGCTGCCGTCCCGTCCGGCCCCGGCCTGCTGCTTATCAGCCAGCGCCGCCGCGAGCCGCCGGACCTTGCCCTGTGGGCCGAGGCCGTCTCCCTCGGCGAGCTTGTCCGTGCCCGCAACGGGGTGGAGGCCGAGCGATTCCGCGCCTATCGTGTGCTGCCCCAACCCGGCGCCGCCTTCGTGCGCCTGCCCACCCGCGAGGACCATTGATGCTTCCCACCCCCGATGACGTCGCCCAGGCTGCCCGCCGGCTGCGTGGCCAGGTCGTCCGTACGCCGGCCATACGCAACTCGCTGCTGGACCAGATGACGGGCGGGACGATCGTGCTGAAGGCCGAGTGCCTGCAGCGCACCGGCAGCTTCAAGCTGCGCGGCGCGACCAATGCCGTGCTGCAGTTGGACGAGACGCAGCGCCGGGCCGGGGTGCTGACCTACAGCAGCGGCAACCACGGCCAGGCGCTGGCTTGCGCTGCGGCGTCCCTGGGCATTGAGGCCACGGTGTTCATGCCGGAGGACGCGCCGGAGGTGAAGGTTGCCAGCACCCGGCGCTGGGGGGCGGAGATCATCCGTTTTGACCGGCGCACCGACGACCGGGAGGCTCTGGCCCGCGCCCATGCCGCCCGTACGGGGGCTGTGATCATCCCGCCGTTCGAGCATCCGCACGTCATCGCCGGGCAGGGCACCCTGGCGCTGGAGCTGGCCGAGGATGCGCCGGCGCCGCTGGACACCCTGCTGGTGTGCACCGGCGGCGGCGGCATGGTGGCCGGGTGCGCGCTGGCGATGGAGGGGGCTTCGCCGGGCACGCAGGTCTGGGCGGTGGAGCCGGAGGGGTCGGACGACACGCTGCGTTCCTTGCGATCCGGGACGCGGCAGGGGAACGCGCCGGGCGGGTCCGGGCTGTGCGACGCGCTGCTGTCGCCGATGCCGGGGGAGATGACGTTCGCCGTCAACCGGACGCGCCTGGCGGGGGGACTGGTGGTTTCGGACGCGGAGGTGCTGGCGGCGGTTGCGTTTGCCTTTACCCACTTGAAGCTGGTGGTGGAGCCGGGCGGGGCGGTGGCCTTGGCGGCGCTGCTGGCGGGGAAGATGGATGCGCGGGGGAAGGTGGTTGGGGCAGTGCTGAGCGGGGGGAATGTGGATGCGGGGGTGTTTGCGCGGGCGTTGGCGGCCTAAACTTCGGTGCCGTGGCGCATGACCAGGGCGGCGCGGCCCAGGTTGGATTGGGCGTAGAAGTTGAGGGCCTGCTCACGGTAGTGCCTGAAGAACAGGTAGTTGGACATCTGCATGACTGCCTTCGCCCAGGGTTCTCCGGGACTATGCGCCGGGGTAGGCGGGCCGGGCAGGACCGTTGCGATGCCGTGGCGGCCTGGCGTTGCAGGGCCGGTGGTGGCAGGCTCTCCCCATGATGCCTCATGTGCCGCCGGGCCGGGCCGCTTGACCCCGGATGTTCTGATCCAGCAGGCCGTTCCGGCGCAGCGTGCGCTGCTGGAGCGGCTGCTGCAGCTTTATCTGCACGACTTCTCCGAGTTCGCGCCGCGTCATACCAGCTACGGCGAGGTTGATGCGGAGGGCCTGTTCCCCTACCCGCCCGGCCTCGACACCTATTGGCAGGAGCCGGACCGGGAGCCACTGCTGATCCGGGCGGACGGGGCGGTGGCCGGGTTCGTGCTGGTGAACCGCTGGTCGGCGCTGGACCGTCCGCTCGACCGGGCGGTGGCCGAGTTCTTCGTGCTGCGCAAATATCGCCGCGCCGGCGTCGGCACCCGCGCCGCGCATGCCGTGTTCCGCCGCCATCCCGGGCGGTGGGAGGTTGCGGTCGCGGCATACAACCCGGCGGCGCTGCAGTTCTGGCGCTGCGCTGCCGGGTCGGCGCCGGGCGGGGCGCAGGAACACCCCGGCGACGGCCGGCGCTGGAGCGGGACGGTGCTGACCCTCAAGGCTTAGCTCTTCTTTAAGCACCTGCCCGTATCCTTCCCGTCATCCCAGGAGGGGACACGGGCATGGCGGCAAGAAAGCGCGGCGACAGACCCATCATCATCATCCGCAGGGAGGAGGTGGTGGAGGGTGGGCACCACGGCGGTGCGTGGAAGGTCGCGTATGCCGACTTCGTTACGGCAATGATGGCGTTCTTTCTGCTGATGTGGCTGCTGAACGCCACGACGGAGGAGCAGCGGCGCGGCCTGGCCGACTACTTCAGCCCCAACAACGTGATGGCCCGTACCACCTCCGGCTTCGGCCAGCCGTTCGGCGGGCTGACGCCCAACATTGACGGGTCGCTCGCCTCCACCAAGGGCGCGGTGCAGGTGGTCATGGCGCCGCCGCACCCGGTGATTGACAGCGACGAGGACGAGGGCGACGTCCCCGCCCACAATGCTCCCCAGCGCGACTCCGGCCCGGCGCTGGTGCCGACGGCGCGGGAGGGCGGCACCGCCGCTGCCCTGCGCCCAGCCGCAGGACCCGCCGATCCCGACGCCGATCCGGCCCGGCTGGGCCGCCCCGACCAGCAGGGCCGCGCGGATGGGCGGGATAGCCCGGCGCCGGCTGCTGCGTCGGACAATCCTCGCGATGCCCTGGCCCAGGCTCGCGCCGCCGCGGACCGCGCCGATGCCGAGCGGCAGGAACGCCAGACGCTGGAGCGCGCGGCCCAGGCCATCAAGGACGCCGTGCGTGCCGACCCGGCGCTGGCCGCCATCGCCGCCCAACTGCAGGTGGACCTGATACCGGAGGGGCTGCGCATCCAGGTGGTGGACGCTGATAAGCAGCCGATGTTCGCGACTGGCTCCTCGGCGCTGAACGACCGGGCGCGGGCGCTGCTGGCCAAGGTGGCGCCGGTGCTGCTGCGCTTGCCAGAGGGCGTCAGCATCGCCGGGCACACGGACGCCCAGCCCTACCGCGGCAGCGACCGCAGCAACTGGGACCTTTCGGCGGAGCGTGCGAACGCCACACGCCGCCTGCTGACCGACGCCGGCCTGCCGGAAGCGCGCATCCGCTCCGTGGCTGGCCATGCTGAGCGGGAGCCGCTGGTGGCCGCCGACCCGCTGGCCGCCGCCAACCGCCGGGTCGCGATCGTGGTGCTGCGCGACATCCCGCTGCGCGGCGCCCTGCCTGCGCCCCAGCTTGCCAAGTAGGAGCGTGCCATGCTGACCATCGGCGGCCTGGTATTCCTGCTTCTCTGCGTGTTCGGCAGCTACATCATGTCTGGTGGCAGCCTTGAGCCGCTGATCGAGGCCATGCCGTTCGAGCTGCTGACCATCGGCGGCGCTGCCATCGGCACGTTCCTGATGGCGAACTCCATGCACGACGTGAAGCACACGCTGAGCGGGTTCAAGAAGATCCTGAAAGGCGCGGCGTTCAAGAAGCCGCACTACGTGGACCTGCTGAGCCTGATGTTCTTCTTCACCCGCCTGGCAACCAGCAAGGGCACGATGGCGCTGGAGCCGCATATCGAGAAGCCCGAGAACAGCACGGCGTTCAAGAAGTTTCCGGACATTCTGGCCAACCATCATGCGACGGCGATGATCTGCGACTACCTGCGGATGCTGGGCATGAACGCCGACGACCCGCACCAGATCGAGGACCTGATGGGCCGTGAGCTGAAGAAGACGCTGCAAGAGGAGCTGCACGCTCCGCACGCCCTGCAATCCATGGCGGACGCCCTGCCGGCCCTGGGGATCGTCGCGGCGGTGCTGGGCGTCATCAAGACGATGTCCCACATCAGCGAGCCGCCGGCGGTGCTGGGCGCGATGATCGGCGGTGCGCTGGTGGGGACGTTCCTGGGGGTGCTGCTGGCCTACGGGATGGCCGGGCCGTGTTCGTCGCGCCTGAAGGGGGTCATTGATGAGGAAAGCAAGTACTTCGAGGTGATCCGCGCCGTGCTGGTCGCACACCTGCACGGCAACGCGCCTCAGGTGAGCGTGGAGACCGGGCGCAAGATGGCGCCGAACCAGCACATGCCGAGCTTTCAGGAGGTGGACGCGGCGGTGCAGGCGTTGCAGATCGCTTGACGCTTGCTGCTTCGTTTCCCGGAGGCAGAGGGGCGGGGTGAGGGGGTGGGCAAGCGCGTCCCTGGCCCACGAGAAACCTTGTTCCAGCGGCGCAGGCAGCCTCCGCTCCGCAGCCAAGCATCCCTCACCCCGGCCCTCTCCCGGAGGGAGAGGGGGAAGATATGCCTATGTTATCCGCGTCTTCACTGTGCCGACGCCTGCCACCGTGCCCTCTAGCACATCGCCGCGCACGCAGGCGGCCACGCCTTCCGGCGTGCCGGTGAAGATCAGGTCTCCGGCCTCCAGCCGGACCAGGCGGGACAGGAAGGCGATGGTTTCCGGCACGCTCCAGATCAGCATGGACAGGTCGCTGGACTGGCGCACCGCGCCGTTCACCTTCAGCTCGATCAAGCCGTGCCCGGGGTTGACGCCCGCAGCCGGCACCATCTCGCCGATTGGGGCGGAGTGGTCGAAGCCCTTGCCCATGTCCCAGGGCCGGCCAAGCTTCTTTGCCTCGCCCTGCAGGTCCCGGCGCGTCATGTCCAGCCCGGCGGCGTAGCCCCAGACATGCGACAGCGCGTCCGCCTCGGCAATGTCGGCGCCGCCTGATCCCAGCGCCACCACCAGCTCCATCTCATGGTGCAGGTCGGAGGTCATGGGCGGATAGGGCATATCGCCGCCGCCTATCACCAGGCCGTCCGCAGGCTTCATGAAGAAGAACGGCAGCTCCCGGTCGGGATCGTGCCCCATCTCCCGCGTGTGGGCGGCGTAGTTGCGGCCGACGCAGTAGATGCGGCGGACGGGGAAGCTGCCGCCGCCGCGGACCGGCACGCTGGCGGGGGCGGGCGGGGCGATGACGTGATCGTGGCCGGGCATGTGATGGAGTCCTGCTGTTCTCGTTCGGGTGATCCTAGACCCGCGCACCGTGCTTAAAAAGAGGTCGCCAAGCCCGGCGCCATCCGCTAGTGGCGGATGCAGGGAACAGGGAACGTCACATGGCTGACATGGGCCGGACATCGCCGCTTCGCACAACGCCCGCCGCCGGGAGGCTGCGCCGTGGATGACGTGTATGCCGCCCGCCCGGCGCCCACGCTGGCGCCGCGCCAGCCCTGGTACAAGGTGCTGTATATCCAGGTCCTGAACGCCATCGTGCTCGGCGTGCTGCTGGGCTACGTCGCGCCGGAAACGGCGAAGTCCATGAAGTGGCTCGGCGACGCCTTCATCGCGCTGATCAAGATGATGATCGCGCCGGTGATTTTCTGCACGATCGTGCACGGCATCGCCTCCATGGGCGACCTGAAGAAGGTCGGGCGCGTCGGGCTGAAGGCGCTGCTGTATTTCGAGGTGGTGTCCACCTTCGCGCTGGTGATCGGCATCGTGGTGGCCGAGGTCTTGAAGCCCGGCGCCGGGTTCGGCGCCAACGTCGCCAGCCTGGACCCGAAGGCCGTCGCCACCTACGCCAGCGCGGCGGCCAAGGACAGCACGGTCGCGCATATCCTGGGCCTGATCCCCTCCAGCTACTTCAATGCGTTCGCGGGCGGCGACCTGCTGCAGGTGCTGCTGATCTCGATCTTGTCGGGCGTGGTCATCAGCGGGCTGGGCGAGCGGGCCGCGGGCGCCAGCCACGCCATAGACACGGCGGGCAAGGTGTTCTTCGGCATCATCGGGCTGGTGGTGAAGCTGGCGCCGATCGGCGCCTTCGGGGCAATGGCCTTCACCATCGGGCAGTATGGGCTGGGCAAGCTGGGTAACCTGGCCGGGCTGATCGGCACGTTCTACCTGACCAGCCTCCTGTTCGTGCTGCTGGTGCTGGGGTCCATCGCGCGGATGGCCGGGTTCTCGATCATCCGGTTCATCGCCTACATCAAGGACGAGCTGCTGATCGTGCTGGGCACCTCGTCGTCCGAAACGGTGCTGCCGCAGATGATGCTGAAGATGGAGCGGTTGGGCGCATCCAAGCCGGTGGTCGGGCTGGTGATCCCGACCGGCTACAGCTTCAACCTGGACGGCACCAACATCTACATGACGCTGACGACGCTGTTCCTGGCGCAGGCGGTGGGCGTGGACCTGAGCCTGGGGCAGTATGTCACGATCCTGCTGGTGGCGATGCTGACGAGCAAGGGCGCATCGGGCGTGACCGGCGCCGGGTTCATTACTCTGGCGGCGACCTTGGCAGCCATTCCGGACAACCCGGTGCCGGTGGCGGCGATGACTCTGGTGCTGGGCATAGACAAGTTCATGAGCGAGTGCCGGGCTTTGACCAACCTGGTCGGCAACGGCGTAGCGACGATCGTGATCAGCGCCTGGGAAGGTGAGCTGGACCGTGACATGCTGCGGTCTGCGCTGGCGCATCCGATGGAGGTGGCGGCGCTTGTGGAGGCGCAGCCGGTGGACCGGGCGATTTAGGCAAACCAAGCCCGGCGCGGCAGGCATTGGGATTTTCCGGGCTAGGAGTTGTGCTTGAGGCCTCCCTCACCCCGGCCCTCTCCCGGAGGGAAAGGGGGCAGAATGCCGGCTGCTGCCACATGCGGCTGCCGTGGCATGGGACTTGGCGTGGCTTGTATTGCCGGTCCGCCTGACCGTATGTTGTCGCTCATGCTGCACAAGCGAAGAGGCGCCCTGACACAGGGCGTGCTGGTGGTGCGCGAGGCCTTCCTCTAGGCCGAGGATCACTTGGTGGACGCCGACCCCGGCCTTGCTGGACTGCGTGCATTGGGCGCGGGTGCTGGCTGCGGCGACCCAGGACCGGGGGATCGTAGGCGACGCGGCCGGGCTGCCGGCGTGGGCAGCCGGGATTGAGGCAAGGCTGGTGCGACTGGCCGGGGAGAAGGACATGCCGGAGCCTGACGCATCCCGCGGATTTCGCGTTGCCAATGCTGACATCAGCAGCGCGCAAGCCGCGCTGGACGGCCTGGACGGGTCCGTCACCTTTCTTGCCGAACGGCTGCAAGCCGGCGCCCTGGACGGGTTCGCGCTGCTGTCCTGACGCTGCATGGGTAGTCTGTCCGGTGGCCTCGGCCAGGGCGCGAGGCTCGGGGCAGGGAGGTGGCGCCGTGTGCCAGGCGCGCTGCCGCGATCCGTCCGCGGCCATCATCTGTCCGACAAGACCAACGGCCATCTGCTTTGACGGGTCTGGCAGCGGCGGCCTTTGCAGGGCGGACAAGCGGTCAGCGCCCTCCGCCACCACGCAGTGCTGTGAGACGGCGTATGACGCTTCGCTCATACGCCCTACGAGACTTACCGGGAGAACGGTCAGAGCAGATGGCGGTTGGGATAAGATCCTTGACGGGCATGTCCAGCCTGTCTGCCCGGCCCGGCACTCAACACCTCCAAGCCGCTTCAACAGCCGTAAAGCAGAGGGCCTGTATCAGGCAAAGCGCCCTCTGCTTTGACGTGTTCTGTCACTGGGTAGGAGCGCAGCGACGCGGCTACCCAGCGGCGGCAAGGGCTGCCCTATCAGTCGGGCGGGGCGACCACCACGCCGTAAGCGGCTCACAATAACGGTGCGGGACCACAATGGTCGGAACGGGGGGGGGTGAATGGTATGAACCTATACATGTTTAATATATAGGCAATTATAGAAAGCATCTGCCTAAATTCTGTCCAATATTGCATATAAGTCAAACAAAATGTCCTTAATATTGCATATCGCAGTGCAGTAGATTTCTGTTGCATGGTATTTGGGCATCAACCTACAGTTTGGTTGAGTTCACACCCGGCGTTCCGGTCGCGGAGGCATGATGCAGCGGAAATACCATCTCAACGTCCTACGGACCCTGGCCCTGGCCGGCATCGCATCGGCCACCCTCCCATTGGCGGCCCAGCCAGCCAATGCCGCAGGCGTCCTGACCGTCGCCATGACCGCCGGCGACCTGCCCGTCACCACCGGCAACCCCGACCAGGGCTTCGAAGGCTTCCGCTTCGTCGGCTGGAACCTGTACGACGCCCTCATCAACTGGGACCTGTCGAAGTCCGATAAGTCCTCGGACATCAAGCCCGGCCTCGCGACCGAGTGGCACGTTGACCCGGCCAACCATAAGCGCTGGCTGTTCACCCTGCGCCAGGGCGTGAAGTGGCACGACGGCTGCGACTTCAACGCCGACGACGTGGTGTGGAACTTTAAGCGGATCAGCGACCAGAAGGCGCCGCAGTTCTTCATCCAGCAATTCGCGCTGTCCCGTGCCTACCTCACCAACTTCGACGGCATCGAGAAGGTGGACGACCACACCGTCGCCATCACCACCAAGTTCGAAGAATCCCTGTTCCCCTACGACATGTCGTATGTGCTGATGATCAGCCGCTGCCGGGCCGAGGCGCTGAACCTGAACTGGGACGCCTATGCCGCGCAGCCCTCGGGCACCGGGCCCTATCGTTTCACCAGTGCCACGGCGCATGAGCGCATGGAGCTGGCGCCGAACACCGCCTATTGGGATAAGGCGCGGGTGCCGAAGCAGGATAAGCTGATCCTGCTGCCCATGCCGGAGGCCGCGACGCGCACGGCTTCGTTGCTGTCGGGGCAGGTGAACTTCGTCGAGGCGCCGTCCCCTGACGCCGTCCCGGTGCTGAAGCGGGCGGGGATGCAGATCATCACCAACACCTATCCGCATAACTGGCCCTATATCCTGAACTTCACCCGGGGGCCGTTCACTGACCTGCGGGTGCGCCGGGCTGCCAACCACGCGATCAACAGGGACGACGTGGTGGAGCTGGTCGGCGGCATGGCGACGCCGGAATACGCCGAGGTGCCGCCGTCGCTGCCCTATTACGGCCATCCGATGACCTACCCCTACGACGTGGCCAAGGCGCGCGCGCTGCTTAAGGAGGCGAACTGCCTGCCGTGCAAGGTGACGCTTGCGATCTCGACCTCCGGGTCCGGCCAGATGCAGTCGCTGCCGATGAACGAGCTGGTCAAGCAGCAGTTGGAGGACGCCGGGTTCCAGGTGACGCTGAACGTCATGGACTGGAACGCGCTGCTGGACGTCAGCCGGTCCGGCGTGCCGAAGTATCCGAACGTGGACGGCATGAACGCCTCGCGCGGGCTGCTCGATCCGGTCAGCGCCATCATCAAACCGGTCAGCACCGCCTACTGGTCGCCCGCCGGCAGCAACTGGGGCCACTTCGGCACGCCGGAGGCGGACGCGCTGGTCAAGCAGATCTTCGAGGAGTTCGACCCGGAGAAGCGGATGGACCTGCTGACGAAGCTGCACGAGTACGAGTCCGAGCAGGCGCTGATGATCTTCGTCGTACACGACCTTAACCCGCGGGCGCTTTCGCCCAAGGTGCACGGCTTCGTGCAGGCGCAGAACTGGTTCCAGGACCTGACGCCGGTCAGCGTCTCGCCGTGACGCGGGCAGGCAGTCAGTGCTCAACGCCTTCGGAACTCATTTGTCTCCCGGCCCGGCGCCCGTCATTGCGAGGAGCAAAGTGACAATCCAGGGGCCGCAACGAGCAGTCCCGTCGGCCCCTGGATTGCCACGCCGCAAGCGCGGCTCGCAATGACAGGGGGAGGGCAGTTGGCTTGACAAGGCCAAGCTAGGAGGACGCCATGTTCGGCTACATCATCCGCCGCATCCTGTTCGCGATCCCCATCGCGATCGGGGTCAGCATCGTTTGTTTCTCCCTGGTTTACCTGGCGCCGGGCGATCCGCTGCAGACCGTGCTGCCGCCGGACGCGACTGCGGAGACGATTGCCGTAGTCAAGCACGCCTACGGCTTCGACCGGCCGATCCCGGTGCAGTATGCGATCTGGTTGTGGCACGTGCTGCACGGCGATTTCGGCCGGTCCATCTCCACCCAGCGCCCGGTGGTGCTGGAGGTGATCGGCTCCTTGTCCAACACCGGCATCCTGGCGCTGTTTGCGGTGCCGATGTCTTTCGCCGTGGGCTATGCGATGGGCGCGCTGGCCGGGTGCTTCCCGGGCGGCATCGTGGACCGGATCGTGACCGGCGCCGCCGTGGTGGGCGTCAGCCTGCCGAACTACTGGCTTGGCCTGGTGCTGGTGATCCTGTTCGCGGTCGAGTTCATGGTGCTGCCGGCCAGCGGCATGGGCCAGGCGGGATCGGGAGCGTTCAGCCTGCTTGACTGGCGCGACGCCCGCTTCCTGGTGTTGCCGGTCATCACCCTGACCATGATCCCCATCGGCATCATCGCCCGCACCACCCGCGCGGCGGTGGCCGAGGTGCGCGGGCAGGACTTCGTCACCACTCTGCGGGCGATGGGGCTGGGCGAGGGCGCGGTGATCCGCCACGTGCTCAAGAACGCCTCGCCGCAGGTGCTGGCGGTGATGGGGCTGCAATTCGGCTACTTGATGGGAGGCTCGATCCTGGTGGAAACCGTGTTCACCTGGCCTGGCAGCGGCTTCCTGCTGAACAAGGCCATCATCAACCGCGACATCCCGGTGCTGCAGGGGACGATCCTCGCCCTGGCGCTGGTGTTCGTCGCCACCAACCTGGTCGTGGACCTGCTGCAAGCGGTGCTCGACCCGCGGATACGCCGGGCATGAGGGCGGTCACCGCCGGGGCGGCCCCGGACGACGCCGCGGACGGCACGCTCGACGGGGCGCCGGCCACCCGGGTGCGCGGCTATTGGCGGTCGGTGCTGCGCCGGCTGGGCCGGGACTGGGTGACGCTCGGATTTGGCGCGGTCGTGCTCGCCATCCTGCTGCTGGCGGTGTTCGCGCCGCTGGTGGCGCCGTTCGATCCGTATCAGCAGAGCGTCATCGGCCGGCTGAAGCCGTTTGGCTGGCGCGGGCATCCCTGGGGAACCGACGAGCTGGGCCGCGACATGATGAGCCGGCTGATCTACGGCGGGCGCATCTCCCTGCTGATGGGGTTTGCGCCGGTGCTGGTGGCGGTGGTGATCGGCGGCACGCTCGGCGTGGTCGGCGGTTTTGCCGGGCGGTTCGCCAACGCGGCGATCATGCGGACGATGGACGTGTTCTATGCCTTCCCGTCCATCCTGCTGGCGGTGGCGATCTCGGGTGCGATGGGCGGCGGCATCGCGAACGGCATCCTGTCGCTGAGCCTGGTGTTCATCCCCGCCATGTGCCGCGTGGCCGAGACCGCGACGGCGCAGGTCAAGAACCTGGACTACATCGAGGCCGCGCGGGCCAGCGGCGCCGGCACGCTGACCATCATCCGGCACCACGTCCTGGGCAACGTGCTGGGGCCGGTGTTCGTCTATGCCTCCAGCCTGGTCAGCGTCAGCATCCTGCTCGCCTCCGGCCTGTCGTTCCTGGGCTTGGGGGTGCAGCCGCCGGAGCCGGATTGGGGCCTGATGCTGAGCACGCTGCGGCAGTCGCTGTATGTGGACCCTATCGGCTGTGCCATGCCGGGGGCGGCGATCTTCGTGACTTCCATCTGTTTCAACCTGGTCAGTGACGGCGTGCGCGCCGCGATGGACGTGCGGGAATGATGCGGATGTCTTGCCCTGACCGTTCCACGTCATTGCGAGGAGCGCAGCGACGCGGCAATCCAGAGCCGCAAGCTGGATGCTGCCGGCTCCTGGATCGCCGCGCCGCAAGCGCGGCCCGCAATGACGGTTGGACAGGCCCTTGCGGGAGGCTCCGGAAATGAGTGCGACGCTCGCCGACCCGCATGTGGACGCCCGCGACCGCGGCGGGCCGGCGCAGCCCATGCTGATCGCAAGCGGGTTGCAGCGCCACTTCCGGGTCAAGGGTTGGCAGGGCGCGGTGGTGCGCGCCGTGGACGGCGTGTCGTTCACCTTGTTCAAGGGTGAGACCTTGGGCGTCGTCGGAGAGTCCGGCTGCGGCAAGTCCACCCTGGCCCGGCTGCTGCTCCACCTCATCCGTCCCGACGCCGGGGAGCTGGTGTTCGACGGCGAGGTGGTGGACGCGCCGCGCGGCATCACCGTCGCGCAGTTGCGCCGGCAAGTGCAGATGGTGTTCCAGGACAGCTACTCGTCGCTGAACCCGCGGATGCCGGTGCAGGACTCCGTGGCGTTTGGCCCGATGGTGAACGGTGCCGGCCGCGCCGAGGCCCGCCGGGTCGCGCAGGACATCCTGGTCAAGGTCGGGCTGCGCCCGGACCTGTTCGGGCCGCGCTACCCGCACGAGCTGTCGGGCGGCCAGAAGCAGCGGGTCAACATCGCCCGCGCCCTGGCGATGGGTCCGCGCATGGTGATCCTGGACGAAGCGGTGTCGGCGCTGGACAAGTCGGTCGAGGCCCAGGTGCTCAACCTGCTGCGCCAGTTGAAGCGCACGCTGAACCTGACCTACCTGTTCATCAGCCACGACCTGAACGTCGTGCGCTACATCAGCGACCGGGTGCTGGTGATGTATCTGGGCCAGGTGGTGGAGCTGGGTCCGGCCGCCGATCTGTTCGCCACGCCGCGCCACCCTTACACCCGCGCGCTGCTCGGCTCCCGCCTGTCCATGGACAGCACCCGGCGGATCGAGGCGCCGCCCATCGTCGGCGACCCGCCCAGCCCGATCGCGCCGCCCTCTGGCTGCCGGTTCCGCACCCGCTGCTCCCATGCCGAGGCGGTTTGCGAGGCCAATGCGCCGGTGCTGGGAGAGTGGAGGGACCGTGCCTCCCACGTTGCGGCCTGCCACATGACCGACCCGGCGTCGGGGCACAGCTTGGCGGGGACGGCGTGATGGACGGCCCAATGAATGGCCTGGTGAATGGGGTCGCCGGCCCGTCGCTGCTGGAGGTGCAGGACCTGTCCGTGCGCTTCACCGGGCGGGAGGCCACCGTGAGCGCGGTCAGCGGCGCCACCTTCAGCCTGCGCGCGGGCGAGGTGCTGTGCCTGCTGGGCGAGTCCGGCTCTGGCAAGTCGGTGACGCTGCGGGCGTTGATGCGGCTGCTGCCCAAGCGGGCGCAGGTCGCCGGCCGCGTCACCGTTGCCGGGGAGGACGTGATGGCGCTGGATGGGGGCGCGCTGCGCAGCTTCCGCGGCGGCACCGTCTCGATGGTGTTCCAGGAGCCGATGACGGCGCTCGATCCCGTTTACACCATCGGCCAGCACCTGACCGAGATGATCCGCCGCCACAAGGGCGGCACGCGGGCGGAGGTGCGCGCCCGGGCGCTGGAGATGCTGGAGCTGGTGAAGGTCCCGGCCGCGGCCCGGCGCCTGGACGCCTATCCGCATGAGCTTTCCGGCGGCCTGCGGCAGCGCGCGATGATCGCCATTGCGCTGAGCTGCGGCCCGCGGCTGCTGCTGGCCGACGAGCCGACGACTGCGCTGGATGCGACCGTGCAGATACAGGTGCTGATCCTGCTGCGCCGGCTGCAGCAGGAGCTGGGCATGGGCACGATCTTCGTCACCCACGACCTGGGCGTGGCAGCGGAGATCGCGGACCGGGTGGCGGTGATGTATGCCGGCCGCGTGGTGGAGGAGGGGCCGGTGGCCGACGTGCTGCGGGCGCCGGCGCATCCCTACACCGCCGGGCTGATGGCCTCCACCGTGCACGACCAGGCGCCGGACGAGGACATCGCGGCCATTCCCGGCAGCCCGCCCGACCTGCGCCATCTGCCGCCGGGATGCAGCTTCGCGCCGCGCTGCGCCTGGGCGATGCCGGCCTGCCGGCAGGGGTTCCCGGACCCGGTCTATCCCGCGCCGGGCCGCATGGCGCGCTGCTTGCGTGTGGCCGATGTGCTGCGCGCTGGCCCTCCGCACCCTGGCACCTCGCAACCCGGTCCTTCGCAACCCGGCGCTTCGCAACAAGGAGTCCACGCATGAACGGAGTGAACCTGCCGCAATCTGTGGTGGACCGCGTCATGGCCCGGCGCGGCACGCCGCACCCGTTCGACATCCTGGACCCGGCGCGTACCGCCCTGGTCGTGGTGGATTTGCAGAACGGCTTCATGGACGACGCGGTCGGCCATGCTGTCTGCCCGGCGGCGCGCGGCATCGTGCCGGAGGTCAACCGTCTAGCCGCGGCGGTGCGAATGTCCGGGGGCGGCGTGTTCTGGATCAAGAACACCTTCAACGCCGACAGCGCCCGCGAATGGTCGGTCATGCAGGAGATGGCGACCCCGGAAGGACGCCGCCGCCGCGCGGCCTCCATGTCGGAGGGCACGCCGGGCCATGCGCTATGGCCGGCGCTGGAGGTGCGCCCGGAGGACGAGGTGCTGCTGAAATACCGCTACAGCGCCTTCCTGCCCGGCGCGTCCGGCCTGCCGGAGCGCCTGCGTGCCCGCGGCTTCGACACCGTGCTGATCACCGGCACCGTCACCAACGTCTGCTGCGAGTCCTCGGCGCGCGACGCCATGATGACGAACTTCCGGGTGGTTATGGTCAGCGACGGCAACGCCGCCATGACGCCGGGCGAGCACGATGCGTCGCTGATTTCGCTGTATCTGTCGTTCACCGACCTGATGGACACGGACATGGTGATCGAGCGCCTGAGCCGCCGGGCGGCGCAGGCGGCATAGGGCCGACCGTCTTTCGGCCTGACCCTTGTCATTGCGAGCCGCTTGGGGCGTGGCAAGCCAGGGGCGGCGGGCGCCGTTCTTTCGGCCCCTGGATTGCCGCGTCGCTGCGCTCCTCGCAATGACGGGGGTGGGCTCGAATACGGTTAGCATCAGCACTGAAGGAGGACCCATGCCAGACGACCCATTTGTTGACGCGACAGTGGCGATGATCGCCACCTGGCACGGCGTTGCGCCGCCGAATGAGGCGGCGCTGCGCATGGTGGCCGACCTGCGCAAGATCATCACAGACTTCGAGGCCCAGCGCGGGTAGCTGCTCAACCCGGGGGGGAGGTGGCCTGCCCGCGTAAGGTTTGTTGGATAGCCTGGTAGGCGCTTACGCCCCGGCGTGCGGCGGTGCCGATGACGGAGCGCACGCCG